>Ga0302320_10005719_pt1 | contig 27787 bp, 15 predicted proteins | sample Bog_T0_3_FD_202130 | JGI IMG/M metagenome (GOLD analysis project Ga0302320, IMG submission 202130) | Peat permafrost microbial communities from Stordalen Mire near Abisko, Sweden - Bog_T0_3 | ecosystem: Environmental > Terrestrial > Soil > Wetlands > Peat | place: Sweden: Abisko, Stordalen Mire...
AGACAGCAGCAAATCGGCATTTGTTTGCCCGGCGATTCTATTGTTCTGGAAATACCAGGCATATCTGAGGGGATTCAAATCGTCGTCCGAACCGACGGCCAGACTTTCAAAAACCACGTTGCTGCCAGCCACCGAAGCCGCTGGAAGTGGTTGCAGGACAAACGACGGCTTGCCTGGCAGCACCGTCAACGTCGCCCCGGCGCTGGTGGCTGATCCCAAATAGTTTGAAACCTGTATTTGATAAACGCCGGCATTGGCCGCCTGCGCATTGGAAATGACCAGTTGGGGCGAACCTGCTCCTGTCAGAAGATCCCCATCCTTAAACCACTGGAAGGTCAACGGCGCGCTGCCAATCACACCGGCATTGAACACAGCTTGAGTTCCTGCCGGGACAGAAAGAGGCGCCGGGTTGGAGACAATCACCACCCCGGAGGGCAATACCCGCAAAAAAATGGGCTGACTTGTGGCCGTGCCAACATTATTGGCCAGGGTGACTTGATAATAGCCTTCGTTGGGCGATTGGGCATTGGACACAGTCAGGGTGCTGTTCGTGGCACCGTCAACCGCCGCGCCGTCAAATGACCACTGATAGCTCATTGGAGCTGTTCCGAGCGCGCCAACGGTCATGGTGGCGTTGCTGTTGGCCAAAACGCTGATGATGGACGGTTGGTTGGTGATGTAAGGCGGAACCTCAACGGTGACGGTGAAAGTGCCGGTCAAGGTATTGGGGCCATAGACCAGGGTGCAAACCACGAGGTTGGTGCCAGCTTGGAAAACTGACCCGGAAGCGGGAACGCACATGACCGTCGCCCCCGGTGTGGCGTCGGGCGCAGGATAATTGACCACCACCGAGTTTTGTCCAATTGCGGCAACCGCCACGACATTTGATGGAGGGTTAAGATAAATACAGGGAGTTGGTGGTGACCCGCGATTGAACTCATAGGCCCCCATGTCCACAATCGCCGGATGGTTGGCGCTGCCGGCCAGGATTCGCGGGTTTCCATCAAAATCCACCGCCGGCAGGTCAGGCGCTCCGTTTGTGCCCGCATCAATGCATGGGGATCCGGACAGCAAATGGAAATCGCCGCCTGGAAGACAGGCGAAGAACGGGTTGGTGGAGATGTTTCCGTTGGTGCCGGTCAAATCCTGACCCGAATAGAGGGACTGACCTCCGAAGACCAGGTTGTTTTGCCACACGTTACCGGTGGACCTCACGCCAAGTCCATTGTCCAGCAATATGTTGTTGCAAATGATCCCGGCATTGGCCGAAATCCCCACACTATTGCCCACAATCGTATTGTTGATTATGATCGGCGTGTTGTCCGCAGGCAAGTACGTGTAAATTGCCGCACACGGATTATTTAAAAACACATTGTCGGCAATTGTAGGCGACGAGTCGTTAATGAAGGCAACAACACCGGATGAATCTTGGCCATCAGTGGTATTGTTCCGAAAAAGATTCTGTTCGATTATCGCGGACGAGGCATTCCCGCCGATGGCAGCTCCGTAATAGCCGCTGTATTCTTCATTGTTTTGAAAAATGTTGCTGATAATTGTCGGCGACGCCCACGACAGAGCCATGCCGCTGCCGAAAGTGGAATATCCATACTGTATGGTGAACCCTTTGATTACAGAGCCGGCGCTCTCTGCGGTCTCGAACAGGACAACTGGGCCTGAATGGCTTCCATCAATGGTGGTCACTTGAGGGCCGTTGACGCTGGTGACGGTGATTGCCTTTCCAATGAAATTCAAATTTTCAAAATAAGTTCCGTTCGAGACCAACACAATGTCCTGCGTCGAAGCATGTGCGGCATTGATGGCCGCCTGAATGGTCGGATAATCCGCCGGCACGCGAATCGTCGCGGATTGACAAGTGGCAACTTTGGCAATGAATAGCATGCCAACGATAAATGCAAAAAAATGAGGGCGACAAGGTGAACTGCATTTTTGGACTTTTGGAACGCCCAAGTCCTGATGTCCGATTACTCGACAGATAAATCGGGCGCTGAGGGGCCAACACTCTGGCGTTTTCATCGGTGTATTCTGAAGAATTTTGCTGGAGCGGACATATTGATGTTTGTCCAGGTATTCCCCTGGCTCGGCATATCGGTAAAAGGCCCGGTCACCATGGAAGACCATTGGAGATTACCCGATCCGTTCCATTGAATCACCAACCCGTTGCGGGTCAAATTCGCCTGGAGGCGCGAATCAAACGGAACGAGAGCCAATCCGTGATAATACCCGGAGGCAATTGCGACGGCGTTTGTAGCACTCAACGGCACCGCCAGTTGGCCATACGTCCCACTGCCCCATCCCACCACTGTCCCATTCGATAAGAGCACTAGGGTGTGGAAATCGCCGGCCGCAATGGCCACAATATTTGAGAGTCCCGCAGACACATTGGTTTGGCTAAACGTGTTGTCCCCCCAAACCACCACGGTTCCGTCCGAGCACAATGCCGCGCTGTGCAGATCGCCGGCGGTGATGGCAACGACGTTTGACAGATTGGACGGCGGCGACACCTGCCCAAAGCCATTGTCGCCCCATGCCACCACCGTTCCATTAGTCAGCAATGCCAGGTTGTGGTTGCGTCCCGCAGCAATCGCTTGAACCGGTACCCAATCGGGATTGTACGCCCAGTATCCTCCCCACCAGGTACTGATGAATGAGGTTGGTATTAACGCATCCGGGATGCTGGTTTGCCCATAGGTGTTATCTCCCCAAGCCACCACGGCTCCCGATGCCTGCAAGGCCAAGCTGTGGGACTCGCCCGCCGCCACACTCATCACGTTTGACACTGAGCTGGGAACATCGCTTTGCCCTGAATCGTCTCTTCCCCAGGCGACGACGCTGCCGTCTTCCGCAATGGCCAGGTTGTGCTCCGCCCCGGCAGCCACTGCTACGAAACGCAAGGAGTTGGTGGGGACATCAATTTGCCCTTCGCCGTCAAAGCCCCAGGCTAACAGTGTTCCGTCATGCCGGAGCGCAATCGAATGATAGTCCCCGCCCGCAATCGCCACGGCATTGTCCAAATTGGTCGGCACCTGGGTCTGTCCCCCGGAATCATCGCCCCAAGCCGCGACTTGCAGCGGCGGCAAAAACACGCTCACTCTGCCGGTGGAGGTGGCGGTGCCAAATAGATTCGTGACAGTAACCGAATAAAACCCCGACTGCACCAGCGTGAGGTTGGTGAGCGAAATGGATGCCGTCGTATTAGAAAGTAGGGTGGAATTGAAAGTCCAACTGTAGGCCAACGGCGCTGTCCCAGTCGCGGTTGCGCTCAAAAGAACCACGCTTCCCTCGTCCGCCACCTGGTTAGGCAAACCGGTTTGGAACGAGGGAGGCAGATAAACCGTCAATTGGACGACCGTGCTGGTGGCCGTGCCATACGAATTTGAAGCGACAACATAATAGGCGCCCTGGTTTGTGGCGGCAATCGAGGAGAACGATAAAACTGGGTCGGTTTGATCGGCGATTCGGTGGTTCTGAAAATACCAGGCGTATCGGATGGGGTTCAGGGCGTCGTTCGAACCAATGGCCAGGCTGTCAAACTCCGCATTGGTGCCAGCCACGGCCGCCACGGAAGCCGGTTGCAGGGCAAACGACGGTCGGGCCGGCAGCACCGTCAACGTCGCCCCGGCGCTGGTGACTGATGCCAAATAGTTTGAGGCCTGTATTTGATAAACGCCGGCGTCGGCTGGCTGCGCATTGGAAATGACCAGTTGGGAGGAAGTGGCTTCCGGGAGAAAGGCGCCATCTTTAAACCAATGAATGTTCAATGGCGCACTGCCAAGAACATTGGCATTGAACAGTGCCTCGCTTCCGGCCGGAACAGAAACAGGAAGCGGTCCGGAAATAATCAGCGCGGCGGAAGGCAAGACGCGCAAGAGGATGGGCAAGCTGGTGGCTGTGCCGACATTATTTGCCAGGGTGACTTGATAATAGCCTTCGTTGAGCGATTGCGCGTTGGACACGGTCAAGATGGTGTTCGTGGCACCGTCAACTGCCGCGCCGTCAAATGACCATTGATAACTCATTGGCCCCGTTCCGAGCGCGCCAACGGTCATGGTGGCGTTGCTGTTAGCCAAAACGCTGATAATGGACGGTTGGTTGTTGACGAACGGCGGAACCTCAACGGTGACGGTGAAAGTGCCGGTCAAGGTATTGGTGCCATAGACCAGGGTGCAAACTACGACGTTGGTGCCAGCCAGGAAAATTGAACCGGAAGCCGGAATGCAAGTTACCGTCGCCGCCGGCGTAGCGTCGGGCGCGGGATAATTGACGACCGCTGAATTTTGCCCCACCACGGCCACTACCACGACGTTTGAAGGAGGATTTAAATATATGCAGGGAGTTGGCGGTGAGGCGGGATTGAACTCGTAGGCCCCCATATCTACAATCGCCGTGTCGTTGGATTTGCCGGCCAAGACCCGAGGGTTTCCATCAAAATCCACCGAAATCAGGCCAGGCGCTCCGTTCGTGCCCGCATCAATGCAGGGTGACCCAGCCAGCAAATGGAAGTCGCCGCCGGGAAGGCAAGCAAAGAATGGGTTGGTTGATATATTGCCATCAACTCCATTCAAGTTGGTGACAAATCCTCCCTCATACAAATTGCCCTCAGCAGAGTAAAAATCGTTGAATTGTATGGTGGGGAAGGAAGGGGTCGTATTCAAGAAGCTCACATTGAGCGCAGGATTTCCAATCACGATATTGTTGATAATCTCGCAACTGGAGATAAAGCCATACTCGTTAATCCCTGCGCCGCCGTTCTCCACAATTGTGTTATTAATGGCCAATGGACCAGGTGTCCCGTCTGGTACCAATGCGTTAATGCCATCTCCAGCATTATGCGCGATTAGGTTTTGAACGATTTGAGAATCGCTTCCATTTTCCATGCTGATTCCGTTCCCCTGATTGTTTTGTATCAAATTATTGACGATGGCAGCTCCAGCCCCATCCAGACCGATACCCCCTCCATTATCCTCAATGATGTTGCCTTGGATTACCGCAGTGTTCCCTCCAACCAAGTAAACCCCGTTTCCTGAGCAGCCGGTAATCGTATTCGAAATAATCGTTGGCGACGAAAACAAAACTGAAACCCCACCATTGGTGATGGTAAAGCCAGATATGGTCGAATTCGAGATTTCACCGCTGTTGAAGGTAACGGCAGCCGAACCTGCAGGTGGATTTATCAACGTCACAGTCGGACCATTCTCGCTGATCAACAGGGCTGCTTTGCCATTGAAATTGACGGATTCAGCATAAACCCCAGGCGACACCAATATGGTGTCGTTGGTCAAAACGCTGGCAGCGTTGAGGGCCGCCTGAATTGTCGGATAATCCGCGGGCACTCGAATCGTCGATTGACCGTTAACAATATTGGCAACGACCATCATGCCAGCGAAAAATCCTACCTTTAGCAGACGCATAGGGCAAGAATGCGGCGTTCCCCCGTCAAAAACAAGCTTTTTGAGGTCATTTTGTCAAGTCCAATCGGACCATTTTTGGGGTTGAAGCGGCCCATTGCTCGGCCATGTGGCGCCACGATGCACTTTGTTTGGCACGTCGGCCGCCACCGTGTTCATAACAGCCAACCGTCAACAGGACAGGGCCATATTTTGGGTCAATGGCCAAGGTGCCAAAGGCTGGGGCCACTTGGGTGCAAGCAATCGTTCGCCCTGAAGGCGCGCTAGAGCTGCCCCAAACAGGCTGTTGCTGATGCTTTCACCATAAACCCACTCCGCTGCCGCCCGGCGCTTCGTCGTGGGCTTTCGCGCGTGCTCGGCTCGGAGGGCTGAAAGTTCCTTGTCGCGGGCCAGCAGTTCGGCGAAACATTGCTCCGTGTGGGTGGTCACTTTGGCCGTGGCGGTGCTATTGACCATTCTTGGCTGCTCATGGGCGGGCTTCTTGCATTTTCTCCAGCTTGTACACGAAGCGGGCCATCTCTTCAATTTTCGTGCGACTGGGGCCGTTCACACCGTCGCCGTGGCGGGAAAGCACCGGACAATGCCCGAAGCCTTGTTTTTTTGAGCTTCGGCACGGCTGGGGGCTGTTGGCGAAACCATCGAACCACCCACCAACTTGCTGGTGGATGGATTCCAGTTTCCGATCCGCATATTCCTCGCTCATGATAACAGGATGGTCGGTCGGATCTAGCCAAAGGCGAACAAGTATGGGTTTTCTTCTTTTTTCGGTCTCGATTTCGTTGTCGGCCGCGTGTTTATCCACCAACGATGGCGGACAGCGCCAAGTTTGTCCAGAATCGGCGGAGGGAGAATACTACAACTTCCGGACGGCGGCGTCGGCGGGGACATGGTACCGCGTCCCAGCCCGTGCGTTCGGCGCTTGCGCCTTCCCGGGCGGGCCTTTTGAAGGCAGCGTTCGTCATTTCCGCGCCCGTGCGGGCGCGGCCTCGTTGAAGCAAGTCGACACTTGGCAGGCGTTCTTTCTTCAATGTGCTAAAGGAGCACGATAAACATGTCAGTTTTATCGTGCGCAATGTGAGTTTTATATTGGTTTAAAGTTCCGCCAAGCGGCTTTAACCACCGCGATTGCCTTCCTCGCTCAACGATACATTTTCCAGGCTGCGGGTACGACGAGCCTGACAGCGTTTGGGAGGAGGAGTGCGTCGGTTCCTCGTCAAAAGCTTACGCTCAAAAATACTTTAACATGTCAGGGCGGTGGTCGTTTCCTCAGCCCACACCCTATAACCGCGTCCCTCAAGGCGTCCGTGGCAACTCCTTGGCGAGCGCCGCTCCGACAAACAAACCAATGCCGCAACAAACCGAAAACTTCGCAGAACGATGGAACGTCATCGCCAATCCCGGCGCCGAGCACACCGAACAGGCTTTCACGGATTTCATCCGCGGCTGCGGCCGGGGGCGCAAGGTGTTGAACTGCGCGGTCCCCCTGGCGCGGGCCCATGCCTTCACCGATTTCCAGATGCCCGCCGGGTTGACCGCTGGCGACTGTATCACCACCTCCGTCACCGGCAATTTCCCCGACTCGCTCCGGGATTGGAAATACCAACCGAAGTTCTGCTCGGAGCCGCAGCTTCCGCAGTTGGCGCCACTGCCTCCGGAAGCCGCCACCCTCCAGGATCTCCCCTGGTTTGAATCACCCTCCCAATCCACCGGGCTTGGGATCAACGCCCGCCATGTGCGTTATCACCACAGCCTCTGGCAGGAACTCAAGCCCAAGGTGCTGCAAGGCGTCCATACGACCCTCGTTCTCGCCCTGCCGCAGATTGGGTTCGCCCTCACACCCCACATCCAGCTTGAGAAGGTGTTTCTGTTCCTCGGTTCGCTGGCCCGGGGCCTGGGCCCGGCCCAGTTGTTCCCGGCGCGTTACCTTTATCCAGACGCCCACTTGGGCGGGCTGGCCAATATGCCGGCCCCCATTTTCGCGGACATCCTGCCCGCCACGGGCGGGTTTGCCTACCCCTGCGTTGACTGCGAACCCGACCCCTGGCGTGTGCTGGCCCGCTTCGGCAACGGGGATCGCTATTACGGATACCCCTTCCGAGCGGCAGGCGACTCTATGCAGGACTTCACTCTGCACGACCATGAGGATCGGGCCATGCTCTTGCCCAGCGGCCGGCGGGTCGTCGCGCGTCGCAGCGAGACTTGCGCTTACGCCACCCTGGACCCGGCCTTGCAACAGGAGTTGGGGCTGGACCGCGAGGGATTTGAAGACGCCACCTGCCTGCTCCGGGGTGCGGTCACCCACGATGGCCTGCCCTTCTCCCTGCCGGCTCCCCTGCAGCCCTTGGTCTTCGCCATCGTGCTGACCCATTGGCGAATGGAACTGGACCGGCCCGGCGATCTCAGCTCCTACGCCGTTTCCACCCAGCATGCCGCCATCCGGGAATTCAATTATTTCCAGCGCGTCGAGCCCTACTACTCCAATTTCATGCGGCTCATCCAAAACATTTCTGCCGACCCCAACTTCCGCGCTTACCCGCTCGCCAACCACCTGACGCACTCTTGGCTGGGCGGAAACCTGCGTCTGTCCGACCACCTCAGCGAGTCGGAGTGTGATCTCGGGCCAGAGCTGATGCGGTCCTACTACTATCAGCAGCTGGACTGGCAGGCCGGAGTGGTCAACCTCATGAACCACGCTGGCTTCCGGGCCAAGAGCGACCGCGCCGAAACGACCTCTCGCACCGGCCAGGAGATCGAGGATCTCCTGGGGATGGATGGCCTTGCCTTTCACCAAATGCACCGGTTGCTGCGGTTCGATTCGCATCTGTTTCCCAAACCGACCAAGCGCGCGTCGTTCTGGCCGGACCATCACCCCGCGTTCGTCGAACTCGACCAGAAGTTCCAAACGGAAGGGTTGCCCAGGCTCTGAGCGCTCGGTTCTTGGTCGGCTGGTTGAGCATTGCCTTGGCCAGAGCAAGCTGACCCAGCCACAACTCCACGGCACTTGCGAATGAGAGGTACTGTGTGGCGTGCGCAGTTAAAAATGACAGGCGCAAAACGGAGCAATGCTATATTCGCCAATCTCTCATGGGGAGCACTCCTCGTTCGCAATGAGAAGGTCGCAGGTTCGATTCCTGTCGGCTCCACCAGCTTTCGCCCTGCGGGCGAAAGCTGCCGCGCCGTAGCCGCAAGGCGAAGGCGGGCGTGTTGTGCATTCGCTCTAGCGGGCTACACTTCAGCAAGCTAGCCATGAGCTTTTTCTACGTCTATATTTTGCAGGCCGATCAAATGCCGGAACGTTTCTATATCGGCCTGACGGAAGATCTGAAGCAACGCCTGGTCAAACACAACGCAGGGGAAGTCCCCCACACCGCAGAATTCAAGCCTTGGCGCATCAAGACGGCAATCGCTTTCACGAATCGGACTCGGGCGGCGGAATTTGAGAGGTATCTCAAATCCCCTTCAGGACGAGCATTTGCCAAAAAGCGATTGTAAGCCTTCAGCCTTCGCCCGGAGAGTAGCGGAGGGCGAAGGCTGCCGCGCCGTAGCCGCAAGGCGAAGGCGGCCTTTACCGCTCTTGGACGAGCGGGCTACGGCTCGGCAAGCCATCCATGAGTTTTTCCGGTGCCTTCATTTTGCAAAGTGTTCTGTTGCCGCCCCTTTTGTCTTTCCAGACGCCTGCGGGTTTGGCACAGTCCCGGGCAACGCGGGAAGCCGCCAAACAAATATTTTTTATGCCTGAGAAACCCGTGCCTGCAAAAAAGCTTTCGGACAAAAACACCAAACAGGAAATGCTGGATGCCTATCAAACTCTGGTCCGGCAACTCGAAGAGAAGCGTGCCGCCGATCTGGCCCCGGAGCGGCGCGTCGAGGAGAAACGCACCGAGGAAGCCCTCAAAGTGGCGATGGCGATTGATCCCGAAGGGATTGACCGGGACATTGGCGCGCTGAAGGCGGAAATCGGCAAGATGCTGGCCGATGTTTCCGACCGGCTCGCAGGCGAGTCGTCGAAGTTCCGCGGCATTCAAAAAGCGGTCGCGAGCAAAGAAAAGGAGTTGCAGGAACTTTTTGGCATTGAAAAATCGGCCGTCAGTCTGGCTGCCTTAATTGAAGCGCAAAACCAGAAACGCGCTGAGTTTGAAAACCAAATGGCGCGGGAACGCGAAGAGTTGGAAGGTGAGATGGAGGCCCGGCGCGCGGATTGGGAAGCGGAGAAGAAAGCGCGCGAAGCGGAGCTTAAGGAGCGCGACGCCACGGAGAAGAAAGCGCGCGACCGTGAGCGGGAGGATTTCACTTATGCCTTCAAGCGCGATCAACAGGCCATCAAAGACAAACTTAACGACGAGAAGACGGCGCTGGAAAAGGAGATCAAGATCAAAAGGGAAACCGCCGACAAGGAACTGGCCGAACGCGAAAAGGCTGTTGCGGAAAGAGAGCGCGAACTGGCTGAATTGCGGGCCAAAGCGGCGGCGTTTCCGAAGGAACTGGAGAATGCCGTCAACCAGGCCGTAAAGGAAATCAGCGACAAGCTCAAGTTGGAGGCCAAGAATCGCGAAGACCTCGCCCACAAGCAATTCGAGGGGGAGCGCAATGTGCTGGCAGCAAAAAACGAGTCGCTCGAAAAGGCCGGCAAAGACTTGGTCGCAGCCAATATGAAATTGGCGCAGCAACTCGAAGCCGCCTATCAGAAAGTCCAGGATATCGCCGAGAAGACTGTGGAGGGAACCTCCCAATCAAAGTCGCTGGCGGACCTGCAAAAGCTGTTGATCGAGCAAAGCCGAAAAGCCGGGGAGAAAGCGTAACGGCGGCGGTTGCCGGATAAGCGCGGGCATCAACGCAATCGGGGCGTGGAAAAGGCCGCTCTTGGTCTGAGTGAATTACTTGAGGGGTGAAGAAGCGGGGTGGCTGAATGCGCGGGCCAAGGTGGCCAGCATTGCGTCTCGGCGGCAAACTGAAGAACACTGGACACGCCGTCCGGTGACGCCGAATGAACTGGCGCTGGTCCATGTTTGACAAACGCCAACCCTGCAAGCACTTTCCTTCAATGAACTCCGACATTACCGGCTCGCGCGCGGACCGCGATCCAAATGGAGACGGTCACACACCGCCGCCACAGGCGCACTCTGGATTGCCCGGTTGGCGCGCGGACCGTGACAGGGTTTTTGTCCCCGCGACCATGGCGCTCCTGCTGGGCGCGCTGATGCTCGTGTCGTATCCCGACATCCTCCTCGGCGCGCGCGCTTTTTTTTATCGCGATACCGGGCAGTTCGGGTTTCCGGTCGCCAGTTATTTGCGGGATTGCTTTTGGCGCGGCGAAGTTCCCCTGTGGAATCCTTACAACAATTGCGGCATTCCATTTCTGGCCCAATGGAACACACTGGCGCTTTATCCGCCGTCGCTGATCTACGAGTTGGTGCCCATGCCGTGGGGGATGAACTTTTTCATTCTGGGCCATGTTCTCCTGGCGGCCATCGGAATATATTTTTTGGCGTTGCGCTGGTTTGGCAACCGCTTCGCCGCGAGCTTCGCCGGCCTGATGTTCGCGTGGAACGGGCTGGCGCTCAATTGCTGGATGTGGCCCTGCCACATCGCCGCGCTGGGCTGGATGCCGTGGGTGATCCTCCTGGCCGAACGCTCATGGAAGGGACGAATCGCTTGCAATCTTAATCTTAATCTTAATCCTAACCTCCCATTGGTTGAGCGAGAGAGATTAAGATTAGGATTAAGATTAAGAGAAGGCAAAAGAGCCGTCGTCTGGGCCGCTCTGGCGGGCGCCTGCCAGATGACCACCGGTTCCCCGGAAATAATCCTCTTTACATGGCTGATCGTGGCCGGAGTTTTCATGGCAGGCGTTTGGCGGCAGAAGAGCATTTCCTGGGGCGGGGCGGGGCGGCTGGCGGCGGTGGTCGCGCTCGTCACGGCTTTGAGCGCGGCGCAACTTCTCCCCTGGCTCGACTTGCTCGCGCATGGCGACCGCACCACCGCCGCCGGCGACAACACCTGGGCCATGCCGGCATGGGGCGCTGCCAATTTTCTCGTCCCCCTCTTTCGTATGAGGGGTTCTGTAACCGGCGTCTTTATGCAACCCGGCCAGGAATGGACGACTTCCTATTACGCCGGCATCCTCACCTTGCTGCTGGCGGCGCTGGCGGTGCTGAAAGTCCGCAACGCCAGGACAACTTCACTCAGCCTGCTGGCTTTGGTCGGCATGCTTTGCGCGATGGGCGACTCCGGTTTCCTTCTGAAGGTTCTGAAGACGCTGGCACCCGCTTTGGGTCTCACCCGGTTCCCGATTAAATTTGTGGTGCTCACGATCTTTTCATTGCCGCTCCTGGCGGCGGCGGGAATCGTCTGGCTGCAAGGACGTCCGGCTTCTGCGGCGCGCCGGAGCTTGCTGGTCATTGCCGGAGGCATCGCCGTTGCGGTGGCGGCGCTGGCGTTTTACATTCCGTTTGCCGAAGACTCGCGCAGCGTGACGGGGGCCAACGGCGCGGTGCGCCTGCTTGTCTTGGCGGGGGGCTTGGCGCTTATTCTCTATCCGCCGCTCTTTGCCCGGAAAACGGGGCAACTGGTCTTCTCCTTTGTCTTTCTGTTCTTGTCCGGCCTGGACATCTGCACCCATGTCCCGCGCCAGAACCCAACCGTCCCCGTCGCCGACTATGGGCCGCTGACTCCGCCGAGAGACTCCGTGCCGCGCCTGGGCGAATCGCGCGCCATGCCGGGTCGGAAGGTCCAGGCTCTGCTGGGCAATCTGGTCAATCCGGACCCGGAGCAGTTCTATTTGGGACAGCGCTACATGCTGTTCAGCGATTGCAACTTGCTGGAAAAGATTCCCAAAGTGAACGGTTTCTTTTCGATTCACCTGCGGGAAGAGGCGGCGGTAGCCGGCCTGCTTTATGGCGAGCCGTCCTTGCCGCGGCTGGAGGAATTTCTCGGCGTGTCGCAATACTCCCCGGAGTTGTTTGTTTGGGAAGCCCGAACCAATTTCATGCCCTGGGCCACGATCGGCCAGCAGCCGGTCTTCCTCGATGACAAAGCGACTCTCGCCGCGTTGGCGCGCCCCGATTTCGCGCCGCGCGAAGTGGTTTATCTGCCTGCGACCGCTCGCGAAGAAGTCTCCGCCAAAGCCGATCCGTCGGCGCGCATAGTGTCCAGCACGATCGCGGCGGAGAGATGCGTCTTCCAAACCCAGGCTGGCACGCGGACGATGCTGGTGATGGCACAGGGCTGGTATCATTGCTGGCGGGCTTCGTTGGATGGGAGCGAAGTTCCACTGCTGCGTGCCAACGGCGGCTTCCAAGCCGTGGAAGTTCCCGCGGGAAGCCACGAGGTCCTGTTCGATTACAAAGACCGGGCATTCCAACTCGGCTGTGCCATATCCGTCGTTGCACTTTTGCTTTGCGCTGTTACGTTTTATCGTTCATAGTTGTTGCTCGAACAACCCGTAAAATATGGAGCCGGCACGATATTTCTTGGCCCGCACATCATATTGGCTGTTATTGGTTTTTGCTCCCAGCGGGGCACTTTTTCTCCTCTTTGGCTTTTCACCCCGCAGTCTCGCAGGCTTTTTGAGCCTCTTTGTGATTTTGGCGGTGATCGCGGAGCGTGGTTTTCGTCTTTGGAAGCGAATTTGGGGGCTTCGTTGATTTCAAATTGATACACTGCCTGCTAACACACTACCCGCTGACACTTGCGATTCTCATGCGGCGCGAGTATCCTACAAAAGATGAGCGAACGCATTGAAATCAATCCGCGTGTTTGTGGCGGTCAGCCGGTCATCAAGGGCACTCGAATTCCCGTGTCGGCCATCCTGGAACAACTGGCTGAAGGTGAATCGTGGGACTCGCTTCTCGCCGGCTATCCGGAGTTGACGCGGGGCGATATTGAGTCTGCCCTTCGGTATGCCCGGCAATCCATCCTGCATACAGAACTTGTTGCTCCGGATGTGGTCTAAACCGCCGTGCGCCTGTATCTCGACCAGATGCTTCGCGTTGATCTCGCATCGCTTTTGCGTTCCGCAGGTCACGATGTCATTCGCGCTTCCGAAATCGGCCAGGCGCGCGCGGACGATGCGCTGATTCTGCAACGGGCCGTGCAGGAGCAACGAACCCTGATCACCCTCGATCACCATTTTGGCGATTGGGTTGTGCGCCTCTATCCAAACATTTCGGAGTGATTCGGATCGAGGCGTCACCAAGCACCACTGACAATATTGCCAAAGTTTTGCTCTCGCTTCTGGCCAATCGCGCCCAAGCCGATTTTCGCAACCGTCTGGTGATCGCGTCGTTGAGCAGTGTGCGTTGGATTCGCACCGCGGACGACTAGGAAATTCGGGTCCCTCACCCCACCGACATGCTAAGGAGGAACTCGATGTTGGTGCGCAGTTTTTTCAGCTTGCCCAGCAGCAGTTCCATCGCTTCGACCGGGGGGACGCCCGTCAGCGCTCGACGCAGGATGACGACTTTGTTGTATTCGTCGGGATGGTAAAGCAGTTCCTCCTTGCGCGTGCCGGATAGCTCGATGTTGATGGAGGGGAAAATGCGTCTGTCAACCAAGTGGCGGTCCAAATGGACTTCCATATTGCCCGTGCCCTTGAATTCCTCGAAGATAACCTCATCCATGCGCGAGCCGGTATCCACCAGCGCGGTGGCGATGATGGTGAGCGAGCCGCCTTCCTCGATGTTTCGGGCCGCACCGAAAAACCGTTTGGGTTTGTGCAGCGCGTTGGCGTCCACGCCGCCGGAGAGAATCTTGCCGGAGTGCGGCTGGATGGTGTTGTAGGCGCGCGCGAGGCGGGTGATGGAGTCGAGCAGGATGACGGTGTCCTTCTTGTGCTCGATCATGCGCCGGGCTTTTTCGATGACCATCTCCGCCACTTGCACATGCCGTTCCGGCGGCTCGTCGAAAGTCGAGCTGATGACCTCGGCCCCGCGGCAGGTGCGCTCCATGTCGGTGACTTCCTCGGGCCGCTCGTCAATCAAAAGGATGAAAAGGTAGGCCTCCGGGTTGTTTTTGAGGATGGCGTTGGCCAGATGCTGCATGAGGACCGTCTTGCCCGTGCGCGGCGGTGCGACAATCAGGCCGCGGGTGCCTTTGCCGATGGGGCAAACCAGGTCCAGGACGCGCGTGGAAAGTTCATCCGGGGTTGTTTCGAGCAGGTATCGCTTGTTGGGAAACAAGGGCGTGAGGTTGTCGAAATGCGTTTTGTCCTTCGCCTTGTCCGGGTCTTCAGTGTCCACGGCCTCGACTTTGAGCAGAGCGAAGAAGCGCTCCTTGTCCTTGGGCGGACGGATTTGGCCGGTGATGAGGTTGCCGGTCTGGAGGTCGAACCGCCGGATCTGCGAAGGCGAGACGTAAATGTCTTCGGGGCAGGGGAGATAATTGAAACTGCGCGAGCGCAGGAAACCGAACCCTTCCGGCAGGATTTCCAGGACGCCTTCGGAAAAAAGGACCCCGGCGCGCTCGGCGTTTTTTTGAAGGATTTGGAAGATGATCTCGTGCTTGCGCATCGTGCCGAAGTTCTCGATCCCCATGTCCTTGGCCATGTGGTTGAGGTCGGGCATGGCCATGGCCTGGAGCTTGGCGATGTTCATCGCACCGCCGGTGGGCGCGGCGGTAATGCGGGCGGGGGGTTCCTCTGTCACCGTGGATTCGACGGGGTGGGTGGGCGGTTCCAGTTTCATTTCCTGGGGCGGCGGCGGCGCGGCTGCCTTGGCTTTGGCGTGGCCGTGCCGGGCGGGGGCAGGGGAGGGCGCGGTCTTATCGGGCCGCATGCCCGACTCTGCGGCCTCTCGCGGGTGTGCGGGTCTGGCTGGGGCTGGCGCTGGCGGCGGCGCCTCCTCCGGCTTGAAAGGTTGTTCCGGTGGCGCCGGGGGGATGGCGGCTTCGGCGACGGACGGCGGGGCGGTCTTCGCGCCTTTCTTAGTGACTCTTTTTGTAGCTGCTCTGGGCATGGTTAAAATTGGATTGCAGGATTTCGGACACGGCAGGACACCCTCCGCGCTGCGGACCAAAGGATATAATCCTATTATTCTAATAGGTCAAGCCATCGCGCCACTGGCGCGCCGCAAAACGCATCGGGATGTAACCTGGATATTGTTAATATGGCAAGGGATACTTTGCCGTTAATTCACGCACACGTTCCCTCACCTTGCGGGCTGTGTCAAGATTCTTTATATCCAGCAGAACTTCACAGATCATGTCGGCGACGGCGGCCATTTCCGGTTCTTTCATTCCGCGGGTGGTAACGGCGGGCGTTCCCAGCCGGATGCCGCTCGCCTGGAAGGGGGAGCGGGTTTCGAACGGGATGGTGTTCTTGTTGACCGTGATGCCCGCATGGTCGAGCGCGATCTGGCAGTCCTTTCCGGTCAGCCCGCGCGTGCCCACGTCCACCAGCATGAGATGGTTGTCCGTCCCTCCGCTGACCAGCCGAAAGCGGTTTCGCGTCATTCCTTCGGCCAGCGCGCGGGCGTTCTTGAGTATTTGCGCCTGATATTCGCGAAAGGCCGGCTGGAGCGCCTCATGGAAACAGACCGCCTTGGCCGCGATGACGTGCATGAGCGGACCGCCTTGGATGCCGGGGAAGGTCTGCGAGTCAATCTCCTTCGCGAATTTCTCCTTGCACATAATCAGACCGCCGCGCGGCCCGCGCAACGTCTTGTGGGTTGTGGTGGTCACAAAATCGGCGTGTTCGATGGGGCTGGGATGCAAGCCCGCGGCAACCAGCCCGGCGATGTGCGCGATGTCGGCCAGAAGCCACGCCCCCGTTTCCCTCGCGATTTCACCCATCCGCTTGAAATCAATGATGCGAGGATAGGCGCTGGCACCCACGGTGATCATGCGCGGATGTTGCTCCCGCGCCAGTTTCTCCAGTTGATCGTAATCAATCAGCTCATCCTCCTTGCGCACGCCGTAGTGGATGATTTCGAAAAAGCGTCCCGAGAAATTGGCCTTGTTCCCGTGCGTCAGGTGCCCGCCGTGGGAAAGATCCATCGTCAACATTTTGTCGCCCGGCTTGAGCATGGCGAAATACACCGCCATGTTGGCCTGGCTGCCGGAATGGGGCTGGACATTGACATGGTCGGCGCCGAAGAGCTTTTGCGCGCGTTCGATGGCCAGGCGCTCGATGGTGTCAATATGTTCGCAGCCGCCGTACCAGCGTTTGCCGGGATAGCCCTCGGCGTATTTGTTGGTAAGCACCGAACCCTGGGCCTCCATTACGGCGGGGCTGACAAAGTTCTCGCTGGCGATCAATTCGATGTTTTCCTCCTGGCGCTGCTGTTCCAGGAACAGCGCGCTGGAGATTTCGGGGTCCACGCTGCTCAGGCGCAGCGGGGCAGGGGTGGGAGTATGTGTTTCCATGGTATTGACACGACGCTCGTGACGGCCCCCCTCAAAGGAGGCGGACAGAAAGATGTCGAGGATTTTAACGGCCAGTTCCGGGGGGGTGTTTCTGGCGCCGAGACAAAGGATGTTGGCGTTGTTGTGCTGGCGGCAAAGCGCGGCGGTGGTCGCATCGGTCACCAGCGCTGCGCGCACGCCGGGAATCTTGTTCGCCGCAATGCTGATGCCTACCCCCGTCGAGCAGACCAGCAAGCCGAACTCGCTCCTCTTGGAAGCCACATACTCCCCGACCGCGTGCCCAAATTCCGTGTAGTCGCAGGATGCATCCGAATGTGTGCCCAAATCCACCAGCGAAACCCCGGCGGCCTGAAGGTGCGCCTTGAGATGTTCCTTGAGCGCGAAGCCCGCATGATCGGAGCCGAGCGCGATGCGGTTCTCCGGGACGGCGCCGGTGGCCGCGGGCGCGGGCTCCTGGGCCGTTTGCTCCATGAAATTGAGCATCGAGAGAATCCCCTGTTCGATCTGATCGCGGCAATAGGCGTAAGTCTCATAAGAGCCTCCGATCGGGTCGCCAATATCCTTCTCAAAATCATCCAGTGTCTCGTCGAATTCGCGCAGCAAAAAAGTCTTCTCCACCGCCTGCGGGAACAGCGCGTTGACGGTATCCACATGGCTGTGGGTCATGCCGAAAATGTAATCCGCCTCCTCCACCAATTGCGGCGTCAGCATCCGGCTGCGGATGTTGGAAATATCCACGCCCAACTCCCGCAACGCCTGCACGGCATAGGCGCTCGGCGCCTGCCCCTCCAGCGCGCCCACGCCGGCCGAGCGCGCCTGGAAATCCTTGCGGCCCCGGATGGCGTGCTGAAAGAGTCCTTCAGCCATCGGGCTTCGGCAAACATTGCCAGTGCAAATAAAGAGTATTGTCTTCATTGCTGCCATCAGTCCGTCAAACCTTGCGCGGTGACTGCGAAATCGTCAACCGAAAACTCAGTTCACTCCGTCCGCCCCTTCTGGACGACCGCAAGCCCCTTTAGCAAATCCAGCGCGCGCGCCAGCACCGGGTCGCGCACGATCTTGAGGCTGGGATCGGTTTGAAGTCGCGGGCCATGGCTGAACTCCGCTTCCAAGTCCGCTCCGTCGCGCTGTTCCCTCACGAGTTCGGCTTCATTGAAACGCCGGAACGGGCCGCCATTGGTCAGCGGCAGGATAGAGGCAACGTTCGTCCCCGCCGCATTGGTTTTTCCGGCCTGGCCGGGCGCCTGCCAGGGCTGCTCGTAATAGGCCCGCTCCTCGTCCGGATTTGTTTTCACCTCGATATCCGGCTTGATGCCGCCCGTGAGAACCGAGCTGTCGCCCAGCCTGATCGTTCCCACGGCGATCCGCAGCTTGTCGCCGTTGGTCAGCGGAAATTCCTTGAAAAGGGCCGCCCGGCCCGCCGTCCGGCTTCCCAGCAGCAACCCGGTGCTCGTTTGCCGCAGAATCGCCGCAAGCCCTTCCGCCGCTTCACTCGTCCCGGAATTGATCAGCGCGGCCAGGGGCACCGAGATGGCATCGTCCTTTTTTGTGGAACGCACCATGACGCCGCCGGTTTCCAGCAACGGCTCGCTGGTCTTGAGAAAGCAGTCCGCCGCCGCGGCCGCCGCCGCAAAATCCGCTCCGTCGGCAAACCGCAAATCCAGAACCACGCCTTTGATTTTGGATTTGTTCGTGGCGGCCATTTCCCGGTAGGAGGTCATCAGTTCGCTGGCGAGGTTGGCTTCCACCTTAAGCACGCGAAAACAGGCGAAGGAATCGTCGTAAATGACGGGCTTGCCCAGCACCGGGGCTGCGGCTTCACCGCCCGCCGGGGTGCCGAGAAGCATCGCGCTGGACTTCAGCTCCGCCAGCAACCCCTCCACCGCCGCGCGGTTTAGATCAGCCTCGTTCGAGCCGTTCAAGTTGGCCTGCAACAACTGATAGACCTCCTCGAATTTTGGCGGTTCGTTGGTAGATCCGGCCCATCCGGCGCAGGCCGCCAGCGAGAACAAAATCGTAAAACAGAGTTTTATTTTCAAGGTCAAGAGCTTAATCCCGGACGCCCCCTTTTTCAAGCCCCAGTGCCTGAGGGCGCTTCTTGGGCTAGTCTCACCTCTGTTGAGATAGCTTGCTTGGAGCCGGTGTTCTGATTATTGGTCCTATAGTTCCTATTTGTCCTATTCTTCTTAGAGGCCTTTGACGCGAAAGAAAGCTCAACAAAGGTAAGATGCGCCCTCTGCTTGAGGGCGCACCACAAAATACCAACCGCCAGCCTGGAACGTCAGGGCTGCGCGGGTGAAGCCGCGGGCGCTGCCGGCGACTTGATAAAATTACCGACCCAGTCAAAATAATACGGGACATTCGGTGCGGAGGCATGGCCTCCATTGTGCTGACGGAAGGCGCATTCTCCTCCCATCAGCGTGCCCACGGCCGGCAGCGGCGCATGGACCCAGTCCGTGATATTGGTTCCATACCCTTGCTTGCCTAATAGCACATAGACCGGCGTAGCCAGAATGCCAGCGCGATAAATACCGGCGGCATCAATCCACTTGGGATCACCGGCAGACTCCACACCCACGCTGAGGAAAACGGGGCGTGGGGCGCACAGGGCGACGAGTTCATGGGAATCCACGGGAATGTCGGAGGCGTTCATGGACCGGCCATTGACATCCGACGCGCCGTACTTCAAGAAATTGCCGGCCATCCAGTAATACTCGTCGCCGGTGAGATTCTCTACGGCTTCGCCGAAATCGTGGCGATGCAGTTTGGCCCCGCCTTCGCCCGAAGAGGCCACCAGCGCCGGGCCGACACGCGGGTCAAACGCCTCAGCAACGATGACCGCCTTGCCGTAACGTGATACGCCTTCAAGACCCACCCACTTCGGATTAACCATCACTTCTGGATGGGCCTCAAAGTAGTCCACCATCTTGCTGATCCCCCAGCCCCAGGCGCGAAGGGCGCCCCAGTCATCCGGCTTGCGCGGCTGGCCCTTGTTGACCAGACCGATAATCCCCTGACGCAGCGCATTGCCGCCGGCGTCTGCCTGAACGCTGGCGGGATTGAAAGTGCCATAACCCCATCCATGACTCAGGGCTTGCTGGGCATTGCCGCCCCCGAATGAGATCAGCACTGGAACCGGCCCCGGTGTGTTTGCCGGGACAGTGAAGCTGCCTTGAATATTGACCGTGATGTTCGTGAATGCGCTGTTGTCCACGTGTCCGACCAGCGTCCTGGTGATGACCGGGACACCGGAAACCGTGCTCTCGTTCGTCCGGGTAACCTCCCAGGTGACTTGGGGCACATTGGCCGGGATGCGGCCATAGACCTCGCGCTCGAAGTCCTCCAAAATCTCCGCCCGGCGCGCCGGCCATTGATCGGCTCGCGTTACCTTCGTTCCGTCCTTCATGGTCAGCACATCGGGCATCGTGGACATCCAGTTGTTCGCAGTCGCTTCATCGAAGCCCGGCCCATTCTGGTTGCTGCCGCTCTTGCCAGGGCGAAGCGTCTTGATGCCCAGTTGAGTCATCATGTTCTGATGGTCGTTATACCCCGCCTCAATCCAAGTGGGGGCCGCTCCGCGTGCGCCACCTCCAAATCCGCCCCCAAAACCGCCGCCACCGCCGAACCCGCCTCCTCCTCCAAAGCCGCCACCGCCGCCAAACCCGCCTCGCGCTCCGCCTCCGGGACCGCCCCGGGCAGCGCCCCCGGGAGCCGCAGTATTTGTATCTGTCTGCGCTTGCGCGACACATACCGCGATAGAGCATGACATGGCACCAACTATAAGGGTCAGTTTCGAGTTCTTTCTCATAATCAACTTTCTTTTGGACGTTTCTACTATCTGCTCTTGGACATGGTGATGGACACTCCTCCGGCTCCCATTCCCGGATTTGAACTCAGGTAGCTCCCGCTGTTGAGCCACGAGTATTTGCTGCCAGTTGCGACCTCGAACGTGGGCACCAGGGACCCAAATGGCCCGGTGTTTCGGACAATGATGATGTCCCCGTCCGTGGTTTGCCACAGATACCGCGCATCTATGGTGGGAGCACTTGTAAGATTTTGATAGTCGGCTCCACCGGCAAGGACCTTCCCGGTGATGCTTCCCGTCAGATTGCCGCCGGTAATCGGAATGATATTGCGGTTTCCGCGCTTGCTGGCTCCAACCGCGAGGCTTGCTCCAAGGCTCACGGATTCCGTGACAATCGGGTCGCCCGCCCGTTCGGCCGGCGACGCCTTTCGATAATCCCATGACTGTGCAGGCATGTTCGCCGGCTTGGTGATCGCAATCACATGCGCCGGGTCCGTCGGCGCGTTCACTGCCGATACATCATACACACGCATCGTCAGGGTTTTGGAGGTCCCATCCACCGTTCGTCTGGCAACATACTTGCCCGAATTCAGCCAGACGGCGGCGCTCGCGGTTGGCGCTTCACAATCCACCACCACTCTCACGTCGTTCGAGTTGGCGCCGACGCCCGCGTTTCGCAGATAAACCAGCCTGCCATCGCCGGTCCTGAACACCAGCACCTGTTCGATTTCGACCACTCCATTCGACAACGTCAATTGAAAATCAAGCCCCCCCGGCAGCACGGCCCCTTGTATCTTTTCCCCGGACATCGTGCCGCCCTTCACAACCAGCACCTGCCTTTCCCCGTAGGGAGTGCGGCCCACATCGAACACCTGATCCAGGCTCATGTCCGCTTCAAAAACCAGGACGCCGCTTTCCGGTTTCGGAATTCCCCCGGCCATTCCACAATTCCATGTCGCATGGGGAATAACCACCTTTTCCGCATTGTCCGCCGCCGCTTTCTGATCGCCTGTTGAAGCCGGGCCTCCCCCCGCCAGCGCACCCGAACAACCGCAAAACGCCAGCGCTCCGATCCCTAGAAGGGGAGCCAGAACCCAAAGCAAATTGCTTCTCTGCCGCCAAGCGGGGGCAAGCTCCTTGCGACCGCCCGAACACCGGTTTTTGGCTGCGTTCATCATCGGTCCGGTTTAAGAATTCCGGTCGCCTCAAGGCGCGTTTGTTTGCGCGGCCGGCTGTTTGACCTCATAACCCAGCGCGGTAAGCATCTTCTCTCCGTATCGCTTTCCAAACTCCCTGGAACCCGCCGAATTGAAATGCATGTGGTCCGAATTGCACGTGCAACCGGCCGACGACACGACATAGGAATTGGGCAGTGTATTCGGCAGCAACGCCATGATCTTGTTGAACCCCGCGCACTGGCCCTGCTGGTCGGCGTTCACCGTTTCACCTGCCAGAAACGGCACTTGCTCGGGCTTCAGGTTCAGGTCCTTGATCAAATTATCGTAAATGCCCTTCACCTTCTTCGGCCAGTCATTGTCGTTCGGGTTGGACTCTCCCTGATGCAGCAGCATTCCCTTGATCACGCCGTCCTTCTGCGCCAGTTTGGCCCGGTCAACAATAAACTGATACGGGTTCCCGTCGTATGCCTTCGCATCGGCGACCAGCCACGACTGCGCCGTCGCAAGATAGTTTGTGAATGTGTCCTTTTCAAAAAGCTCAATTTTGCAGCCGGGCACCGAGACCTTGATCACGCCTACCCGGATGTTCGGCGGCAGGTTCGCAACCATCGTTCTGCCGAAATAATCCACCATGCATATCCCGTTGCCATGCGCCGACAAGGGCGGGACCGCATCATACCAGCTCCCCTTTTTCCAGCTCCTCCTGGCGTTGTCAAAATCCGCCATCACCTGAAAACGCTTGTCCACCGTCTTGTCATTGTCATTCATGGCTCCGCCGCTCTCCATATTCGACTGCCCGAAGCACAGGAAAATCCAGAAGTTCGTATCTTGAGAAAACGCGCTCGTCACCGAGAGGAGCAAACCCGCCAGCAAGGACAATTTTAGTTTCATTTTCATATCAATAATACTTCATTTTTTCAATTTTTCACTTGCCGCGCCATCCCTTCCAAGCTTCGTCGCCGTTTCCCGGCGCAACAGCCCTTCCGGGTTCACTTTCACCTCACCAGGCGCAGCTTGCGGGGCATTCCACAATCCTGCCACCAACCCCCAACCATGTCAATCCACGACACCGGCTCGCCAAGGCCGCGCAGGGTGGCTCTAACCCGGATATTGCACACCCGCCTCAAACGTCTGACAGAGTGCATGGTAGGGCGAGGCTCCTGCCGAGCCGGGGTTCCGTCTCGCAAACGGTTCGGCAGGAGCGTCGCCCTTTTGTTCAGGGCGGCGGGCGCATCTCACCTTTGTCGCTCCAAGAGACCGCCGGGTCAGAAGGAAAGCTCAACAAAATGGAGAGACCCCAGAGCCACCCCGAAATCCATTTGTAGCTCGACATTTGACAAAGCCGAATTTATTCTACCCGCATTGCGGCTTTCAATGCGGGTAGAATAAATTCAAGGCAAGCGCACCGGGAGCGGTGCGTCTCACCTTTATCGGGACTTTCTGTCGCGATCTTCTTTCCTCGGGACGTCGTTTTGATTATGATTATTATGTTCTCCGCGCCGCGCGAAAAGGCAGGTTCGACAAAGCTGAGATGCGCCCTTTGGCTTGATTTTCCTCCGAATTTGCTTGCAATTCTATAAATAAGGTCTAAATATAGTTCAATTATCATTCAATGAGCGAAATGCCATGCCACGATCACCCAATGCCCAGCCGACGGTGAAGGTAACGATTTCCACTTCGCCAGCCCTGTTGAAAGACCTGAATATGGTGGTTGCAACGGGATATTTTGGGAATACGCGCTCGGAAGCGGCGGAGAGGCTGCTTGCGGAGGCGATTCGGAACCTCCTTCGGGAGGGAACGCTGGTTCGGAAGCAGCCGACCGAACTGTGAATAGGTTAACCCCAGAGTTCGACCGGACGTGCCGGAAAAACAGGCCGGTTTTGGGGTGTTCTGGCCGTCTTCCAGGGGCCTGCCGCGTCCATTACTTGGGTAATTTGGAAAAGGAACCACTTTATATGGTAGTTTTGGCTTTACTTTAATTTTGGATGTGTTTCACTCTCGGCAGACATAATTTATTGTATGTACTTGAAGAATTTAACCGTTTTGGGGTTCAAGTCGTTTGCGGACAGGACATCGCTGAATTTCCAGCCTGGGGTCACGGCCATCGTAGGGCCGAATGGTTGCGGGAAGTCCAATGTATCGGACTCGATCCGATGGGTGCTGGGGGAACAGTCGGCCAAGGCGCTGCGCGGGGACGAAATGGCGGACGTGATTTTCAACGGGACCGATTCGCGGAAGTCGCTGAGCATGGCGGAAGTGTCGCTGACGATTGGAGGAATGGACGATGAACACCTTACGGCGGCGGGTGTCGAGATTGCCTACAATGAGGTGACGCTGACGCGGCGGGTGTTCCGGGACGGGTCGAGCGAGTATTTTCTGAACAAGACGCCGTGCCGGCTGAAGGACATCCAGCAGTTGTTTATGGGGACGGGTGTTGGGAGGACGAGCTACAGCATCATGGCGCAGGGGAACATCACGCAGATATTGTCAAGCAAACCTGAGGACCGGCGGCTTGTTTTTGAGGAGGCGGCGGGGATCACGAAATTCAAGTCGCAAAAGAAGGAGGCGCTGCGGAAGCTGGAGGCGACGGAGCAGAATTTGCTGCGGGTGGCCGATTTGATCCGGGAGGTGAAACGGCAGATTGGGTCGCTGCAGCGGCAGGCGGGGAAAGCGCGGCGTTATAAGCAATTGATGCTGGAATTGCAGCATTTGGACACGCAACTGGCGCGGCACCAATTTGATTTGTTGCAGGTGGAAATCCTGGTGCGTCAGGCGCAGGCGGAAAAATCGCGCGCGGACGCGGAAGTGGCCTCGGAAGAGGTGATGCGGCGGGAGACGGAAATTGGACAGCGGCGGGGGGCGCTTTCGGAGAGGGAGCAGGAGATCAGCCAGACGCAGCAGCAGGGAATGGAATTGAAGGCGGAAATGGAACGGCACGAGCACCGGATCCAGTTCAACGAGGACCGGATGCGGGACTGGCAGACGCAAAACGCGCGGGCCACGAGCGACATCGCGCAGGCGGAGGAACGGCGGCTGATCGCGCAGGAAGAGTTGGAGCAGGCAACGCAACGGCTGGCGGCTTCGACGGCGGCGGTGCAGTCGCATCAGGGCGACATGCGCGCGAAGGGCGAGGCGCTGCAGGCGGTGGAGAACCGGTTGCGGGGCGCGCAGGAGGCGTTGCGACAGGCGCAGGCGGAGTCATTTTCCGCGGCGCAGCAATTGAGCCGTGCGCGAAATGAGATTGTCTCGCTGGACCTTCAAAAAGAGGGCAACGCGGCGCGACTGGAAAAGTTGTCGGCGGAAAAGGCGCAGTTGGAGGAGGAGCGGACGCGGCTGGCGGCGCGTTTGGAACAATTTTCGGCTAGTGTTGAGGCGGAAAAACTTAACGCGCAGGCGCATCGCGGCACGCTGGAGGAGCGGCAGCAGCGTTTGCGCGCACTTGAAGAGGAGCTGGCGCAGGCAACGCGGGAGATGGACGAATGGCTGCGCCAGCAGGCGGAAAACCGTTCGCGGCTGCATGTGCTGGAACAACTGGACGCGGAACGGGAAGGGTTCGGAGCGGGGGCGCTGTCGGCGCTGAAGAACGCGGAGCAGGTGCTGGGATTGCTGGCGGACGGGATGCGGGCGCCGGAGCCGCATGTTGTGGCGGTGGAAGCGGCGCTGGGGCGGCACTTGCAATTAGTGTTGACATCGCACGAGGAGTCGGCCCGGCAGATTCTCGACGGGCTGCGGGCCGGCAAGTCGGGCCGGGCCAGCGTCGCGGCGCTGGATTTGCAACACAGCAACGGGGTGCCGGTCCCGGCGGTTCCGGCAGGGATGATCCCGGTGTTGAGCGTGGTGGAGACGGAGGAGGCGGTGCGCCCGCTGCTGCAGAATCTGCTGGGGCGCACGGTGATCGCGCCGGATTTGGCGGCGGCGGGGATGGCGTGGCGGGAGTGCGGCGGGGCGTTTGATTTTGTCACACCGTCGGGGGAGTTGCTGGACCGGAACGGGGTTTTCACCGGGGGTTGCGCCGACGGAAACGGGTCGGGCAAGGCGCCGGCTTCGATTCTGGGACGGAAGAATCAGATTGCGGAATTGCGCGCGACCGCGGCGGCGTTGCAGGAGAGCGTGACGCAGGCCAGTCGGCGCAAGGGAGCGCTGTTGAGCGAACAGACGGAGTTGCAGGCGGGGCTGCGGCAGGCGCAGACGGATTTGCGGACGCAGGAGGTGGCCATCGCCACGCGGCAGGGGGAATTCAACGCGCTGCAAAATTCGGCGCGCGTGCTGGAACAGAAAGTCGAGACGGTCGTTTATGAAATCGGCAGTCTCGCCGCGCAGGAGGAAGAGGGCGCGGGCAAGAGGCAGAATCTGGCCGCGCAGGCCGCCGCGCTGGAAACACGGGAGCGGCAGGCGCAGGCGGCGTTGTCCGAGGGGACGACGTCGGTGGAGAATTTGCGGCAGCAGCGCGAGGCGGCTAACGCAGTGTTGACCGAAACCAAAGTGGCGCTGGCCGCGGAAGAACAACTGTGCGCGTCGTTCGGCAACCAAAAGAAGCCGCTGGAACAGCGCATTGCGGAGCTGGCGAATTTGGTGGAACAGCGGCGGCACGAGATTCAGTCCTTCCTTGAGCGCAACGGGCAGGCGGAGGCGGAGATCGCGGAGTCGCGGCTGAAGATCGAGGCGGTGGGGCAGAAACGCGGGCAGGTCAACGGGCGGATCGCGGAATTGCAGGAGGAAAAAAGGGCAGAGGAGGAGGAAATCGCGCGGGTGGATGAGGCGTTGCGGACGCAACGGCAGTTGTTGACAGAGTTGCAGCAGCAACGGAGCACGCTGGAGGTGGAACTGGCCCAAAAAGACATGGCCGTTCAGAATTTGCGCCAGCGCGTGACCGAGAAATACCAGTTGAATTTGGACGACATCCGCAGCGAGTGCATCACCATTACGCTGGCGGAGGAAGGGCCGCCGAAAGTCCACACGCTGACCCCGGCGGAAATGGCGGCGAACGGCGTGGCGACCGATTGGGCGGCGGTGGCCGAACAGGTCGGATTGCTGCAAAAGCGGATTGAGGAAATCGGGCCGGTCAACTTGGTGGCGATAGACGAGTACGAGGAGACCGAGCAGCGGCACCAATTTTTAACGACGCAAAACGACGATTTGACGCAGGCGAAAACGCAGTTGCTGGAAGTCATCAACCGCATCAACACGCAGACGCGGCAGATGTTCCTGGAGACGTTCGAGAAAATCCGGGACAATTTCCGGGCCATGTTCACGGAGGTCTTTGGCGGCGGCAAGGCGGACCTCATACTGGTGGAGCAGGGGGATGTTCTGGAATGCGGGATTGACATCGTGGCGCGGCCGCCGGGCAAGCAGTTGCAGAGCATCTCGCTGCTTTCAGGCGGCGAGCAGACGATGACGGCGGTGGCGCTGCTGTTCTCGATTTACCAGGTCAAGCCCAGCCCGTTTTGCGTGCTGGACGAACTGGACGCGCCGCTGGACGAGGCGAACATCAACCGGTTCATCCAGGTGTTGCAACGCTTTTTGGTTCACTCGCAGTTCATCATCATTACGCACAGCAAGCGGACGATCGCGATGGCGGATGTGCTTTACGGAGTGACGATGCAGGAGCACGGGGTGAGCAAGATCGTCAGTGTGAAGTTCCACAAGGCCGATGAGGAGGCCGACGACCAGCCATCGCCGCAGATCGAAGCGTCCAAACCAGCGTCTGAAGACAGCGGGTCTGGCGGGACCGGGCCGGAAAAAGTGGAAGCGCGCGATGAGACCAATGATGTGGTGATGGCGAAGTGATCGGACCATGCCAGGAACACCGCCCAAAGCCCGGCGGAGTTAGCTCGCTTTCGCGGCTTGCTGAGTTGAAGGCGGCGGAAGGAGCGGCGCAACAGCCAGTTTCAGTCCATACTGGGCAAAAATCTTAAAATCCCCTTGATTGACAGTCGCCGCTTCCGCGTTCGCCAAAATTGCTGTTGCCGCAATGAGGCAGTCAAATCGCGACCCGCGCCGTCGCCTGGTCTTGTTGAACA
>Ga0302320_10005722_pt1 | contig 27776 bp, 24 predicted proteins | sample Bog_T0_3_FD_202130 | JGI IMG/M metagenome (GOLD analysis project Ga0302320, IMG submission 202130) | Peat permafrost microbial communities from Stordalen Mire near Abisko, Sweden - Bog_T0_3 | ecosystem: Environmental > Terrestrial > Soil > Wetlands > Peat | place: Sweden: Abisko, Stordalen Mire...
AGACGAGGCATTCGGCCTCGTCCCTCCGAGGCAACGCGACATGGACGTCGCGTCTACCTTCCGATCCGACGCCACGCCCTCAACCGTTCAGGCGCGCAAACGACTCCACGGGGTTGGCGAACAGGTTCTTGGCGCCGGCCACGTGGATCTCCTCGGATCCCGAATTCAGGCCTTCGATGGCTTCGCGAACGAATGCTTCGAGCGAAATTCCGACTTCCCGCCCCTTCGGACCCATATAGTCGTGGAGCTCGGTCGAGACCGCCGGCGGCGAGAGCTCGATGACGCGCACGGAAGTCGTCCTCAGTTGATGGCGCAGGGACAGGGTAAACGACCGGAGCGCGGCCTTGGTGGCGCAGTAGACGGGCATCACGGCGTAGGGAACATACGCCAGTCCGCTGGTGACGTTCACGATCCGCGCGCTCGGCTGGGCGAGGAGGTGGGGGAGGAACGCCGCCGTGCAGGACATGAGCGCGCGCAGGTTCGTGTCGATCTCGAGATCGCAGAAGTCGAGCGGAGTGGGCTTCTTCAGATCGTGCATGCGCTGAACTCCGGCATTGTTGATGAGGCAATCCACGGGGCCGAAGGTGTCGGGTACCTCGCTCGCGGCGCGCTCGAGCGCTGATCGGTCGGTGATATCGAGGGGGTAGACTTCGATGCCCGGGTGCGCCTGGCAGACTTCCTGGAGGGCTTCGACGCGCCGTCCCGCGATGATGACCTGGGTTCCTTGGCGAGCGAGCGCCACGGCCAGCCCCCGGCCAATGCCGGAACCGCCCCCGGTGATGAAGCAGCGTTTGCTGGGAAATGTCATGCTGCCAACCTAACGATCCAGTCGGGATTCACAAGCGCCCTGGCTGGAGAGCGAGGAAGAGATTGAGCAAGAAGAAAAAGAGGGCAGGCGTCGCCGCCACCAGCGAATCGTTCACCCGGATCCGGACGACGATCGCCACCAGCATCATGATCGCCAGCCCGGCGGAACACAGCAGCCGCAGCGGCCAAAAGAAGAATCCGGCCAGCAATCCCGCGCTGGCCAGGATCTGGAGCACGCCCGTAAGGCGGCGCCAATGCGGCAGGCGATAGCGCTGGAACTCGCTCACCATTCTTGCCGAGAGGAGGCAACTCATTCCGTACCAGCCGAACGAGGCCAATGAGACCACCTGGCAAAGCTCTGCTAGTAATTGCAAGGATTCAGAGTACGTTGTGCGGAGCAAAGAGACAATGGTTGTCCGGCGCTCCTTTCACCCCATGCATCTTGTCGCCATTGTCATCCAACTCTTCATCGCGCTGGGACTGCTCAACGTCTGGTTGGTTCAGTCAGGTCGATCCACCCCTTACCGCGGCGGCGACGCGGTGACGCTCAAAGGGGAGTTTCTCGTCTATGGTCTTCCCGGCTGGGCCGTATATCTGGTCGGGTTTCTCAAGATCGTTGCCGCGTTGGCGCTGATCGTCGGGATCTGGCTGCCGGCGTTGGTTTTCCCCGCCGTGGTGGTGATCGGCGTCCTGATGGTGGGGGCGATCGCCATGCATGTTCGAGTCAGCGATCCGCTGAAAAAGTCGATTCCTGCCCTGATCATGCTCGTTCTCTGTGTCCTGCGTGTTTTGATGCGTGGCATCTAAGCAAACGGCCCTGAGGCGGCGCGGCCCCGCCAGGGTGTCCTTATTCATCGCAAAAAGGCCTAAAGTGTGGTTCAGTCAGGCGATGAAACGCTCCATTCGGATCCTCCTTCCAATCGCCGGGCTGCTCTTCACCGGAGCGACTCTTCTGGCCGCCGATAGCTCGATCGCCGTCATCGCCGTGTCGGATATCACCGACCAGGGACAGGGCACGCGGCGTCCGACGCCCGCAAATCCCGTCTACTATTACCCGCGAACGAACGGCTTCGTGAACTCCGGCGCCACGGTTGACGGCGTGACCTCGCCCCCCAAGCCCAACGTCGAGGTCATGTTGGTGAAGGCGCTCGCATCGCAGGGATACATTTACCACAAGCTGGCGAACAAGCCGCCTTCGATCATGCTCGTTTTCGCGTGGGGCTACATGGCGCCCGAGTTCAGAGACACCGGCTCGATCGTGAACAAGGCCGAAATGACCTCCCTGGTGGAAGGACTCCATCCCTTGGATGAAACCGAGGGCAGCCTCCAGTCGAGCAATATGAGCGCCGCGATCAAGACGGCCCGCTTTTACCTCACGATCTCAGCCGTGGATTACAATGCCCTGGCCCAGCAGAAGTACATCACGCTTTGGTGCACGCGGGTCAGCACGGAAATTGACAACAACCAGCTCAGCCAGGTGCTCCCCGCGCTTCTCCGGACCGCCGCCCCGATCCTCGGCACGCAGACCGAACGGCACGACATTGTGGTCGTGCCGCTGTGACGCTAGAGGTCCTGACGGGTGGGCCGGAAGAGAATCTCATTCACATCCACGTCCTCCGGCTGCTCCATGGCGTAGGCCACGGCGCGCGCGAAGGCGTCGGCCGGTATCGCGACCTCCTGGTAGAACTTTTTGATCCTGGCCGCGGCCTCGGGGTCGCTCACGGTGTCCGGCAGCTCCGTCGCCACGGCACCCGGCGAGATCACGGTGGTGCGGATATTGTAGGGCTTCACCTCCTGCCGCAGGCCTTCCGACAGGGCGCGCACGGCGAACTTGGTCGCCGCATAGACTGAGGAGCCGGGCCGGATGACATGGCCCGCCACGGAGGCGACGTTGATGATGTGTCCGGACTTCTGCCGCTGCATGTGCGGTAGCGCCGCGGCGATGCCGTAGAGGACGCCCTTGATGTTGACGTCGATCATCCGATCCCACTCATCGACCTTGAGCCGCTCCAGCAGCGACTGCGGCATCAGGCCCGCGTTGTTGATGATGACGTCGATCCGGCCGAATTTCTGCACCGCGGCGTCGACGAGCTTTTTCACCTGGTCGCATTGGGTGACGTCCGTGACGACCGCGAGGGCGCGTCCGCCGCCCGCGGTCAATTCATCGGCCAGTTTCTGGAGCCGATCGGCCCGCCGCGCGCCCAGCGCGACCGTGGCGCCCTGCGCGACCAGCAGCCGCGCGGCGGCCTCGCCCAGTCCGCTGCTCGCTCCCGTGATGACGACGACTTTACCTTTGATGTTCCCACTCATCTTTGCCGTCAGAATATTCAGTTTTCCCGTACCTGCAACGGCCAGTTGCTGGCGAGGCCACCCAAGGCGTCATTGCGCGGCGAGGTATGCGGCGAGCTGGTCGAAGGTTCCTCCGAAGCCCTGTTTCAGTGAATCGTGGAACGAGTTGAACATCCGGCGTTCGGCCTCCGTGGCGTTGATGGGAGTTCCCTTGAGGATCAGGGTCGTCTTTCCGCCGCTCTCGATGAACGTGATAACATTGTGCACCTCGAGGGGCCACTCCGGGGAGAACGGGGCGCGCACGATGTTTCCCTCCGCGTCCGCGAACGAATTGACGAGGACCAGCCGCTCCGGCGGCGCCATCTCGTGGTAGATGAACTTTCCCCACATTTCATGCCCGTCGGGTGTGGCCATGGAATAGTGGAAGGTTCCGCCGGGCCGCAGGTCCAGCTTGGCGACCTTCATGGTCAAGCCCTTGGGGCCCCACCACGCGGCAAGGCGATGCGCCTGGGTCCAGGCATCCCAGAGGAGCTGCCTCGGGGCGTCGAAGACGCGGGTTATGGTGAATTCCGACGTGGGGGTGTCATTTTTGTTTTCCATCGTTTTCTGGGTCATTTCCAAAGGTGTATCAGCTTGATCGCAACGGAAGCAATTCGTGAGTGGCACCGGCGTCCCGCCCGGGGATCATGAGAACATGGGCAGGATGCCCATGCCACATACTTGGGCGGGATGCCCAAGCCACGTTCGGGCGGCCTGGAAGATGACATGGAAGGTGACGCTGTCCTTGTCCGGCGTATCCCGCTTGCGCGGGAGAAGACGGATCCAGGCTGCGTCCAACAGCGGCATTGGCGGTGGGGCGGCGTGTCCCTACGACGCCTGCTCGGCCGACTGATGGCGTGGAGATTGCAGACGAGGGACACCGGCGTTATGCGAGGATGATGCGCTGGCTGCTGATGGTGATCGTCGCTGGTGGGATTTTGACCCCGGTTGGGCTGGGGGATGCCTTTTTGGGTGTGGACGACATCAACGCGCTGCCGAGTGCGCCGGCGGACGTGCGGGTCGCCTACGGGACCGAGCCGGACCAGTTCGGAGAGCTGCGGCTCCCCCGAGGCGGTGGCCTCCATCCGGTCGCGGTGGTGATCCACGGCGGATGTTGGGTGGAAAGCTACGCCGATCTTCGCAATACGGCGGCGCTCGCCGATGCGCTCCGGCGGGAGGGAATGGCCACCTGGAACATCGAGTACCGCCGCAGCGACGAGCGGGGAGGGGGCTGGCCGGGCACGTTTCTCGACGTGGCGCGCGCCATCGACGCCCTGCGCGCGCTGGCCCGAAGATACCCGCTGGATTTGACGCGGGTGATCGTGGTCGGCCATTCCGCGGGCGGGCAGCTCGCGCTGTGGGCCGCTGGCCGGCACCGGCTGCCGGCCGGTAGCGCGGTGTTCCTGCCCCATCCCCTGCCGATCACTGGCGTGCTGGCACTGGGCACGCCCGGCGATCTTGCCACCTTCCGGCGGAGGGAAACGGATGTCTGCGGGCGCCCCGTGGTCACCGACCTGCTCGGTGGCGGCCCCGACCAGGTACCCGAGCGCTACGCCCAAGCCTCCCCGATCGAAATGCTGCCCTTGGGCGTTCCCCAGATCCTCGTCACGGCCTCGGCGGACTTCGTCGAGTCGCCAGCCGAAGGGGCCGCCTACGTCGCGGCGGTGCGTAGAGCGGGCGACTCCGCCCGCCAACTCGTGATCCCAGACGCCGGCCACTTCGAATACCTTTCGCCGTCGAGCGCCGCCTGGCCGGCCGTGAGGAAGGCGGCGCGGGAGCTGGCGGGTCTGCCGTGACCGAGCGTGGCTTGGGCGTTCCGCCCTAAACGTGGCATGGGCTTCCAGCCCATGTTATTAGAGCATGGGCCCGTGCCCATGGGCATATGAGACACGGGCGGAGACGCCCGTGCCACGGCCGATCGATTGGCCTTGAAGGTAGACGCGATCCTTGTCCGGCGTATCCCGCTTGCGCGGGAGAGGACGGATCCCGGCTGCGTCCCAAAGCACCATCGTCTGTAATGGGCTGCATCGCCTCCACATTTCGCTTGTAACTTTTCGCCACCACCTCCGTCTTACCGCCGCAACCAATCTTTCGATGAACCACCAACTCAGATTTCCCTGGGATTTCTCCCCGCATTCAGGGGAGGCCATTCTCGTTGCCTTGCCTGGCAGTCAGGGAATATCCCGCGGTGGGTTTCGATTGAACAACTGACGATCATTCGTGCGCCCGGTTCGATTCGGCCCACCTCGATTTCGGCGGTGGGTTTTTTATTTCCCACTTTATTGCCGGATCCCCTTAAAAATTTCCGCGCATCGTCCGTTCTGCATTTTCGAAGACCATTAATCTCACTTCAGCCATGACCCTCCATCCATTGCCCAGATTTGCCGCCGCCCTCCGGACGAGTTCCGCAGGACGTATGGCGGTGCTGTGCCCGATGTGGCGCGTCGTCCGGGGGATAACCTCTATTCAAGGTTATCAGCTTAGTCCGGATAACGCCGGCGTCAGGGGAGGTGGGGTAACCAGGTAGAGCGGCAAGCAACCGCGCACTGACTTGACCCACTTCCCTTCCGGGAGTGGGTTTTTCGTTTCTGGCTGGAGCCAGGCCACTTCTGGAACCGGGTAATGTCCGTTTTCCATATTCCGCAAGTGGCTTCACCGCTGAGCCCAGATCAATCAGCCAACGCCCGCACGAAATCCAGCGGCCATCCAAACCGGAGAAATCCGAGAGGGGCGACGGTGTAAGTTCTTTTTCTGTGATTAGAAGCGTGGTGCGCCCGGATGGGCGTTAAACGGCGACGCCGGCCACGCCTAGGCAGCATTAGTTTAACAGTAAAATTCTTCGTTGCCAACGAAAGGACCGGGGCGCGACTCCCCGATGCTGCACCACTTTCATGGATCGGATCCCGTAGCAGCGAACGGTTCGGCCTTTTAAGCCGGAGCGCCATTGGCTCCATCAGGGGTGCGAGTCCCTTCCGCTCCACCACAACTTCCACTTTCATGGGCATGTAGTTCAAAATCAGAACCCGCGGCCGATAACCGCGCGACTACGGCGAGATACCGTACTTGCCCACCACTTTCGTTGCAGGGAGATGCGGCATCCGCCGGGTCTCATAAGCCTGGTACGCTGGTTCAACTCCAGCCCCTGCATCCATTTTCACGGGTTCCAAGATCGGAGGGACGGAATGGCCTCCAAAACCAATTCGGCAGGGTGCAACTCCCTGGGGACCTGCCATGGACGTTTGGTGAAGCAAGTGCTCACGCTCCGCTGAAGCCGGAGAGAAGCCCGCGCGATACGGGCAGCGTCCACCATTTTCAACGGAACGTGGGTCATTAGCTGATCGCTCGGCTTGGGACCGAGATCAAGTGAGTGCGATTCTCACCGTTCCGACCATTTCATTTGCGGTCGTGCTGGAACCAGTAGACAGCGACGCCTGAGAAGCGCCGGGGGAAACCCGTGCAGGAGCAAAGCCTGTCGACCGCACCAGGGGCATCTAGCTTAATTTTAAAGCGGGCGACTCATAATCGCCAGGTTCTCGGCGAGACTCCGAGGATGCCCACCACTCCCTGTAAGCATACGCAGTGATGCACCCGTTTCGTAAACGGGAGAAGTCGGCGCACCTCCGACCCGGGGACCCATTTCCCATTCCTTTGTGCTCCAGCGAGCGGGCTTCCCTTGTAGCGAAGCCGATGCGGGGCGGCACCGCACAGAGGATCCACCAGGCGCGTGGGGTAATCAGATAGCCCAGGATCCTGTGAAGATCCGGGACCGGGGGCAGATCCCGGCCGCCTGACCATTTTCATGCCGCCATCGTCCAATAGCCAGGACCTCTCCGTGCGAAGGAGAAAATCCCAGTGCAAGTCTGGGTGGGGGCGCCATTTTGGAGGATGAACCAGCCGAGGGCTGGCACACGCCGGAAACGTGTTGGGTCGGCGAACAGCCGACTGGGAAGCGTGATCTCCGTCCTCCGCCACTTGGGAGAGTGAACCCGACAAGCGCTCGGGCGTCGCCTCGAAAGCGAACGGACCGGCGCAAACGCCGGTTGGGGTGCAAGCCCTCCGCTCTCCGCCAGGGAAGGTTAAGCCGCCGAGGCGCGGTCACGGATTGCTAATCCGAGGGCTCGGGCCTGTCCCGGGTGCAGGGCGGGACTGCAACCTTCCGCCATTTTCACAGCAGAAAAACCACCACCGTCACGGCCGGCCGGAGGTGTCGTCCGGGCGAGACCCTTTTCTCCCATGAACACCACCATCCTCGACAAGCCCATCGTCCTGGCGCTCAACCGCGCCTGGCAAGTGATCGGCCACCGCACGGTGCGCCAGGCCATTGTCGCGCTCACGGGCGGAGATCGGGAGCATCCGCCAGCCGTGGGCTTGGACATCGCCTACCCGCGGGTGGACGACGGTTGGGACTTTGATCGTCCGGTCTACCTCAACCCGGTCAAATGGGACGACTGGATCGCCCTTCCCGTCCGCGCCTTCGACTTCTCGATCTCAAGCGCGAGCCTGAGGATCCGGGTCCCGACGGTCATTATCGCCACCCAGTTCTCGAGAATGCTGATGAAGCAGCCGCGGCTGTGCCGCGCATCCATCTACGAGCGCGACGGAGGACGCTGCCAATACACCGGCGAATTCGTGGGCCGCGAAGGCGGCAACCTGGACCATGTGGTTCCGCGCGCTCGCGGCGGCAGGAGCACCTTCGATAACCTGGTTTGGGCGAAGCGGCGGGTGAACAGCGAGAAGGCCGACCAGCTCCCATCGGAGGCCGGCCTCCGCCTGATCCGCCAGCCGATCGCGCCCAGGAAGGTCCCGGCGTCGGTCGCACTCCGCGAGGTCCGCCACCCGGACTGGAGCCATTTCATCAAAGCCTAGATGAATCCATCCCAAGAAACCTCCAGGACCCTCTCAATCCTTGAAGTCCTGCCCATGGTCGACGCCGTGGTTGCGCAAATGAGCCGCCACCTGCCTCGGCATGTCTCGGCCGAGGACCTCGCGAGCGCGGGGAAGCTGGCGCTCTTGGAAGTCCTCGACGATTTTGACGGCTCCTTCTCGCGGGACCGAGGCTATGTGATCTGCCGGGTTCGCGGCGCGATCATGGACGAGATGCGCCGGATGGATCCCCTGTCCCGCTATGGCCGCACCCAGGTCCGCCTCGTGCGCCAGGCAACCGCGGCATTTGAGACCCGGCACCACCGGGCGCCGACCGACGCCGAGCTGGCTCAGGAGACCGGCGTCACCGGCGCGGAGGTCAACCAGATCAAACGCCTCGGGATGGCGGCGGAAGCGCTAAGCGCGGATTCCCCCAGCGGCGACGACGACAAGGTCCGATCCCTGGCCGACCCTGGCGCACCTTCCCCGGCCGACTTGGCCGAGGAAAGCGACAGCGCGTCCACCATTCGAGCGGCCGTGAAACGACTGACCCCGATTCAGTCGGAGGTGGTGCACGGGTACTTTTTCATGGGGCTTTCCCTGCAGGAGATCGCGGACGACATTGGGCTCAGCGTGGTGCGCGTGCATCAGCTCAAGGCGGCCGCCGAGGCCTGCCTCCGTGGCGACCTCGAGGTCCTTGATGCCTGGAAAGGCCTGCGCTCGTAAGCGGGCTCGAATAGAGCATGGGCCCAGGCCCATGGGCCAATGAGACACGGGCGGAGACGCCCGTGCCACGGCCGAGCGATTGGCCTTGAAGAGAGGCTCGAATAGGATCTCGCGTCTGAACCCGGCGAATCCTACAACGGGTCAACATGATCCCGAGGCGCGCCATCGCGTCGCTTGTCCTCCTGCTCCCTCTTGCCGTCCTGGCGGCCGGCGGCGGGAGCGACCTTTCGCCTGGGGACGGCATCGGGCCGGATGTCACTGCTGACCTCGCGGCGCTGCCTCATTACGCGCCCGGCCCGGTGCCTTTTCCGAAGGGCGCTTCCTACCTGGCCCCGGACGGCGCGATCACCGTGGTCGGGTACAACGACATGCGGGAAATGCTCGAGGCCATCGACCGGCTTTTCCAAGCCACCCATCCCGGGTTCCGGTTCCACCTGGTCCTCAAGGGAACCAAGACCGCTCCGCCGGCCCTGGCCCGCGGCTTGTCCGCCTTCGCGCCGATGGGAGCTGAGTTCACCGATGACGAGCGGGCCTACTTCGGGAAGACCACCGGCACCGAGCCGGTGCTCTTTCGCGTGGCGCATGACTCGATCACTCCCCGGGCGCTGTCGTCACCGCAGGGTATCTTTGTCAACCGGGCCAACCCTCTCGGCATGCTGACCACCGACCAGGTCGCCCGGATATTTACCATCGGGCAGGCCGGCGGCGATCTAACGGCATGGCGGGAGCTTGGGCTGACCGGAGCCTGGGCCGGCCTGCCGATCCACCCCACCGGTCCCGGCCCGGACACCGCCATCGCGATTTTCATGCGCCGGCACAAGTTTGGAAACCACCCCTATGCCAGGGGGCTCATCCCTTTTCACGAATCCGACGATGTGATCAGGCGAATCGGCGAAGATCCCCTGGCGATCGGCTTCGCCTCGCTGTGCCGGCCCACGCCGCTGGTCAAAGTGGTGGCGATTGACCGGATGGACGGAAGGCCGGCGGTGCGCGGCAGCGCCCGCGATATCATTTCCGGCAGCTATCCCTACGACCGCCACCTGCTGATCTACGCCCGTCGACCAACGGCCGGCTCGCTCGACCCATTTGTGCGCGAGTACCTCCGGCTGGTGCTGTCGCGCGAGGGCCAGGAGGCGGTCGCCCGATGCCCGCAGCACTATCTTCCCCTTAATCCGGACGACCTGCGCAGCGAATTGGCCAAGCTCGATCCCTGAGTGGCTTTGAATGGGTCAGGCCGTGGCAATCCAACGTTGCACGGGCTTCGAGCCCGTGTCCTCGTGACCTCTTGGGCTGGCTTGCCGAGGCGGAGCCACTGCTTTGTGCGCCGTCCGTCTCCACCCCACTGAACGCGGGATTACTCCGCGACAGTCTTCGCTCGCTGTCGCGGTGGCGAAGACGGGAAGCCCAAGCCACGTCTGCACGGTGGGGTGGTGCCTTGAAAAGTCCGCAGCGCCCTGATACTACGAGAAAACCATGAAATTCTCCGGGCCAAGAATATTGCTCCAAACTGAAGGTCTCGTCGTGCTCCTGGCGGCGGGTATTTTGTACCGGCATACGGGTGAATCCTGGGGAAAATTCGCCGCGCTATTCCTGGCGCCGGACCTGGCGATGATCGGCTACGCCTTTGGCAAGTCGGTTGGGGCTTTTGCCTACAACACGGTCCACACCTATGCGGTTCCCATCCTGCTCTGGATGGTTCTCTCGCTTGCCCATGAACCGTCCCTTTGCTGGATTTGCCTGATCTGGATCGCGCACATCGGCTTTGATCGAGTTTTGGGCTATGGACTCAAATACGCGTCGGGATTCAAGGACACGCATCTCAACCGCGTGTAATCAGCGATCTCGGGTGGCGGGCGGCGGCAAATACGCGTTGTCAACGTGAGCGGGGGCGGGATTTAGTGGGGGCGTGGGTTCCAAATCCAAATTCTGGCTTCGGGCCGCGCTGATCGCGCTGGCCGGATGCTGGGTTTTCGCGCCGGTGGTGCGCGGTCCCTGGCTGTGGGACGACGACCTGTACATCACGCAGAATCCGCTGCTGCGGTCCGCCGCCGGCCTGGGCCGGATCTGGCTGGCGCCCCCCGGGGTGAATTATTTTCCCGTGACATCGACCGTGCAGTGGATCGAGTGGCACCTCTGGGGCGGACATCCGGCCGGGTACCATGGCGTCAATATCGCGCTGCATTTGCTGAGCGCGTTTTTGATTTGGTGGGCCTTGGGGAAGTTGGGGGCTTTGGGAGGGCCCTTCGACGCTGCTCAGGGCATGCGAACCCGGCCAGCGGCCGGTTTCGCCTGGGTCGGCGCCCTGATTTTCGCGATCCATCCGGTGGCGGTGGAATCGGTGGCGTGGATTTCGGAGCTGAAGAACACGCTGTCGCTGCCTCTCCTCCTGCTGGCAACAATCACCTGGATCGATTGGGATCAGAAAAGTGGCACGGGCTTTCAGCCCGTGAGCGATAACGACCCGGGCAGGATGCCCGTGCCACGTCAATTCAGGTCTCGGGAGGCTTCAGGTTTCAGGTCTCATCCTTCAGCCTTCTGCTATACTCTATCACTCTTCTTCTTCGTCGCGTCGATGCTCTCCAAGAGCACGGTTGTGATGTTTCCTTTCGTCCTGCTGCTCTACGCCTGGTGGCGGCGGGGGCGGATCGGGCGGTCCGATCTCATCCGCACGGCGCCATTTTTCGCTGTCGCGGCGGTCCTCGGGGTGGTCACCGTCTGGTTCGAGCATCACCGGGCGATGGCCGGACAGCCGGGCGCCGCGCCCGACGGGATCATATCGCGGGTGGGCGCGGCCGGATTGGCGGTGACTTTTTATTTTTCCCAGTGCATCGCGCCCCACGGGCTCTCGCTGATCTATCCGCCCTGGACGCCGGAGCCCCTGGGGCGGAGCGAGCTCGTCGCGTGGCTGGCGATTGTCGCCGTCTTCGCGGTGCTGTGGAAAATCCGCGCCCGGCATGCGGTGCTCGGGCTCGGCTGGTTCGTGCTCAACCTGGTCCCGGTCCTCGGCATCATCCCGATGGCCTACGCCCACGTGTCCTGGGTCGCCGACCATTTTGCCTACCTCTCGCTGGTGGGCGTGGCCGGGCTGGGCGCCGCGGCCGGCGGCGCGGTGTTTGGCAAAGTAGCGCAGGCGAGGACGCCTGCGCTACCTTCGCTTCGAACTCCGCACCGCAAGTTTCCGCTTTTCGCTTTCCGCCTTTCGCTTTTTCTTCTCCTCGCCGCCCTGGCGATCTCGGCCCACCGCTACGCGACCCTCTTCGCCGACGGCGAGAAGCTGTGGGACCACACGATCCAGCGCAGTCCCGACTCCCCCATCGCGCACAACAACTACGGTCTCGTCCTGGCCCAGGACGGCCAGCTGCCGGAGGCGATCGGACAGTACCAGGAGGCCCTCCGCCTCCAGCCCGACTTTGCCGAGGTCGACATCAACCTGGGGCTCGCCCTGGCCGCCTCCGGGCAGCCCAGGCAGGCCATCGCCTACTATCGGGAGGCGCTCCGGCTCAATCCCGCGCAGCCCGAGGCTCACAACAATCTCTGCATCATCCTGCGAAAAACCGGACACCTCCGGGAGGCCATCGCTGAAGGCGAGGCGGCATTGCGGCTCCGGCCCGGTTACGCGGAGGCGGACAACAATCTGGCCGTGGCGCTCATTTCGGCCCGCCGCGTGGACGAGGGGATCGCCTGCCTCGACCAGGCCCTCCAGCTCGATCCCGACTACGCCGAGGCCCACAGCAACCTGGGACTGGCCTTCCTGCTCTCCCGGCGTCTGCCGGAGGCGATCGCGCAGGAGGAGGCGGCAGTGCGGATCGATCCCGCTTTTGCGCGGGCCCACTACAGCCTGGGCCTCGCCCTGGCGGCGGCCGGACGGACCGACGACGCGATCGCCCAATACCAGCAGGCGGTGAAGCTCCAGCCCGACCTGGTGGAGGCCCACCTCAGCCTGGGGCGGATCCTCTTCAAGTTGGGCCGGACCCAGGAGGGCCAGGCGCAGCTCGACGCCGTGGCGCGCCTGCAGGCCGCCGCCGGCGGACAGCAGCCCTAGATGGATCCAGCCGTGTTGCATTGAACGTAGACGAGGCGTTCCGCCTCGTCCCTCGTCGGGACACGGCAGACTTCGGCCGTGAGCTCGGTCGAACGGATGACGCGTCTACCTTCAGGGCCAATCGATCGAGCGTGGCACGGGCGTCCCGCCCGTCCCAGGAGCTCTTGGGCTGGCTTGCCGAGGCGAGCCACTGCTTTGTGCGCCGTCCGTCTCCACCCCGCTGAACGCGGGATTACGCCGCGACCGTCTTCGCTCGCTGTCGCGGTGGCGAAGACTGGAAGCCCAAGCCACGTTCAGGCACCATGAGCCCTTGAGCCCAAGCCACGTCCAAACCGCCGGGCGACGGGTGTCAAACCGATCCACTGCCCGGCGTACGCTTGAGGAACTGGCCGCGGCCGATCGTGCCGGTGAATTTTCCGTCGCGGACGGCGATCTCGCCGCGGACCGTGACCACGCTCGGGCGGCCCTCCAGCTTCCAGCCCTCGAACGCGCTGTAGTCGACGTTCATCGACTGGGTTTTCACGGAAATGACCCCCCGGTAGTCCGGATCGAAGACGACCAGGTCGGCGTCGGCGCCGGGCTGGATCGTGCCCTTGCGGGGGAAGAGGCCGAAGATCTTCGCGACGCGGGTGCTGGCGGCGTTGACCATGGTGTGCAGGTCGATCTTGCCGGTCTTCACGCCGTAGGTGTAAAGCAGGCTGATCCGCTCCTCGAGCGAGGGGATGCCGTTCGGGATCTTGGTGAAGTCGTCCCGGCCCATCGGCTTCTGGTCCTTGAAGTCGAAGGGGGCGTGATCGGTCGCCACGGTGTCGACCAGGCCGGAGCGCAGGCCGTCCCAGAGGACCTGCTGGTTGCGGACGTCCCGCAGCGGGGGCGACATGACGTACTTGGCCCCCTCGAAATCGGGCCGTTCGGCGTAGGTCTTGTCGAGCACGAGGTACTGGATCAGGGTCTCGATCGCGACGCGCACGCCGCGGCGGCGCGCGGCCAGGGCCGCGTCGAGCGCCTCCTGGCAGCTCAGGTGCACGATGTAGGTGGACGCGCCGGTGAGCTCCGCAAAGGTCATCAGGTGGTGCACGCCCTCCGCCTCCACCTGGGGCGGCCGGCTCTCGTGGTGCTGGCCCGGATCGGTCTTGCCGGCGGCGAGCAGCTCCTTCTGCCGCTCGGCCACGAGGGTCTCGTTCTCGCAGTGCGCGGTCACGATCACGCCGAGCTCCCGGGCCAGCTTGAGGGTCTGGTAGAGTTCGCCGTCGTCGATGCCGAACGCGCCCTTGTAGGCGAGGAAGATCTTGAAGGACGTGATCCCGCGCCGGACGATCTCGCGCAGCTGCGGCGCCGTGGCCGCGTCGAACTTCGTCACCCCCATGTGAAAGGTGAAGTCGCAGGCCGACTTGCCCACCGCCTGCGCCATCCAGAGCTCGAAACCGGCCAGGGCGTCGTCCCGGCGGGCCGGGCAGCACATCTCGATCAGGGTCGTGGTGCCCCCGGCGAGCGCGGCCCGGCTCGCGGTCTCGTAGTTGTCCTTCGCCAGCGTGCCCATGAACGGCAGGTAGATGTGCACATGCGGATCGATGAAGCCCGGGAAGACAAATTTCCCGGTGGCGTCGATCACCGGGGTCCCCGGGGGCGCGGCGAGACCGTGCCCGATCCGCGTGATCGTCTCCCCCTCGCAAAAGATGTCGGCGACATACCGCTCGTCCGCCGTGACCACCTCGCCGTTCTTTACTAAAAGTGACATGGGAGGGGAGGGTTGTGACGTGTGACGTGTGACATGTGGCGGGTGGGAAAGGCTAGGATTGGGCTGAGAGTTTTCGCCGGAGTCCGCTCAGCATGCGCCGTAAATCGTCCAAGAGAAGGAAACAGGGACAGGCTTGTTGGGATGTGATTAAGCCGAGTTGGAGGCTCGGATAGAGCCGAGTGTCGAGCTCGGCGACGGAACCCTCGGCATAAGAAATGAACTGGACAAACTCTCCGGTGGAGCGCCTGGCCTGACCTTCGGCGATGTTGGATGGAATCGACACCGCGGCACGCCGAATTTGAGCAACCAGACCAAATCTCTCCCCGGCAGGGAATCCGGCGGTGAGCCCATAAAGCAACTTCGCAAGCTCGATGCGTTGCTCCCAGGCGACAAGATCGCGGTAGCTTCGCACCTGTGGATTGGGAGGAAACCCATCATCATAATAGCAACTCCAGTTTCAGCTTCCGAATCACGTCACATGCCACATGCCACATTTCCGTCACTTCTTCCAGACGTCGCCCACCTCGCCGCCGAACCAGCGGGTCGTGATGACCTTCTGCTGGGTGTAGAACTGGACCGCCTCGCGGCCCTGGATGTGCAGGTCGCCGTAGAAGGAATCGTCCCAGCCGGTGAACGGGAACATCGCCATCGTTGCGGGCACGCCGACGTTGATCCCGACCATGCCGGCCTTGACGCGATGCTTGAACTCGCGGGCGGCGCCGCCGGACCGGGTGAAGATGGCCGCGCCGTTGCCGAAGGCGGAGCGGTTCGCCCGCTCGATCGCGTCGTCGAGATCCTCCATGCGCATGACGTTGAGCACGGGGCCGAACACCTCCTCCCGGGCGAGGGTCATCTCCGCCTGCACCTCGTCCACGATCGTCGCCCCCACGTAGAATCCGCGGGGCGCGTCGGGCACCCGGACCCCCCGGCCGTCGCAGACCACCTTCGCCCCCTCGCGCTCGCCCTGCGCGATCAGGCCGTTCACCCGGTCGCGGTGCTGGGCGGTGATGACCGGCCCCATGTCGGGCTGGGCCGCGCGGTCGGTCGGGCCGACCTTGATGGCGCGCGCCGCCTCGATCAGGGACGGCAGGAGGCGCTCTCCGGCGGCGCCGACCGCGAGGGCGGTCGAACCGGCCATGCAGCGCTCGCCCGCGCAGCCGAAGGCGGCGGTGGCCAGCGCCTCGACCGTCTTTGGCACGTCGGCGTCGGGCATCACCACGATATAATTCTTGGCGCCGCCGTTGGCCTGCACGCGCTTGCCGTGGCGGGTGCCCGTCTCATGGATGTATTTGGCGATCGGCGTGGAGCCGACAAAGGAGATCGCCTTCACCGTCGGGTGGGTGAGGAGCGCGTCGACGCTTTCGCGGCCGCCGTGGACCAGATTGAGCACCCCCTTGGGCAGGCCCGCCTTCTCCAGCAGTTCCACCAGCAGAACCGCAGTGAGCGGGACCTTCTCGCTCGGCTTGAGGACGAAGGTGTTGCCGCAGGCCAGGGCCAGCGGGAACATCCAGAGGGGCACCATGGCCGGGAAGTTGAACGGGGTGATGCCGACACACACGCCGAGCGGCTGGAGCAGCGTCTCGCAGTCCACGTTGCGCGCGAGGTTGCCCAGCGTGTCGCCGAACAGCAGCGAGGGTATGCCGCAGGCGTACTCGATGTTCTCGAGGCCGCGATAGACGCTCCCGCGGGCCTCGGCGAGGGTCTTGCCGTGCTCCCGCGTGACGCTCCGGCAGAGCGCGTCGAAGTTTTCCTCCACCAGCTGGCGGTAGCGGAAGAACACGCGCGCCCGCTCCACCGCCGGGGTGTCGCGCCAGGCCGGGAAGGCGGCGGCAGCGGCGGCGACGGCAGCGTTGACCTCCGCCGCCCCGCCCGCCGGGCACTCGGCGATCACGTCCCCGGTGGAGGGATTATAGACAGGGGTCGCGGCGAGTCCGGGGTTGATCCATTCGCCGCCGACGAACAGCGGACAGGGGGTGAGGGCCATTGAATTAAAATTTAAAACTAACCGGTTAATAGTTTCCGAATCACGTCACACGTCACAGGTCACAAGTCACATGTCACACCCCCACGACATCATCCCCGCGACAGCGCGTCGGACTGCTTGACGAATTCGTCGCCGCTCCACTCGCCGTCGCTCTTGACGACCTTGACCGCCGCGGCCGCCTTTTGCGCGGCCTTGCGCTCGGCCTGCCGCCGCACGAGGTCGGCATGGGTCGTGAAGTAGTCCAGGCTCTTGCCCTTGAAATCCTCGAGGGTCTCGAACTTGTGCTTCGCCATGAAGGCGAGCAGCTGGTCGCACATCGGCTTCACGCATTCGTAGCCGAACTTCATCACGCCGGTGCAGACCTGCACGGTGTCGGAGCCCAGCAGGATGAACTGCGCGGCGTCCTCCCCCGTCTCGACGCCGCCGAGGCCGGAGAGCGTGCGGCCGGGGAACTCGGTGCGGATCAGGGTGGCGATCTCCATGCACATGCGGAGCGCGATGGGCTTGACCGCCTTCGACGAGTATCCGCCGGGCGTCGTGTAGCCCTCGACGCTCGGCTCCGGGCGGAGGGTGTCGAGGTTGACCCCCATCACGCTGCGGATCGTGTTGATCGCGCTCACCCCCTCGCAGCCCCCGCGCAGGGCGGCCCGGGTGGGATCCTCGATGTGAGTGATGTTGGGGGTCATCTTCGCCCAGACGGGGATCTTCGCGGCCGAGGACACCCAGCCGCAGACCTCCTCGAGGACGGCGGGATCCTGGCCCATCGCCGCGCCCATCTTGCGCTCGGGCAGGCCGTGCGGGCAGGAAAAATTGAGCTCGAAGGCGTCGACCCCCGCGTCCTGGCAGCGCTCGACGATCTCGATCCAGGCGTCCCGGTTGAACTCCTCCATGATGGAGGCGATCAGGACGCCCTGCGGGTAGGCGTCCTTGCATTTCTTGAACTCGTCGAGCCAGATGGCGAAGGGCCGGTCGCTGATCAGCTCGATGTTCTCCCAGCCGATCACCTCCTGCCGGTCGTTGGCGTACAGCTTGGCGTAGCGCGGGGTGACGTTGACGACTTTCGAGGAGTCGAGGCTGACGGTCTTGGCGATGACCCCGCCCCAGCCCTCGCGGAAGGCGCGGTTGATGACGCTCAGGTTGGTGCCCGGGGGGCCCGAGCCGATGACAAAGGGATTGGAAAACTTGAGGCCGTTGACGGTGGTGGCGAGGGTGGGCATCGGTCGATTGGGTTGGACGGGCCGGAAGACGGAGCGGGTTGCGGTCCTGGCGGATGAGGTCAGCGGATACCGGGAGGGTGGGCGATATCGGACGCGACGAAAAGCAATAACCAGCGCGAAACTCCCCGGGCCCGGTCCGACGTGCGTGTCCCGCTGGGGGATCGGTTCGTGGAGAGCCGCGAGGCAGTTTCGTTGGCTGGTGTATAACTGCTAAACTATTTCGAATATAGCAATACTTATGCCAACGGGTAGCGCAGGCCTCCGGCCTGCAATTTTGTCGACGGCAGGCGGGACGCCTGCGCTACTCTGATCCCGTCATGAGCCTGCTGGATCCCAAACGCACGGTCGCGGAGCTGAAGGAGCTTCGCGCGCTCACCGCCGACGCCAACGGGGCGCAGCGGGTCGCGTTCACGCCGGCCTGGGTCGCGACCCGGGAGTGGCTCGGGGCGAAATTGCGGGCGCTGCCGGTGGAGACCCATCGGGACGAGGCGGGCAATCTCTGGTCCACGCTGCGCGGCGCCTCGGACCGGGCGCTCCTCATCGGCGGCCACATGGATTCGGTGCCGAATGGCGGCTGGCTGGACGGCTGCCTGAACGTGCTGGCCGGGCTCGAGATTCTCCGCCGCATCGCGGCAGAATGCGACGGCCGGCCGACGGTGACGGTGCGGCTGGTCGATTGGGCGGACGAGGAGGGCGCCCGTTTTGGCAAGAGCCTGTTTGGCTCCTCCGCCTGCTCGGGCACCCTCGACATGGCCGAGGCCCGGGGGCTGAAGGACCGGGACGGCACCCGGCTGCCCGACGCGCTCGCGCAGGTGGGGATTGATTTCGAGCGGGTCAAGGAAAGCGGACGGGAGCTGGCGCACGCGGCCGCCTATCTCGAGCTGCACATCGAGCAGGGGCCGGTGCTGCTCGACCTCGACCTGCCGCTCGGGGTCGTCCTGGGCACCTATGGCGTCGAGCGGCACGCCATCACCTTTCGCGGGCAGGCCGCGCATTCCGGCAGCACCCCGATGAACCGGCGGAAGGATGCTTTCCTGGCCGCGGCGCAGATGAGCCCGGAGATCTATCGCATCGCCGGGCGCCACGGCGGCGTCTGCACCATCGGCTCCTGCACGACCAAGCCCGGCATTGTCACCAGCGTGGTTGAGGAGTGCCGGATCACCCTGGACCAGCGCCATCTGGATGCGGCGGCGCTGGCGGCGATGCTGGCGGAGGCCCGCGAGGCGGCGGAGCGCTTCGCCCGGGAGGGCCAGGTCGACGTCGCCTGGAACCGCCTGTGGCAGATCGAGCCCATCCTCTTCAATCCGGACCTGGTCGGGATGTGCGACGAGGCGATCCGCGAGACCGGCAGCCCGGTTCACCGCCTGCCGTCGGGACCCCTGCACGATGCCGCCGAGGTCGCGCGGGCGGGCGTGCCCACCGTCATGATGTTCGTGCAAAGCCTTCGCGGCATCAGCCACAACAAGATCGAGGACACCCGGGAGGAACACCTCGAACTCTGCGTCGCCGCCTTCGACCGGCTGGCGACCAAGGCGATGCAGTGGATCGCCCAGGCCCGCTGATCAGGAAGTCGTGGGCGGCTTATGGTGCCGGTGCTTCTTGTGTTTTTTCTTCGCGACCAGGCGATGATGACCGTGGGTCGCGGAGGTGGCGATGGCGGGCCGGGCGGCGACCCCGCTTGAGGCGTCTTCCGCCTGAGTGAGGGGAGCGGCCGCGGCAAGCAGCGACACGCACAGAATAAGGCGAGCTTTCATATTGTGGCGAGCAGTGGTTTCACGTTTGGGTCAGCCGCTTCGCTTCCTCCAGGATCCGGGCGAGCGAGGAAGTCTTCTCGATATAGCTGGACACCTTCCCGCTCAGCACCTCCTGGACCACCCGCGAGTCGAACAGCACGCCGGTGAGCAGCATGACCGGCGTGGCGGGGAGCGTCGCCTTCAGCTTGGCGATCATCTCCAGCCCGTCGGAGTCCTCCAACTGCAGGTCGGAGATGATCAGCTGCGGCGGATCCTCCCGGACGGACCGGATCGCCTCGGCGGCGGTCGCGACCGCGGTCACCCGGAAGCCGGCGCCGGTCAGGAATCGCTCGAGGAGGTCGCGGACGCTGGCCTCGTCGTCGACGATCAGGATGTGCTTGTTCATAAGTTGGGTCCGCCAGTGCGGAGAATCACGACTCCCCCGACGACCTTGTCCCGGTCGCGCAGCGGATAGACCGACAGGCGGGCCGGGGTCGCCTTGCCATTCCGATCCTCCACCTCCGCCGGCTGGTCGCGCAGGTCCCGCCCCTCGACGAGCGCCCGGGCGATGGGGTTGACCAGGGGGGCGGCGGCGCGCGGTTCCGCCAGCAGGCGCGCGACGCGCGAGAGCGGCTGGTGGATCAGGTCCTGGGACTCGAAGCCGGTGAGGTGGACCACGGCGGGATTGATCCGGGAGATGTTCAGCGCCTTGGTCAGGACGAAGACGAGGTCGGAGATCGAGTCGATGATCAGCTGGTTGTAGCGGATCTGGTGCTCCTGGGACTGCCCGAGCCAGCTGCGCTCGAGGTTCTCGATCACCAGCTGCTGGTTGGCCGCGGTAAGCGAGGCGGTGCGCTCCCGGACCCGGGCCTCGAGCACATCGTTGGCCTCCTGCAGCACGGCGGCGGCGCGGCGGCGCGCGGCGATGTCGTCGGAGATCAGCCACACCACGCCGCCGAGCAGGATGAGATTGACGACCACGCCCGACCACACCGTCCACCGCGTCATCTGGGCCTGGAGAAAGGAGGTGCGGTCGCGGTCGGCCAGCAGGTTCATCTCCTCGTTCGTCAGGTTTTCCGCGGTGCGCTGGAGGTCGGCCAGCGCCTCCTCGCCGGCGTCGGAGGCGAGCAGGACCCGGACGGCGTCGGGCTGGCCCGACTGGCGCGCGGCCAGCAGCTCCCCGGAAAACTCGATGCGCTTGGCGGCGAGCGTGTCGAGCCGGGCGACTTCCTCGTGCTGGGCCGGCTCGTTGCGGGTCAGCGCCTTGGCCGCGGCCAGGTGCTCGTCCACGTCGGAGAAGGCCTCCCGGCCGGCCACCCGGCTCTGCGGATCCCCGGTCACCACGTACGTGAGCACGGCGGCGTCCCCGACGCGCACGGCCGAGAGGACGTCATTAACCTCGAGGATCACCGCGTGGGTGTGGTTCACCCAGTCGCTGCTGGCGGCCGAGCGCTGGATGTTGCGCACGGAGACAACGGCGATCGCCACCAGCACGGCGGAAATGACCGCGAAGAAGGCGAGGATCCGCCGAACCGTGCGGTCGCGCATGACGTCGGTGCTGGGCGCGGGAGCTTTCATCGGGAGGCGAACTCGGTGGCGGCGTCCGGGTCCTCCGACGGCGGGTCGGTCTTGACCACGGTGAGCGTCAGATGCTTGAAATCCTCGGTGTAATCGTAGGTGTAAACCGACGCCGTCGTCCAGTCCTGGTCGAAGGAGGCGGCCGCCCGGTCGGCGATTTCGCGGATGGTGCGGCCGCTCCGCTGGATGGTGCGGGCGTAGACCCGGTTGTTGAAATCGAGGTAGCCCTTCACCTGGTCGACGTAGCAGACATCGTGGGCGCTCCCGCACGCCAGGACGACGTGGATCAGCCGGGTCTGGTACGTCTTCCGCTTCAGGACATAATCGGCCATGATGGCATAGTCCTGGCAATTGCCCGTTTTGGTCTTCAGAAACACGTCAGGATCCTGCACGTAGGGAAACACCTGGTAATCAAAGTCCCAAAAGCGGCCGGCGAAGCTCTTGGGGGTCATCCGCGAGTCGCCGAGCAGGTCGGACAGGGTGAAGGCGCGCAGGCCGGCGACGGTAAAGGCGAGCCCGGCGCAGATCGCGCCCAGGCCGGCCCAGCGCAGACGTTGGCCCCATGGGTTCATGCTGGTCCGCCGCGGAAGAACTGCAGGGTGCGCCGGAGCGAGGCGACCAGGAGATCGATCTCCTCCGCCGTGTTGTAAACATAGAAGCTGGCGCGCGCGGTGCCGGTGAGGCCGAGTTTTTTCATCAGGGGCTGGTTGCAGTGATGGCCGCCGCGCAAGGCGATGCCATCCTGGTCGGCGAAGGTCACGATGTCGTGGGCGTGGACGTCGGGGAAGGAAAAACTCACCAGGCCGCCGCGCTCGCCGCGCGGACCCAGCCGGCGGATCCCCGGCAATTGCCCCAGCTGGTCATACGCGAGCTGCGCCAGCCCGCTGTCGTGGCGCTGGATGGCGGCGCGCCCGAGGCCGTCCAGATAGTCGCAGGCGGCCCCGAGGGCGACCGCGTCGGCGAAATTGGGCGTGCCGGCCTCGAACCGCTCGGGCGAGGGCTTCCACCGGCTCTCCAGGAAGTCCACGTGGGAGATCATGCCGCCGCCGCCCTGCCAGGGCGGCATCGCGTCGAGCAGGGCGCGGCGGCCGTAGAGCGCGCCGATGCCGGTGACGCCGGCCATCTTGTGCCCGGAAAACGCCAGGAAGTCGCAGCCCAGGGCGCGCACGTCGACCGGCATGTGCCCGATCGACTGCGCGGCATCAAGCACGGTCACCACCCCGGCCGCGCGGGCGCGGGCGCAGAGCTCCGCCGCCGGGTTGATCGTGCCCAGGGTGTTCGAGAGGTGGGTGAAGGCCAGGATCTTCACGTCCGGTGTGAGCAGCCGGTCGAGCGCCGCGAGATCGAGCAGCCCCTCGTCGCCGTTCACCGGGATGTAGCGCAGCCTGGCCCCGGTGCGCGCCGCCACGAGCTGCCACGGCACAAGGTTGCTGTGGTGCTCCATCTCGGTGAGCAGGATGGTGTCGCCGGCCCGGAGGTTGGCTCCGCCCCAGCTGGCGGCCACCAGGTTGATCGCCTCGGTCGTCCCCCGCGTGAAGATGATCTCCTCGGGGGCGGCCGCGTTGATGAACCGCGCCACGCGGGCCCGCGCCCCCTCGTAGTCGTCGGTCGCCCGCATCGACAGCGCGTGCAGGCCGCGGTGGACGTTGGCGTTGTCGCGCTCGTAGAAACGCATGAGCGCCGCGAGCACCGCCCGCGGCTTCTGGGTCGTGGCGGCATTGTCGAGGTAGACCAGCCGCCGGCCGTTCACCTCCTGGTCGAGGGTGGGGAAGTCGCCGCGCACGTCCGGCCAGGCGGTCTCGGTCGTCATGGCGGGGAGTCCTCGGTGACCGCCGTCTCCGGACGGTCCGTGAGCGCGTTGAGCATCGCGTGCCAGCCGAGGGTGGCGCATTTGATGCGGGCGGGAAAGGCATGGACGCCCGCGAAGGCCGCGAGGTCGCTGATCTCCTCGGGCTCGTGCCCGGTCGTCACGATCTCATGGAACTGCCGGTAGATCTCCGCGGCCTCGGCCGCCGTCTTGCCCTTGAGCAGGGTGGTCATGAGCGAGGCGCTGGCCTGCGAGATCGCGCAGCCCGACCCGTCGAAGGAGAGGTCGGCGATCCGGTCGCCCTCCAGGCGCAGGTACACGCTGCATTGGTCGCCACAGGTCGGGTTGTCGCCGTGCGCCACCCGGTTGGCCGTCGGCAGCCGGCCGCGGTTGCGCGGGCGGCGATTGTGGTCGAGGATGACCTGCTGATAGAGATCGGTGAGGTCGGAGGACATGGGGACAACCTAGGCTAGCTCGAAGCGGGAAAACGGAAAGTAGTAAGTACTAAGTAGTAATTGGTAAGTGGCAAATGGCCGGCGGATAGGAATTGGGTTTGAGTGCCGACGGTATAATGATAGGTGACGGCTGGATGCTTATCCGAGCGTTTTATCTCCTGTTGCTGGCCGCGGCCGTGCTCGCCCGGGCGCAGGACCCGCTCAATCTTCCGGTTCCGCTGGCGCCCGCGGCGGCGGGCTCGCCGGCCCAGGACGCGCTGACGCGGCAGGCGGCGCAGCGGGCCCAGGAGCTCGGGTTTCCCACCGTGGCGGCCGAGCTCTATCGCGAGCTCCTCGCCCGGCTTCAGGGCTACCCGTCCCTGCCCCGCTTTGATCCCGCGGACCGCGCCGGGCTGACGCTGGCGCTGGCCACCGCCCTGCTCGACGACAACCGGCCGGGGGAGGCGGAGCGGGCGCTGGCGGGATACGGCGGGGTGCGCGATTCCGCCTGGCACCTGCGGGAGGGGCTCGCCGCGTCGCGGCTGGGCAACCTGGCGGGGGCCCAGACCGAGCTCGCGGTGATCAAAGGGAGCGACCTGGCGCCGGCGGACCGTCCCTGGTACTTTTTTCTGCAGGCCATGCTCGCCGGGGCGGGGGGCGACCCGGTGCGGGCCGCCGATCTGTATGCGCAGGCCGGGCGCGCCGCGACCACGGATCTGGAACGGGCCCGGTGCCTGCTCGAGGCCGAAAACGAGCGGCTCCTCATCGGGCCGGTGAGCGAGGCAACCGCCGACCAGGCCCGGCAAAACGCCGAGCGCTTCCAGGGGACCGCCACGGGCTACGATTTTTCGCGAACCTATGCGGCGATGCTCGACCGCCTCGGGCGCAAAGCCGACGCGGTGGCGGTGCTCCAGCGGGAGTTGGCCCAGCTGCCCGCGCAGGAGCGGGTGCGCGCCGATGACTATCGCCTGCTGCTTGGCCTGGTCGCCGGCGCTGCGGACCCGGCCGGGGCGGGGCAGCGGGCACTCGTCCAACTCCTGGAAACCGGGCAGGACCCGGACCGGCGGCGGATGGCCCTCCAGCTGCTGGCGACGGCGTCCCTGCGCGGCCCGGGCCACGCGCCGTTTCGCGCCGAGCTCGACAAACTGATCGCCGGTTCCGCCTCCGATCCGATCCTGGCGGACCTGCTGCTGTTTCGCGCGGAGTGGGCGCTGGGTGACCACGACAATGCCCTCGCCGAGGACGATGCCCACGCGCTGCTGGATAAATTTCCCGGGTCGGCGCTCAAGGGGTACGCCGAATCGGTCCTGACCGGCTCCGCCTGGGAGCAGCGCCGGTACCGGACCGCGGCGGACGATGCCTTTCAGGCGCGCAGCGCGCTGCCGACCGGGGAGGCGCGCGCCGAGCTGGGCGTCGTGGTGGCGGAGGCCTGGTACCGGGCGGGCGACTTTCCCAGCGCGGCCGACGCGTATGCCGCGGCCTTGCGCGAGCCCCCGGCGATGGTGCGACCGGGCGCGCTGATGTTCCAGCTGGTGAAGGCGGACATCGCGGCGGGGCAGGCGGAGCTGGCGGCGGGACGGGCCGACCCCAAGGAACCCCTGCGCGACGCCCGAATCGCGCTGGACGGTTTGGCGGACAACCCGGCGTTTGACCCGGTCGACCGCTGGGAGGCGGAGTGGAACTTTGCCAGCGCCCTGCAGCAGGCCGGGCAGACGGCGGCGGCCTTCGACCGGCTGACCCGGCTGCTCGCCGCGCGGGGCGCCGGGGCGCCGGCGGCCCTGCCGCCGGAACTGCGCGCCCGGCTCGCCTGGCTGCAGGCGCGGCTCTCGCTCGACGCCGGCCAGCCGCGGCAGACCCTGCGCCTGGTGGACGCGATGGTCGCCTCGCTCGGCGGCATCGCCGCCGGCTTGCGCACCGATATCGCCAGCACGGGCGAGCTGCTCAACGCCGAGGCGTGCTTCGCGCTCGGGCGGGAAGGGGATGCCCTGGGGATCCTTGAGCGCCTCCGCGCCGATTTTCCCGGGACCGACGCGGCGGTCGATTCCTTCATTGTCGAGGCTGACCACTATGTGGAGCAGGACAACCTGGTGAAGGCGCAGGGGCTCCTCACCCAGCTGGCCGACAACTTCCCGGCGCGGAGCGACTATGCGCCCTACGCGCTCCTCCACGCCGCGCTGCTGGCCGAGCGCCTCGGCCAGGAGAAGAACCTTCAGGAGGCGGACAAGCTGATTGAGAGCCTGGTGACGAAGTACCCCGACAGCCCGCTGGTCTTCGACGCGCGCCTGAAGCAGGGCGACCTGCTCCGCAAACTTAACGATTTTCCGAAGGCCCAGCAGGTCTACGAGTCGCTGCGCAACAACTTCTCCCAGAATCCCGACGTGATCTACGCGGAACTCGCCCTGGCGGAGTGCCACAGCGCCCAGTCCGCCAACGAGCCGGCGCACGCCGACACCGCCATCTCGCTGTTTGCCGACCTGCGCGACCGCGTCGACGCCCCCGTGGACATGCGGGTGGAGGCGGGCTTCAACCTCGGCTACCTCTACGAGCAGCGCGGCAACCCCGAGCAGGCGCAGGCGGTCTGGTGGCGCGACGTGGTGGCCGCGTTCCTGCTGGATCCGGGCCGGGCGAAGGAGCTCGGGGCCCTGGGCCGGCACTGGATGACGCGCACCCTGCTCGAGCTGGGCGAGCTCAACGAGCACCAGGGCAAGCTGGGCGAGGCGACCCGGGCCTGGAAGCTGATCGGGTCGGCCGGGCTGCCCGGGGCGGCCATTGCCCAGGAGCAGCTGGCGCGGCTCAACGCGGGCCCCCCCCGGCCCTGACGGCAGCAGAATAATTTCGCCATCCGCAACCCGAACCCCGAAATTCGCCATCCATGTCCGTCTTTGACCTCAATCTCTTCGCCAAGGGCGGGCCGATGATCGTCGTGCTGCTCGCCCTCGGCCTGCTGGGGCTGATTCTGTTCATCGAGCGCGTGCTCTTCCTGCACCGCAGCCAGATCCGGGCGACCGCGTTCATCGACGGGATCAAGAACATCCTGGCCAAGCGGCGCCTGGTCGAGGCGCTGACGGTGTGCGAGGAAACGCCGGGCCCGGTCGCCGCCGTCGTGAAGGCGGCGCTGCTCCACGCCGACGACAGCGCCGACGCAATGCGCTTTCACGTCCAGGAGGCGGCGATCATCGAGCTGCCGGTGCTCGAGCGCCGGCTGGGGGCGATCGCCGCCATCGCCCAGGTGGCGCCGCTGGCCGGCCTGCTCGGCACGGTGCTGGGCATGATCACGACGTTTCTCGCTTTCCAGCGGGACTATCCCTTCCCGAGCGACTTGGCGCACGGCATGTGGCAGGCGCTGCTCTGCTTCGCGGCCGGCCTGATGCTCGCCATCCCGGCCCACCTGGCCCACCATTTCCTGGCCAGCCGCGTGCGGGCGATCGTGCGCGACATGGAGTGGGCGGGCAACGAGATCATGAAGTATCTGCTCACCGACTACCGCGAGCGCGGCCAGCCATGATCACGCGACCGCTCGAGATCGCCGCGCGGCTGCAGCCGGAACCGCGCAACTTCGACCTGCTGTTCTATGTCAACGGCGGCTTGATCGTGCTGTTCTTCACGCTCTTCGGCTCGCGCTTCGTGCTGGCGCCGGGCATGGCCCTCGTCCTGCCGGAGGTCGCCGGCGCCCGCGCCGGGGCGATCGCCACCACCTGCTATGTCAGCGTGAAGGACTCCGGCCAGGTGTACACCGGCTACGGGATGCTCAGCTCCACCCTGCTGCGGGACTGGCTGCGGGCCCGGGCCCGGGAAAACCGGCGGCCGACCTTGCTGATCCGGGCCAGCCAGCACGTGGCCATGAACCGGGTCACCGAGATCAGCAGCATGGCGTACCAGGCCGGCTTTGTGAGCGTGATCGTCGCCGCGGAGGACCCGGAGGGTCACGGGGCCGGCCGGCCCTGACCATGAGCGCGGCGGGGCGGGAGTCAAAATGGACCTGGATCGGGGCGACCCTGGCCGCCGTCGTGGTGCTGGCCGCGGTGATGGCCCTGTTTCGCGCGCCGTCGGCTCCCCCGCCGCCGCCCCCGCGAGTCAAGCCGACGGTCGAGCTGCCCGCGCCGGGCAACGGCCTCGCCAGCGACCTGGCTGACTTCAAGGATCCCACGCCGCTTTTCCTGCCCACGGTCTGGAACAGCTCGCCGCCCGAGCCGGGGCGCCGGGAACCCGAGGGGACCTTCAAGGGCTACGGTCCAATTTATGCATTCTCTGACAACGAGTTGCAGCTAAACCTGCCCTCCTCGATCGCGGTCCCGGCCGGCCCGGCTAACGCCCTGGTGGAAAATGCCCCGGGCAACCCCTTGGTGGGCTTGGGCCGGACCGATGCCACCGTGGCGCCGCTGGCCCCGCGCTGGGCCTTTGTGGAAATCATCGCCGCCGCCAGCGGCCGCCGGATGTTGGCGCAGGAGCTGACCGCGGTGTCGGACGCCGCCCCGCCGGCGGCGCTGCGCGGGGGAAATTGGCGCCCGCTCGAGTTTCT
>Ga0302320_10005723_pt1 | contig 27772 bp, 25 predicted proteins | sample Bog_T0_3_FD_202130 | JGI IMG/M metagenome (GOLD analysis project Ga0302320, IMG submission 202130) | Peat permafrost microbial communities from Stordalen Mire near Abisko, Sweden - Bog_T0_3 | ecosystem: Environmental > Terrestrial > Soil > Wetlands > Peat | place: Sweden: Abisko, Stordalen Mire...
ACTCGATGCGGGTCTGAAGCTCATTCGACGGCACGCTGTAAAGGCCGGCGAACAGACGCAGGTTTTCCATCACCTTAAGATCGTTATAGAGGGAGAACTTTTGCGACATGTAGCCGATGTTCTGGCGCACCGCTTCAGGATTGCGTGCAACGTCGTACCCGGCAACCTCGGCGCGCCCCGAAGTCGGCTTGAGCAGGCCGCACAACATGCGGATGGTCGTCGATTTGCCGGCTCCATTCGGCCCCAGAAAGCCGAAGACCTCGCCCTTGCGCGTCTCGATATCGATATGGTCCACGGCCACGAAATCGCCGAAGCGCTTCACCAGGCTCTCCACAACGACCGAATTCTGCATCTCAGGCATGGCTGGCCCCTCCGCCGCTCACCGCATCCACAAACAGGTCCTCGATGGACGGGGAGACCTGTTGCATCGCGTCGAAGGGAACGCCTGCGCCTTTGAGGCGGGCTTCAAACTCCGGAATGCGCCGCGCCGCATCGTCTACCACTACGTGCAGGCCTTCCCCGGTCAGCACCAGGCTGGAGATTCCTTCGGCGCCTTCAAGTGCGGCCCGCAAACTGGCCGGGTTTTGCGACGCAATCGACAGCACGTCCTTGCGAAATCCGGCCTTGAGATTCGCCGGCGTGTCGCAGAAGAGCAGCTTGCCCTGGTGCAGCAACGCCACGCGGTGGCAGCGCTCGGCCTCGTCCAGATAGGCGGTCGAGGTGAGAATGGCCACGCCCTCGGCGACCAATTCGTAGAGGATGCGCCAGAAGTCGCGGCGCGAAACGGGGTCAACGCCAGTGGTGGGCTCGTCCAGCAAAATTACTTTGGGGTGGTGAATGAGCGCGCAGACCAGGCCCAGCTTCTGCTTCATGCCGCCGGACAACTTGCCGGCCAGCCGCTTGCGGAATTCGCCCATCCCGGCTGCGATCAGCAACTGCGTTGAGCGGGATTTGCGTTCTGCCTTGTCGACCCCGAAGAGATCGGCATAGAAGCGGATATTCTCGTCCACCGTGAGGTCTTCGTAAAGCCCAAAGCGCTGCGGCATATAACTGAGCGCGTGCTTGGCGCCCTCGGGGTCGCGCACCACGTTGAAGCCGCCGACGGTGGCCGCGCCCGCATCCGGCGGCAGGATGCCGGCCAACATGCGGAGGGTCGTCGTCTTCCCTGCCCCGTCCGGACCCACGAGACCAAAGATCTCGCCTTCGCGCACGTCGAAGCTCAGGCCGTCCACGGCACACACGCCGGGAAAGCTTTTCCTGAGGCCCGTTGCCTCAATCGCGGATTGAAGCGGCTCCGTCATGGTTTGGCTGGGGCAACTCCCGGCGTGGCGTTGCCCAGATCGAGATGCGCGTCGGCGGGCATCCCCGGCTTCAACTCGTGATTCGGATTATCGACATCGATCTTGATGCGGTAGACCAGCGTGACCCGCTCCTGGTAGGTCTGCACGCTCTTGGGCGTGAACTCGGCGCTCGATGAGATGAACGAAATGCGCCCGTGGTACTGCTTGCCAGGATACGTATCGGTAACGATGGTTGCTTCCTGGCCCCAATGAATGCGGCCCAGGTCCGTCTCCGCGATATAAGCGCGCAGCCAAAGGTGATCGAGATCGGCCAGCGTCACCACCGGCGACCCAGGCGCCACCACCTCGCCCAGCTCCGCCTCGCGCACGGTAATTACGCCCGTGGAGGGAGCGCGCAGCGTCGAGTAGTCCACGTTGATGCGCGACAGGCCCAGGTTGGCGTTGCCTTCCTTGAGATTGGCTTGAGCGATGGCGATATCTTCCTTGCGGCTGCCCTCGACGGCCTCGTTGTACCGCTGCTGCGCCGCCTTGAAGATCGCCTCGGCGCGCTTCAATGCGGTCGCCGCCAGGTCGCGATCCTGCGCGGATACCTCGTCCTTGGCGTAGAGCGTTCGCGCGCGCTCGTCGTCCAGCTTTTTCTCTGCCAGATCGGCCTGTGCATCCAGTACGGACTGCTGCGAGGCTTTCACTTCCTGTTCGCGCGTTCCAGCCAGCGTCAGGGCCAGGTTGGACTCACGAACGTGGACCGTGGCCTCGTCGATGCGGACCTTCTGTTGGGAATCGGCATCTTCCAGGCGGGCCAGCAAAGCGCCCTGCTCCACCTGCTGCCCCTCCTCAACCGGCAGATCGATGATGCGCCCCGCCACCTTGAAGCTGACCAGGCTCTCGTGCGCCTCGATGTTGCCGGAGAGCGTGAGTTGATTCACGGTTGCCGGCTTCTTGACGAAGCGCGGGTAGTAGTAGACGCCCGCGGCAACCGCCGCGGCCAGCAGAATCAAAACCGGTATCAGTCGTTTCATCAACCCAACCTCGCGTGTGGAAATCCGAAATGCGGCACTTGACCCGGCGCCGCTTATGGATTTCCCAAGTACTCAAAGATGTTCTTCTCCGTGTCGCCCAGCGAGCGCGCCAGCGCAAACTTCGCGTCCACGTGACTGGAGACAGCAACGATGGTATTCTCCTGCGCGCGTGCAAGCTCGTCCTGCGCCGTCACCACCTCGACGTTGTTCGCTGTGCCAGCCTGAAACCGATCCTGGGCAAGTTGGAGCTCGCGTTGCGCCAGATCCTGCCCATCCCGCGCCACCGCTACCTGCTCAGCGGCCGAGTCAAGATTCAGCAGCGCCTCGCGGATCTCTTCTTCAATCCCGCGGCGCAGGTCGGCAATCTGATCGTCGATGCGCTTGATGCGGGCGGCCAACTGCTCCGCCTCGCCTGTGCGGTCGCGATCGAAGACCGTGAAGTCGATCTGGCCCTGGATCAGGCCTGTCGGCAAAATGCCGCCAATGCTGCGGCCTATGCCGCCAAAGTTGCCGTTCACACTGAGTTTGGGATACCAGCGGGCCGCGTTAGCGCGCTGCTGCTCAACCAACCCCTGGCGCTGGCTGGCCAGCGAGAGATAGTCCGCCCGCGCCACGAGCGCCGCGGGCGCCAGCGTTTCAATCTCCTGCTGGGCGACGGTCCGATACTGCAATGGCTCAGCCAGTTCCAGGGGAGTGCCGGGACTCATGCCCATGTTGCGCGCCAGGGTCAGCAGCGACTGCTTGAACTGGTTCCGGGCCACCAGCAGCGCTTGCCGATCATTGGCCAGTTGCACCTCCGCGCGCAAAACATCCACGCCCGTCGCGGTGCCGGCATCGTGCTTGTCTTTGGCAAGATGGTACAGCGTGGTTGAGTCGGTCACCCTCGATTGAGCCGCATCCACGCGCGCCGCGGCCGACTGCCCATTGAGATAAAGCGCCGCAATCGAGCGCACAATCAGGTCGCGCGCATCCTGGTAGTCCATTTTGCCGGCTTCGACGGCGCGCTCGCTTGCCTTCAGTTGGCGATAGCTGGCCAGATCGACGACGTTCTGCTGCGCGTAGACGCGAAAATCGTAGTTGCTGAACGGCCCCACCACATGCGGGATTGGGAAGCCCGGCAACGACAGCCCGAAGGCCTGGAGATCGCGGTTCTGCGCGTTGGCATAGGTCTGTACACTCACCCGCGGCAGCAGCGCGGCCGACAAGCTGCGCATGCGAGCAGCCTCCGCCTCTTCCACGTTGGTGCCGGCAACCAGCACGCCCAGATTGGCCTGGAGCGCCTTCTGAATCGCATCGTGCAGAGTCAACCGATAGGGCGCGGGAGGCTGCCCCGCTGCGGGCGTGCTAAATCCCGAGTCAACGGCCAGCACTGCCGCGAATAAAAGAACGGCGATACGGAGTTCACTTTTCATGGTTCCTGCTTTGGACGCGTGGCTGCGATGGCTCTCCAGAAGTGCTGAAAGCTGTCCTCGACCCATGCTTCAAATTCGGGTTCACCCTTCAGCGACCACATCACTACCGTGCCGAGGAGCGCTTCCTGAAGGTGAAGCGCCACCTCATCCTTGTTTAGATGCGCTGCAATCTCTCCGCGTTCCTGACCGGCGGCGACGATCTGCGCGATCCGCATTCGCGCTTCAGACAACCGGTCCTCGATGATCGCACGCACCGGCTCATTGGCGACAAAAAACGAGATCAGAGTGCGAGCAAGATTGGGGTTGCGCCCCGGCTCCTCGGCCAGGCGCAGGAAAACGCGGCGCAGCACGGTGCGGATGGTTTGCTTGCCCGATGCAGCTTCGGCAACTGCTTCCGCGACCTTCCCCAACTGAATCTCAGCCATTACGCCGAGCACTGAGTCTTTGCTCTCGAAGTAGTTGAAGAAGGTTCCCTTGCCCACATCGGCGGCTTCGGTAATGTCTTCCACCGTGACATTGGAGAAGCCGCGCTCGGCGAAGAGTTCCAGGGCGCACCGGAATAGGCGCAGCCGGGTTTCCGCAGCGCGGCGCTCGCGACGCCCCATGCCTGACACGTCAGGAGGCGGCCCGGGAGCCGATGATTCCAAGGCTGTTACAAGCGAGGATGAGGGATCTGGAACCATAACTGGCCTATAGTCAGTTACGACTATAGGTCATATTCTTATCCCAAAAGCCCCCCTTGTCAAGCCAGGGCGCCATCCGAAGGCTCTGCGCTTGCTCGACTACATGGCTTGCAGCAGCAGCGCCCAGTCGTACTGGTTTGGAGCTTCTGGAGAAGTCCATGCCGGGCCATCCGCCGGCGGCAACTCGATCTTCTCCCCGGTTACAGCGCTGAACCAGGTGGCGCGATAGCGGCCGGACTGGAGCTGAATTGTTACCTTGCCGCCGTGGGGCAGATACAAAGCGTACGTCTTTCCGGGATCGGCGACACAGTAGGCGCCGTTGTTGACCAGCTCGTCGTGGGGATTGGTCTTCCACCAATCAAAGCTGGTGAAGAAGTCGACGATGTGGCCATAGCCGAGGAACATCGTCTGGGTATCGTCGCCGCGGCCATTCATCCAGCCGCCGCCGAGGTCGGGGCGGATATTGGTTCCGCGGCGCGCGGACTCTCCCGCGGTCTGGTAGCCACCGGCCATATAGATGTCCCACGCTGTGCGGCGGAGGGCATCGGCAGAATCCGAATCGGGAGCTGCCCAGAAGGGATAGTGGTCCTCGTAACCGTACTCTTCGTTGGTTTGCGGGATGATGCGCCCGGTTTTCTCTTGGAGCTTTCTGGACGCGAGGATCAATTCATGCTGCTTGCGCGACCACTCCTGATAGGAGGTGAAGCCGAACCAGCTTGCGGTTCGATCCTGGTGGTCGTTGGTGCTGGCGGGATGGCTGGTCTCAAGGTGCTTGTAGGGATCGAGGCCCTGGATCAGGACGCCGGTTTCATGGGTCCACTTCTCGTCGCGATATGAGTCCAAATCGTCGCCGAGGTCCCAGGTGATGTTGGAGAAGGCGCCGAACCGGTTGACGGCATAACGGATGAAGCGGTGCTCATCTTCGCCGCCGGCAACGGGATGAACGCGGCTGTCGCCCATGTCGAGAACCACGGAGATGATCATGTCCCGGTCGCGGGCGAAGTGCAGCATGCGGTCGAACTTTTGCCAGTAAGGCAGATTGAAGCGGGTGTAGTCGAAGCCGGGATGAAGCGGATCGTCGGGGCTTTGCGCCTTCCAGGCGGCGATGAGAGGCGTCCACGCCTCCCCGCTCATCACCGCCTCACCGAAGTAGGTGGAAGCCTCGCGGCCGGAGATGGTGACCCGCATGCGGTTGACCTTGAGCCGGTGGAGACGATCCACGGTGTACTGAATGGTGTGGTCGTCGCGGAAGCCGACCAGCCAGTAGGCGGTGGTGCCGTTGAAGAAGTAGTGCTCGCCGGTTCCCTGCCAGATGAAATGCCAGGGGTAGGCAGGATCGACGGCGACGAGGCCGCGCTTGTGGGCCTCGGAGGCGTGGAATGTTCCGCTGGAGGACTTGGTGAAGCTGCCCTGCCGGTAGGTCACGGCGTACTTGTAGTCCCCGGCCAGGGGCGCCATCAAGCGGATACGGAAGACAGCGCCGTCAGGGGAGTCGCAGAAGCCGTCGACGGACCAATGGCGGCTGCCGTCGGCGGAATCGAGAGAGCCCGAAAGCGCGGCATCGAGGAACGGGTTGCCGGCGTCGGGCGCGCTGACGGCGGCTGTGATCTCAACGAACTCGAAGCGTGCGATCTCCGGCGCGGACTGGGAGAAGGAGACGTCCGACGGGACAGCGAACAGGATGGAAGGCAAAAGCAGGACAATAGCGCAGAGAACACAGCGAGATATCCGCATGGCGAAGATTCCTCCTGGAGAGTTCTAGACGGCGGTCAGTCCGCCGTCACACATGTAAAAGCCGCCGGTGCAGTAGGACGATTCATCGGAGGCAAGGAAGACGGCGATTCCCTCGATGTCAGCCGGTGTACCCAGCCGCCCCAGGGGCACAGCCTCGCGGAACTGTTCCCGGAGGTTGTCGTCCCGCAGGATATAGCTGTTCATGGGAGTGTCCATAGTGCCGGGGATGATGACGTTTACGCGGATGGAGTTGCGTGCATAAGCCGCGGCCATGGCCCTCGCAAGGCCTGCGACACCTGCCTTGCTGGCGCTGTAAGCCGACAATTTGGGTGCGCATCCGACCAGGCCGGTCGGGGAGCCGACATAAACGATGGAGCCGTGACCCTGCTGGAGCATCGAAGGAAGAACGTACTTTCCGCAGAGGAAGGCCCCGCGTAGATTGACGCTCATCACGTACTCCCAGGTTTCGAGGGTGAGTTCGTGAACGGGGCGGTCGAGTTCACTGGGCAGGATTGCGGCATTATTGTGGAGGACGTCGATGCGGCCAAAGCGAGCCACGGTGGCATCGACCAGGGCCTTGACGTCGTCCTCCTTGGAAACATCGGTCCGGACGAAGACGGCACTCTTGCCCGATGAGTCGAGCTCGGCGGCGAGCGCGAGGCCCGCCGTTTGATTGATGTCCGCGAGGACAACCGATGCGCCTTCGCGCACGAATGCAGTGGCCGCGCCGCGTCCCAAACCAACGGCGGCCCCAGTTACGACAATCACCTTGTCAGTTAGTCTCATGCGCACCGCCCGATCGCGTTCCTCAGGAAATGAAGTAGACGGCCCGGAGGGAGACTCCGACGCCGACAAGACATCGTAGCGGGGAAGGGACCCACGAGTCTCTCACGATTTGCCAAAGTTTTGTTGAAGCAGCATGATCCGGGGAGAAAAGGTCGCTCTGGATCAGAGGTTTACAACACGGATAGGTGTGGTTTTTATAGAAATTGTCAGGTTTTTGTAGGAATATTCAGGAATATTGCCCTGGGTCCGACCCATTCGGGACTGAACCGGAGGATTGCATGAGGCTTCAATTCCAGGCGGCAATCGTAACCGGCGCCGCTTCCGGCATCGCACTGGCCGTGGCACAGCGGTTTGCCGCGGAAGGCGCGGCGGTGATGCTTGCCGACGTAAGCGAGGGCACAGGCGCGGAGGCGGTGCGGCAGATCAATGCGGCCGGCGGGCGCGCGCAGTTTGCGCTGGTAGACGTTTCGAACGCCGAGCAGGTGAAGCAGCTGGTGGAGCGAACGCTTGCGGATTTCGGCGATCTCCACATCCTCTTCAACGGGGCAGGAATCCTCTCCTACGGCACCGTGGTGGAGACCTCGGAAGAGGCGTGGCAACGCATCATTGCGGTCAACCTGACCGGCACCTTCCTCTGCTCGAAGGCGGTGCTGCCGCATATGATGGCCAAGGGGCGGGGAGCCATCGTCAATGTGTCTTCGACCACCGGCTCGCACGACGCATGCGCGCACGCCGCGGCCTACGTGAGCTCGAAGGGCGGCGTCACCCTTCTGACGCGATCGATGGCGATTGATTTTGCCAGGTATGGAATCCGCGTGAACGCGATATGCCCCGGACCGACCGATACGCCCATGCTGTGCAAGGCGCTGACACCGGAACAACTGGATGCTTTCGCCAAAACGTATCCCATGGGACGTTTGGGCAGACCGGAGGAACTTGCCGGGGCCGCGCTGTTCCTGGCCTCGGAGGATGCTTCGTTCGTAACCGGGGCGCTGCTGCACGTGGACGGCGGCCAGACGGCCGAAGTGTAAGAGATTTGCAACAATACGGAGGAATTTATGGTTTTCGCAAGCGATCTTCAGAATCCGGAAGGGCCCGTGGCGCTGGCCGACGGGAGCTGGCTGATTGTGGAGGGGGGTACGGAGCGCGGTTGTGTTTCGCATTTGAGCCCGGACGGACGCACGAGGCGGGAGATTAAGAAGACGGGGCGGCCGAACGGGTTGGCCCTGGACGCGGATGGAACCATCTGGGTGGCGGAGTCGAAGTATCCGTCCCTGCTGCGGCTGACGATGGAGGGAGCCTCGGAAGTGGTGGCGACGGGATGCGACGGAGAGCCGTTCCTGTTCCCGAATGACTTGTGCTTCGGGCCGGATGGGGCGATTTACATGACGGACTCGGGCGTGGTGATTGAGGATTTCTGCCCCAACAACCAGATTCGCAGCGACTACATGAACGTGGATTTCGACGGGCGGGTGTACCGGATCGATCCGAAGAGCGGAGCGGTGGCGCTGCTGGACCGGGGAATCAAGTTCACCAACGGGATAGCCTTTGGCCCGGACAACGCGCTGTACGCGAACGAAACTCTGACCGGAAACATCTACCGCTATGCCTGGTCGGACGGGCGTGTCAAAGGCTCTCGCGAGTTGTTCGGCAACGTGATCCGGCCGGACGCGGCGCCGGGATGGAAAGGGCCGGACGGTATGGCCTTCGACGCCATGGGCCTGCTTTACGTGGCGGTCTTTGCCCAGGGCGATGTGACGGTGCTGGGAACGGATGGAGCGGTGGTAAGACGATTGCCGACGCTGGGGATGCTGCCCACCAATGTTGCCTTCGCCCTGCCCGGCCAGCATCGCATTCACGTGACGGAATACGAGAAGGGACAAATGGAGACATTCGCGGTAGAGGGCGACGGTCTGCCGCTTTGGGACGGACGCAGGCAGGAGGTTCGCAAGGAGGTGCATGAGCCTGCCTGACGCCCCGCAAAAACTACGCCGCGTGTTGTCGCTCCGGGACCTGATCTTTTACGGGATCGTAGCGGTGACTCCGAGCGCCCCGGCTACCATCTTCGGGCTCGCGGAGGTGAAGTCGCGCGGGCACGTGGTGGTAACCATCCTGGCGGCCATGGTGGCGATGGTGCTGACGGCAATCAGCTACGGGCGGATGGCGGCGGTATATCCGTCGGCCGGGTCGGCGTATGCGTACGTGAGCCGCGGCATACATCCTTATGTGGGCTTTTTCGCCGGCTGGGCGATGCTGCTGGATTACGTGTTCATTCCGCTGTTTTGCGTGATCTACGGAACCTTGTCCTTGCAGCGCGCGGCTCTCTGGCTTCCTTTCTGGCTGGGCGCGCTGCTGTTTGCCGGAGGCATTACCTATGTGAACCTGCGAGGTATCCGGTACACGGCGCGGGCCAATGAAGCGATGCTGGTGTTCATGTTCGCGGTGCTGATCAGCTTTATTGTGCTGGCGGTGAAGTACCTGGTTGTCCGGCACGGGGTTGGCGGGTTGTTTTCCACGCAGCCCTTTTACAATCCCGCCACGTTTCACGTAACCGACATTGCATCGGCCACTTCGTTTGCCGCTTTGACCTATCTCGGCTTTGACGCTGTGACCACGTTGGCAGAAGACGTGAAGAACCCGCGCCGGAACGTGCTGCTAGCCGCGGTGATTACGTGCCTGTTTACGGGGCTGTTCGGCGGGCTGCTCGTGTATCTGGCGCACATGGCCTGGCCTGACTACACTACATTCGCGAATGTTGAGACGGCGTTTATCGATGTGACCGGGCGGGTGGGTGGCCCGGTGCTGTTTCAGGCGATGGTCATTTTGCTGGTGGTGGCGAATATCGGCGCGGGGCTCACATCGCAGGTCGGCGCCGCGCGGCTGCTGTTCGGAATGGGGAGAGAGAACGTGATTCCGCGGCGGATCTTCGCGCGGCTGCATCCGGTGCGTAACACGCCGTGGATCAACATCCTCCTGCTGGGGATCCTGGCGTATGGCGGGGCGCAGGTCATGAGCTACGAGTTGACCGCCGAACTGCTGAACTTCGGCGCTTTTCTGGGTTTCATGGGAGTGAACCTGGCGGTGATCTGGAGCTTCTGGCTGCGGCCCGCGCCTTCGCGGGCCAGAAGTCTTCTCCTGGACCTGCTGCTTCCGGCGGCCGGGTTCCTTTTCTGCCTGGTGATATGGGTAGGATTGAGCATCCCGGCGAAGATTGCGGGCAGCATCTGGCTTGTGGTCGGTTTTGCGGTGCTGACCCACCATACGCAGTGGTTCCGTAAACCGATGGTGATGTCGGATCCATCTACATACGAATGAAGAGGAGGGGCACAAGATGCGAATGAAGAAGTTCATCAACGACCCGAGGAACCTGGTGAAGGAACTTCTGGAGGGTTACGCGCTGGCCTTTCCCGGCAAGGTGAAGTTGAGCGGAACCAATACGATTGTGCGGAGTACGCCGAAGGGCCCGGGTAAAGTGAGGGTTGTGACGCTGGGCGGCAGCGGGCACGAGCCGGGACTCAGCGGATTCGTTGGCCTGGGCATGCTGGACGCGAGCGTGGCCGGCGAAATCTTCGCGGCGCCGGGAGCGGTGAAGTGCATCGAGGCGCTTCGCGAGGCTTGTGCGGGCGGCGAAAGCACGCTGCTGATTGTGCTGAATCATGCCGGCGATGTGTTGGCCTCGAACATCGCCATGCAGGCCGCGGAGCGCGAAGGGCTGAACGTGAAGCTGGTGCTGACGCAGGAGGATATCTCCGGATCCGACCCCAACGACCGCCGTGGACTGGTGGGCTGCGTGGCGGTCTACAAGGTGGCCGGGGCGGCTGCGGAGAAGGGCGCTTCGCTGGATGCTTGTACCGCGGTGGCGCAGAGAATGGCGGAGAATATGCGTACGCTGGCGGTGGCGGTGCGGACAGCCACGCACCCGGTGACGGGGCAACCGATCTTCGAACTCGGCGACGACGAGATGGAGATCGGGATGGGGCAGCACGGCGAGGCGGGAACGGGCCGCATGCAGTTGAGATCGGCGGACGAAACCGCGGAGATCATGTTGGAAAAACTGCTTGCCGACCTGGGCGCGAAAGAGGGAGACGAACTGCTGGTGATGCTGAACGGCGCAGGCGCGACGACACTGATGGAGCTTTACCTGATCTTCCGCCGCGTGGCGCAGGTACTGGCGGCGAAGAAGATTCGCCTGGCGCGCAGCGTGATCGGGGAGTTCATCACCACGCAGGAGCAGGCAGGATTCCAGATGATGATTGCGCGGCTGGACAAGGAATTGACCGAACTTTGGGATGCGCCCGCCGACACGCCTTTCTTTGCCACACTATGAACGACCGAATCGGCATCACGGACCTGAAGAGAATGTTCGCCGAAGCCGGGAAGCAGATCCGGCAGGAGCACGAGAGCCTGTCGCGGCTTGACTCGATCGGTGGAGACGGGGATCACGGGACAGCCATGTTGCAGGCCTTCGACACCCTGGACGAGGCCGCGAAGGCGGGGAGCGGGAAGTCTCTGAGCGGCTGGCTGAAAGATGCCGGCTGGAGCGTGCTCGGCGTGGGCGGCGGCGCATCGACGGCGCTGCTGGGCACGTTCATCGCCGGGATGGGAGACGCGGAGCTGGGCGACGAGTGCGGTTGCGCGCAACTGGCGGCGAGCTTGAAGGCCGGCCTGGAGGCGCTGGGAAGGCAGACCAAGGCCCAGCCGGGAGACAAGACCATGATGGACGCGCTGGCGCCGGCGGTGGAGGCATTTGCGGACGCGGCGGCGCGAGGCAAGCCGGCCGCAACGGCGATGGAAGAAGCGGCGGAGGCGGCCTGCCGGGGAGCTGAGAGCACGAAGGCGATGATCGCGCGCTACGGACGGGCGAAGTTTCTCGGCGAGAAGACGCGAGGATCGGCGGATGCCGGCGCCACCTCGATGGCGTTGCTGTTTCGCGGTTTCAGCATAGGATTGATGCAGGCCAAGGAGGCTTGATATGGCAGACATGCAGGATCTTCAGGATGGCAAGAACTTCTACCTCGATATGCCGCAAACCAATACCGCGTTCAAGTTGAAGGGGAGCAATGCGCTCGATTGGGGAATGAAGAACCGGCTGGCGCGGGTCTTCTCCCCGGACGATGGGCGCGCGGTCATGCTGGCTGTGGATCATGGCTATTTTCAGGGGCCGACGACGGGCCTCGAGCGCATCGACCTGACCATCGTGCCTTTGATTCCCTATGCGGATGCGCTGATGATCACCCGGGGAGCGCTGCGCAGCACCATTCCGCCGGAGATGTCCAAGCCGGTGGTGCTGCGCTCCAGCGGAGGGCAGAGCATCCTGAAGGAACTCTCGAACGAGCGCATCGCGGTGGACATCGAAGATGCTGTCCGGCTCAATGCCTCGGCGCTGGCCGTGCAGGTCTACATCGGCGGAGTGCACGAACACGAGTCGATCGGCAACCTGGTGGAGATTGTGGATGCCGGCAACCGGCACGGCATTCCCACCATGGCGGTGACCGGCGTGGGCAAGGATCTGGTTCGCGATGCGAAGTACCTGGGCCTGGCCACGCGCATGTGCGCCGAGTTGGGCGCGCACTTCGTCAAGACCTATTACTGCGAGACAGGCTTCGCGCGGGTCGCCGCAGGCTGCCCTGTTCCGCTGGTCATCGCCGGCGGCAAGAAACTGCCGGAACTTGAGGCCTTGCAGATGGCCTACCATGCGGTGAACGAAGGCGCCGCGGGCGTGGATATGGGCCGCAACATCTTCCAGCGCCAAGCGCCAAAGGCCATGATCCAGGCTGTTCGGGCCGTGGTCCATGGCGGGGAAACGCCGGAGAAGGCCATGGATTTGTACCTCTCGCTGAAAACCATCGAGGAAGGAAGCCAACATGCCAAGTAAGGACACCACGCAAGTTGTCTGCGTTGCGGAATTCTTTGCTACGGAAGGAAAGACGGAGGAGCTGATCGACGCGCTGCACGTACTGATTCAGCCCACCCACGCCGAGCCGGGTTGCGTGCGCTACGAACTGAACCAGCGCACGGACGATCCGCGCGGCGTTACTTTCGTCGAGAAGTGGAAGAACAAGCAGGTATTCGACGAGCACTGCGCCACGCCGTATATTTCGAACTTCTTCGACAAGGTGCGGCCAGGGCTGGTGGAGCGGTTCGAAGTGAAGCTCTACGAGGAGATTCTCCCGTAAGTGAATCGCCGGGCGCATCCCAGGAGGTGAAGCGATGAACGTGGAGCAGATCGAAACGCCGGCGCTTCTGGTAGACCTGGATGCGATGGAGGCGAATCTGCGCGATATGGCCGCATTTTTCGCTCCGCGGCGCGCGAAACTGCGTCCCCACTTCAAGAACCACAAGGCGCCGATGCTGGCGCATAAGCAAATCCGGGCCGGGGCAATCGGAATGACGTGCGCGACCATTCGGGAAGCCGAGATTCTCGTCGCGCACGGAATCGGCAGCATTCTGATTGCCAACGAGATTGCAGGCGAGGAAAAGCCGGAGCGCCTGGCGGAGCTGTCGCGCCAAGCGCAGGTCATGGTGGCGGTAGACAACCGCAGCGCGATTTGCGACCTTGCGCGGGCACAACGAAATCTCAAGACGCAGATCGAGGTTCTGGTCGATGTGAATATCGGCCTGGAACGGTGCGGGGTTGAGCCCGGCGCGCCGGCGGTCGATCTGGCCCGCTACGCAGCCGAACAGGGGCTCACGGTGCGCGGATTGATGGGCTACGACGGCCACCTCCAGGGCATGCCGGCGGGACCGGAGAAGAACGAGACGGTACTCCGCGGAAGTAAAGCGCTGGTCGATACGGCAACGCAGATGGAAGGCGCGGGCATCCCGGTCCGGATTGTCTCCACGGGAGGAACCGGCACGTATGCGATCTCAGGAGATTGTCCCGGCATCACGGAGTTACAGGCCGGATCGTATCTCCTCATGGATAACCTCTATCTTCAGCGTGGGGCGCCGTTTCAGCGGGCCCTCACGGTGCTCGCCACAGTCATCAGCACGCGTGGACCGGAGCACGCGGTTCTCGATTGCGGAGTGAAAGCAATCAGCGGGGAGAGAGGCCTGCCTTCGCTCAAGGACCTGCCGGGCGCGCGGTTGACGGCGCTGCACGCCGAGCATGCGCTCGTCGAACTCGATCCCAAGGCATCGGCGGGGCTCAAGCCCGGGCAGAAAGTCCAGGTGTGGGTACACTATAGCGACGCGACGGTCAACCTGAATTCACGCATGTATGGAGTCCGCAATGGCCAACTCGAAGAACTCTTCCCTATCGAGCATTAGTTCTGGAAGGCGGGATTTTCTCGTAACCCCAGCATCGGCGCACCAACGCGGCAGCTTTTCCGGCCGCATTCGTCTGCCCAAGGATTCGTACCGGAACCAGTTCGAGGTGGTCGAGCCGCAGATCAATGTCGAAGGAGTGCATATCTGGCCGTTCGATGCGTCATGCCCTGTGGACGTTCAGTTCATGACGGTGGACCACCGCCGCACGGTACGCATGAACAGGCATAGATACTTCGAGGTGCTCTATCTCTGCTCGGGCTCGGCAAACTGTCACATCCAGGACCGGCTGCTCCCCTTCAACCAGGGCGACCTGGCGATCATCGGCAGTACGCTTTACCATCGCATTGAGTGCCAGTCCTCGAAACCGGTAACGATGGCTGCGCTCTTCTTCGAGCCGGACCTGATCCGTTGCGACGGGGCCAGCGACAGCGCCGAGTACCTCGTTCCGTTTCTGCTTCAGGATAGGGAATTTCCCCATATCGTATCCGCGGGAACCGGTGTTCCCCGCCAGGTGCTGGACTTGATTCTCCGCATAGGCGCCGAGCTTCCTGCCTCGTCGGCGCGCGGAAAACTGGGACTGAAGACGTACATGAAGATGCTGCTGATGCTGCTGGTCAACCAATACGCTTCTTATGCCGGAACAGCGGAGACCTACGAGCGCCAGCAACGTAATCTGGAGCGGCTGCGCCCACTGTTTCGCTACCTGGGCGAGAACTGCGGTAACCAGGTGCACGTGTGCGAAGCTTCCCGGATCTGCGGAATGAGCGAGTCGCATTTCATGAGCCTGTTCAAGCAGGTGACAGGGTTGTCGTTCGTTACCTACTTGAACCACTTCAGGATCGAGCGCGCGCAGGCGCTGCTGGCGAAGACGGATGAGTCGATGGCCGGCATCAGCCAGCAGGTGGGTTTCTGCGACCAGAGCTACTTTGGCACCGTCTTTCGCCGCATTGTGGGCATGACCCCCGCCATTTACCGCAAGCGGATTCAGTCCAACACGCTGGTTGAACCACGGCAACCCTACCATATGCCGCCCTTGAATCCAATCAGCAAAGTGGCGCAGGCCGTGCCGTCCAACGAATCCGGCATGGGACTGGCGCACGTCAGGCCGCTTCGTCGCAACGCCGGGGCATAGAGAAAGCAAGGAAACATGACGGGGCCGGGAATGATCCGGATGCTGCCAGCGCTTCCAGCAGCTTATGCGGCTGCTGTGCCCGCGCAGCGTGTGAGCGTAGACGCGCGGAATCCCCACTCCTTCTTCTCAGGCAATACGCGCGCTACATCCATCACCGCAAAGGAGGCGATGGATCGGCTTACACCGTTACACCGGGAAAATATAACAAGACTCTCGTTGTGAACCTTCCGGCAGGCGACTGCAAAGCGGAGTGGACGGGCCCAGCGTCAGGCAGTGTGGTTGGGAACGGGATCTTCAGCCTCCGGGGCGAGACGCGCAACCTGAACGCCTCTGCGTAACCACTCGGCATCGCATTGCAGGTTTTACGGAAGCAAGCGCGAAAAGCTCTGGCCGGAGAGCATCGCTGAGACGTATCCGGCTGCACGGCGCGGGGGCGGAGGTTCTCCCGCAGGGGCGGCGAAAGCACGGCCGGCTTGGGGAGAATCACACATCCCGTAGCTTTGCACAAAAAAAACGTGGGAATTCTCTAGACCGTGGCATTCGGATTCAAGGACTATGAATGCACTTGGAAGCCCGATCCACGCGCGGAGTACGGGCATACAGCATCTGAGCAAGCGCTGCGTGTGTCTTTCCCGAATCGCAAGATGGATCGATTGAAGGTAGGTAATTCGACGCGCCGCCCACGGCTGCGGTTCGGTAGGGATGGGTGTGCGATCTTGGAGCTGACAATGACGCAGAGAAACTGGAAGGCCAATGTCCGTGTCCCCGCATGGCAAAGTGTCGCCGTGCAAATCCTGGTTTGCTTGGGACTGCTGCTCCCGGTCGCGCTCGTCCACGCGCAGACTCAAACCGGCATCAGCGGAACCGTGACCGACTCGAGCCAGGCCGTGGTCCCCGGAGCCAAGGTGACCATCACCAGCCGTTCCACCGGGGTTTTGTCCTCCGCTGTGTCCTCTTCCGCGGGCACTTACACGGTGGTCGGACTTCTTCCCGGTGAATACGCCGTGGCAGCCGACGCCACTGGTTTCAGAAAGATCGAAACCACGGCGGTGGTCGATATCGCGAAGATCACAACGGTCAACCTCACCCTGACGCCGGGGGCCGCCACCGAGACGGTTAGTGTCAAAGGCAATACGATCTCCCTGGAGACGACTTCGCCCGAAGTGGGAACCACCATTGAACCGGAACTGGTGAGCGATGCTCCTATCGAGATCAGCGGGCTGGCCCGCCAGATCAATTCCTTCAGCTTTCTTGCGCCGGGCGTACAGGGCTCCGCAAGTTACCACAACATCAACGGCGGCGTGACCTTTGAGAACGAGGTGCAGTTCAATGGCATCCCGGTTGCGTTTGTGCAGTATCAAGGCAACCAGACGAACATCAATCCGCCCTATGAAGCGGTGGACGAATTCCGCATCAACAGTTCCACATTCGATGCCCAGTACGGAATGGGACAGGGAGCGGTTACGTTCAACATGGCCTCCGGGACCAACCAGTTGCACGGCGACGGCTTCGAGATCGTGCGCAATCAGTTGTTCGATTCCGCCGGCTTCTTCCCTACGCGTTTCTCCTCCACGGGAAAGGCCCTGGCTCCTATCAACCAGGAAAACAACTACGGCTTTACAGTGGGCGGCCCGGTCGTCCTCCCCCATCTCTACCACGGGAAAAACCGGACATTCTTCCACTTCAGCGGCGACTGGTTCCTGCAGAACCAGGCGCAGACCGGCATCGGCACAGTGCCAACCGCGGCCATGAAGAATGGCGACTTCAGTAACTTCGTGGACGCCCAAACGGGCAAGCTTATCCCGATCTACGATCCAACCACAGGTAAGCCGTTTAAGGACAACAAGATAGACCCTAGCCGGTTCAGCGCGCTGGCGAAGTCGCTGCTGCCCTCAATCCCCGATCCGGACCCCGGTGTGGGTGTCAACGGAGGGCTGGTCAGCAACAAGCTTCCGGCGGTCAAATCCATTCCGATCCGGCAGTTCGTGTGGGATTACACTCTCGACGAAACTCTGAGCAGTTCGCAGAGCATCCACTGGAGCCAGTGGCACGATAATCTCAACTCGCCATTCTTCGCATACGCCCCGATCGTGGCATCTTCGAACCCGCTACAGAGCGAGAACACCAACGAGAACATTGGCTACGGATACCTGCTGAACTATTCCAAGACGTTTACCAACAACCTGGTGATGACGGTTGGCGCCGACTGGATTGGAAACATCATCGCCCAGGATGACGCCAACAGGAACGTGTCGTTCGGCGCAGTCTCCGGGGGAACGACGTTTCCGCTGATCGAGTTCGATGGCCCGAATACGCCCACATACTGGGGAGTGCCGGGAAACCTGTTCCTGGAATGCTGTACCGGCGGCCTGACAGTGAGTAACAACCGCATGCTGGGCGTCGTGGTGGTAAACAACTGGCTGTGGACCAAGGGCCGGCATTCGCTGAACATTGGCTACCAGATGCGCCGTTCCTTCCAGGACCAGATCAACTGCAACTTCTGCGGCGGCACCTTCAACTTCAGCCAGAAAACCACGTCCACGCCGGATTCATCCGATCCGAATTTCGGCTCCTACGGCAGTTCGTTCGCCAGTTTCCTTCTCGGCCAGGCAGATGCATCCGAACGCAACTACGCCACCGAAGCCAAGCTGCGAAACTGGGGGTACGCAGGTTATCTGCAGGACGACTTCAAGTTGAACAACCGCCTGACGGTCAATGGCGGATTACGCTATGACATCCTGGTGCCTTTCACAGAGGCCCACAACAACATTGTCTATGTGGATCGCACAAAACCCAATCCAGGCGCGGGCGGCCGCCTGGGCGCGGCCACCAAGCTTGGCAACTGCCCCGGTTGCTCCGGAGTCGATCGCGCTGCCATCCACTGGAATAACTGGCAGCCGAGGCTGGGCTTCTCCTATCAGTTCACTCCAAAGACCGTTGCACAGGGAGGCATCTACATTACCTTCCTCAACGGGGGAGCCTTCGAATTCGGTACGTCCGAGGCCGCTTCGGCCATGTCGAACATGCAGGATGCTTCTTACCTGCGTTCCTCGACCGGAAGCAACGTTCCGGGCTACGGCAGTTGGGATTCCCAGGTTCTGCCTTATCCGGAGCCACTGCCGTTTTCGCCCAACCTCGGCAACGGCGTGATCATCTTCGACTTCCCGACCAACAAGGACAACCATTTACCGGAACTTCCCAACTCGCGCTCGGCTGGCATTTCCCCCTACGACGAGGCCTGGAGCATCGGCATTCAGCGCGAGCTTCCGTGGGACATGTTCCTGACCGCGTCCTATGTGGGCAATCGCGCGCTTCACCTGCCTACAACCCTGGAGTTGTCAAACCAGCCGAATCCATCTGTGCTGCAATATGGAAACCTGCTGGGCAAGAACATTCTTGACCCCGCCGTCGTCGCAGCCGGCTTTACGGAGCCGTATCCGGGGTTCGCAAAGCAATTCGGCGGCTCGGCTACCCTGGAGCAGTCTCTTACCCCGTATCCTCAGTTTGGCGGCTATTTCCCGGTCTATGAATTGGATGGCACCGCTTTCTTCAACTCCCTTCAGGTGCAGGCGCAGAAGCGCTTCACAGGGGGCGTGAGCTATTTGGCGAACGTGACATTCGGCACAAACACGGCCAACAACGCGGTCGGCTCCAGCCCGTGGTCCTGGAACGGAGAGAACGCGTACAATCCGGCTCCGGAATACTCTGCATCCAATCTCGATCAGGCCTACAACGTGAAGATGGTTGGGACTTACGCGTTGCCGTTCGGCAAAGGAAAGAAGTTTCTTCACGAGCACGGATGGGTCTCAGAGCTGGCAGGCGGTTGGCAGATCAGCACGATCCTGAACTACGCAGGCGGCACCGCGTTCGGGGCGTACAACTACTATAACCCGCTGCTTACGAACTGGGTCGACCGGCCGAATCTCGTCCCCGGAGTTTCAATGAAGACCTTCAGCTACAAGCGCTCGAAGGACTACTTCACAGGGAAGGCCCCGGCTCAGCCGGTTCAGTTCACAACCAATGCCTTTCAGAACACCACGGCCTGGCAACTGGGCAATGCGAAGCATGCCTACAGGGCCCTCAGAACGCCGCCGCTCCTGATCGAGAGCTTCGACGCCATCAAGACGTTTCACATCTGGGATAATTTGCGGGCCAGCATACGCGTTGACTATTTCAACGCCTTAAACCGCACCCAGTTGCAGGCGCCGGATCCTGTCTCCCTGGATTCAACCTTCGGGCAGATTACCAATCTGAGCTCGGGGATCAGCAACCGCCAAGGACAGGCGACCTTCCGCGTGGAATTCTAAGAACGGTTTCAATCAACCACGTACATCGTAACTGACCTGTGCCCCGCTGCAACCGGCGGGGCACAGCCTTGAAGGCACAAAACCGAGGAGCGCCGCCCGATGAACCATCCATTGATTTCTATTTTCCGCCCGATTCTGGCGCTTGCCGTTCTGGCCGCGCCCGTGGCGGCCCCGGCCCAGTCCAAAGCCACTCCAGACGCAGGAAAGGGCTCGAACGGATTTGTGTTTCCGCTGAAGGTGAGCGCGAACCACCGGTACCTCGTCGATCAAAGCGGAACGCCGTTTCTCATCGTCGGCGACACGCCGCAGGGCCTCATGGGCCGGCTGAGCGAGAAGGATGCGGAGTATTACTTCGCCGACCGCGAAGCTCACGGCTTCAACACGCTGGGATGGATCGACGTGGCGTGCGCCGGCAACGATTATCCGGACAATACCCAGGCAGTCACGCCGGACGGAATCCGGCCATTCACGGGATACGTGGCAGGCGGCACAGATTACAAGCACTACGATCTGAGCAAGCCGAATGAAGAGTACTTTGCACGCCTCACTCGCATCGTCCAGCTTGCCGCCAATCACCACCTCGCGGTGTTCCTGGATCCCATAGAGACCCTCGGATGGCTGCCCACGCTGCGCAACAACGGAATGGACGCGGCTTATGCGTACGGGCAATACCTGGGTAGGAAGTTCGGCGGTTTCAGCAATGTGATGTGGCTCAACGGCAACGACTTCAACCTGTGGACGGTCCCCTCCGATGACGATCTGGTTCAGGCTGTGTCGAAGGGAATCCGGTCCGAGGCTCCCCATCAACTTCAGACCGTGGAACTGCATGTTCGGACCAGTTCGTCCTTCGACGACCCGCGCTGGATTCCGCTCTCCGACTTGAACAGCACGTATACCTACACGGCCACCTATTTCCAAATCCTGCACAGTTATAACCAGAAGCCCGTGGCGCCGGATTACCTGGTGGAAGCGCACTACGATCTGGAGAACATCGGCGGGCCGACGGACTTTGGATCGCCGCAGGTGCTGCGCAAGCAGGGTTACTGGACGATACTCTCGGGGGGCGTAGGACAGTTCTACGGGAACCGCTACAGCTGGTCGTTCAAGGAAGGATGGAAGAGCCAGATCGATACTCCCGGCGTGGAGCAACTCGGAATCTGGAAGAAGTTCTTTCTCTCGCTGCGTTGGTACGACCTTGTTCCCGACCAGGATCATTCCACGGTGACGGCTGGATTGGGGACTTTTGGAGATGTCGATACCAACGTGAGCCAGAGCGATTACTGCACCGCGGCGCGCACCCACGATGGCGCGACTGTGATTGCCTACATACCCGCGACCCGCGCCATCACGGTGAACATGGCAAAGCTGCGCGGACCGGCGCGGGGCAGATGGTTCGATCCGAGCGATGGGAGCTACCAGGAGATTGCAGGCGGACCCTTGTCCAACGCCGGATCGCGGCAGTTTACGCCGCCCGGCAAGAACCACGATGGAGACCAGGACTGGGTGCTTCTTCTGGAAGCCCCCACGGCAAGTCGCTAAGGGTTGGCGGCCGGCGGGCACAAGGCAAGAGGGGCCTGCCAGGCAGGTTGCTCAACGAGTCTTGACGCACCGTGCATGCGCAGATCGTCTCGCCTGCATGAGTGGTCTGAAGAGCGATAGGGCTTATGCATGAAAGCGAATTGAATCTTGAAACGATGGCTCAGAGAGCCCTGGCGGAGATGGGCGCGGTCTTTCAGCACTCGTCCCGCGATTTGGGTGAGCGCATGTGCGCCGAGATTCTGCGCGCAGGCCGAATCGCCTGCTACGGAGTCGGCCGCGAAGGGCTGATGATGAAAGCCCTTTGCATGCGCCTGATGCATCTTGGCCTGAACGCGCACGTTGCCGGCGATATGACCGCACCGCCCATTGGCAAGGGCGATCTGCTGCTGGTCAGTGCAGGGCCAGGCGCCTTCTCAACTGTGCTGGCCTTGTTGGGCGTGGCTCGCGAAGCCGGAGCGCGCACCGTGGTTCTAACTGCGCAGCCCGATGGAGCGGCGCCACGGCTGGCAGACGTGGTGATTCATCTCCCGGCGCAAACCATGGCCGATGACCGCGTAAGCTCAGCGGGTCTGTTGCCCATGGGGAGCCTGTACGAAGCTGTGCAACTCGTCTTCTTCGACCTGGTCTCCATCCTTCTGCGCGAAAAGACGAGGCAGTCGCCTGACGAGATGCGAGCCCGCCACACAAACATCGAGTAGCGGAAACCAAGGAGAGTCTGCATGAACCTGGGAATCAATCTCAGCTTTGCGATCAAGCGGTGGGCAGAACCCCAAGCCTGGGCTCGAATTGTCGGTGAGACACTGGGCTTGAAAATGGTGCAGTTTACTTATGACCTGATCGATCCGTGGTGGCCGGAAGCCTTGCGCCAAACAATGACGGCGGAAGTTCGCAAATCGGCGGCAGACTGGGGATTGCAGATAGAGAGCGCCTTCAGCGGCCTGGCCAATTACTGCTTTGACGGTTTACTGCATCCTGAGGCTGCTGGACGGCGCGCTTCTTTGGAGTGGTGGAAGCGGGCCTTCGATGTGGCCGTGGAGGTCGGGGCCAAGGCTTCAGGTGGCCCGCTGGGAGGAATGAGCGTGGCAGACGCTTCTGACCCGGCACGGCAAGAGCAGCGCTACCAGGACCTGCTTGAGGCGGTGATCGAGTTATCCACCGTTGCGAGAGCGGCCGGACTGGAGCGTCTCCAGGTGGAGTGCACTCCGCTCGCGCGCGAAATCCCGTATACGGTCGGGCAAGGAAAGAGATTCATGAACGATCTCGACGGGCGTTGCGCGGTCTCTGTCAAGCTCCTGGTAGATATTGGCCACGCCCTTTATCAGCCGCTTTACGGACCTGGCGCGAGGATGCCGGAGTGGCTGAATGGGCTGGGGAAATCCATCGGCGCATTCCACCTCCAGAATACCGATTTCCAGAGCGATTCGCACTGGGGCTGGCCCGACAGCCGCGGCCTGTTCGATCTTGCCGGTTTCGCGAACGATGTACGCGCGGCGGGCCTGGAGGATGTTCCCGCATTCCTTGAGATCATCTATCCATTTGAGCTGGCCGATGAAGCAGTGCTGAAGAACATTACCAGTTCCGTCCTGCATTGCCGCCGGGATTATGCAGGGGAACAATTGGACACGGCGATGATTGCGTAAGGCGATTCGCCGCGCAACGAAAGCAGGAGACGTTATGAAAGCTGCAGTCTGGCACGGACGCCGCGATGTCCGTATTGAGAACGTGAACGAGCCGCCGCCACCGCCTCCCGGTCAGCTCCAGGTCAAGGTGGCATGGTGCGGAATCTGCGGCACCGATCTGCATGAATATGTGGGAGGACCTCTCTACATTCCGCTTGAGCGGCCCCACCCGCTCACTGGCGTGCAGGCGCCAGTTATGATCGGCCACGAGATGTCGGGCACTGTGATTGCGGTGGGCGAAGGCGTGGATCACTTCAAGGTTGGCGACCGCATCGCGGCCTGTCCCATCATTGGCTGCCACGTGTGCCGATGGTGCCGAAGCGACTCGATGGCGCAATGCGACCAGGTGGCTTTCCTTGGGACATCCTGGACCGGTGGAGCGCTTGCGGAGCGGGTCAACCTTAATGCATACCAGTGCTTTCACCTGACCGGCTCGATTAGCGACGAGGTCGGCGCGCTGGTTGAGCCTTTTTCCGCGACGGTGCGCGCGGTTGTGCAGAGCGGGGCGGCGGCCGGTGACAATGTCGCCATCGTCGGCGCTGGCCCCATTGGCCTGATGGCGCTCATGGCTGCCCGCATTCGTGGCGCCAAGAGGGTCGTTGCCATCGAAGTTGCCGAGAGGCGCATACAGGCCGCGCGGCTTTGCGGCGCCGACGCAGTCATTGACCCCAGCCGCCAGGATCCCTTGAAGCAGGCATTGGAAGTCACCTGTGGCGAGGGATTCGATGTCGTCATCGAGTGTGCCGGATTGCCATCGAGCATCCTCATGGCAGGCAGGCTGACGCGCACGCGGGGCCGGCTCGTGGTCATGGGAGTATTTGAAGAGCCCGCCGCGCTGGACCTGACCGATATCGTCTTTCGCGAGAAGATCGTTTCCGGAAGCATGAGCGGTTTCGGATTCTACGACGAAACGATTCGGATCATGACTGACCCGCGCTTCCACGGCGACCTTCTGATCAGCGACAGGATCGCTCTGGATGATTTGATCGGGAAGGGGTACCACGGCCTGCTGCATGAGAAGGATCAACATGTGAAGATCCTTGTGCGCCCGGAATGAGCTTGACTCTTCACTGCGAAACGCTCAAGGGACATGAGAGCCATATGAAGCCCCGTGCGATTCCTTTACGCGCCGCGTTCCACTCGCAATCCACTGGTTCTAGACCGGGCTGGCCATCTGAGCGGCCCGCGATTATTCGAAGTTGAAAGGCTGTGGTGCTCGATGAAGAAACTAATCAACGATCCCAACCGCGTTGCGGCAGAGGTAGTAGAAGGGCTTGTGCTGGCCTTTCCGCACCTGATCCGGCAAGTAGGCGACTACCAGGCTGTTGTCCGCGCAGACGCCCCCATTCGTGGTAGAGTGGCCATCCTGACCGGCGGGGGCAGTGGCCACGAGCCGATGTTTCTGGGATATGTAGGGTCCGGTATGGCCACGGCCAGCGTCGCGGGCAACATCTTCACCTCCCCTCCGCCGATTCCGATTTACGAGACGGCCAAAGCTGCGCACGGAGGCGCCGGCGTTCTATTCCTCTACGGGAACTACGCCGGCGACGTGCTGAATTTCGATGCCGCGGCAGAGATGCTCACCGACGAGGGCATCGAGGTCGCGTCGGTCCAGGTGACCGACGACCTCGCTTCCGCACCGTCCGACAGGAGCAATGAACGGAGAGGGGTCGCCGGCGACTTCTTCGTCTTCAAGATCGCCGGAGCTTGCGCAGAAGAGGGCGGCAATCTGGCCGAGGTGACGGCTGCGGCGCGGCATGCGAATGCAAACACGCACAGTATGGGCGTGGCGCTGAGTTCCTGCATTATTCCCGCCTCAGGCAAGCCGATCTTCGAACTGGGCGAGCCCGAAATCGAGATTGGAATGGGGATCCATGGGGAACGGGGTGTGTATCGAAGCAACATGATGCCGGCAGATGAATTGGCAGCCGAGCTGGTCAAGCGCATTCTTGACGATTCGAGCGTCAAGGCTGGAGACGAAGCTTCGGTGTTGATCAACGGATTTGGTGCCACGCCGACGTGCGAACTCTACGTCGTTTCGCGCGCCGTATCGCGTTTGCTGGCGGGTGCGAAGATTGCAGTTTGCCGGACCTATGTGGGCAACTATGCCACTTCGCTCGATATGGCAGGCATCTCGATTACTTTGATGAAGCTCGATGCAGAGCTGCGGCGTTACCTGCTGGCTCCCGTAGAGACGCCGGCATTTGTGCAGGTGCGGAGATGAACGACAAACGGATCGAAGCGGAAGACCTGAGAGCCATGCTTGGGTATACGTGCCGGAGAATTCAGGAAGAGGAATCCAATCTCAACGCACTGGACGCGGCGGTAGGCGACGGCGATCACGGGATCACGATGCGCATCGGCTTTCAGGCGATTCAGGGGTCGCTGGATGCAACTCCGCGGGAAGCAACCCTCACGGACGTATTAAGAGAGGCAGGCAAGGCCTTCATGGGAGCAACCGGTGGAGCCATCGGCATCATTTTCGGCCGCATGTTCATCGGCGGGGGCACTGCGCTCGCGGGCGTCAAGGAGATCGGGCCGGTGGAGTTCAAGACGATGCTGGAGGCTATGGAGGCCAGCGTCGTGAAGGCCGGCAAAGCGCAACCGGGCGATAAGACACTCCTCGATTCGTTGCACACTGCGTGCGAGTCGCTGAATAGCCAACCTCCCTGCCGCAGCCTGGCCGAAGCTGCTTCGCGGGCGGCCGACGCGGCTGAGGAGGGCGCGCAGAGCACGGCGGAGATGCATTGCCGGCTCGGGCGAGGTAGCCGTCTGGGAGACCGGGTCATTGGACACCGGGACCCGGGGGCGGTCTCATTCAGCCTGGTCCTGCGATCCATGGCGGAGTGGGTCAATGCGATGGACAGCGCGAGCGCTCCGAAGGTCTAGCGAGAAGCGCTGCGTTCGGAATTCGATGGCCCATTTGCGCAGGTGGCGAAGCGATTGAATGGCTGCTTGCTGTTCCCGCGCCAAGTGGCTGAGGGAAGCAATGGTTGCAAGCCAATCTCATGAGGAGGCCCGCAGCGCACTGAAATGCACGAAAGCTCGCGCGGGACATTCATGCAAGGAGAGGTCCACACACTCAGAGGAATGAATGCAAAGGAGGGCGCCCATGAAAATCGCAGTGGACTGTGATGATGCGGGGGTCGATTTAAAGCGAGTCCTACTGGAGCATCTGCGATCGATGCACGTGGAGGGCGAGGATCTGGATATGCTCGCTCGGGAAAAGGTCGACTATCCCGACATCGGATTCAATCTCGCCACGCGCGTTGCGCAGGGGGAGTTCGATCGCGGCCTGCTAATTTGTGGCACAGGACTCGGGATGGCCATGATTGCCAATAAGGTGGACGGGATTTATGCGGGGGTTTGCCACGATGTGTATTCGGCGGAGCGCCTGAGGAAAAGCAATGACGCGCAAATCTTGACGATGGGCGCCAGGGTCATTGGGCCGGAGGTCGCAAAATCGTTGGTCTCCGCGTGGTTAAACTCCGAGTTCGAGCCGGAGCGGTCGGGGAACAAAGTGAGTCGCATGCGCGAGTTGGAGCGTGCGGCCCGGTTGCCAAAAAGCCAGGAGAGAAGGCCATGAAACGCAAATGGCTGTTTGGAACCAACTGGAAGATGAGCAAGAATGCTCGAGAAGCCGCGGAATATGCCGTGATTCTGCGGGAGAGACTCCTTCGCATGAAACTGGAGGAAACAGTTCAGGTCTTCGTTCTCCCGCCCTTCACCTCGATTGGAATTGTCAAGGAGATGAGCGGCGGCGCGTTCTGGGTCGGGGCGCAGAATATGCACTGGGAAGAAAGCGGCCCGTTTACCGGCGAGATATCCGCGTCAATGCTTGCGGAACTGGGGATCGTCCTGGCGCAGGTGGGACACGCGGAACGCAGGGAGATGTTTTACGAGACCGATGCAATGATCAACAAGAAAGTGCTTGCCGCCTTGCGCGCGGGCTTTCGTCCGCTGGTGTGCATCGGAGAATCGGCGATGGATCGAGACTTCAAAGTGGCTCGTGAAACCTGCGCGCGGCAGTTGCGCATCGCCCTGAACAATGTGCCCGAAGACGATGTGGAGCAGATCATCATCGCCTATGAGCCGGCGTGGGCCATTGGCATGCACGGTTCAATCGCCGCTCCCTCCTTCGTCCGGGACATGAAATTCCACTTTGGCGCAATCCTCGCGGATATGTTTGGCGCCAATCGATCGCAACAGATCCCGACCCTCTACGGCGGTAGTGTCAGTTCCGACGGTGCAACGGAAATGCTTCTGGATAGCCATATGGATGGGCTTTTTGTAGGCAGATCGGCGCTGGATTCCATGGTCTTTGCCAATCTGATCGAAAGCTGTGTTTCCGCCGCAGCGAGTCGAAGTTAACGACATCCTCGCCCTCGATCTGCGAGGTAATCGCCAAACCGCGACCGGCCTGCATGGCAAACTCTCCTCTGTGTGAACCGTGTAGGGAAATCGAATGACCGAAGTGACCGGCTGAATCAAACCGGCCCTCAAAGAAGCCGGAATCGACGACTGCCCCTGGCACGGCAACCGCCGCACAGCATGCTCCCACTGGGTCAATGGGGGGGGCCGCTGGCAGCCGGAGCCAAGTTCTCCGGGCACTCGACGATCCAGATGACGATGCGGTATTCTAATCTAGTGGCGAAAGTTAGCCAGGCTGCGGTAGATGCCATGGACGCCTTCTACGCGGGTGGACTTGGGACTGAAACTGACACCAGAACGGACCCAGCACTCCGGCAAGTTTTCCACTGCCGGGTAAGTAGTTGAAAAACAAAGCGGAGAGGTGGCAGAGCCCGGTTGAATGCACCTGACTCGAAATCAGACGTACTCGCAAGGGTACCGGGGGTTCGAATCCCTCCCTCTCCGCCAGAAGATCATTAGAATCAACACGTAGGGGCCTAT
>Ga0302320_10005724_pt1 | contig 27770 bp, 19 predicted proteins | sample Bog_T0_3_FD_202130 | JGI IMG/M metagenome (GOLD analysis project Ga0302320, IMG submission 202130) | Peat permafrost microbial communities from Stordalen Mire near Abisko, Sweden - Bog_T0_3 | ecosystem: Environmental > Terrestrial > Soil > Wetlands > Peat | place: Sweden: Abisko, Stordalen Mire...
CGCAAAGTACAGCGCCCTTGACACCGCCCTTCCCAAACAGACGCTACCCTATGCTCTTTTTACGGCCAAAGGCCCGGAAAAAAGCCTTGACAAAGCCGACACTGTCATACATGGGGCACAGCGGTTCATGCTGGCCAAGGATCAGAGGAGGTAGAATCGGTGCCTGGACCACCTGCCGAATTGATGATCATGGCGTCGATCTTAATTGGCAGGCATAGGGGCGTTGCATTAGTGTGCGTTAGCTGAAAGGCTCAACCTTTCAGAACGTCAAGAGGAGACCAATCGATGAAACAACTGCTCGCTATGTTCAGCATATTCCTTGCAGCGTGTTTCTGCACGTTGCCAGCCTTCGGAACCACTTATTACCTCAGTACTACGGGAAATGATTCGAATAGTGGAACCTCAGCCACTCTCCCTTGGGCAACACCCCACCATAACCTCAACTGCGGTGATGTGATTAACGCTGCTGCAGGCTCCTATAATGGTTGGGACTTTTGGGAGGGTAATTGGGGCACAGTCAGTGGGACCGGCCATTGTGTAGCTGAACTCCATTGCACGACATTCGACACCTGTATCGTGAATACCTCGCAAAACAGCAAAACCGGCGCTTTCTGGGTCGACAAAAGCCATTGGATGGTAGATGGATGGGAAGTGCAGGGCTCCGTCGCCTCCAGCAACATTGTGGCTTGCTTTGTTGCAACCCCGAACACCACGACGCCCACCAATATCCAGGACATCATCTTTGCGAACGACATTGCGAACGGGTGCCAAAACGGCGGATTCCAGGCTCATAACCTAGGGGGTAGCACGACATACAGCTTCGATTATGTGAATTTTATCGGTGACATCGCTTATAACGCGGCGCAGACTAGCAACGAGTGCGACAGCGGAATCAGCATCTACGAACCGATTGTCGCCGACTATGCCACCGGTACTCACATTTACATCGCAGGCAACTTCAGCTACAGCAACCGGGATGCTAACCCTTGTGCTGGAACAAAGCCAACGGATGGCGAGGGAATCATCATTGACACGCTTGACTATTCGCAAAGTGGAGGAACTCCCTACGTAGGGCAGGTCGCCATTGAGAACAATATCGTCGTGAACAATGGTGGGCGGGGCCTTGAAGTAACAAACAATTCGGCCGGTAGCCAGAGCGCCTACGTATTTTTCAAGAACAACACTTCCTGGGGCAACGAGAGGGATCCAAACCAGATGTACTGCCTGGGGAATGGGGAATTATTAATCAATGCTGCTAAAAATGTTCAGGCATTCAACGGCATTTATGCTACATCCACAGCAAATGGCTGTACGGGTGACGCAATCTATGGGGCTGCTGTGGGAGATGGGGATACCAGCGATCTCATCGAGTACAGTTCCATTGATGGAGTTAGCGGAAACAATACCTTTGTAAACGGTGGGACGTTCAACTTCTCCAGCCAGACTGACGATACGATAGGGGTGAATCCAGGCTTTTATCATGCTGTTGCGCCTGGCGCTCCATCTTGCTCGAAGTACACGAACACTGTCGCTTGCATGGCAACTCTCATCGCGGATTTCAAAGCCTCTGGGGCAGGAACTTCAGGAAACGGTTACCTGGCACCCACGACTCCAGCTTATGACGTCTTTTACCCCCAGTGGTTGTGCAACGTATCGCTTCCCTCGGGCTTGATAACGAACGGGTGTGAATGAAAAGGGACTAGGGCGGGTGGCGCACCCTAGGGATTTTGGAATTTTGACCATCCTCTAAACTTTGGGTGCCCCATCCTTCTAGCGTTCTCTGCTAAAAGGGTGGGATACCACGAACCCCCATGCGAGCAAAGCGAGCCATTGGCCCCACCGTAGGTGGCTATCGCTCAGCAACCAAATCCAGCAGGTCAAAGAACTCCGGAAAGCTGATCGCCGCCGACTCCGCCCCGCAAATCTGCGTCTCGCCCTCGGCTCTCAGTGCGGCCACGCTGAAGGCCATGGCGATGCGGTGGTCGCCGCCGGAGTCAATCGCGGCCCCGTGCAGGGTTTGCCCGCCCGGCACATCCAGGCCGTCCACGAACTCCTCGACTTCGGCGCCCATGGCGCGCAGATTCTTCACCACCAGCGCGATCCGATCCGACTCCTTCACGCGCAGCTCCCGCGCATCTCGGATGCGGATGCCGCCGCTGGTGAATGGCCCGATGGCCGCCAGCACCGGCAGTTCGTCGATCAGTTGCGCGGCCAGAGCGCCGCTGATAGTCGTCGATCCCAGCCCCTCCAGCGGAGCGGTGATCTGCACCATGCCCACCAGTTCGGCGTTCTTCTCTTCCAGATTCAAAACAGAGACGCGCGCCCCCAACGCCGTCAGCACGTCCAGCAGCGCAGCCCGCGTGGGATTCAACCCCAGCGACTCCAACACCAGGCTGGAGCCGGGAAACAACGCCGCCGCGCACAGAAAAAACGCCGCCGAGGAGATATCGCCAGGAACCACTGCGTCGATGGCGTGCAGCATCTGCGGCCCGGATATCGAAACCGCATCCTGCGTACGCGTCACCCGCGCGCCAAAAGCTCTGAGCGCCAGTTCGCTGTGGTCGCGGGTGCGCACAGCTTCGCGCACCGTTGTCACGCCCGCCGTCTGCAAGCCCGCCAGCAGAATGCAGCTCTTCACCTGCGCGCTGGGCGTCGGCATCTTGTAGTCGATAGCCTGGAGCGTGCTGCCCTCAATCTGCAGCGGCGCGTGGCCCTCGGTGAGGGTGAGCCGCGCGCCCATCGCGGCCAGTGGCTTGCGGATGCGCTCCATCGGCCGCCGCGAGAGCGACTCGTCGCCCACCAGCGTAAACTCGCCCGCCTGTGCCGCCAGCAGACCGCTGATCATGCGCATCGTCGAGCCGGAGTTGCCGCAGTCGAGCGGCGCTTTTGACGGCGTCACGCGTCCGCCAACGCCCGTCACTTCAACCGCGCCTTCGTCGAGCCTGCGCACCGCAGCACCCAGCGCCTCCATACAGCGCAAGGTCGAGGCGCAGTCCGCCCCGGTTGAGAAATTGGTAAAGCGCGAGGTGCCTTCGGCAAAGGCGGCCAGCATTCCGTAGCGGTGGCTGATGGACTTGTCGCCCGGCAGGCGCAGAACGCCATAAACACTGCGGGCCGGGCGGATGATGCGTTCTGAATGCAAGGAGGCTCCTCATGCGGAATCTACCCAAGTATAACCAAGCGCGCGGCGCGGGGTACTCTATAAGCATGGCTCCTACCATCGGCGTCTTCGATTCCGGCTTTGGCGGCCTTACCGTGCTGCGCGCCCTGGCCACAAGGCTGCCAGCCGCCCGCTTCGCCTTCCTCGGAGACACGGCTCGCCTACCCTACGGCTCCAAATCCCGCCGCACCATCGCCCGTTATGCCGCGCAGAGCGCGCAATTCCTGGTGCGCGACCAGAATGCCGAGTTCCTGGTCATCGCCTGCAATACTGCCAGCGCGCTGGCTCTGGACGCCATTCAGGAGGCGGTTCCGGTTCCGGTGCTGGGCGTCATCGAGCCGGGCGCAGAGGCCGCCCGCGCCGCCTCCCGCACGGGAGACGTTTTGGTCATCGCCACCGACGCCACCGTGCATAGCCACGCCTACGCCGCTGCCTGCCAGGCTCTGGGCTTGCGCGCGCTGGAGAAGGCCTGCCCGCTGCTCGTCCCGCTGGTTGAGGAGGGATGGACCACCTGCGGTAGGGCAGACGCGGCTTGCGCCGCAGGAGAGTCCAGCCTGCAGGCAAAGGTCACCGCCGAAGTCATCCGCATATATCTGGCGGAGCTTCTGGCCGATGCCGCCACGCAAGGCATGAATCCCGACACGCTGGTTCTCGGCTGCACCCATTACCCACTGCTACGCCCGCTCATCGAGAGCGCCGTCCCCGCAGGCATGAGGGTCATCGACTCCGCCGAGGCCACCGCCGAGATTGCCGCGCGCCTCTTCGGCCATCACGAAGCCGGGAAACCTTCGCCGGAGGCGCGTATTCGCTGTTTTGCCACGGATTCGGTCGAGAAGTTCGAGCGCCTCGGTTCGCGCTTTCTGGGGCAGCCAACCGGCAAGGTCGAGCTGGTTGACCTCGGAGGCTGATGGAGGCTGATATTCTATTAAGACGGTAGGAGTCCGAATTCCCCAAGAGGCGGACCCTGGAGGAAGAAAGCAAGCATGATCAATCTGGCGGGTAAGACAGCCGTCGTCTTTGGGCTGGCTAATAAGCGTTCCATTGCCTGGGGCATCGCCCAAAAGCTGCACGAGGCCGGCGCAACCCTGGCCATCTGCTATCAAAATGAGCGAATGAAGCTCGAAGCACAGAGCCTCATCGACGAACTGCCCGGCGCCGCCGGCTACCAGTGCGACGTCGCCAATGACGCTGAGATCGAAGCGGTCTTCGCCACCTTCAAGCAGAAGTACGGCAAGCTCGACATTCTCGTCCACGCCGTGGCCTACGCGCCCGCCGAGGAGTTGCGCGGCGAGTTCATTGACACTACGCGCGAAGGCTTCCGCATCGCCAACGACATCAGCGTCTACTCTCTGATCGCCGTCAGCCGCGGCGCCGCCCCGCTGATGACCGACGGAGGCAGCATCATGACAATGAGCTACTACGCCGCTGAAAAGGTCGTACCCAATTACAACGTGATGGCCGTGGCCAAGGCCGGCCTCGAGTCCACCGTCCGCTATCTCGCCTACAACCTCGGCTCCAAAAATATCCGCGTCAATGCCATCTCCGCCGGGCCGATCAAAACTCTCGCCGCGCGCGGCGTCGGCGACCTCAGCGAGATGATGCGCTCCCACGCCGAGCGCGCCCCGCTGCATCGCAACGTGGATCAGCTCGAAGTTGGCGGCACCGCGCTGTTCCTGGCCAGCGACCTGGCCGCCGCCGTCACTGGCGAAATCCTCTACGTCGATTGCGGCTATAACATTATGGGATTCTGAGTTCGCTGCCCTGGAATCTGCTATTGTTCCAGTAAGCAGGTGAACGTCCTCATGATTCGCACGAAAGCGCCGTCCATGCGCCTTGTTCGCGTTTTTCCTTCTCTGAGTGGTTTGGTGCTGCTTACGCTGGCCGTTTGTCTTTGCGGCCCGCTCACAGCGACGGCGCAGGAAAAGCCTGCCCAGAGCCAGCCCGCGCCAGCTCCCGCAAAAGCCGCCGCGCAGACGCCGGATCTCTCCAAAGAAGGCATGGTTCTGGAGAAGGTTTACACGCGGATTCGCATGGAGGCCGACGGCACCGGCTCCCGCGAGACCGTCTCCAGAGTTCGCGTCCTGGCCGACTCCGGCGTAAAACAGATGGCCGTGCTCACCTTCACTTATACGGCCTCGAACCAGCAGGTGGAGATCGGCTACGTCCGCGTCATCAAGCCCGATGGCACGGTGGTCGTTACTCCCGATTACAACGTGCAGGATATGCCCGCGGACGTGACCCGCACGGCGCCCATGTACTCCGACATCCATCAGAAGCACGTGGCCGTCAAGGGTCTCGCCGTGGGCGACACGCTCGAATCCAAAGTCACGCTGCGCACCTTGAAGCCCGAAGTTCCCGGTCAATTCTGGTTCGAATACTCCTTTGAAAAGAATCTCATCATCCTAGATGAACAACTGGATCTTGATCTGCCAGCCGGTAAACCGGTGATTGTCGCCAGCGGCGACCTTCAGCCAACCGTGACCACAGCCGCGGACCGTACGCTCTACCACTGGGCCAGCAGCAATCTGGCGCGCCCCGATCCCGACGCGCCGCCCAAGTCCACCAAGCACTGGAAGCCCTCAGTGCAGTTGACGACCTTCAGCAGTTGGGCGCAGATTGGCGCGTGGTACGACTCGCTGCAGCGCGACTCCCTCGCCGTCACGCCGGCGATCCAGGCCAAAGCCGACGCCCTCACCAAAGGACTCACAACCAACGCAGAAAAGCTGCAAGCTATCTTCAATGACGTGGCGCTGCACATTCACTATGTGGGCCTTGAGTTCGGCATCGGACGCTACCAGCCGCATCCGGCCGACGATGTGCTCTCCAACCAATACGGCGACTGCAAAGACAAGCACACGCTGCTGGCCGCGCTGCTGAAGGCCGCCGGCATCGAGGCCTGGCCGGTGCTGATCTCCAGCGGCCGCGAACTGGACCCTGCCACGCCCTCGCCGGCGCAGTTTGACCACGTTATCACGCTGGTTCCGCTCGATGGCAAGCTGCTCTGGATGGACTCCACCGAGGAGGTCGCACCCGTCGGCCTGCTGATGGACAGTCTGCGCGACAAGCAGGCGCTCGCTGTGCCCAGAGATAAAACGGCCTATCTGGAAAGAACTCCCGCCGATGCGCCTTCTCCCCGATTGATTCGTGTGCAGGTCGATGGCAAGCTATCCAGCCAGGGGCTTTTCACGGGACACATCATGCAAACCATCGATGGAGACGTCGGAATACTCTACCGTACAGCCTTCCGCAGAATTCCGCAGTCTCAGTGGAAAGAGGCTCTGCAAGGCGTTGCGGGAAGTGAGGGTTACGCGGGAGAAGTTTCGAATCCTCAGGTTTCCGACGTGGAGCAGATTGACAAGCCCTTCCAGTTTTCCTACGACTACACGCGCGAGAAGTATTACCAGTGGGACGACAAGGTTCCTTCGCATTGGATTTCTCCGCCTCTGCCGGCGATGGGCGGAGAGTTGGCTCCCGGTGTAAAGGAGAAAAAGCCGGCCGACGATCCCGATCTGGGTTCCCTCGGCGAGACCGAGTACAACGCCACCATCCAATTGCCAGAGGGCTGGATGATGGTTCCGCCCAAGGATGTCGATCTCAACGAAGACTGGCTCGAGTATCACGCGAAATATAGCTTCAAGGATGGAAAATACGCCACGGATCGGCGTCTCATCGTGAAGAAAAATACGCTTCCGCTCCAGGAGTGGGAGAAGTATCTCACATTCCGCCGCGATATGTTTGCCGACTGGAATTATCAGACATCAATCTCGCCGCTGAATCCCGCCGCTCCACAAATCGTGCAAGGATCGGGTATCGGAATGAACGTGCCGCTGCTATTACGCCGGGATTTTATCGAAAATCTCGACTCGAATAGGGTGCAGCAGATTGTGGCGGCAATGTCACCATTGCGCGATGCTACGGCAATTCTTGAAACGGATGCGTCTGGAAGTCCTGAGCAAATTGCCAAGGCTGTCGAACTCTCGCGCAAGGCGGTTGAATCCGCTGAAGCAATATCGCTGACATTTACTCCGGATGATATTCATTCGCTCTATTGGGCGCAGATTCTCTCCTCCGCTTGGAGTATCCGGGGCTGGGCGGCGCTTGAGGCCAGCGATTTATCAACGGCAGAAAACTATCTGGGCGCCGCCTGGCATCTGAGCCAGGATCGCATGGCCGGCTACCAACTGGGGCGGGTACTTGAGGCCAAAAGAGAGAAGGCCGCGGCCGCCCACCAATACGAATTGGCAAGCATCTGCACCGGCAACGACGCTCTCAGAGCAAGCCAGAACTCCGATTACAACGCGCTGAGCCGCATCAGGGATGCTTACTTGAATTTGACCAGATCTCCTTTGAAAGCAACCGCGCTCAATCATGGCCAATACAACGGCAGCTTGGACGAGGAATTAACCAAGAATAATGCAATGCGCGGTTTCACAAAAACCAGCAATCTCACGGGTGAAGCTGTTTATACGGTCTCCTACGAAGAAGGAAAGCCCGCAAATGTCGTACTCCAGCATGGCGCAAAGGGATTCGCGTCGATGGCTTCCATGATCGAAAAGAACAGATTTGGCGACAATTTGCCGGCTGGCTCCAAGGCGCGCCTGATACGACAGATTCGGCTAATCTGCTCAGCATATGGCGGCGGATGCGATGTCTACATTCAACAACCCGCAGATATTCAAATGCATATCGATCCGTCGATGTTGGGGATTGCGCCGCCCACGCCCCTCACGCGTTGATCGCCATGCCCTCGACGGCGCCATAAGCATCGAGCAAGGATTCGGCCAGCGTGGGATGTGCGTGGATGGTGTACATCAGCTCCTCCACTGTACCTTCCAACTCCAGCACGGCGACGGCTTCGGCGATCAGCTCCGTGGCCTGCGGTCCAAGAATGTGGACGCCGAGAATCTCGCCGTACTTCCCGTCGGCGACCACCTTCACAAAGCCGTCGTGATTGCCCAGAATAGTAGCCTTCGAGTTGCCGGCAAAGGGAAACTTGCCCACTTCGACTTCGTAGCCTTTTTCGCGCGCCTGGGCCTCGGTCAATCCCACCGACCCGATCTGCGGCTCGGTGTAGGTGCAGCCGGGGATGCGGTCGCGCCGCACCGCCCGGTAGGGCTTGCCCGCGATCCGCGCCGCGGCGATCATGCCGCTCATCGCGCCCACGTGCGCCAGTTGCGGCAGCCCGGCCACAATGTCGCCGATGGCAAAAATCCCCGGCTCGGCGGTCTGCTGCGCGCCATCAACCTTGATCAGCCCGCGCTCCAGTTCAATGCGCGTCTTCTCCAGGCCAATGCCGCCGGTTCGCCCGGCCCGCCCCACAGCCACCAGCACCTTCTCGGCCTCTCTCAACTGCGGCTTGCCCTGGGCGTCGGTGAAGCTCACCTTCACGCCGGCTTCCGTCTCCTCCACCTTCTCGACCTTTGCGCCGGTGTTCACCTCGATGCCGCGCTTCTTGAAGAGGCGTGTAATCTCCTTCGAGATCTCTTCGTCCTCGACCGGAACCACGCGCGGCAAATATTCGAGGATCGTAACCTGGGAGCCGAAGGCGCTGAAGAGCGAAGCAAACTCCATGCCCACCGCGCCCGCGCCAATCACGATCAGCGAGGCAGGAATCCGCTCAATCGAGAGAATCTCAATATTCGTCAGAATGCGCTCGCCGGCTTTGAGCCCCGGCAGCATCCGCGCCTCTGAGCCGGTGGCGAGGATAACATTCTTCGCCAGCACCTGCGAGAGACTCTCGCCGCTGGTCACTTCAACCGTATGAACGCCCTCCCGCGCAGGGCCGGTCAGTCGGCCTACGCCTTCAATGCGCGCAATCTTGTGCTTCTTCATCAGGAAGTCGAGGCCCTTGGCGTGCTTGGCGATGATGGCGTCTTTGCGCGCCAGCACCGCGGCCCAGTTGAGCGTGGGCGCGCCGATGTTTTCAATGCCGAAGTCAGCGGCGTGCTCGAAGTGCTGCCAGATTTCCGCGTTGAAGAGCAGCGCCTTGGTGGGAATGCAGCCCACGTGCAGGCAGGTGCCGCCCAGCTTGCTGGATTGCTCAATCAGCGCGACCTTCAGCCCAAGCTCCGCGCCGCGAATCGCTGCCGTGTATCCGGCCGGTCCGCCGCCCACAATCGCCGCGTCGTAGATCGTCTCTGCCACGGGAACTCCATTCCGGGCGCTGCCAGCGTGGCGAGCGCCGTCTGTCCCCTTAGTTTATAGGATTGCTTTCTGCCATCAGAGCTACTTGCAAAAATCGCCATCGGAAACGCCTGAAGCGCCAGGGCGCGACTGCAGTCGTGCCCTGACAAAAGATGGCCTTTACTAAGAGCTACGAATCTCTCTGCACCGAGCAGTTATACTGATCTCCATGTTCTCCAGGCAAAACGACACGGTTGCGGATTGGCAGAGTCTCACGCAGCTCTACGGTGAGATGAGTGAGACTGAGTTGTACGAACTGGATGCCGGAGCCGGCGATCTGACCGAAATGGCGCAACAGGTTCTCCGCGACGAGATGAAGAAGCGCGGGCTGAGCAGGCTCGGCACAGCGGCGAGCGGCACGGCTGCGCGATGGCAGAGCGGCGCCGCTTCGCCCGCGGACGAAGTGGGTAGCGAGCTGAACGAAGAGCCATACGAATTTACCTGGAAGGTCTTCCTCTGCGAGTGCGAGGATCAGCAACAGGCTTGGCAGATTCGGGAGTTCTTGCGGCAGGCGGGAATAGAGAGTTGGCTTGAAGGCCACGGCTACCGTGTGGTCAGCGATCTCGCCAATCCACGAATACAGGTTGCCGCCGATCAACTGGAGCAGGCGCGCGAGATCATCGCAAGGCCGATTCCGCAGGAGATTATCGATAAATCCAATACTCCCGACGAGGAGTTCGTTGTGCCAGTCTGCCCCAAATGCGGCGCAGAAGAGCCTGTCCTGGAGGGTGTCGATCCGGTGAATGCATGGCTTTGCGAGAGCTGCGGCGCCGAGTGGACAGACGCGGCGGAAGAGCAGAGCGAGCCTTAAGCTCAGCAGCGGTAGCGCATTTCCGCCTAAAGTGCGATTTACTGACGAAATCCCATTTTCTGCGGCAATTCTGGCCTCCCAATGGATTCCCGTTGAGGGAAGCAGACTCTCGCAACCTCCCATTTCCGCCCAGGATGCGCCGCGCGCGCTCGACGCAATGCGCCCGCAACAACTATCCTATTGAGTTGCGCATCTTTTCCATGCGCTTGAAATCAAAGGACACTAACCGTTATGAGCAAGCAAACAATCGCTGTACACCTGCCCGACGGGGCCATCCGCGAAGTGCCTGTTGGCACCACCCCTCTTGAGATTGCCAACTCGATTTCGCCGCGTCTGGCCGCGGTTTGCGTGGCTGCGCGGCTGAAGCCCGTGGCTGTTGCGCAGCCCGTGGAGTGCAACTGCTGCGGCGAGGACCACACAGAAGAGCCGTCGGCGGAGGCCGCCATGTACGCTGCCGAGGACGCCGCCGCGCCGCGCCTGGTGGACCTGACCACGCCGCTCACCGCCGACACGCGCCTGGAGTTGGTCAAAGAAAGCGACCCCGAGGCGCTCACCGTGCTGCGCCACTCCGCCGCGCACGTGATGGCAACGGCGGTGCTCGAGCTTTTCCCTGAGACAAAATTGGGCCACGGTCCGGCTACCGACGCGGGATTCTTCTACGATTTTTATCGCGAAAAGCCCTTCACACCCGAAGATTTGGCGCTGATTCAGGCCAAAATCGCCGAAGTCGTCGCGCGCGACGACAAGTTTGTGCGGGAATCTACTCCAAGAGCTCAAGCTCTGGAAGAGTTCGAGCGCGACGGCGAGTTCATGAAGACGCACTTCGTGACCAAATTTACCGTTCCCGGCGACGAGGTCAGCTTTTATCGCAACGGCAGCTTTGTCGATTTTTGCCGTGGGCCGCACCTGCCCTCGACCGGCCGCGTGAAGGCCGTCAAGCTGACCAATCTGGCCGGCGCGTATTGGCTGGGCGACGAGAAAAATCCGCAACTGCAGCGCATCTACGGCACGGCCTTCTACTCGCAAAAGGAGTTGGACGCGCACTTTGCGCGCCTGGAAGAGGCAGCCAAGCGCGACCATCGTTTGCTGGGCAAGCAACTCGACCTCTTCAGCATTCAGGAGATCGCCGGAGCTGGCCTCATCTTTTGGCATCCCAAGGGCGCCATCATCCGCAAGGTAATGGAAGACTGGATGCGCGACGAGTGCCTGCGCCGCGGCTACTCGCTGGTTTTTACCCCCCACGTGATGCGCCGCGAGTTGTGGATGATCAGCGGCCACGAGGGCTTTTACGCCGGCAATATGTATACGCCGATGGAGCTGGACGACGCCGAATATCGCCTGAAGCCGATGAACTGTCCCGGCCATATTTTGATCTACAAAAACTCGCCACGCAGTTATCGCGACTTACCCGTGCGGCTGGCTGAGTTAGGAAATGTTTATCGCTACGAGCGCTCCGGCACCATGCACGGGCTGCTGCGGGTGCGCGGCTTTACCCAGGACGACGCGCATATCTTCTGCACGCCGGGCCAGATCGAGGACGAGGTCGTCGCCTGCATCGATTTTGCCGAGGCCGTGCTGACCACCTTCGGCTTCCATGAGTTCAAGGTTGAGTTATCCACCTGGGACCCGAACGACCGCGCGCATTACGCCGGCTCGGACGCGAACTGGGAATTGGCGACAAATGGACTCAAGAGCGCTTTGGAGAGGAAGGGAATCGCGTATAAAACCATCCCTGGCGAGGCCGCTTTTTATGGTCCCAAGATCGACGTGAAGCTGGTTGATGTCCTGGGCCGCCTCTGGCAGTTGTCCACCGTGCAGTTTGACTTCAATCTGCCGGCGCGCTTCGAACTGGAGTACGTCGGCGAGGACGGCGAGCGCCACCAGCCGGTGATGGTCCATCGCGCCCTCTTCGGCTCGGTCGAGCGCTTCTTCGGCGTCCTCATCGAGCATTACGCCGGAGCCTTTCCGCTCTGGCTCGCGCCGGTGCAAGTCGGCCTCGTCCCCATCAGCGAGCGCCATCACGAGTACGCCCGCAAGGTCGAGGCCGAACTCAAAGCCGCAGGCCTCCGCGTCGAGGTGGACGACCGCAACGAGAAGATGAACGGCAAAATACGCGACTTCGCAAACCAGAAGACACCCTACATTCTGGTCTTCGGCGACAAGGAGCAGGAGGCCGCGGCGGTGAGCGTCCGCACCCGCGGCAAAGGCGACCAGGGCTCCACGCCGCTCATCGAGTTCATCGCCAAGGCCAAGGCGCTGGTGGGGAGCCGTTCGACGGAACTGTAGGAGTCTGGCGGGCACGGATTCTTGCGCGGAGATTCCTGCGTCGATTCCGGCTTTGCCGCGTCCAATAGAAGGAAGCAAAATTTCTCTTGGCAAGGCTTGGCTCTACGTGGTATTCTTTAAGTCTCTGTGAGGATGCGCGCCCCCTCTGCCCCAACCATGAGCTTCGGCTCGCGGGCAAACCAGGTGAATCCTGAAGCGCTTGTCATCCTGATCCGAGCAAACCACTGAAGCCGCATTTTTGCGGGTGACGAGCGGATTCGTCTCCGTGCGCCGATTTTTCCGGATTTCAGCCGGATTTTTGTTGCGCGCTGGAGCGGATCGGAGAACGCGTCGGCGCATACACCGGCGCTGAAACTGTTTTTCCTCGAAGAGAGCAGGTTTATTTTGGCAGTTGACGACAAGTTTGAACACGATATTGACAGCCTGATTGAAGTCGGCAAGGAAAAGGGCTATCTGACCTACGGCGACGTGAACGAGATTCTGCCGGAAGAGATGGGTTCTTCGCCCGACGATCTGGACGATCTGATTACCACCATCGGCACCCAGGGCATCGACCTGCTGGACGGACCCAAGTTCATCGGCGACAAGGACTTCGAGCCTGAAGAGGGCGAGGATGTCGAACTGGACCTGACGCCGGGAACGCTGGAGAAGACCAACGATCCGGTGCGCATGTACCTGCGCGAAATGGGCACGGTGCCACTGCTGACGCGCGAGGGCGAAGTAGAGATTGCCAAGCGCATTGAGCGCGGCCAGATGCGCGTGCTCAAGGCCATTTCGCGCTCTCCCATCGTGATCCGCGAGATTATGGCATTGGGCGAAGACCTGAAGCGCGGCGTACGCAACGTCAAAGAGGTGGTGATCTTCGACGACGAGGAGCTCACCGAAGAGGTGGTGCTGGCGCGCGTCAAGGCGACCGTCGCCCGCATCGACGCACTGGTCAAGCACCAGAAGAACATCGCCAAGCTGGAAGAGAAGCTGGCCGTGCCGGCGCACGCCACCAAGGCCAGGGTCGCGGCCGCGCATCACACCCGCTGGCTGATCGCCCGCGAAAAGGTGCTTGTCTCGCGCATTGTGCGCGAACTCAAATACACCGCCCTTGAACGCAAGCGCCTGCTCGACAAGGTCAACAAGACCGTGGACACCATGCGCACCCTGGAGCGGCAGATTCGCTCACTCGAGGTCAAGCACGAGGCCAGCAAAAGCGATGAGCTGAAGAAGGAGTATCGCCGCCAGCAGAAGAATTGCAAGACCGACCTCGAAAAGATCGAAGTCGAGGCGGGCGTCCTGATCTTGGAGTTGAAGCGCACCCAGCGCGAGATGATCCAGGGCGACATGGATGCCGAGCAGGCCAAGCGCGAGCTGATCGAAGCCAACCTGCGCCTGGTCGTCTCCATCGCCAAAAAGTACACCAACCGCGGCCTGCAATTCCTCGACCTCATCCAAGAGGGCAACATCGGCCTGATGAAGGCCGTTGACAAGTTCGAGTATCGCCGCGGCTACAAGTTCTCCACCTACGCCACCTGGTGGATTCGCCAGGCCATCACCCGCGCCATCGCCGATCAGGCCCGCACGATTCGCATCCCCGTGCACATGATCGAGACCATCAACAAGCTCATCCGCACTAGCCGCCAGCTTGTGCAGGAGCTGGGCCGCGAGCCGTCGAGTGAGGAAATTGCGAAGCGCATGGACATTCCCGTCGCCAAGGTGCGCAAGGTGCTCAAGATCGCGCAGGAGCCAATCTCGCTGGAGACGCCCATCGGCGAAGAGGAAGACTCGCACCTCGGCGACTTCATCGAGGACCGGCAGGCGATTTCGCCCTCCGAGGCGGTCATCAGCGTCAACCTCAAGGAGTACACTTCGCAGGTTCTGCGCACACTCACGCCGCGCGAGGAGCGCGTCATCAAGATGCGCTTCGGCCTGGAAGACGGCTCCGAGCACACCCTCGAAGAGGTCGGCCAGAGCTTTCAAGTGACGCGCGAGCGCATCCGCCAGATCGAAGCCAAGGCTCTGCGCAAGCTCCGCCACCCCAGCCGCAGCCGCAAGCTCAAGGCCTTCGTCGAAGGCGTCAAGGAGATGTAACCCGGGGCATCTCAGCCGCGCCGTTTTTCCAGTCAGGAGCCGCAATCCGAGAAGGGTTGCGGCTTTGCTGCCTTCACCGCCCGCTGTCAGGTCAGCTTGATCACCACCGCATCGTCGGAGGGGCGAGTCTCCGGCATTTGCACGACGAGTCCGCCGGGCGTCCATTCCCAGCGCAGAGGAGCCGTTGATCCCAGCAGTTCGGCGCGATGAAGCGTGCCGAAGGGCAGCGGTGTATCGCGGTTGAGCGAGGCCACGCGCACCTGGCTGCCCGGCGCTCCCAGCACGTGAATATAGAAGGCTCGCGCGCGCGTGGTGAAGCGGATATCCTGTGCGGTGAAGTCGCTGTTGTGATCGGCGACATAGATGCCTTCTTTCACCACAGTGGGGCCTTCGCCAAAGCGGAAGGCCGGGCGTGTCTCGTAGATCGCCTCGCCATTGATCTGCAGCCATGCGCCGATCTTGTGCAGGCGGCTCACGATCTCGTCCGGAATTGTGCCGTCGGGGCGCGGACCCACATCGAGCAGCAAGTTGCCATTTTTGGAGACGATGTCGATCAACTGGTGGATGACGCGGCCGGCGGATTTGTAATTGGGGTGCGTAAGGTAGCACCAGGAATCCCAGTCCAACTCGTCGTCGGTTTGCCAGACGAAGCTGGCCTTTTCCGTCAACTGGCCGGCCTCGATGTCCAATTGGCCGGAGGATGCGGCGAAGTCATGCTCCTTGTACGTCATGACGAGTCCGTTGCGGGCGCTGTGGCTGGAGTTGTAAAAGTGCGCGAGCATCTGCAGCCGGTAGAGATCGGGAATCATGGCGACGCGGGTGTCGAAGTAGATGAGGTCCGGGTGGTAGTTGTCAACGACTTCGATGACCTTGTCGCGCCAGATCTCGCAGAAGCGGGGCGACGGCGCCGGATCGGGGTGAGAGTAGTTGAATGCTCCTGTATAGCCGGGAGAAAACTTGTGCGGCCAGTAGAGATCTGCGAGTTCGGGTTGGTAAATATCGGCATCGAGCACCGGGCTTGAGTACCAGCCCCACAGCCATGAGTGGTGGAAGGTGGCGGCAAACTTCAGCCCCTGCTTGCGGACGGCGCGCTCCATCTCGCCCACGACGTCGCGCTTAGGCCCCATGCGCGCGGCGTTCCAGCGGTTGATTCGGCTCGGCCACATCGAGAAGCCGTCGGCAAATTCGGCGACCGGACCCACATAGCGCGCGCCCGCCTGCTTGAAGAGCTCGACCCACGCGTCGGGGTTGAAATGCTCCGCTTTGAAGGCGGCGGCAAAGTCCTTGTAGCCGAATTTGTTCAGCGGGCCGTAAGTGGCCAAATGGTGCTCATACTCCGGCCGGCCCGGCTGGTACATCCAGTGCGAGTACCACTCATTGCCGAAGGCGGGAACGGAGAAGAGACCCCAATGAAAGTAGATGCCAAACTTGGCGTCGCGGTACCACTCAGGGCAGACGTGCTGCTGGAGCGACTCCCATTGCGGCTGATAGTGCTCGCGGTGAGCCTGGGCAGCCAGGGAAGGCGGCAGCAGCGAGGCGGCGGAGCCGGCGGCAAGCCATTGCAAGGCAGTTCGGCGGTCAATTTTGGGAATCGTCATGAACTCTCTCCATCAGACGCAGAAATCTTGATGCGAACGCAAGAAAAAGAATACTACTCCGGCGGCCACTCCGCTTGGAGTCCTGCCGCCGATCCGCGCGACTCTGCTATTCTCATTGTTTACAGGCAATAGGAGGGGTTGATGCCAGAGTTCAGAGGACGAAAGCATCATCAGGACCGTGTCGCGGAGACATTGCGCGAGGAGATTGGCGTTCTGATCGAGGGCGAGCTGGTCGATCCGCGCATCAATCTCTGCTACGTGACCGAGGTGGCGCTGAATCCCGGCGGCAAGTCGGCGCGCGTGTATGTCGCCGTCGACAGCGCCGTCAAGGACATCGCGCGGGCCGAAGAGGAGACTGTGGCCGGTCTGGAGGCCGCCAAGGGCTATATCCGCTATGAGTTGAAGGAGCGGATGGGCGTTCGCCATGTGCCTGAACTCACCTTCCTCGCCGACCGCTCCGGGCGCTTCCAGGCCCGCATCGAAGAGCTGATGGACCGGCAGCGCAAACGCAGGAGGACGCTCGCCGAGCCGGCTCCCGCAGCCGAGCCCCCAGCCGAGTCAAGAGCTGAGCAAGCTCAGGGAAATCCTCCACTTGCTCCGTGACCAGACCGGCAAGCCATCAGGGGCCAAGCCCGCGTTCATCTATCTGAACGGAATGTCGACCGAAGCCTGTTTTCTGCATTTTTTTGAATGTTTTTAGAGGTATCCGGGCCGCGTATGAATCATTCCACCCGCAATCTTGCCTTTCATCCGATGAGCGCCGCAACTGCTCCCGCGCAGGAGAGCCAGACGGCGGAGCAGGTCGAGGCGATCCTCAATATTTTGCGCCGGGGCGAGCGCTTCCTGGTCTGCTCGCACACCCGCCCGGACGGCGATGCCATCGGCTCCATGCTGGCTATGGGAATGTTGCTGGAGCAGATGGGCAAGCACGCTGATCTGGTGAGTGCCGACAGGATTCCGAAGATTCACCGCTGTTTGCCGGGCGCTGCGGCGATACGAAAAACCCAGAGCGTCCAAGGCCCCTATGACGCCGTGATTCTGCTGGAGTGTGACGGGCTGGAGCGCGCAAAGCTGCACGGGCTGGAACAGTTCTTTCTCATAAACATCGACCACCACGCCACGGGCAGCGCCTTCGCCAGCCTGAACTGGATTGACCGCGACGCGGCCAGTGTGGGCGAGCTGGTCTACCGGCTGGTGAAGGCCGCAGGGGCCATGGTCACGCCGCAGATGGCCACCTGCCTCTACACCACGGTGCTGACCGACACCGGAGGCTTCTGCTATGGCGGCACCCAGGCTTCCACCTTCGGCCTCGCGCGGGAGCTGGTGCTGGCTGGCGCCGACCCGATCCGCATCGCACAGAACTTGTATTATTCAACGCCCACCTCGAAGCTGCTGCTGCTGGGCGCGGCGCTGGGGAATCTCAAGCACGAGGGCCGTTTGGCCTGGCTGTGGATCACGCACCAGGAGATGGCGAGCATCGGCGCCGCCGAAGAGGATTGCGAGGGCATTGTAGACTTTGCGCTCTGCGCCGCTGGAGTGGAAGCGGCCGTCTTCATGTACGAGTTGCCGGACCGGCGCATTCAACTGAGCCTGCGCAGCAAAGGCCAGATCAATGTGGCCGCGATTGCCGAGCGGCTGGGCGGCGGAGGCCACCATAGCGCCGCCGGCTGCACATTGGAGGGGCCTATCGAATGCGCCCTCGGTGAAATTCTTGCCCATCTCCGCCCCGGTGTGGACGCTTTGGCTGAAGTGAATTGAGAATTTCGCTCGCACCCCCGAATCTGTTAGCCTTGTCCCTGTTGGGGCTTGAGATCGCCAGTTCGCGTGAAGGCCTCGCTGGAGAATCGCTGGAATTGGATGCTCAACAGAATCCGTCCACGCCAGACGCGCCCCAGGGTTGGCGGCCTCGGCTGCCCCATTGGGCCGGCGCAGCCGAGGCCGCTGTCTTTCTCGCTTTTACGCTCTTTTTTCTCCTCTATGGACAGACCCCGTTCACCGGCGGCGCCGGCCTGGGCCTGGTGGGAGCCGACGAACCCCGCTATGCGCAGATCGCCCACGAGATGCTCGACCGCTTCGACGCGGCGGAGACCGTCAAGGGCAAGCTAATCGCCTGCGTCACTCCCTATCTTTACGGCAAACCATGGCTGGAAAAGCCGGCCCTCTATTATTGGCGGGCGATGTTCGTCTTCAAGGACTTCGGGGTGCATGACTGGGCGGCACGACTGCCCTCAACCACCTTTTCCTTCGTCATGGTAGCGCTCATCTACCTGCATATGCGGCGGTTCCGCCCCGGCGGACACCTGGACGCGGCGCTCATCACTGTGGCTTGCGTCGGCATCATCAGCTTTGCCCGCGGCGCATCCACCGACATGCAGATGGCGGCGCCGCTGGCCATCGGCCTGCTGGGCTGGTACGCCTGGTACGAAACCGACTCCAAATTCTGGCTCTTCGACATCTACTTTTTTACCGGCGTGGCCACGCTGGCCAAGGGACCAGTTGCGCCCTTTCTAGCCATTGCGATTGTGGCCGCCTTCGCCTTTCTGCGCCGCGAGTGGTCCATCCTGCGCCGCTCATTCTGGTGGCCGGGCGCACTGCTCTACTTTGCCATTGTGTTGCCCTGGTTCATCGCCGTGCAGCGCCAGAATCCCACCTTCTTCCGCGTATTCTTCCTGGAACACAATTTGGAGCGCTTCGGCTCCGATCTCTATCACCACCAGCGACCCTTCTGGTACTACCTGGTGGTGGTTCTTATTGCCGTGATGCCCTGGACGGTGATCGCCGGGCGGGCGCTCGTGGACGGCATTCAGACCTCGATCTGCGAGTGGCGGGCGCGCAGCGCCTCGAGCTGCAAGCCTTGCGTGGGCCGCCCCGGCGACGCCTTTCCGGAGTTCCTGGTGCTGTGGGCGCTGATTCCCATCCTCTTCTTCTCCTTTTCGCAGTCCAAGCTGCCCGGCTACATTCTGCCCTCCATTCCGCCCATCACCATCCTCACCGGCGACTATCTCTTCCGGCGCAGGCAGACTGGGCTGAATCGCTGGCTGCTGCTGGGCCATGCGGCCCTTGTCGGTATCATGGTCCTGGCCACGCTGTTGCTGCCCTGGTTTGTTGCCCGTGGCGCGCAGATGCCGCCCGCGCACGCGCTCGTGGTGGCGCTGCTGGCCTCCGGCGGCGCGTCGCTGCTGATCCTCATCGTGGTCAAGGGCTACGGTGTGGCTCGTCTGAGGGTGGTTACCTCAAGTGTGCTGGTTGTGCTCCTCTTCTTTATCTTTGGCGTGGGGCCGTTCTTCTCCATTCCAGCCATCCCTCAAACTAAGCGGGTGATTCACCTGCTGGACCGCTCCTACTCCGCGCGCCCGTTGGCCGAGCAACTGGCAACCATCGCTCCAAACGACGAAACCGTCGCCGTCTTTTCTCCCAGCCGCGACACTTTGTTTCCCCGCGACATCGAGTTCGGGCTTTCCTTCTATCGCAATCGCGAGATCGTCAACTACAAGGAGAGCGCCGTCCCCGGCGAACAGCACCTGCTGGTAGCGCAGATGACCGGGCGCGGTGGCGTGGACTTGCATACGCAGGCCGCGCTGGAAGAGTATCTCGAAGGCCGCAGCTATGAGCCGCTCTTCAGTTGGCCGGAGCGGGGACTGGTGGTCTATAGGGTGGGCAGCCGGTAGAGGATTTTCGACCATAGTTTAAGGAAGCTCCGTGCCCCATCCATTCCGCTTATTTCTGCGGAATGGGTGGGATACCGACAAAATTCCGGTCTATAGCATTTCCAAAAGATGAATATCAAGTCAGCTCCGGCATGGCGACAAGCTGTTTGTAAGTGATGGTTTGTGTGCAGATGCAAGCGCGCAGCAATCGAACCATCAAGTCTGGCTCCATGGTGCGGCGGTTGAGCCTGTAATTGAATTCGGCAACATAGTACTTGAGGTGTTTTTGCTCGACCTTGTGATGGGTGCCGAGCAGGAACCGCTTCAGGTTCGACAGTGTGATGTGAACCCAGGGAAACAGTTCATGCGCTGGCTCATTCTGCTTGGAGATAGACGTTGCCGTGTGCTCAAAGCCCTTCTGCTTCAAGCGCCGATAGCCGTGCCAGCCATCGGAAAGAATGTGGCTGCCGGGCTTGACCTTGTCGGCGAGGAACTTCTCCAGCGTTGCCGTGGCGGCATCGGGAATCACCTCCAGAGCGGCAAATCCCGGCACCGGTTTTTTGCCCGGCTTGCCAGGACCACGATGCTCCACCGCAACGGCCACCACGGATTTGGTCCGCACACCGCGCGTGCCGCGCCCGCGCCGCCCTTCGCCATGCTCTTCACCGCCCACATAGCCCTCATCGACCTCCACCAGTCCACTGAGACGATAGTGCTGATCGCGGTCGCTCATCGCTTTGCGAATCTTGTGCAGCATCAGCCAGGCGGTGGGATAACTGACGCCAATTTCCTTGGCCAATTGCAAGGCTGAAATGCCCTTCTTGTCGTGGCTCATGCGGTAGATCGCCCAAAACCAACTCGACAGCGGAGTGCGCGTCTTGTGAAAGATGGTCCCCGCTGTCACCGAGCACTGGTAGGCGCAAAGCGCGCACTCATGCACCTGTCGTTCGGCCATGTAACCACGGCTCGGCCCGCTGCAGCGCGGGCATTTGAAACCCTCCGGCCAGCGCTGCCGGCTTAGCTGCTCCCCGCACTGTTGTTCGTCCCCAAACGATGCCCGGAACTGCTGCACCGTCATCATCCGACCGCGCTTGTTTGAACGTTTCTTCATGCGCTAAGTATATCGTCTTTTCTTCGCCTGAGCAAGATTGATATTCATCTTCCAAAAATGCTTGGACTTGCCAACTTGCTCACCCCCGTGCAGCGGAGGCTGACTCGCTGCATTTGTCCAACTTCCCTCCTCCTGCTTCCCGTTTGTTTTATTGAGCTTGCAGATCCTTTCCCCGATCCCGACCCTCGAAAGATTTTCTTTGCATATAATTTCCCTCTCCCGGCGCACAATCAAACCATGTCTATCGGCCGCCAATCCCTCACCCCCAATCCTTGCGAATGCCACGGACAGGTCTTCGTCCGTGGGGTGGAGATCCTTCGCACTTAGAGACCTCGGATCATGGCGAAGAAAGAGCAAAGAAAATAAAGCGAATAGAAGGCAAACAGAGAATGAATCTCAAGCGAATAACCTGCCATATTTACAAATTCCAATTTTATTTTTTTGACCATGCAGATAATATTGTGGAATCGTAGTCGGCTTTCAAACAACCCTGTCATTGCTGGGGATTTCGCTCACCTCTTCAACCACTGTCAAGCAAAAACCGGCAAATTTGGCTCAATTTGACAAATTTCCTTTTCCTTCGCCTCTCCGCTCGCTCCCTTGCTTACTCCGCTAACCCGTCAGCAGCCTGATTTACAATCCTCTGTCGCGTTCTGTGCCGTCAATTCCCGCATCAACTGGAATATCTTCATTCAGCTATTCATGCGGTCATGGTGCAAGCTGTACACTGACCATTAACCACGATCCACTGAGGGAGAAGATGGCATCGAGCGCTTCCATCGAAATTCTCGACCTGCGGCACTTTGCGGCGCCTGACTTGCGCCCCGTGCTGGAGGTGGAGGCCGAGCTGTGGAAGCAGCAATTGCATTGGGATTACTACGCCTCGACCAAGCTGCTCATGCAGTATCTCGACAGCCATATGCTGCCCGGCTACGCGGCCTTGCAGGCTGGCAAGGTCATCGGCTATGCCTTCTGCGTCTACGAGGAGACCAAGGCCATCGTAGGCGATCTCTTCGCTCTGCACGGTCTCGGCATCCAGGAGCAGCCAAACCGCGATTCTTCCACGCAGGAGATCTCCGCGCACGAGGTTGAAGAGACGCTGCTCAGCCATCTTCTTGAACTGCTGCTGAACTCGCCGCAGGTAGACCGCGTCGAATCGCAACTGCTGCTGCATCCCTCCGGCTTCCACGCCGGCATCTTCCGCCAGGCCGGTTTCCAGATTCACCGCCGGCTTTTCATGGTGCGGACACTGAGCGGATACTTCCCCGCGCCCCGCATCAATCTGCCGCCTGGGCTTGAGCTGCGGCCCTGGCGCGACGAGGATTTGAGCGCCGCCGCGCGGCTCATCACCGCTGCTTACCAAAACCATCCCGATGGCGTGGTCAACGACCAGTACCGCTCGGTCCACGGTTCGCAGCGTTTTCTCAATAACATCGTCCGCTACGCCGGTTGCGGAGTCTTTTCTCCACTGGTCTCGCACGTCCTTGTAGATCGCGCCAGCCGGGAGTTTGTGGCGCTGGTGCTCGGCTCGCGCGTCAGTCCGCAGAGCGGCCACATCACCCAGCTTTGCACCCATCCGGAGTTTCGTCGCAAAGGCCTGGCGCGAATGCTGCTCACTCTGGCCGCCTCCTGCTTTTTGCGACAGGGAGTGTGCGAAATCTCCCTCACCGTCACCGAAGCCAACTCCGATGCCATCGAGCTTTACCGCTCCGAGGGCTACGACTGCGCGCACCGCTTCGACGCCGCCGTCTGGCAACGGGAGAGAATGGCAGGATGAGGATCACTCTTGTCCTGGGGGCCTATGATCAAATTGATGTTTTGAAAGGGCGCGGCGAAACGTCTTCGGAGGCTCATGCGCTCCCCAATGCATGATAGTAGCCGGCAAGTGTAGCTTCCGCTGCTGCGCTCCAAGTATACTTTTCGAGGATTCTTTCTCGCAGCAGATCCGAGCGCGGGGCGTTGAACGCAGAAGTAACTGCGGCGCGAATGGAATCTATCGAATCGGGAGAGCAGTATCGAGCCAAATCCCCAAAATACTCCCGTGTATCGCCCTTTTCGGTGATTACAAGATTTGCCCCCATGACGCCCGCTTCCAACGAGGATAAGCCCGTTGTCTCCATCCAGCTTACAAGAGCGTGAACCTTGCATGAGGCGTAATATCGCGGCAGTTCATCATGCGGAATCTCGCCGAGGACTGTAACATTAGGACCTTTTTCTTTGATTATCTGGCGGTAATAGGCCATTTGATTTGGGGCCGGCTTGCCAATCAGAACCAGTTTGAGTTCGCTTCCATTCAAGGCCCGGGCCAGCTCTAATTGGCACTTCAAGCCCTCGATCCTCGCCACGCAGAGCACACAATCACGGTACTCTTCCACAGGTTGATATTGAGTGGATACAAACAATTGCGGATCGATGGCATTGGGAACAACAACATAGCTTTTCTTTATTGTTTCAGAAAAGTCCCTCTCTATGCGCCGCATCTCAGAGTGGGAGTTTGGAAGAAGAACACTCGCCATGGACAAAAGCCGCAATTGCGCGCGCCGATAGCCAGTCGCTATCAGTTTCAGAGAACCTTCGGCGCACTCCCCATGCAAGACCATTCGCCCTGCGATTTTCACCGTTTGAGCAAGCGAAGGTGACAAATGTTTGAGCAATATTCCTTGTATTCCATGCCGGGCCTGACGATCATATTCACTGAAGTCGGCGTAGATAGGCGACAGCACAACCGGGATTCCCTTTCTCTTTGCCGCCAGCGCCTGAAAATACGTCTCCTGAGGGCGAGTCAAATTAAATATATGAACCAGGTCGAAGCCGTCCATATCCGGGTCCACATCCGTGGAAACCATCACTTCGCAGCCTTTTGCCCGAAGAGCATCAGCCGTCTTCAGCACCTGAATCGTGTCTCCTCCCGTCACGGAAAACAGAGTCGTTCGAGACAGAAACAATACTCTCAATGGCCCTTTTGATTGTCTCTCCCGCAGTCGCGCTTCCATCTCCACGTCAACTCTCGTTTCTTGGTTTTCTGGTTGGCTCGGTACGTTCTCATCATTATTGTTACTCCGCCGCCCTAGCGTTCGAATAACTCGGGCGATGGCAGTATCCGATCGTATACTTCGTTGATGACCTCTGCTTTGCGTTTCACTGTTAGCCTCTGTGCGGCTCTCTGAGCCGCGATAGCCATTTGATAGCGGAGATTTTCGTCCATCCCAATTGCTTCGATCGCTTGGGCGAACTCGCGGATAATCTGATCGAGATTGTCGGGCGGAATCTTGACACCACATTCCGCATTGACTACATCCTTCATTCCGAAATGGTCAAGACAGATGACCGGCAATCCATAGGCCAAAGCCTCAACCACCACAGTGGGCGTTCCCTCGTACAGGCTTGACAGCGCGAAGCAATGACCTGTTGCCATGATAGACAAGACTTCTGCCCGCGGCACCCTTCCGACGAAATTGCAACGGTCTGCTAATCCGAGCTTGCCGGCAAGCGCCTTCCATGCGCTTAGCAGCGGGCCATCACCCACAACAACTAATTGCCAGTCAATAAAAGATCGGCCTAGTTTTTCGAGCGCAAGCAGAACGATGTTGAGCGCCTTCCTCGGATCGCAGTTCCCGCTCCAAATAATGCGCAGTGGCTCTCTAGCACCACGGCGAACTGGTAAGACCGGCTCCAGTTCCGGCGCGCTCACCTGGCACAAGACTGTTGCATCCCGGCGCCAGAGTGTGCGGATTCTATCAGCCACATTGCTTGACCCGGCAAGAATAACACGGGCGGCGGCCGCGGCACGCCTCGGCCGGCGTGACACATACATTGCCCATGCCGCGGATATGTTACTCAAGATAAAAAAAGGGCGCGAAGAAAATGGCACGGCATTCAAAAGATTCAATGGAGCGAACTGCAACCCGCCTATCGGCCCCCACACAAACGGCTTGCCTAGCTTCCAAAGGTATCCGGGTTCGCGAAAGCCCGTTCCAGTGACATGGTGAATAAGATCAAAATCGATCTGAGCGTCCAATTCGCGAGCCAGCCGGAGCGCCCGCCGCTGCCAGCGCCGATAGATCAAAGAATAGTACAGAGCATCCAAAAGGGAGACATGAAATAATCTGCCTTTCAATGGAATGAAGTGAACCGTTACATTGGGCATTGCATCCGGGTGCTGGCGCAGATATTCTTTCGTCTCCTCTTCTTCGGTGCCTCTTGCGATCACCCAGACCTTATGCCGTGACGCAATGGCGCGCACGTAATCCCACCCCACCGCAAACTCAGACCCCCTCACCGGGCTGAATGCGGACGCGGATACAAGTACCTTCAATGGTCTCTGTCCGTTCATGAAGCAGAAACCTCCAGTCTGGAGCTATCACACAGGTCAAACTCCGGATAAAATGGGTAAAAGGCAAGAAACCACATCAGGTATTGCTGAACGTCCGTAGCATAACTTCCAGTTGCCTGCTGGAGAAACGCCACGACAAACATCGCAATCCGAAAGGAATTCCGATAAACTCTGGTTTTGAAAAAAAGATAGATTTCGACGGCTAACATAGCCATCACTCCGATAAGTCCAAACTCGGCAAAAACCCCAGCCACTTCATTCGGAATACTTCCTGCGACCAGGCCAAGTCCCAAGTCGGAGAAATCGAAGGACTTCGTTTGGGACAACCCCGCCCCCCACCAAAGACTCTTCGAAGAAGCAACTGTGTATGCGGCTATGTAAGCCGAAGTAGTTCGAGCGTTTGCGGAACCGTCGGCCCCGGTTGCAACCTGGAGTACACGGCGCGAGATTGGATTTGGGGTCAGAAGCAATGCGCTCGCCGAAATAGCCAGAAAGAGGAATATGAAACGAGACTTTGATCCGCGCAGAAGACGCCGGTAGCCAGTCATGAGCGATACGCCAATCCCCGCCACGCCGATGCTGATACCTCCAAAGGACTGGCACAGCAGAAAGGGAAGAACGATCATCATGAGATACCCCGCACTCCGTTTTCTTCTATCGCGAAGCAAGCGAAGAAATGCAAATACCAGCAGCGGAAGCATCAGCTCGGCATAGGCCGATGGCTCATGGGTAAACAGATTCAGCCGGAGCAAATGTGCCGCCCCGCCCGTGAAGGGATCGGTATCCATCCACAATAGAAGCCGCAGGGGCGTGGGACGAATGATAAGGGCAATGATCGCGGCGCAGAAGTTAAGCACAATTAACTGCTCAAATAACCGGCCGAGATTCCAGCACTTCCTGAGCGACCAGCAGATGGCGAACACCGCAATATAGACAGTCCACCAATGCAAAAGCGTTCGCGCATAATCTGCTGGATCCGGAATGCCCAGGAGCAAATGAGCCAGGATGAAGGGCGACAGAACCAGAAGAAGCTTTGCTGTCAGCCATCGCTGCCCTTTGAGATAAAGCCAGATAAAAAGAAAAGGAGAAAAAAGAGTAGTATAAAATAACCCTACTGGTAGTCCAGCATGATTGAAAAAAAAGTAGAATGCGGCGACAGGAAGATAACGATGGATCGACAAAGCTGCAGCGGCGTTCGGATGGGAGCGCGCGCGAGGCATTTCAAGGTGCGAAGCGCCGGGATTTACTATCGAGTCCATCGAATTGCAGCCCCATGGGTCAGACCCTGAACAGATGATTCCAAGTGAATAAAGATGCCTTTGCCAGTATAGTCGATTCTCTGCTCTCGATGGGTCACTTTTTTCCAGCCGAATGCGCCCTTCTTGAGAAATGAGGCGGATGCCGTTGCAGAAAGATGGTAAACTACCAGCGGACAGCCTGTGTCGGCGGCTGGTGCTGCCGATGGGAATCGAGTCGCGGCCGTTGACCAGCCTGCAGCAGCGGTTGGTGAAGACGGGCGGACGGCTAATCAAGCATTCCCGCTACCATATTCGCGCGAATCATAACTGAAACAGGAGAGTGAGATGAAAAGATTAGGACGAATCCTGCTATACATTATCTACTTGATTCGCTCGTTCAGATTGGTTGGACCAGGGCCGGCTTTGCAATGGGTATTGCTTTGTTTTGGCCATTTGCTTGGGATTCCCTGGCCTCGGACCTGGCGTGTCCATCCCCTCCTGGTGCAGCATCCTCTGACGGTCAGGCTGGGCGGAAGCAGCGACCTCAATGTTTTCAGTTCGATATTTGTTCTTCAAGAATACTCTCGATTACAAATCCTCGACAATGTTTCATTGGTGCTTGATCTAGGTGCAAATGTCGGCTTCTCTTCTGCTTACTTCTTGAGTTATTTTCCAGATTCACGCGTTATCGCGGTCGAGCCCGATGAGAGAAATGTTGAAATCTGCAGAATGAACCTCAGCCCTTACGGCGACAGGGCGCTTGTCTTGCACGGCGCGGCGTGGTCAGAGTGCACTAAACTTTGTCTTTCCCAGGATACCTGCGGCGTCGGCCTGGAATGGGGAAGACAAGTCGTGCAATCGAGTGGTAACTGCGCGAGCTACGTGGAAGCATGGGACGTGGGCACTTTAATAGACAGGTCCGGCGCAGAGATCGTGGATCTGCTGAAGGTCGATATTGAACGAGCTGAATTAGCACTGTTTGCCGAAAATGCGAAACAATGGCTACCCAGAGTGCGTAACATCTGCATCGAATTGCACGGGGAAGATTGCAAGGAGATATTCTTCCATGCCTTGGCTGATTTCGACTATGAGTTGGAGTATTACGACTTGCTTACAATCTGCAAAAACATCCGTTCAAAAGATTGATCCACTGATGCGCAGACATTTCCGCGCGAAGACTCCATCTAATCGTTATACTCAATTATATTGGAGAATACATTCAATTGACATTTTAAGAGTAAACCCATAATTATGTGCGGGGCGAGGGATATTCTTACTTAACGTAGAGAAATAGAGCCTGCGCAACAGGGCATAGTTGCGGTGG
>Ga0302320_10005725_pt1 | contig 27765 bp, 23 predicted proteins | sample Bog_T0_3_FD_202130 | JGI IMG/M metagenome (GOLD analysis project Ga0302320, IMG submission 202130) | Peat permafrost microbial communities from Stordalen Mire near Abisko, Sweden - Bog_T0_3 | ecosystem: Environmental > Terrestrial > Soil > Wetlands > Peat | place: Sweden: Abisko, Stordalen Mire...
CCCAAGCTCGCCAATTTTCTCGTCGCTCAGGCCGAGCTTCGCAATTCTCTTTTCAGTGAGGCAACTTCTGCGTCTAATGTAGAGTCGAAATGCGCAGGAACGCCGCTTGTTTCCGGGCCGAATCTGGCTTTCATCTGCGAAGACGTGGTTCTCACCGATTTCGAACACACCAGATTGTTCAGCCGCACGACATTCCAAAATCAATTCCGACGATGAACTCTCTCCGCTTACTGTGTAGGAGAGAATTGCGCGTTTCGCAATGACGGCGAGGTCCATTCGGTTTGTACTCCTCCCACGCCCAGACGAACACTCTTCCGGAGACGGTGCCACCATTCTGACCGGTTTCTCGGTCAGCACGATGATATTCTAAACCCAGTCGATAGAAGGCAGCCTCACAATCCACATCAAAGTCAGGTCTCTAGAGCAAAAGCATGTCATTGAACGATCTCGAATTCGCTTATGCTCCCGTGCGCGATCAAGTCCGCGACCTGCGGGAGTATCTTTGACCCCGCTCGCATCCGCCGGGAACTCGCCGAAATAGAAGCCAAACTGGCCGATCCAGCCCTCTGGTCCAATCCCAACGCGACTAAGCCTTTGATGCGGGAGAAGAAGCGGCTGGAAGTGATGGTGGCCGACGATGAGGCGCTCGTCCGCCGCACCGGCGACATCGAGACCTACATCGAGCTGGCGCGCGAAGGCGAAGACGTCCTCGCGGACATCGAATCCGGCATCAAATCCCTCGCGACCTTTACCGAGGAGCTCGAAGCCCGCACCATGCTCAACGGCGAAGCCGACCCGCTGAACGCCATCGTCACCGTGCATCCTGGCGCAGGCGGCACCGAGAGCCAGGACTGGGCCGAGATGCTGCTGCGCATGTATCTGCGCTGGGCCGAGCAGCAGGGCTTCAAGACCGAGATGAACGACTACCAGGACGGCGAAGAGGCCGGCATCAAATCCGCCACCTTCACCATCATCGGCGAGTACGCCTTCGGCCAACTGGCCGGCGAAAGCGGCGTCCATCGCCTGGTCCGGATCTCGCCGTTCGACCAGGCCAAGCGGAGGCACACCTCTTTTGCGTCCGTTTATGTCTCGCCTGAAATCGACGAGACCATCCACGTCGATCTCAAGATCGAAGACCTGCGCATTGACACCTACCGCTCCGGCGGCAAGGGCGGCCAGCATGTGAACACCACCGACTCTGCCGTCCGCATGACCCACCTGCCCACCAACATCGTGGTCCAGTGCCAGAACGAGCGCTCGCAGCACAAGAACCGCGAGAAGGCCATGAAGATGCTCCGCTCGCGCCTCTACGAGTACGAGCTGGAAAAGAAGCGCGCCGTCAGCAAAAAGCTCGAAGACTCCAAGCTGGAAATCAACTTTGGTTCGCAGATTCGGTCGTATGTTCTGCAACCCTATCGCATCGCCAAGGATCATCGCACCAAGGTAGAAGTCGGCGATGTGGACAAGGTTCTCGACGGCTACCTGGAGCCATTTCTGCGCGGCTACCTGCTGGCCAAGCGGCGCGGCACCGCGGTAGCCGCCGAAGCCGATGACGATCTCGATGTCTAGTTCGCACGCAACGTACCTGACCACTGACTACCGATCACTGACAACTGACCACTATCATGACCAACGATCCAGACCTTATCGACGAGATGCTCCGCACCGCGAAGAACATCGCTGTTGTTGGCATCAGCGACAAGCCTTGGCGCGCCAGCCACAACATCGCCCGCTGCCTAATCGAAAACGGCTACCGAGTCCTGCCTGTCAACCCCGCGCTCACCGAGGTCCTCGGCCTCCGGTGTTCTCCCGACCTCGACGCCGCTCAAGCCGCCGCCCGTTCTGAGACAGGGCAGGGCATCGACCTGGTCGACGTTTTCCGCGCCTCCGAGCACGTCCCCGCAATCGTCGACGACGTCGTCCGCCTTGGCATTCCTTATCTCTGGCTTCAGGACGACGTCAATCACGAAGAGGCAGTGGCCCACGCCCGCTCGGCCGGTGTCCGGTGCGTCCAGAACGACTGCATTCTGCGTCAGCATGCGGCCCGGCCCAGCGTGCACCGCCAATAAACCCCAGGCCCGCTGCCACCCTCCTTCGATACACTGAGTCCAACGTGCAGGAGCACCCGTTCCCCGCCATGCGCCTTTTCCGATCCCTCTTCGTCTTGCTTCTTCTGCCTGCTGCAATCCTGGCCGCGCGGCCGCCTGCCAATCTGCCCGCCTCTGCCGACGCGCCGCACGTCCATGTGCAGTTGATCACGCCACAGGACCAGATCTACCCCAATGGAAAGAATGCCGTCGGCCTCTACTTCAAGCTCGAGGCGGGTTGGCACGTCTACTGGAAGAACGCGGGCGACTCCGGCGAGCCGCCTCACATTCACTGGACGCTGCCCGAAGGCGTCACCGCCGGAGCCATGCGGTTTCCCGCGCCCAAACGCCTGCCCCTCGGCCCGCTGATGGACTTTGGCTACGAAGACGAAGTTCTGTTCCCGCTGCAGCTTCAGGTAGCCCCCACCGTCACCGCCGGCAAGGTCCTTCTCCACGCTCACGTCGATTGGCTGGTATGCCGCGAGGTCTGCATCCCCGGCAAAGCCGACCTGGAAACCATGCTGGGCATGATGCCCACCGAGCCGCCCGCTCTGGTTGGTTCCGCGCAGGACGCCGACCTGATGACGCGCCTCGCGGCTACTTTGCCCAAGCCGCTTCCCGCAGACGTTACGGTCACCTTCCAGCCCACCAAAGACGGATTCCGTCTCGGCGTTGTGACCGGCCATAAAGAGCGCCAGGCGGCCTTCTTCCCGGCCGACCAGGACATTCTCGACAACCCCTCGCCGCAGAAACCAGCGCCCACCTCCAAAGGCCTGGTCCTCGAACTCAAGCGCGACGCAATGCTCAAGACAACCCCAGCCCAACTTGCCGGCGTCCTTGAGCTCTCCGGCGGTCGCGCCTACGAAATCGCCGCGCAGCCCGGCACAGTCGCCGCCGGGGCTCTTGAGATTGAATGGGGCGCGCTGCTCAAGAGCACCTGTCTCGCCTTCCTCGGCGGCCTGCTGCTCAACCTCATGCCCTGCGTGTTTCCCGTGCTCTTCTTGAAGGGCCTGGCCCTGGTCAAATCCGGTCATCACGAGCTGCACACGATGCGCATGCACGGCTTTGTCTACGCCGCCGGCATCGTGGCGTCCTTCTGGGTGTTGGTCGGCGTCCTGCTCGGCCTGCGCGCCGCCGGTTCCACGCTCGGTTGGGGATTCCAGTTCCAATCCCCCATCTTTCTCGCCCTCATGGCCTGCCTGCTCTTCTTCATGGGCCTCTCGCTCGCCGGCCAGTTTGAGCTCGGCCTCACGCTTACCTCTGCCGGCGGCTCGCTTGCGCAAAAGCAGGGACTGACCGGCAGCTTCTTCACCGGCGTGCTGGCCGTGGTAGTCGCCACTCCCTGCACAGCGCCCTTCATGGGGGCAGCCGTCGGCTACGCGCTGGCCCAATCCGCCGTGGTCACCTTTGCCATCTTCACTGCTCTCGCGCTCGGGCTCGCCGCCCCCTACGTCGCCTTGACCCTCCAGCCCGCGTGGACTCGGTGGCTGCCCAGGCCCGGCGCATGGATGGAGGTCCTCCGCCAAGCCGTCGCCGTCCCGATTTTTGCCACCGTCATCTGGCTTGCCTGGGTGCTTGCGCAAGCCTACGGCGCCAATACGCTGGCCGCGTTGCTGGGCAGCTTCCTGCTTCTGGCGATTGCCGGATGGTTCCTGGGCCGCTGGCCCGCGAAGCGCTGGGCTGAGGTGGTTGCCGCAGTCATCCTGTTGGCCGCTGTCGCGTTGAGCCTCTTTGGGCAAAGACTGGCAAGCGAGCCGGAAGCGAAGGCAGTTTCTTCAACCGGAACCGCGAGCCCCGCCGCTTCCAGCGCTTGGGAACCCTGGTCTGCCAGCGCCGTTAGCCGCTACCAGGCACAGGGCCGCCCGGTCTTTGTCGACTTCACCGCAAGCTGGTGCCTCAGTTGCCAGGTGAACGAGCGTGTAGCTCTCAGCCAGCTCTCGGTCCAGGAGGCATTCAAGTCCGCCAACGTTGCCCTGCTCAAAGCCGACTGGACCCGCCACGACGAAGCCATCACCCAGGCTCTCACCGCCCTCGACCGAAGCGGCGTGCCCGCGTATGCGCTCTACGTCCCAGGCCAGCCCGAGCCCCAGCTCTTGCCAGAAGTCCTCACCCCCGGCATCGTCACCGATGCGCTCGACAAGCTGCCCAAGCCAGCACACTGAGGCGCGCAGCAACTCGCCAAGGTTTGCATCTCAGGGATGTGCTATCATGATAGCACCGGAGGCAGCCATGGCTCAGATTCTCGTTCGCAACCTCGATGACCGGCTCAAAACCCGCCTGCAGCGCCGTGCCAAGGGCCATGGCCGCAGCATGGAAGCAGAAGCTCGCGAAATCCTGCGCGAGGCGCTCAAAGAACGGGACGCGCCGCCCGTCGGGTTTGGAACGGCCTCGGTTGCTCTCTTCAGCGGGCAGGGAGTTTTTCTCGATGAGCCAATTGCAGAATTGCGCGACATACGCCTCCAGGTACCGGACTTCGAATCATGATCGTTCTCGACACGAATCTGATTTCGGAGATCATGCTGCCCGGGCCGGATCTCCACGTCCTCAGCTGGCTGGACCGTCAGCCTGGCTCGTCAATCTGGACCACGTCGGTCAACATTTTCGAGATTCGCTACGGGCTGGAATCGATGCCGACTGGGAAGAAGCGATCCGCACTGACTGGCTTGTTCGAGCGCTGGCTGGCCGAAGTCATTCAGGGGCGAATTGCTGCCTTCGACGATGCGTCGGCCCGACAGGCGGCGGAATTGGCCGCCTTGCGGAAGACCAGGGGCCGTCCCGTTGACTCACGCGACACCATGATCGCCGGAATCGTCCTCGCCGCCCACGCAACGCTCGCCACACGCAACGTGAAGCACTTCGATGACATCAAGTCTTCGGTCGTGAATCCGTGGGAGGCGTAGGGATCGGGAGTGCCTGCCGATTGAGGTTTGCGTTCTCCCGCAGGATCGAAAGGAGCAATGGAGCCGCGAGGGCGGGGCCCGCAAGCGTCCGCGCCCCAATCGCTCCCGCAGAACAGCTCAGCTCCCCCCGCGCTTGCCCGCCCTGATCCGCCGAATCTCTGCCATCCGCGCGGCCAGCAGCTTCTCCCGGCCCTCCTGCGTCGGCTTGTAATAGCTCCGTCCGCGCAGCGAGTCAGGCAGGCAATCCATATCGGCCACGCGCCCCTCTTCGTCATGCGCATAGAGGTAGCCCTTGCCGTACTCCAGCTCTTTCATCAGGCGGGTGGGCGCGTTGCGCAGGTGCAGCGGCACAGGCTCCTGCCGCGTGTGTTCAATCTCCGCCTGCACCGCGCCATACGCCGTGTATACCGAGTTCGACTTGGGTGCCAGGCACAGATAGACGACGGCTTCGGCCAGCGCCAGGTCGCCTTCGGGCGAGCCGAGAAAGTCGATGGCCTCTTTGGCGCTGAGGCAGAGATTGAGCGCCTCCGGCGCGGCCAGGCCAATGTCTTCGACAGCCATGCGCACCACGCGCCGTGCCAGATAGAGCGGGTCCTCGCCGGATGCAAACATTCGCGCGAGCCAATAAAGCGCGGCGTCGGGATCGGAGTTACGCACGCTCTTGTGCAGCGCCGAAATCAGGTTGTAGTGCTCCTCGCCGGATTTGTCATACAGCAGCACGCGCTGCTGCACAGCTTCTCCAGCCAGCGCGCGGTCAATCCTTTTCCCGTTCCCAGCCGCCAATTGCGCGGCCACTTCAAGGGTGTTGTAGGCGTTGCGGCAATCGCCGCTGGAGTAACTCGCGATCAGCTCCAGCGCGTCGTCGTCGGCGGTCAGCCCCTGAGAGCCAAGGCCACGCTCCTTGTCTTCCAGTGCGCGGCGCAAGAGCACGGCAATCTGCTGGTCCTTCAACGGTTGCAGCACGTAGACGCGGCAACGCGAGAGCAACGCGGAGATGATCTCGAATGAAGGATTCTCGGTGGTTGCGCCGATCAGCCGAATGGTTCCCCGCTCCACGTAGGGCAGAAACGCATCCTGCTGCGCCTTGTTGAAGCGGTGAATTTCATCTACAAACACAATGGTTCGCGAATGCATCTCAGAGGCCTGCGCGGCGGCGGCCATGACCTGCTTGATCTCCTTGATGCCGCTCATCACTGCGCTGAACTCAATGAAGCTCGCCTTGGTGGTTTCAGCAACGATCTTGGCGAGAGTGGTCTTTCCCACTCCGGGCGGACCCCACAGAATCATCGAGCCCGAATCGTCGCGTTCTATCTGGACGCGGAGCGGCTTGCCGGGCCCTACCAGGTGCTCCTGGCCGCTCAACTGTTCCAGGCTGCGCGGCCGCATGCGCTCGGCGAGTGGGGCGGTGCGCAGGGTGCCTTTGGGTCCATCAGGTTCGCCGTCAAACAGGCTCATCGCCGGCCCCCTCGCTGCCGCGACGCTTCATAGAGGAGCACGCTGGCGGCCACGGACGCGTTCAGGCTTTCGACAGGGCCGGGGCAGGGAATCGTCAGCGCGCCGTCGGCTCGGGCGGCCAGCTCGAGGGGAACGCCGTTGCCCTCGTTGCCGATCATCAACGCAACCGGTGCGGTGAGATCGGCGCGATGGGCCGGTTCGGCTCCATAAATGGCGGTGGTCCAGATTTTTATGCCTGCCGCGTGCAGGCGGGCAAAGCACTCGATTGTGTCTACCGCGAGCAAGGGCAGGCGGAAGACGCTGCCGGCTGAGGCGCGAACGGATTTCGGATTCCAGGCGCTGACCGTTCCCGGCAGGCTGAGGACGCCGGTAGCTCCAAAGGCCTCGGCTGAGCGCAGAATGGTTCCCAGGTTGCCAGGGTCTTGCAGGCCGGCCAGGACGATGAGCAGCGGTGCAGTCTTTGCGTGGCCCGGGAGAAGGTCGGCCCAGCTCCATTGCGGCGGCTTGACCAGGGCTGCGACCAGTTGGGGCGTCTCGGTGGCTAGCGCATCGCGCAGCAGCTTGCCCGGCAGGGAAAGCACTTCAACCTCATCAGGCAGGTTGATCCCGGTCAGCAAGGCCTCGGCCCCCTGGGCAACGAAGACGCAGTTCATATGCAAACCGGCTCGGAGGGCTTCTTCCAGCAGGTTCGGCCCCTCGATTCCGGCCAGGGCTTCGCCGTCTCGGCCAGGCTGGGCCAGAGCCCGGCGCAACTGCTTCAGGCGTGCATTCTGTTTACTCTGTACAATGCGGACAGGCATGCTGGGCGAACCGTCTCTTCGCTAGGGCGATTCTAGACTGTCTGACCCGATGCCGGTAGGTTGCTGTGCCAGACTCGCTTGCCCGGTACGGCGGGCTGTGATAGTTTCCGTCTTTACAGCATCTTCAACCCGGTGACTGAGGTAGACCTTCTTGTCCGCGGAGATCTTGCGCGTCCATCCCGATGAACCCCAGCCCGACAGGATCGACTACATCGTCGCCTGCCTGCGCAAGGGGGATGTGGTTGCTTTGCCGACCGACACGTTCTACGGCCTGGCGGTAGACCCGGTCAATCTGCACGCAGTGGAGCAGATTTACCAGATCAAGACGCGGCAAAAGCACAAACCGCTTTCGCTGCTGATCTCTTCGGTTTCGCAGGCTTACGAATTGGCGCGCGACACCGATCCGCTGCTTGATCGCCTGGCCGAGCGCTTTTGGCCGGGGCCGCTTACGATCATCGTGCGCGCCGGAACCAAGTTGCCGCTGCGCTCAACGGCGAATACCGGTAACGTGGCTCTGCGCGTGCCGGACGCGGCGATTCCCCGCGCGGTGGTGGAGCGCTTCGGCCTGCCCATTACGGCCACTTCAGCCAACCTGCAAGGCGCCTCGGAGTGTACCCACGCCGCCTGCGTCAGAGACCAGATCGGCGACCGGATTCCGCTGATTGTGGACGGCGGCCCAACCGGCCACGCCCAGCCGACGACCATCGTCGATCTGTCCCTGGGCCCAGGCCGCTGGGAGATTCTTCGCGAAGGCGCCATCTCCACCCACGAGATTGTCATGGTGCTGCAACGTTAACCGTGCAGCGGTAAGATGATGCACATGATGAGCAAGGCCAAGCCGAAGCAGGTGAACTGGATCTTGCGTGCCTTCCTACTTCTTCTGCTGTTCGCGCTCATCGGGTTTTTGGGTTGGTCCTGCTGGGTTTACGTGCAGATTGAGAACTTTGCCGGCCTTGACCAGGCTGCACCATCAGACGCTATTGGCGTGCTGGGCGCGGCGGAGTACGACGGGCGGCCCTCGCCGGTGTTTCGCGCACGGCTCGACCACGCCCGCGATCTCTACAACCGCGGTGTCGCCCCGCTGATCATCACGCTGGGCGGCACCGGCGGGGACGAATACTCCGAGGGGGCCGTGGGCCGCGAATACCTGATGGCCAAGGGAGTTCCAGAGTCGGCCATCATTGCCGAGACGCAAAGCCGCAATACCGAGGAGTCGACCCGCCGCATCGCCGTGATTGCCCGCGCCAACGGGATTCAACGCCTGGTGATTGTCAGCGACGGAACCCATTTGTTTCGCATCCATGAGATTTGCGCCGCCGAAGGCCTTAACGTGCTCACCTCGCCCCGCACGCGTGTGAACGTCGACGGGGGCGCGCAGGAGTTTCAGCGCATAGCCCATGAGATTCTCAGCTACACGGCCTGGCGGCTCCATTTGCACTGAGGCTCAGAGACCCGCGCCGGCGCTAGCGGAGGATGTGCGGAAGCACTACCAGCCAGCCCATCGCGAAAGCGGCGGCGCTGGCCGTGGACAGAAAGTTGACGGCGTCGTTGTTGAGCCAGCCTCGGCGCTCGAGGGTTGCGCCCAGCAGGCTGTCAAAGAAGAGGCCGAAGACGCCGCCGGCCCAACTCACCCAGAACATCGCGAGCCCGCCGCGCAGCGCAAGGCAGCCGGTTGCGGCCACGATGGCGGCCGCCAGCACGCCAGCCAGCGTGCCGGCCAGGCTGACGGCGCCATCGATGCCAGCGTCCACTCGGCGCAGCGTGGTAACCATGCGCGGACGGCCGCCCAGCACCTGGCCCACCTCGGAAGAAACCGTATCCGCCGCGGCCTCGGCGAGTGCCGCAAGTCCCAGGGCGAAGAGGGGCATGGGCGACGGCGGCGTGAGGGCGACCCAGCCGCTGTCGGTGATCCAGGATTGGACCAGACCATCGGAGACCAGCGCGGCCACGCCGAGGTTGGCGGCAACCTGAGCGGCCGTGCGCCCGCTGCGTTTTTCGGCCATGCCCAACCGCTCTTTTCGCTCGCGGCCCAGGCGCGTGGCCAGATACGACAGCACAAAGACGGCGAGAATCGGGACTAGTGCTGTCTGCCAGGGCTTGTAGGGGAAGTTTGCGGTGGAAAAGATCAGGCTGGCTGTTATGGCCGTGCCGGTGAAGGCCGCTCCGGGCGTGGCCGCGCGCAACTGAAAGACCGCCAGGCCGAACAGCACGCTGAGGCCTACGGACCAGACGGCCACTGGCGCGGCATTCACCAGCCACCAGTGCGTCTGCAGCACAACCCCTGCCGCCGCAAAGGGCAGCACGGCGAGCAGAACAGTCTTGGATTGCCAGATGAGTTTCGATTGGGCCACGCTTCATCGTATCGTCTTGGCGCGGAGCGGGCGGTAAACCCGGATGTCCGCAGGGGCACGGTTTACACTCAATTGCGCGGCGGATTCTCAGCCGCGGCCGCGCCAACGGAGCTTTCATGCAAAGACTTCCAGCAATCCTTGCCGCTTTTTCTGCCTTTGTTCTTGCCGCAACAAGCGCGCCGGCGCAGAATCCCGCGCAGAGGCTTGAATTGGATCGCAAAGGCGAAACGATCGTTCTTGAGCCTTATGCGCCGAACATTTTGCGAGTAACTCTGAGTTTAGAGCGAGAGCCGGCCGTAGCCGCGCCCGGCTATGGTTTTGTGGCCGAACCCGCAGCGGCCGGATGGCGTGGCAGCCAGACCGAGCGGGCTGACGTTTACCAATCGGACCGGATGGTTGTGACCGTGGATCGCGATCTTCCCAGCTCCAACGCGCCGGTGCAAACGCAGGTAGATATCAACAAGTTCTTCAACGGTTCGGCGCCCGGCGCGCACATCACGCTGCGCACGCCCGACGGGAAGAAGTTGCTGGAGATGACCGGATGGTCGCAGGCCGTGCCCAATGCCAAGGACGGCACGGCGGATGTGGCGCGGGACCGGCGTTCTACCGACCCCGCGTTCTATACCGTGGGCGCGACCTTTGTTTCGCCCGACGACGAGCATTACTACGGGCTGGGGCAGAATCACGAGGGATTTCTCGACCATCGCGGCCACGCGGTCCGCTGCTGGCAAGACTACCTGGCGACTGCCGGTCCCAGTGTCTGCGTGCCTTTCCTCATCACCAACAAGGGCTACGGCCTGGTATGGGACAACCCATCGAAGACCACCATCGAGCCGGGCTTCAACGAGCAGACTCGCTGGACCAGCCAGGTGGGCGACCGGGTTTCGTTCTTCGTTATCGCGGGCGACACGGCCGATGAGATCTATGCCGGCTACCGGCTGCTGACCGGACCGACGCCGATGCTGCCCAAGGCGGCCTACGGCTACATCCAGTGCAAGCAGCGCTACGCCAGCCAGAAGGAGCTGCTCGACGTTGCCCAGGGCTACCGCGACCGGCATTTGCCCGCCGACGTTCTCGTGGTGGACTGGTTCTACTACACGAAGATGGGCCAGATGGATATGGACCCGAAGTTCTGGCCCGATCCAGCGGCGATGAACAAGAAGCTGCATGAGATGGGATTTGAAACCATGATCAGCGTCTGGCCGCGCTTTGTTCCCGAAGACCGCTACTATTCCGAATTGCGCCAGAAGGGCTGGCTGATTCATCGGTCCGACGGAACGCCCATCGACGGGCAGCCCTATGACCGCGCCGGATCGGACATAGACACCACCAACCCAGACGCGGCCGCCTGGTACTGGAAGACCATCCGCGACAACATCATCGCCAAGGGGTTCGATTCGCTGTGGGCCGACGAGACGGAGCCGGATCTGCCGCCGAACGGGGCCTATCTCCACATCGGTCCCGGCACGCAGTTCTTCAACGTCTACCCGCTCTTCCACACGGCTGCACTTTATGACGGTTTCCGCAAAGATGAGCCTGGGCGCCGCGCCCTGATCCTCTCCCGCGATGCTTATCTGGGCGCGCAGCGGAACGGGGCGATCTTCTGGTCCTCAGACATCTATCCCACGTGGGACACGCTGAAGCGGCAGATTCCGACCGGCCTCGATTTTGCTGCCTCGGGCATCACGTACTGGTCCAATGACACCGGCGGCTGGCAATACCTCCCCGCAGAACATCATCCGGCCCACCAGCCGCTGCTTGACCCCTCAGACGCGCGCAGCAACGTGGGCGGCTATGACGATTACCCGGAACTGTACACGCGCTGGTTCCAGTACGCGACCTTCCTGCCCATCTTCCGCGCCCACGGCAGCCGGCCGGCAAACGAAGTATGGTCCTACGGCAAGCAGGCCGAGCCGATTCTGGAGAAGTACCTGCGCTTGCGCTACCAGCTCATGCCTTACATCTATTCGCTCGGTTACCGGACCTGGCTCACCGGCGCGCCATTTATGCGAGCTTTGCCGCTCGACTTCCCCAACGACCCCCACGTTGCGGATTTGCGTGACGAATATATGTTCGGCGCGGCTTTTCTGGTGGCTCCGGTCACCGATCAGGGAGCAACCAGCCGCAGCGTTTACCTGCCCGAAGGCGCGGACTGGTACAACTACTGGACTGGCGAGAAGCTGAAGGGGGGGCAGACGGTCAATGTTGCCGCTCCCATTGACACCCTTCCTCTGTTTGTCAGGGCCGGTTCAATTGTTCCAGTCGGCTCAGAGGTTGAGAGCACTCACGAGGCGCAGGGAATTGTGAAAATTCGCGTGTATCCGGGCGCGGACGCCACATTCACCCTGTTTTCAGACGATGGCAAGACCTATGCGTATGAGAAGGGAGCCGGGGCCGTGACCACCCTGCACTGGGATGAGCGGAGACAGACATTGACCCGCACCGGCGATGCTGCGTGGACCGGGCCGGATTCTTCTTTTGTCGAGGTGGCCGGGCGCCGATCTCCCGCCGTTGCTGAGGCGTTCGGCAGTTATGCCTCATGGTTGCTGGGGAATCTGCATTCGCACCCCTTCGCCGGGGGACTCGGAGCCGGGGGTCTGCCCCAGCCCGAGCCGCCTGATTTACAATCACGAGGTAGGAGGAAAGAACTGAATGACGCTTTTTACCAAGAAATCAGGCCAGGCGCACGTGCGGTTGGTAGAGGCGGGCGCGGTGCTGGCGGCTGTTGCCCTCATGGCTGGTTGCGGCAGTGTGTATCGACCGGTGGTTACGCCGGTTAACCCCAGCGGGCCTCCGGCCCAGCCAGGTTCGTACGCCGTGGTGGTTTCAGTCCCCTCGCCGACGGCGCCCGGTGTTGCCACGATCATCGACTACTCCGGCGACGACATTATGGCCCAGCAGCCCATAGGGGTGGGACCGACGGCGTTTACCGTGGACCATTTGGGCACCACGGCCTATTCGCTGAACAGCGATGGAACATTGAACAGCTTCCCGGTTTCCGGATCTTTTCAGGAGTTGAACGTTCAAGACATCACGCTGTTTTCCACAACCAGGCTGACGGGGTTGTATTCTCCCTCCGTAGGGCTGTGGGCAGCAGATCTGGACGGCAACGTCGCCGATGTTCTTACGGGCAGCCCGGAGACTTTCAGTCTGTCGATTCCGATCGCGCCAACTCCGATCGCGATCATTGGCGCCGGCGCAGTCAGTCAGACCAACTTCGCCATCAGCCAGAACAACTCAAGCACCCCTTCGGGCAGCATCTTGCCCTATGGCGTGGCATGCAACCTTTCACCAAGGACCGTAACCCAGACGGGCGAGGCAGACGCGATTGAAGCTTCGTTCCGGACGGTGGTGGCCCGCATTCCGCTGGGTCATTGCCCCGCCTACGCCGTTGAAAGCCCTGACGGCTACCGGCTCTTCGTCCTCAACCGCGGAGACGACACCATCACTGTGATCAACAGCCAGACGCAGACGCTGGATAGCTGCACCTGCCCGCCGACCGGCTGCCGGAACCAGAACAATCAGGCGTATTTCTGCCATCCTTCCTTGCCGCTTTCGACCACAGCCGGGCTCACCGGAGCCAATGCTCCCACGATCGCCGGGCCTGTGTATGCCGAATATAACGGCTCAACCAGCCAACTGGTGGTGGCCGACTACGATGGCGGAACCATCACCGTGATCGACGTCAGTCTGGATGAATACTTCAACGATAGTCCGACATTTGGCACCACGTTCACGATTCCGGTGGGGAAAAACCCGGCCAGCGTAACGGCGCTGCCTGACTTCAGCCGCGCGTATACAGCCAACCAAACCGATGGCACCGTGTCGGTGGTGAACCTGTCGAGCCACACGCTGGAGAAGACACTGCCGGTGAACGGCCATCCCCGTACCGTTGTGTCAACAGCTAACTCACTTTACGGCAAGGTCTACGCGGCCTCGCCCGATAGCCCGCTGCTCTCGATCATCCGCACCGATCTGGACATTCCGGATACGACGATCCTGGTGCCGGGCGACATTCTGGATGTGCGCGTGAGCACGCAGAATGGCTCAAGCACAGGAGGCAATAACAACAACACCAGCCGCATGCCCGGCGCGGGGCAGCCCTGCTATCTGCCGCCGGCGCTTATGAGCACGACCTACGGGCCAAATTACACCCTTGCGAACTGCCAGACGCTGCCCTAGCGCAACAGAGAGCTGTTCGGCAAAAGGACAAGACATTGGGCCGTTTCCCGCAGGGGAAGCGGCCCTTTCTTTTTCCAGATCAGGGGGACGGCCACGCAGGAGTTCTTGAGCCTTCCCGATCGTGCAAGGCGCAAGCGTGCGGGGAATCGAGCGGTGATTTGCGACACAGACCCGGGAGCAGCCGGGAGTGAACCATGGTGCGCATCAAGCGCCCATCGAAATGCTGCGCACTGTTGCGCGGAGCCATATCCTGGAATGGACTCTTGAACCGAGGTTTTCGTCATGCATTCAGGCAAAAATGCCGGCATTCTGACGCGGCGCCAATTTGTGGCGGCCAGCGCGGCAGGAGGCCTTGTCGCAGCCGTTGGCTGCAAGACAGGCAGCGAAGGGAACTGGGAGTTCCTGAGCGATCAGCAGGCCGCTACGCTTGCGGCCCTTTGCGACCAGATCGTCCCCGCCGACGACTTCCCCAGCGCCTCCCAGGCGGGTGTCCTCAATTACATCGACCGCCAGCTCGTCCGCCATTACAGCCGCCATCAAGAGGCCTATCGCGACGGCTTGATGGAGGCAGACTCTCTTAGCCGCAAGCGTTTTGGCCACGGCCTCTCTGAGCTTGCCCCCACGCAGCAGTGGGAAGTGACCAGGACCATCGAGCTCGAAAACAGCGCCTTCTTCACGCTGCTGCGCAACCACACCTTCGAGGGCTACTACGGATCGCCGCGTCATGGCGGCAATCGGGACGCGCAAAGCTGGCGGATGCTGGGACTGGCTGAGCCGCCGCTGCTGGGCCGGGCGCAATATGACCTGAGAAAGGGCTCGCCGTCATGAAACGAGTGAATGCTGTGGTGGTGGGCGCCGGGGCCGCGGGTGGCATCGTGGCCAAGGAACTGTCAGTTGCCGGTTTGAGCGTGGTTCTGCTGGAGCGGGGCAAGTGGTACACCGCGCACGATTGCCGCAAAGACGATTTGCGCAATCAGCGCACGACGGTACTGGGCAACGCTTTTGGCCCGGAGGATGAGGGCAATCCTCGCGTCTGGGTGGATGCCCAGGGCGGCCTGCACACCGTTCGGCCCAGCGAAGGCCCCTACCAGAACGATGCTGCCTGTGTGGGCGGCGGAACGTTCAGCTATGGCGCGCAGGCCTGGCGCTATATGCCGCAGGACTTCAAGATGCGGTCAACGTATGGAGCGCCCGAGGGCAGTTCGCTTGAGGACTGGCCCATCTCCTACGACGATCTGGAGCCGTTCTACGAGAAGGCAGAGTACGAGATTGGCATCTCCGGCGATTACTCAGGCGCGCCGTTTCTTGGGGCCCGCAAGCGTCCGCTGCCCATGCCGCCGCTGCCTCCGGGCAGGGAATTTGGCATCCTGGGGCCAGCGGCGCGCCGCCTGGGCCTGCATCCCATCCACATCCCGATGGCGCGCAACAGTGTGCCCTATAACGGCCGCGGCCCGTGCATGCGCTGCCGCTGGTGCTGCGGATTTGCCTGCGAAGTGGATGCCAAGAACGGATCGCAGAACACGGTGATTCCCATCGCGCTGAACACCGGCAACTGCGAACTGCGCACCGAGTGCATGGTGAAGGAGATTCTCACCGACGACCGGGGACGGGCAACCGGCGTGGCTTATTTTGACGAGCGCGGGCACTTGCAGGAGCAGCCAGCCGACATCGTGATCGTCTCCGGCTGCGCCACCGAGTCGGCGCGCCTGCTGCTCAACTCCAGGAGCCGCCTCTTCCCCAACGGCCTGGGTAACCGCTATGACCAGGTGGGCCGCAACCTGCAAGGCCATCAGTACACCGGGGCCCTTGGTTACTTTGAGTTTGACACGTACGACGACGTCGGCCCCGGCGCTGACATCGCGATCTGCGACTACAACCATGGCACGCCAGGCCTGCGCGGTGGCGGCATGCTGGCCAATGAGTTCATTCGCCTTCCCATCCACAGCATTGACCACCTGCCCACCGGTACTCCTTCCTGGGGCCTCGGCCATAAGAAGGCCATGCGCGACTGGCACCGCCGCACGATCGTCATCATTGGACCCACACAGCAGATTCCCTCCGCCGAGGCGCGCGTATCCCTCGATCCCTCGGTCAAAGACAAGTGGGGCTTGCCCGTCGTCCGCATCCAGGGCAACTGCCACCCTCACACCTACGAGATCGGCGACATACAGGCCGAGCGCGCCCAGAAGTGGCTTCTCGAGGCCGGCGCTATCGACACGCGCCTCCTCAGTCAGGCCCAGAACGCTGAAAAGGTGACTCACGGGACTGACGCCAACCAGGGCGTTCCTCACAAGAGCCACAGCGAACTCATTCCAGCGGCGCAGCACCAGGCAGGCACCTGCCGCATGGGCAACGATCCGCAAGGGTCGGTGGTGAACAAGGACTGCCAGGTCCACGACGTGGACAATGTCTTCGTCATCGACGCCAGCGTGCATGTGACCAACGGAGGCTTCAATCCGGCGCTGACCATCATGGCTGTTGCGTTTCACGCCTCCGCATCGCTGGTGCGCAACTGGAAGGGCACGGGGTTCCGCTCATGAAACAATTCCTGAGAATTGCGGCAATGATTGTTGGCCTGGCGGTGCTGCTCGGCGTCGGCGGCACGTTTGGCGCATCGTACTACTACACCACGCAATTCGGGCAGGGCTGCGCGAACTGTCACGAGATGGCCGATTACGTGAGCGTCGTGCACGGCTCTCCGCACCGGACGACGGGCTGCATGGATTGCCACGAGGCGAGCCTGGCCACCAAGCTGCGCCACATGCGCGTGCATTTTTTCGGCACGCTGCCTGAGGCCATCCGGCTGCGCGACAAGGATGTTGTGGAGATGGTTCCCAACTGCCAGAAATGCCACCGTGCAGAGTACGCAAGCTGGCACGCGGGTCCGCACAGCGCCACGTACCAAGACATCTTTACCAATCCCGTGCAGAACATGAAGCAGCACCTGATGAACGACTGCTTCCGCTGCCACGGCATGCACTTCGACGGCGCCATCGGCGACATGGTTCAACCGGTGAACGCCCAGGGTCCGTGGCATCTCATGCGCCCGGCGCTGGCCGATCAGCCGGCGATCCCATGCCAGGCCTGCCATCAGGTCCACAGCAAAGGCGAGCAGGCGGCAAAGCCTGCCTCGCGGCTCTCCGTGGCGGGTGAGGCAGTACACGACTCGCTGGCGTTTTTCGACCGTCGGGAGGAAATTCACTTCACCGCCGCCTCACTCACCGTTCCGCAGTTGCACGACGGTGCGCGCGAGGTGCGGATGAATCAGGATGCGCGCCAGGCAATCTGCTATCAATGCCACGCGCCACGGCAAGCGGAGGCTGGCACCCCGGCGGCGTTGAACGTGTGGGGACCGCAGGTGGGCTCGGGTGACGACCGCACGCCGATGGGTGTCCATGAGGGTCTGAGCTGTGTCTCCTGCCACCTTGGCCACAACATGAACGCGCGCGCCTCGTGCAAGACCTGCCATCCGCAGATGTCCAACTGCGGGCTGGATGTCGAAAAAATGGATACCACATACGCCGGAGCGGCCAGCAAGCACAATATTCACTGGGTCAAGTGCACGGATTGCCACCAGCACGGGATTCCGAAACCTAAGACGCCCGCGCCGGGGAAGGCAAAGCTGGATACACCTGGCGGCGGGAAGGGCTGACGGCGTCTTTCCGGTCCGCGCCTCCCATGCCGTACAGTGGAGCAAGGGGCGCCCTACCATGACCGCTGCCGCACCGAGAACCCGCGTGGATCTGCTGCTGGTGGAGCGTGGCCTGGTGCCGAGCCGTGAGCGGGCCCGCGCCATGATTCTGGCAGGCCGAGTGCTGGTGAAAGAGCAGAAGGTTGACAAGCCTGGCGTCACGGTCCCCGAAGACGCGCCGATCCGCATTCTCGGCGACGACCCGCTTTATGTGAGCCGCGGAGGAATGAAACTCGCCGGGGCCCTGGAGCACTGGCAAATCGCGGTCACTGGCCGCAACTGCCTGGACGTTGGGGCATCGACAGGCGGCTTCAGTGACTGCCTGCTCCAGCACGGCGCGGCGCACGTAACCGCCGTCGATACCGGCTTTGGTCAGATTGCCATGAAGCTCCGCAGCGACCCGCGGGTCCGGCTGCTGGAGCGGACCAACGCGCGCTTTCTTGCTCCCGGCGCGCTTGCCGTTGACCAGGGCAGCCCCCAACTCACCCTTCTGGTGATGGATGTTTCATTCATCTCAGCCACGCTGCTGCTGGAGCCGGTCTTTGCGGCCGCCCCCGCTTTAACCGAGGCGGTGATTCTGGTGAAGCCGCAATTTGAAGCCGGTCGCGGCCACGTTGGCAAAGGTGGCATCGTCCGCGACCCAGAGGCTCACCAACTGGCCGTCGACAAGGTGGCCGCCTGTGTCCGCTCGCTGGGCTGGCAAGTGGTGGAGACGATTCCCTCGCCCATTACCGGCGCGGAAGGCAATCGCGAGTTTCTGATCTTTGCGCGCAGGCCAGCCTAGCCGCGCACATCGCCAATAAGCCGCTCGCCGGCTCTAGGCAGCTTCTTTTCTGGTTCGATACGAACTTCCGGTAATAAAGCCTGTGAGGGCCGGCATCGTCTTGAGCAGTGCGCGATAAACCAGCAGCAGCAAGGCGATCAGGCAAATCGGAACGGCAAAGAACAGCCCGAGCAGAGCCAGCCCGCCGCTTGGGTTTAGCGCCTTATACACCACTCGGATCAAAATCGTCAGCAGCGGTTGGTGTGCCGCAAAAACAAAAAAGCCGGCGCCTCCCAGTGCCACCAACTGCGCGTTCAATCTTATTGTCCCTGCCGCCAGTCGTGCCAGCCACCAGGCGCTCGGCAATCCAAACAGAATCGCGAGCTTGTCAAGGTTGAGCGGGCTATCGGGGAACGCCGAATGCAAAACCAGCAGGACCAGAAAACCGGCGCAAATCCAGGCGCAAAACCTGTCCAAATATTCCAGGTCATTGCCAGGCAGCGAGAGATAGGCTCCCGCGCAAAAGAAAAAAGTGGCGTCCGCGCTCGGCCACAGCAACGGCCAGGCGTGCAGGAACCATAAGCCAAGAAGCACAACCACAAACGGCAGAGCCAGCCTACGACCCAGAAGCAAATGGATCACGGGGGCAAGAACCACCAGCGCCATCAGGTCGCGAATAAACCAGAACTGGGCCGAGATCGGATAATTCACCGTCAGACCGAACAGCGCGTTCACATAATCGAAGGCCGTAAACGAGTGGATGGGCGGAAACCTGGTGCTGAAGGCCACAAATCGAAACTGGGGAACACTCTGCGCGGCCGCGAAAACAGCAAGGGCCAGGAAATTCCAAAAAAGGTAGGGAATCAGCAGAGTATGCAGCCTCCGGTGCAGCTTGGCCGTGTACTTCGTCCAATCCCAACCGCCCACGAAGAACAGGTAACCCGAGATCGCGAAGAACAGCGGAACCGCGATGCGGGCAAGCCCCTCAGAAACAAACAACCGAAGAAACTGAACCCATGCGCCGTCGTTTGTTGCGCCGACTGGCCCTTCCCTCTGGATGACTGCCGTGGCGTAGTTATGAATAAAGACAACACCGACAATCAACGGAAAGCGCAGAATCTCAATTCTTGAAGAGGTTCTGTCGTTGTTCGGCAACTGGCTTTCCTTTCCCTGTTTCCGATCTCATACGACAGCGCGTGCGCTGCAAGCAGTGTACTAATCGGCGGCCGCCGGAGCAAGCATCTTGCCTTGCGCCGAGGAGCTTCAGAACCGACGCCTGTCCCTGCGCTTCAGCCATTTGAAAAGCTGCGATCTATCTGCCAACTAGCTGCGATTGTTGGGCGATTGAGTGACCCGATCGTGGCTCGCGATCTTTCCAAACAAAGTGAATCTGCTCGCGTTGTTTGGGGCTTCAGAGAGGCTTGAAAGCTGAAGAAAGCCATATTTTAGAAGAATGAGAATACAACATTCTTGGGCCAGGAGGAATCGATTCGACCGTCGGTTCTGGATCGGGGCAGGTGCGAATCCGGTACACTGGAAGCCATGGTTCGCGTTGCGATCGTCTGCAAACCGAATAAGCAGGAACTGGTCCGGCTGTTGCCGGAGCTGATTGAGTGGCTACGCCAGCATGGGTGCGATCCACTGCTGGACCGGGTAGGCGGCAGCTACACCAATGCGGCGCCCTCGGTCGATTGCGCGCAGATGCCTGCGCTGGGGCCGGCCCTGGTGATTGTGCTGGGCGGTGATGGCACGCTGTTGTCTGCGGCCCGCACCTTTGCTTCAACCGGCACACCCATTCTGAGCGTCAATCTCGGCTATCTCGGCTTTCTCACCGAGGTTCGTCTCGCCGACCTCTACACCACCCTCGAAGGCTGGCGCAGCAGTTGCCACACGCTCGATGCACGCGCCATGCTGCACGCAGACCTGTGGCGGGAGGGCGAACTACATTCGGGTTATGAGGCTCTGAACGAGATTGTGGTCTCAAAGGGCGACATTGCCCGCATGGGCGAGTTCGCCGTGGAACTGGACGGCAAGAGCGTGGCCCGCTTCCGTGCCGATGGCGTGATTGTCTCCACGCCCACCGGTTCAACAGCCTATACGCTGGCGGCCAACGGGCCCATTCTTACTCCAGATGTAGACGCGCTGGTGGTGACGCCGGTTTGCCCGCATCTGCTCACGTTGCGGCCCATCGTGGTGCGCGGTGACGCGCTGCTCACCGTGCGGGTTGTGGGCATCCCCAACCAGGCTCTGCTCACCGTCGACGGCCAGAAGGCGGTCGAACTGCATCTGGGAGACGAGGTCCGTTGCCAGCGATCGCGCTACACCGTCAATCTGGTTCGGCTCAGCGAAAGCGGCTTCTTTGAGGCGCTGCGGAGCAAGTTGAGCTGGGGCGAGCGGTAACCGCCTGCGGTGGGGCTGTTAGAATCCGGGCAAAAAACTAGCGGTTTAACTCGCCCAGCAGCACTTTGGCCTTGGCTGCCAGCGTGCTGGCGCCGTCCACGTCGCCGGAGGCGAGGGCACCCCGGGCCTGCTTCAAGAATTCACGAATCTGCGCGGCAGTCTTCTGTTCCTGGTCGCCGAGTTTGCGGTTGATGCCGTTGAGCCCACGTTCCGTGGCCTGGATGGAGTTGGTTGTCTGCTGTTGCAGGTCAGAGGGCTCGCCCGAGGAGAGCTGGCCGATGGCGCTGACTCCCGGCGTTCCCAACGAGGCTTGCTGCGTCTTTGGCGCCGGCTTCTTGTGCTTTACCGGCGGCTTGGGCGTCTCCTGCAACTGCGGGACGGTCGCCTTCTCCGTGGTGGCCGGCAGCTGGGGAATCGTCACCGGGGGAGGAGGCAGTTCAACCTGGGCCGGGTTCGGTTGGGGTGCGGGAGCGGCTTGAATAGCGGGTGGCGGAGGCTGAACCGGGGGCTTATGGGACCTGTGAAAGCATGCCGTGAGCATCAACGGCAGCACCCACACAGCACTCCTGGCAGGAATCTTCATCCCGCAAGCCCTTTCTCAATCGCAGCACTGGCCGGCGGCAGATGCCGGCGTCCCCATTCCGTGGCGGCAAGCGGAATTCGCAGCTGAAACTCCGTGCCACGGTCTGCCTTCGATTGTACTTCCACTCCGCCGTGGTGCAACTGGAGAATTCGGTAGGTCATGGCCAAGCCGATGCCGCTACCGGCGCTCCGGGTGGTGAAATAGAGGTCGAAGATCTTCTCCCGGATCTCTTCGGGGATGCCGGGGCCCTCGTCGCCAATCCGCAGGACGGCATCTTTATTGTCCTCTTCCAGCGAAACTTCCAGCTTGCCCCCCTCGGGCATGGCCTGGGCGCCGTTCTGGATCACGTTGAGCACCGCCTGTTTCAGCAGGTCGGCATCCACGTTGGCCACCAAGGGGTCGGCGGGCATTTTGCTGAGAAGCGTCACGTTGTGGGTTGAAAGCTCCTCGGCGGCCAGCGCCATTACGTCGCCGATCACCGCGCGCAGGTCCTGCTCGCGCAACCGCAAATCGACCGGGCGGGAGAAGTCCACCAGCATCTGCACCACGCGGTCCAGGCGATGAATCTCGGCATCGATCACTTCCAGGTGGCGAACCGCCGGGGCGTTGGCGCCCCCGAGTTTGGTCTTCAACAGTTCCAGGTGCACAACGATGGCGTTAATGGGGTTCTTGACCTCATGACCCACACCGGAGGTCAGGCGGCCGATGGCCGCCATGCGCCGTGACAGCTCCAGCTCCGACTCAATTCTTTCCACTGACTCCAGGTCGTGCAGTGTGACCAGTGCGCCCAGGCCCTGGCCGGTTCGATCGTCCTGAATAAAGTCCAGCGACGCCTGGAAGCGGCGCCCGTTCTCGGTGCGAATTTCCTGCTGGGTCACGGTGACCCCGGCGTCGAATGCCTTGCGCAGGGCCTGGCCCAGGGCCGTAGAGCTGGAGAAGATCTGGTGCGCGTGCTGGCCCAGGATGCGGTCTTTCTCGACATGCAGAAACCGCCGCGCCGCCTCGGATACCAGCACCGCTCGGCCGTCGCCGGTGAAGAGCAGAATGCCGTCCTGCAGGTTGCCCAGAATCTGATCGAGGTTTTCCTTGAGCGCCGAGAAAACCTCTTCCACGTTGCGCATGCGCTGGCCGATGCGCTCAATCTTGTTGGAGACCTGGGTGGCCAGCTCCTGCCGGGGAACCTCTTTCTCATCGCCAGGCGCGGCACCGGCGGCCGTCCAGTAGTCCAGTTGCTTGCTGATTTCTTCCATGGGCCGCAGGGCCAGGTTGCTCAGCAGGAATGCCGCCACCAATGCGGTGACCAGGGCAAAACCCATCAGCGTGAAAGCCTCAGCCAGCCAGGGCGCATACACGGCCCGCAGCAGCGTAGTGCGCACGCCGACATGAACCGAGGCGAAGGGCTGGCCGTTGCGATCCAGCGGCGCGACCACGTCAAAGACGCGCGGCGGGCCGAACACTTCAGACATCAACTGGAAGGGATGCGCATTGAGCAGCTGGCTGTAATTGGGCCGCGGTGGCAGCGGCTTGTCTTCGTTGTCGGGATTGGTGCTCAGCAGCGTGCTTTGCTGGCTGTCGCCGATGTTGATGTCGTAGACAGTGAGCGAGTAGCGATTGACCGAGTCAATCAGTGCCTGCAGCGGCGCATCGCCGCGCACTGCGCCGGCGGCAAGGGTGCGCAACTGGGCAGGGTTGTTGGGGTCCACCTGGCGGTCTTTGAGCCCGGTTTCAAAGGCCCGCTGCAAAGCGAACCGGACCTGGTTGGCCACCATGTGGTTGGTGTCGTACGACTGCTGCACCGCCGCGTGCAGCAACTGACTCACATAAACCAGCGAAAGCAGCCCGGAGATGAGAAACACCAGGAAGGTGATGGCCAGAACGAGTTTGGTCTTGAGGCGCATGGCTCAGCTTGCCTATTCCTCCGCGGCGGAACGGTATTCCTTGAGCTTGTTGTGCAGCGTTTTGAGGCTTACGCCCAGGACTTCAGCGGCGCGCGTCTTGTTCTGCCCCGTCACTTCGAGGGTGCGCAAAATCAGCATCCGCTCCGCTTCGCCTACCGTTGAACCCAGCGGTACCGGCACCACACCGCCGTCGAAGACTGGCGCTGTTGGAACCTCGGCCCTGCCAAAGCCCGGCGGCAGGTGTGTGGCATCCAACGGCGCTCCGTCAGGGCACAGGATCACTGCGCGCTCAATGGTGTTTCGCAGCTCACGGCCGTTGCCCGGCCAGTCGTAGGCCATCATGCGCTCCAGGATGGCCGCGGTCACGCCGGAGACTTTGCGGCCGTGCTTCTGGTTCATCTCGCCGAGCATGGCGTCGGCCATGGCCGGCAGGTCTTCAAGGTGCTCGCGCAGCGGCGGCATGTGAATGTTGAAGACGTTGAGGCGATAGTAGAGGTCGGGGCGCAGATGGCCCTCGGCAACGGCCAAGCCGGGGTCGCGATTGGTTGCTGCCAGTACGCGCACGTCCACCTCCTGCTCGTTGCGCGCGCCGAGGCGGCGGAACTTGCGCTCTTCCAGCACGCGCAGCAGTTTCGCCTGCGTGGCTGCCGGCATCTCGCCAATCTCATCCAGCAGCAGCGTTCCGCCCTGGGCCAGCTCAAAGCAGCCTGCCCGCCGCTCGGCCGCGCCGGTAAAGGCGCCTTTCTCGTGGCCGAAGATTTCGCTCTCCATCAGCGTCTCAGGGATGGCGGCGCAGTTGACCGCAACAAAGGGCCGCGACTTGCGCGGGCTCAGGTTGTGCAGAGTGCGCGCCACCAATTCTTTGCCAGTGCCGCTTGCGCCGGTGATGAGCACAGAGACGTTCGAAGGCGCGATCTGCTCAATCATCGCGAAAATCTCGCGCATTGCGCGCGAACTGCCCACCATCGCACCCAGCACGCCGGTTTCGCGCAACCGGCGGCGTGCCACTTCCAGCTCAATCTGTGTCTCGCGCTGCCGGGTGGCGTTGGCCAGAATCGTGCGCAGACGTGTCGAGTCTACTGGCTTTTGCAAAAAGTCGTAGGCCCCCAGCTTCATGGCGTCCACGGCCAGCTCGATGGAGCCCATCGCGGTGAGCACAACCACGGCCAGATTGGCGTTCAGGCCGGAGCCCTCTTCCGAGAGCCGGGTCAACAGGCCAATGCCGTCCAGTCGGGGCATCTTCAGGTCGGTGACCACAATCGCCGGGTCCCAGGCCAACGCCTTTTCCCAACCCTCAATGCCGTCGCGCGCGGTCTCGGTGCGGTATCCCCAGCCGGAGATCAACTCAGCCAGACCCATCAGCGCGTGGGGCTCGTCTTCGACAATCAGAACCTTGACACCGTTCTCCATAGAGATTCCCGCAACATCCCTTTCTACCACGCAAGCCAGGCGGCTCAACCCGATTTCGCTGTCAGCTCGGCCCAGCGTGAGTAGAGAGCGTCGTTTTCATGCTGTGCCGCGTCGAGTTCTTTCAGGGCCTCTTCCAGAGCGGTTGCGTTGCTGGCGATCGCGGGGGCCTGCACACGGGCGTGGGCCGCGGCCAGGCGTGCATCCGACTCTTCAACGCGCTGCTCAATCGTCGCAAACTCGCGCGCTTCCATATAGGAGAGCTTTTTCTTGCCCGCCGCCGCCGCTGAGCCGGTTCGCTGCGCGGCGCTGGAACCGTCGGCACGCCGCTGCGCCTTGCCCTGCCCGGACTCGTCCTGCCTGGCCTCATCCAGTTCCTTGAGCCAGTCTTCCCACTGCGCGTAGTCGGCAAAGCGGCCCGTGTGCCCACGCCCATCCAGTCCCAGCACCGTGGAAGAGACGCGGTTCAGCAGGTAGCGGTCGTGCGTTACCAGCACCAGCGCGCCGGGAAATTCGAGCAGGTTCTCTTCCAGAATTTCCAGCGTGGGAATGTCCAGGTCGTTGGTCGGCTCGTCCAGCAGCAGCACGTCCGCCGGCTCCAGCATCAGTTTGGCAATCAGCACACGCGCCCGCTCGCCGCCGCTGAGGTTGCGCACCGGCTGGTTGAGCTGCTCACTCGTAAACAGGAACCGCGCCGCCCAACTGGCTACGTGCACTACGCGGCCCTGGTGAAGAATCGAGTCGCCCTCCGGAGCCAGCGCACGGCGCAAAGTCAGGCTTTCGTCCAACTCGCGCATCTGGCTGAAGTAGACCATCCGCAGAGCCTCGGCCCGCCGGATGGTTCCTTCTGCCGGCTCAATCTCGCCGCGCAGCAAGCGCAGCAGCGTCGTCTTGCCGCTGCCATTCGGCCCCACCAGCCCCACTTTCATCCCCGCCGTCAGCACAAAATTCAATCCCGTAAACAAGCGCCGGGGGCGCTCTTCACTTTTAGCACCGGACTGGTTGGGACCTGGAATGTCGCAAGCCACGCCCTCAAACTCAACCAGCCGCTTGGTCTTGCGCTGGCTGGCTTCAAAGTCGATGCCTGCGCTATTCACAGTCGTCCGCGAGTCCATGGCTGCCAGTTGCCCGATCATTGCATTGGCCGTGTCGATGCGGGCCTTGGACTTGGTCGTCCGCGCCTTGGGTCCCCGCCGCAGCCACTCAATCTCAGTGCGGACACGGTTTCGCAGGCTCTCCTGCTGGCGGCCCTGCGATTCGAGGTAGGCTTCTTTCTCCTCAAGAAAGCGGCTGAAGTTGCCCTTCACCCGCAACAGCCCATCGGCGAAGACCCGATTGAGTTCGATAATCTCGCTCGAAGTGCTCTCGAGAAAGTAGCGGTCATGACTGACGGTGACCGCGGCAAAGGAAGATGAGGTCAGCAGATCTTCAAGCCATTCGATTCCGGCCAGGTCAAGGTGGTTGGTTGGCTCGTCCAGCAGCATCACCTCTGGCGCGCTGACCAGGGCCTCCGTGATGGCCAGGCGCTTGCGCCAGCCGCCCGAGAGCGCGGCGGCCTCGGCGTTCAGGTCAAGAAAGCCGGCGCGCCCGGCCAGTTCCCGCAGGCGGCCCTCGCGCTCCGTTGGTGTCACATGGGCTGAGGTCAGCGCCCGCTCGAGCACCTGGCGGATGGTGAGGCCAGGGGCGAAGCGCGAGTCCTGCGGCACATAGGCGGCGCGTGCCCGCTTGCGCACGGCCACTTCTCCGGAGTCCGGCTCAACCTGGCCGGCCAGCACGGCCAGCAACGTAGATTTGCCCGCTCCATTCGGCCCAATCAGGCCAATCCGTGCGCCATCTTCGACGGTGAGTGAGATTTCGCGAAAGAGCGGAGTAGCGCCGAATTGCTTGGTAATCGACTGCGCGTTGAGAATAGGAGGCATCTATCTCTAGGTTACTGTGTTGGGCTCAAGAGTGGGGCGCACCCGGCAATTTGGGTGGCGCTGGCGCTGCCCTGCCGCAACTGGCCTGCGCGCCGCATCGCCTCCAGCGATGCCACAAATCCTCCCTGCAAACCCGCTCGCTGGCCGGGTCCGATCAATCTCCGCCTTGTTCGGCCGCCCGCGTTAGCTCTTGAATGCCCGGCAGAATCGCGATCAGGATTTCCGATCCTGGTTGCGCTGGCGGATGTGTGAAGTCGGGATAATGAGCTGACGCGTCGGCAAACTTCTGCTGCTTCTTGAGCACACGGTCTGCTGTGTCCGCCCATTCCTTGCCCGGCTTCTGCTTTGTGGCAACGAAACGGAGTGCATCGAGCCCGATGGTCGCCAGATCCCGCAAGTCTGCCGAGGTCTCAATTACCGCCTGCCAGTTTGGCAGCGGGCCAACGCTGCGGAGCAGAAGCGCATGATTGCTTTGCCACTGCTCCAATTCATCGCTCAGGCGCTTCGCAAGCTCCTTGTCTATGTTTGAAGCTTTGAGGAGGGCATGGACGTCTTCGCAGAATCGCCGCGCAACCAGGCTTTCCGGCGGCGCCGCGTCGGCCAGCGTGTTCTGGTCCGGCTGCAGCCCGCCGCGCATGTTGTGCCAGTGCCCGAGGAACTTGATCGGCTCCACCCCGCTGGCCAGAGTCTCCAGCGGAGCCGGATCCTGCGGCGCAATGCGGGCGAGCATCCTCTTCCGATTCGCATACTGGTTGGTTCCGAGCGCAGTCAGCAGGCTGTCAATCGAGTCAAGGCACCGGTACATGTCGTCCACGTCGTTCACCTCGCGCGGCGACCAGTAACGCTCCGCGATAGCCGCGCAACGGGGCCATAAACCGGCGTCAAGCATCTCCGGCGTGGTGATCTCCGACCACATCGGCGCCTCGCCGCCCAGCACCAATGCGCGCTCTTCAGGGCTGAGCGGGATCTCGCCATATACGGGAAGTCATTCGATGCAAAGGCTATCATTGCCGCGCTGCATGGCTACGGCTCAAGACCGGCATCAAATCCCCGGTCGGCGCGCATCGGCCGCGCGTCAACGCCACAACATGCGGCGCGCCCGCATGCAAGCCGTGCGGTGGATATGGAGTGTCAATGTCGCCGCGATCAGGTGCGGGCATTGGTCTTGAATGGAGCAGGCTGCCAGAAGACCGGGCTCTCGCAGGGTCTCGTGTCGTCTACAACACTGCTCCGACCGCTACCCGCAACTGGTCGGCCGCTCGCACTCGATGGGGAGATGGGGAATGTGCATGAAGCTGTGGCCCCACCATCAATCGCTTCGTCTTCCAC
>Ga0302320_10005727_pt1 | contig 27752 bp, 23 predicted proteins | sample Bog_T0_3_FD_202130 | JGI IMG/M metagenome (GOLD analysis project Ga0302320, IMG submission 202130) | Peat permafrost microbial communities from Stordalen Mire near Abisko, Sweden - Bog_T0_3 | ecosystem: Environmental > Terrestrial > Soil > Wetlands > Peat | place: Sweden: Abisko, Stordalen Mire...
CTCATTGAAGCCGCCATCGCGCACCGCGCCGTGCAGAGCGCGCAACTGTTCCTGGGTAAAAGGCGCCTTTGAAAGCACGAGAGTGGCGATGTTGTTGGCAGTCGCGACGAACAGATGCGGGCGCGCAGGCATCGCGCGCATTATCTGTCGGGGCGCGACAGCCGGTGCGCGCTGGAGTCCACAAAGAACTCGGCCTGCGGCGAACTGTCGGAGCTTTGCTACCAGCGCAAAATCGGCAGCAGGCTGGAATAATCGTCGGTCCAGAGGCGGACCGAGGGATTCTCCGTGGGTCGTCGAGCCTTGCCCACGACCTCGGGCAGTGCGAAGAATTCGGCGTTGTCAGTGAGCAGTATCCAATGGGCGGTGAATTCGCCGCGATCGTCGTTGGCAAAGCTCGAAACCGTCATGGCCTTCATGCCCGCCGCCTTGGCAAGCAAAGCAATCTCCGGCTCAAGATCGACATGCTGGTTCGAAATGTGAAACGCCAGGATCCCGCCGGGTGCAAGATGCCGCTTGTATAAGTCAACAGCCTCAGTTGTGAGCAGGTGAAGCGGAATGGCATCGCCTGAGAATGCATCGATCACAAGCACATCGAAGTTCTGCGGTGACTCCTGAGCCAGCGAAGACCGCGCATCCCCCTCCACGATGCTGATGCTTGCCGCCGATTCGCGAATATAAGTGAAGAGACTCTTCGCAATGGGAGCGACGGCGGGATTGATCTCGTAGAAGCGGATGCGATCGCCGGGCTGCCCGTAAGCGGCGATGGTGCCCACGCCGAGACCTACCACGCCGATATTCCGCGCGCGGCCCTGGCAGCAATTGCGCAGGGCCAGGCCAACGCCTGAGTCTTCAGCGTAGTAGGTGGTCGGAGTCTTGCGAAGCGCTGTGGAGAAGATCTGCGTGCCGTGCTGGATGGTGCCGTTGGTAAGGGTGCGCACAATGGTTCCCGGGTACGAGAAAGATTGTCGTACGCGCAAACTGCCGTAAAAGTTGCGAATGGCCACAGGCGTCTCGCGTTGATAGGCAGTGTGCAACATGCACACCAGGACAACGAGCAGACCGCTGGAAGTGGCCCACAAAAGCCGCTGCATCCAACCGCCGCGCCAGGTAACTGCGAGGGCAAGCAGCGCCGTCACCAGGAACGTAATGGCCAAATCGTAGTTGAACGAGAAAATGAGCGGCGACAGGATGCCGATGAGGAAGGAGCCAAGCGCGCCGCCGGCCGCAAACAGGAGATAGAAGAGCGTGGTCTCCGAAGGCCGCTCCGGGCGCAGCGCATACGCCTCGGTATGGCAGAACAGGCAAGAGATAAAGACCTCGGCAAGAAAGAAGATCATGCCGATACGTACAGGCAGGGTCACATCCACCTGCGAAAGCATATAGCCAAGCGCGGCGAGCATCACGACCAGAAAGCGGGTAACGATAGCGCGCGGCAGCAATCCGGGAAACTGGAAGGCAAGAATCAGCGTGATTAGGTATGCCGCGAGAGGAAGTATCCAAAGCAACGGGATGGCCGCGATATTGGCAGTGAGGTGCGCGGTTACTGCGCTCAACTGCATGGCCGCTCCCATGGGCAGCAATATCCAAAGCAGCTTTCGCTGGAGCGAGGCCGATGCCATTGAAGCCTCATTCATCTGCTCAATAGGCTTGACTGGCGCGGTTACCGCGCGGGTCTTCGCAGCCAGAAAAGCTGAGAGAACTGCAAATGCCGCAAAGCCGCCGCACCATAAGAGACGCTGTACATTGAGCGTGAAGGAGGGCTCAATCATGGTTGGATAAAGCGCAAGCGCAAGCAAGGAAGCGAGATTAGAGAGTGCGAAGAGACGATATGGGATGCCGCCCGTCTCAAGCCGTGAAAGCCATACCTGCAACAGAGGACTGGTTGCGCCAAGCACCAGGAACGGCAGACCAATGGAGAGCCCAAGCGCAGCAAAGATGGAGAAGATAGGATGCGCCGAACTAATCCGGATTGTCTGCGTGAACCAGACCGCCGCTGACATGGCAGCCGCCGCAAGCATGACGAAATGCAGATTCCGCCGCGAACTTTGAGCCAGCCGATGCGCGTAGAGGTATGCGACCAAGAGTGCAGTTTGGAAAAAGACCAGGCAGGTAATCCAGACCGCAGCCGATCCGCCAAATACCGGCAGGAGCTGTTTCGCCGCGATCGGCTCGACGAGAAAGAGCAGGAAGGACCCAAGAAACACTGTGCTGCCGAAAAGCAATCGCGAATGAGTCATCTGCGGTCTCGAAGATCGTCTCAATTCATAGCTGTTGTGTCAAAAGGCAGCCGCCGCGGGCAGGATCTCTTCCACATCGACCCATTGCGTGGGGTAATTGCCGGTGTAGCAGGCAGTACAGAAACCGGTGTGCTCTTCCCCGTCACAGCATTTGAGCAAGCCATCGAGAGATAAGTAGGCCAATGAGTCGGCTTCGATAAAACGGCGAATCTCTTCTACGGACTTATTGGCGGCAATCAGGTCTCGCTTGCTGGGAGTATCGACGCCATAGAAGCACGGAGAGACCGTGGGCGGACAACTGATGCGCAGGTGAACTTCTTTTGCGCCCGCGCCGCGGACCATGCGGACAATCTTCCGGCTTGTCGTGCCGCGGATGATGGAGTCGTCGATGAGGATGACGCGCTTGCCTTCGAGCAGGTTGCGGACGGGGTTGAGCTTGAGGCGGACGCCGAAGTCGCGGACGCGCTGCTCTGGCTCGATGAAGGTGCGGCCCACATAGTGGTTACGAATGAGGCCCATGCGAAAGGGCAGTCCAGCCTCTTCCGCATAGCCCAGCGCCGCGGTAACGCCGGAGTCGGGAACCGGAACCACAACGTCTGCCGGAACTCCCGATTCGCGGGCGAGCTGGCGGCCCATCTGGTCGCGGCTCTCCTGCACCCAGCGGCCAAAGATGCGGCTGTCGGGGCGGGCGAAGTAGACGTGCTCAAATACGCAACTGGACTGGGGAAAGCCAGTTGCATATTGGCGGCTGGTGACGCCGTCCTCGGTCACCATGACCAGTTCACCCGGGAGCACGTCGCGCTCGTATTCGGCGCGAAGCAGGTCGAAGGCGCAGGTTTCGCTGGCGAAGACGATGGTATCGGGGCCGTCGGGGTTGCGGATGCGGCCCATCGAGAGCGGCCGGAAGCCGCGCGGATCGCGGGCGGCGAAGATGCGGTCGCGGGTCATCATGACAATGGAAAACGCGCCCTCGACCTGACCGAGCGAATCGGCAATGGCATCTACCAGAGAGCCGGCGTGAGAGTGCGCGATGAGCTGGACGATGATCTCCGAGTCGGAAGTGGTCTGAAAGTAAGCGCCGTCGCGCTCCAGGCGTGTCCGCAAATTGCCGAGGTTGACCAAGTTGCCGTTGTGGGCAATAGCGATGAGTCCCTTGACCGAATCGACGCGGATGGGTTGCGCATTGAGCAGCGCAGAGTCGCCCGTGGTGGAGTAGCGAGTGTGGCCGATGGCCATTTGGCCGGGCAGCTTGGCGAGAATATCGTCGGTAAAGATTTCAGAAACAAGGCCCATGCCTTTGATGTTGGCCAGATGCTGGCCGTCGGCGGTGGCGATTCCGGCCGACTCCTGACCGCGATGCTGCAGGGCATAAAGCCCCAGGTAAGCTTCGCGGGCCGCGTCGGGATGGCCGTGGATGGCGACTACGCCGCACTCTTCGCGGAGCTTGTCAGATGCAGGGAACAGGGAACAGGGATCAGGGATCAGGGATGCCGAAGCCGAAGCGAGGCGAATCTCATTTGTCAGTTCTTGAATCCCATCAACTCCCTCATAGAGGCGGCGGATCATGCGGTGACCTCGCCGTGGAGGGTGGCTTCCAAGGCGGAGGCCCAGGGCTTGCGCAGGTCGGCCAGCGGAGCGGAGATGAACGGCTCGCGGTCAACGGAAATTTCAATGCGATTGCCGCCGGTTGTGCCAATGCGCGCAACGAAGAAGCTGTATTCAGAAGCAAGCGCCTCGATCCTTGCAACATGGCTGGGAGCCATGGTCACCAGCACAGTGGAGGCCGGCTCGGCGAAGAGGCCAAAAAGGGGATGAGCGAGGAGCGACTGATCCTGTTCGACGATTGCGCCGATTCCCTTTGGAAAGGCAGCCTGCGCCAGGGCAACGGCGATGCCGCCGTCCGAGATGTCGCGGGCGGAGCGAAGCAGGGTGCGCTCGGCCAGAGCCGCCAGAAGAGTGTGCAGATCGGCTTCAGCGTCAAGATCGAGTGCTGGCGGCGTGCCCCAGAACCCGCCCAGGATCTCCTTGGCATACTCTGAGGAGCCAAAAGCAGCGAGCTTCACGGCAGCCGAAGCATCGGTCTCTGTCAGATCTTCCGGAACCGTGATCGCATCGTCCGGAAGGACTTCGCGAATGGGAACTTGCCAGTGCAAACCGCGATTGTCCATGGGAATCGCAAGACTGGGATCGGGCTGTTCGCCACGCGGGATGGGCCAGATCATCAGAATGGCGTCGCCCGCCTTCTGAAACTCCGCCGGCACGGCCTTGGTCACGTCCTCAAGAATGCCAACAATGCCCAGCACAGGGGTTGGATAAATCCCCTCGCCGCGGGTTTCGTTATAAAGCGATACGTTGCCGCCGGTGATGGGGGTGCCGAGAGCGGTGCAAGCTTCCGCTATGCCGTCGATGGCCGCCGAAAGCTGGGCCATGATCTCGGGCTTTTCGGGGTTGCCGAAGTTGAGGCAGTTGGTAGCCGCCACCGGGATTGCGCCGGTCATGGCAACTTTGCGCGCGCATTCCGCAACCGCATGCATTGCGCCCAGCTTGGGGTCCAGGTAAGCCCAGCGGCCGTTGCCGTCGAGCGCCATTGCCAATCCCCGCTCCTTAGTCCCTAGTCCCTCGTCCCTAGTCCCTGTTCCCTTGATCCGCATTACCCCAGCCTCGCCGCCGGGGCCGATCACGGTGTTGGTCTGCACCATCGTGTCGTACTGCTCATGGACCCAGCGCTTCGAGCATACGTTGGCGCTGGCCAGCAGCTTTTTCAGATCGGCGGTGTAGTCCCGGTCTTCGGCTAGCTTGCTGAGAATTTCTTCCGTCGGCTCTACGGGGATCGGGCACTTCCAGGTGCCGACGGGGCGGTGGTAGAGCGGGGCGTCGTCCGTGAGCGACTTGTTGGGAATGTCGGCCACCAGCACGCCGTGATGGCGGATGCGAAGGCGCGGCTCGGGCTCAACCGTACCGACGATGACTCCGTCCAATCCCCACTTTTCAAAGACCCGCAGCACCTCGTCTTCGCGGCCCTTGATAGCCACCAGCAACATGCGCTCCTGGCTTTCGGAGAGCATGATTTCGTAAGCGGACATGCCGGTTTCGCGCTGCGGAACCAGATCGAGCTCCACATCCAGTCCCACGCCGCCTCGGGCGCCCATCTCGCAGGTGGAGCAGGTCAGCCCCGCCGCTCCCATATCCTGAATGCCGACGATGGCGCCGGTCTGCATGGCCTCAAGGCAGGCTTCCAGCAGCAGCTTCTCCATAAACGGGTCGCCGACCTGGACGTTGGGGCGCTTGGCCTCTGTGCCCTCGTGAAACTCTTCGCTGGCCATGGTTGCGCCGTGGATGCCGTCGCGGCCCGTCTTTGCGCCGACGTAAATAACCGGATTGCCTGTGCCGCTGGCCTTGCCGTAAAAAATCTCATCGATGCGCACCAGACCGAGGGCAAAGGCGTTCACCAGCGGGTTTCCGCTGTAGCAGGCCTCGAATTTGGTCTCGCCGCCCAGGTTGGGAACCCCAAAGCAGTTGCCATACCCGGCGATGCCGCTCACCACGCCTTCCACAACGGCATGGTTCCTGGCGATCTGCTTGCGCTCGTCCGCGTCCTGGTTCGCTTCCTCAGTAATGGGACCAAAACGAAGGGAATCCATCACGGCCAAAGGCCGCGCGCCCATGGTAAAAATGTCGCGCAAAATGCCGCCCACGCCCGTGGCCGCGCCCTGAAACGGCTCAATATAGCTGGGATGGTTGTGGCTTTCGATCTTGAAGGCGCACGCCCAGCCGTCACCCACATCGATAATGCCGGCATTCTCTCCCGGCCCCTGCACAACTCGGTCGCTCTTGGTGGGCAGCCGCTTGAGGTGCACGCGGCTCGACTTGTAAGAGCAGTGTTCGCTCCACATGACGCTGTAAATGCCAAGCTCGGTGAGCGAGGGAACGCGACCGAGGGCAGCCAGGATGCGGCTGTACTCATCCGCAGTGATGCTGTGCTGGGCCAGCAACTGCGGGGTTACCGCAACCGGCGAGGGAACAGGAGCAGACGAGGCGATGTTCATCACGGTTGCCTCCATTGTCGCACGGCATTCACATTCCCAGGCGTGTGGAAAGCTGGGACAGTTCCCGGATTGCCCCTTGATTGCCGCATCGTAGAGCAGCCAGACGGGCAGTTTTGGCTGCACAGCACCAGGTCCTGTGCCTGCAAAGCTCACCAGTAGCGCAGCCTGCAATGGCTGTGCGATACTTTGGATGGAGCAGCCCATCCGATGCCGGGATGGTGGAACTGGCAGACGCAGCGGACTCAAAATCCGCCGACCGCAAGGTCATGGGGGTTCGACCCCCCCTCCCGGCACCAATTAGGTTATTTATAATCAATAGTGTACTGGATATGTGGATCTCGCGTCCTTGTGGTGTGCGCATAGGACAGATGGAACCTTAGGCACCAATTGCAAATCTTGACAAGACCTGGCGCATCTCTCTACGCCATTTCTTGTTCTTGTAAGCAAAGCCACTTCCGACAAGCCGAGAATACAACCTGATCGGCTCACCAGAATCCGATGATGAGCAAGAAGGCGAAAAGAGAGGACAGCGCCAGCGCCCGCTGGCCAACCTTCTTGAGGGAAAGCTGGAGGGCGGCAGGAGACCGCTGTTGAAGAAGATCGTACCCATAGCCGCCCACAGCCAGCAGCAGCGCTAGTGCGATCCAATCGTGCCCAAGAATAGCGGCAGTGACCGCGGCGCCGGCGAGGACGGTCAACGAGACCACGGCTGCACGCCGAAATTGATTGCTTGCGGGTGCGGTCCCGCGGATGGCGATGCGGGCATCGAGCCGTGCATGCACAACGAGGATTCCCGCTGTGGCCTGCAAAGCCAGCAGGAGCCAAAGCCACCAGCACCAGGGCGCAATGGTAGCAGTTGCCGAAAGCGAAATGGCCAGCGAACTGGAAGTCAGAGCCGCCGCGCTGGCGATTTGAAAAAGCGTTGAACGCTGACGGTTCTTCACGTTGACGGCAATTGCTAATACCGAAAAGACAGCAACTCCAAGTCCCATCGGCAAGATCGCCCTAATTGGCCAGGCTCTGAGCAGAGCAAGTCCGCTAAGGATCAGGACTACCATCCAACCCACGAACCAACGCTGCGCCGCAGACGTCTCAGGATGCCGCTGTTTCCACACGAGGCGTTGACGCGCGAGGATCACCATCGGATCTTTAGCAGCCAACGCAGCGAAGGCGGTGGTCAGAGTTGCCAGTTCAGCCCAGCGCCATTCACGAGCGAGGATCGCGGCACAAACAATGGGAATAAACAGCATGGCCGTCGCCCCATGCTCACGAGGGAGAAACCAGACATTTTGTTTTGGCTCTGACATTCTGGCGGTAAGTGGATATTCGGGCATCGTGAACCTCCGACTTGATTCTCAGGTTGGCATAAAACTGGAATGCACGCTGTGACTTTAGTCCTTTCCGGGGCAGTTCATACCTATTATCTTGATCAACAGATGGATGCTATGTTGACCATGACCGGAGTCCCGAACGAAGTGGAAAGAAGCGAGGACGTTACTAGAAGGCAGAAGAAGCCTTTGGTGCGCAGAATGGCGGCAGACCATTCGCAACAAGTTCGGCGTGTTGTGCAGCTTGCCTTTCTTCTGCTCAATGCGTGGATAGGAATTCAATTCGTTCTATGGGTCCGCTATTTTGAGAGTCTGGGCGGTTTGGCTTACGTCGAGCGTCCAGCAGGGGTGGACGGCTGGCTGCCAATTGCAGGATTGATGAACCTGAGGTACTTTCTGGCCACTGGCACGATTCCGGCGATTCATCCGGCGGCTATGGTTCTGCTCTGCGTATTTCTCGTTTCGAGCCTGCTGGTGAAAAAGTCGTTTTGCTCCTGGCTCTGCCCGGTTGGCACTATTTCAGAGTATCTATGGAAGATCGGCCGCACGCTGATTCGGCGAAGTCTGAGCCTGCCGCGATCACTCGATTTCACGTTGCGCACCCTGAAATACCTTCTGCTCGCTTTCTTCGTATTCATTGTATTCACCATGTCTGCCGCGGAACTGGGCGGATTTCTTGAGTCTCCGTTCGCCGTCATTGCAGACGTCAAGATGCTCGATTTCTTTCGCTACCTGAGCCTGGCAGGATTCACAGTTCTGGCCGGCCTCATTGTTCTCTCGATCTTCATCCAGAACTTCTGGTGCCGCTATCTCTGCCCTTATGGCGCATTGATGGGTATTGTTTCCACAGCGAGCCCCATCAAGATTCGTCGCGATGCGCAAGCCTGCATCGACTGCGGCAAGTGCAACAGGGCCTGCCCCTTCCTTACCTTGTGACTGGCCCAGTAGTCGGTCAGCTTGTTGCGCGTCTCCTGCCCGGTCATGCACTGGGTAACCCACTTTTCGCTGCGGCCCAGCTTGCGCCAATTCTCCCTGGTCCGCTCCAGCGCCAAAGCAGGATCGGCTATCTCCCGCAACCGCTCATAGCCCACTTTTGCAAGCCAGCGCTTGAACGGCTCCGCCTTGGGGGAAGGGATCGACTGGATCAACCGAAGAACTCCAGGGACGTTCCAGCACTGGAGCTTTTGCATTCCCCCCTGCGTTTCAAAGGGAAGCGCAAGGGGGGGACAAATTGTCCCCCCTTTGAAGGCTTCGGCCAGAGAGGGATCGCGGCGGCGCAACTTCTTCAGGTAATCGGAGGGAGCGGGCGAGTCCGTCAGCGCGCTAATGATGTCGGTGAGAACAAACCACCACTCCTCATCGTGAAAGACCCGGCGCACCGGCCGTTCTTCGAAAAGGGCCATCTCGCTCATTTGAAAACCTTCCCCTCTTCTCTGCGAAGCGCAATGCGGGCGGCCCTATGCGTACCGATCTCGCACTGAAAGATTTTAACCGAGAAGGTGCGTGACCGGCCTGCGCCGGGCTCCATCCTTGCGACGTAGTTGTTTTTTGTCGCAACGGTGGGATGCGACAATGTCAAATACCCGTTTCGGATCGTCGAGTTCTGTGCTCTCCCACCCTTTCCACGATGAGACTGTGGAAAGGATGGGACGCCCGGCACCCGGCGTCTACTCGTGCGCGCCCTTGCTCACGAGAAGCTCCTGGAGCTTGCGGTTGTCGCGCCGCTTTACGATGGCCAGCGGGCTGACGCCTTGCGCATTGCGCGCATTCACATCGGCGCCGCCTTCGATCAGATCCACTGCCGCATCCATACGGCCCACCATCAACGCCCAAAGCAATACTGAATCGCCCTTGTCGTCGCACGCGTTCACGTCGGCGCCCTTGGCGAGCAGCAGAACAATGGCATCCTTTTGGCCGCGCATGGCGGCCTCCTGCAGCGGCGTGATGCCTTGCGAACTGGCTGTGTTCACGTTAGCGCCATGCTCGACAAGCAGGCGCACCATATCTATGTAGTGAAACGAGGACAGGGCGAAATCGAGGGCTGTGAAGCCACCGTTGCGGTCCTTTGCGTTCACGTCCGCACCGTGCTCAATCAGGAAGGTTGCAGCGTTGAGCTGGTTGTTCTCGGCTGCCGCGTGCAGCGGTGTTCTACCCATCTTGTCAGCGCTGGACACGACCGAGGGATCTGCGGCCGCCAGCTCCTGCAGCTTGGCTACGTTGCCCTTGCGGGCAGCATCATGCACGGGATCAGCAACGGCAAGCGGACTAGCGGCGCAGAGCAAAAGTATGAGCATAGAGAGGTGGATCAGCGGCAGAGTACGTTTGCGCAGGTGCATAGGGGCTCCAGGAAACCAATGGAAGTATACAGCCACCTGAACAGGGAATGTCGCCGGGTGCCCCATCCTTGCGGCGTAGTTGTTTTTGTCGCCAGGGTGGGATGCAACAATGTCCGATACGCGCTTCGGATCGTCGAGTTCTGTGCTCTCCTACCCTTTCCACGATGAGACTGTGGAAAGGATGGGGCACCCGGCGGGGACTTCGGCGGGGATGACGAGAGAGAAAATCAATTCCAATCAAAGCGACCGGAATGAGGCCCGAGGCTTTTGGAGCGCAAAAGGACGCTGGAAGGTGGAACAGATTCCCAAAACGCGGATGCGGTGAGACTATTTTCCAGGTCCACTTCCGCTTCCGGCATTCCCGGATTTACCAGCGCCACTGCTATTCGTGTTGGAGCCGAAGTAGAAGCCGATTACGGATCCTAGCAACCCGGTGATAGCGGGGAGAATTGTCTGGAGCATCTCTTTCGTTTGAGCCCAATGATTGGGCCACGAAGCACTCTCAATAGAAGCCCAGACGATGACCCACCCGAGCATTGCGAGAAGGCCCAAAGTCACAATCATGCGAACCCAATCCCACTGTCTTAGCTGGTTATAGGGAGAGGGTAGGAGGCCAGGGGGTTCGACCCGTGTCAGATAGCTCGTATCGGGCGACCTGTCTGACCCAGCGGGCCGAGGTTTCGTCAGATCGATGGTCAGGTCGTCATTGCCGGCTTGGTCGAGTGGCTCAGTCGAGGGGTCCAATTCATTCACGGGCATGCGAATCGTCTCCCGGCTATCAGATCACCAGCTTCATTTCCTGAATGTTATTTCCCTGCTTAAAGAGAATCTTCGTGTTCTTGTCGGCATTGGCATCGACGATGATTTTGCTCAAATTGATAGCCTGCCGAAGCGCATCCGAAAGCGAGATGTTTTGGGATATGGCCAGATTCTGCAGCTTGTTAAACTGGTCGGCGGAAAAAACCACATTGACCCGCTTTGTGTTTGCAACAAGGCTTGGGGTTGCAGTGGGCGTGTCTTGCGTAGATTCAGAAGCCATGTTCTTACCCTCCGTACATAAAATATACGTAAACCTTATGTATGTCAAGACTGACTGACAAACTGACTGATAGCAACAGAAGACCCATCCTATCCCGGTGACGTCCTTACACCGAGGACCCTCTTGGTTCGAGCACTTCAATCGTTTGCCGTAGCCGCAACCTCGTGCAGCCAGCCGGGCGCCTTGAGCAGTTCGCGAGGGCGGGAGCCGTCGGCGGGGCCTACCAGGCCGTCGCGCTCCATAAGGTCGATGAGGTGGGCGGCGCGGCCGTAGCCGATTCTCAGGCGGCGCTGGAGCAGCGACGTAGAGGCCTTGCCGAACTCGAAGACCAGTTGCACGGCGTCGTTGAAGAGCGTGTCATTCTCATCCGCGCCTGCGCCCGCGCCTTCAACGCCTTCGCGATCGTCCTTGGGCGATTCCAGGAAGCCTTCGACGTATTCAGCCTGGCCCTGCGCCTTCCAGAAACCGACCACAGCGGCTGTCTCTTTTTCGCTGACATAAGGCGCGTGCAGGCGCATGAGGCGGCTGGTTCCAGGGGGCAAAAAGAGCATGTCGCCGCGGCCCAGCAGAGCCTCGGCCCCGTTGGTATCGAGAATGGTGCGCGAGTCGACCTTGGTGGCCAGCCGGAAGCTGATGCGCGTGGGAATGTTGGCCTTGATGAGGCCGGTGATGACATCGACGCTGGGCCGCTGTGTGGCCAGGATGAGATGAATGCCGACGGCGCGGGCCATCTGCGCCAGCCGGGTGATGGATTCTTCAACGTTGGCGCGGTCGAGCATCATGAGGTCGGCCAGCTCGTCGATGATGATGACGATGAAGGGCAGCGGCTCGTTGTCTTCGCTGTCGTCAAAAAGCGAAGGCATGGTGTTTTCAAAGAGCTTGTTGTACTGCTCGATGTTGCGCACGCTGCGGCTGGCCAGCAGCTTGAGGCGGCGCTCCATCTCGCGCACGGCGTTGCGCAGGGCGTTGGCAGCCAGCTTGGGCTCGGTGATGATGGGCGTGAAGAGGTGAGGCACGCCCTCGTACATGCCCAGCTCGACGCGCTTGGGATCAACGAGGATGAGCCGCACCTGGGCCGGCGTGGTGCGGAAGAGCAGGCTCATGATCATGGCGTTGATGGCCACGGATTTACCTGAGCCTGTGCTGCCGGCGATAAGTACGTGGGGCATGGCGGCCAAGTCGGCGGTGACGATGCGGCCGTTGATGTCTTTGCCCATGGCGATGGTCAGCCGCGACTTGGCCTTGAAGAAGATTTCCGACTCGAGGCAGTCGCGCAACTGGATGGTCTCGCGGCGGTGGTTGGGCACTTGGATGCCGACCGTGTTTTTGCCGGCCATGCGCTCGATGAGGATGCTCTCGGCGCGCATGGCCAGGCAGAGGTCGTCGGCCAGGCCAGTGACGCGCGAGTATTTGACGCCGGCCTCGGGCTTGAACTCGTAGGTAGTGACCATGGGGCCGGGGTTGATCTGGACGACCTGGCCGCGCACGTCGAACTCGCCGCACTTTTCCACCAGGACTTTGGCTTCGTCGCGCAGTTCGTCTTCGCGGACGGTCAGGGGACCATCGCCGGGATGGAGCAGCGTACTGGGCGGCAGCTTGAAGCCAGCCACATTCTTGGGGGCGACCACAGCCGCGCGAACTTCAGCGTCGGCGCGGTGGTGGATGGCGATTTCACCGGCAGGGCTGGATGCGGGAAGCGGGTCCGTGTTGAATGGAAAAGACCTGCGAATGGATTCCAGGGGCGGGTCCTGCACCGGCGAAGCCTGGGTGAAGAATGGCTCAGCCGGGGTGGCGGCGGACGCGCGCAAAGCCGGCGCTGCAGACGGGCGAGGGACTTCAACAGGTATCGCGGGTTCGGTTGCTGCACGGTCCCATATGCTGCCGCCAGCGGGAGGGGCCGGCACGGGCTGCGAACCGGGCTGAGCGGTGACCGGAACAAGCTCTTGCTGCATAGGCGCGCGCTGGTAGGCGGGAATGAGGTCGAGCGTATCGAAAACAGGCTCACGCTTGCGGCGAAAGAGCGAGGCAAACCAGCCAGAGCGCTCCTCAACAGGCGCAGGTTCGACTTCCGCGTAATGCTGCGCTTCGCGTTCTGCTTTGCGCTCGGCGCGTTCTTCGCGCCAGTTACTCCAGCGGTCCTGCCAAGAGCGGAAGAGGATCCAGCGGTCCGAAACGCCTTCTTTGAGTGCCCAGAAGCTGATCGCAGAGGCGAAGTAGAGTCCGGCTGCGGCAAAGACGCTGGCCACCAGCCAAGCTCCCTGCATGTTGAGATAGGCCACCAGCAGGCCGGAGACGAGTTGGCCAACCAGGCCCTCTACTGGGACTTGATGAAGCCAGCGCCAATGCCAGGGGAGCAGTCCAAAGACAGCAGGCAGGAAGGCGAGCGAAAGAATGGTGCCAACCCAGCGCAGCACGCCCGAACCCCCAGGCCGGGAGTGCATCCAGGTCCAGCCAATGCCGCCGAGCCAAAGAGGCAAAAAGAAGGCTGTGATGCCGAGAGACTGCAACAAGAGGTCGCTGAGCGACGCGCCGAAGAGGCCGGCCCAGTTGCGGGCGGGCATCCCCGTGGCAGTGTTCAGCGAGGGGTCGGCGGGGTGATAGGTGGCCAGCGAGAGAAGAACCAGAACCGAGGCCAGCAACAGCACAAGCCCCAGGAACACGTTCCAGGGGCGGCTTCGGGTGGGCGATAGAACGATGCGAATTGGCTTCATGGCAGGGGCGCTCCCGCTCGTTTCCGCTCCGGCACCTTCCGCGAGCGACCCAAACGAGCGGACGAAGAGTCCCAGAGCAGCTTTTATTATCCCCGGAGAGGAAGCGGAGTTCCGGCAAAAGTGGACAGGGGGAATCTTGGTGTGGACCCCCTTGGACGGCGTGAATTCCGCCCAATGAGTCCCGATCGCACCAGCACAATCAGGGCTTGAGGCTGCGCAGTACCCACCTCTTCAGTCTTCCGAGGGACGGCCGAAGGCGCATGAACGACGGGTAGAGGCTGGCTTTGGTTCTGAGCAAGAGAAACGAGACGCCCTCAGATGCGGGCGCACTCCGCATCTGTAGTATGCCGAGGCCATACTGATGCCAGACTGCGCATAGCCGGTACTGCGAGGGATTTTCCGCAATGAAATCCTCGATTGCCGTCATTACGCCATTCTTGGGTCCGCCTTCGAGAACGGCGTTGCAGAGGTGCGCGTTGAATCCCGAAGAGCCGCTCAGCACACTTTGTCCGCGCACGATTCCCTTGCGCGCGAATTCGTGACGGCATTCGGCCGGAATGGTATCGGGCTGGTAGTACAAATCTCGCCGGCCATAGGGCCATGCGACGTCATGAAAGAAGATCATGCCTCCGGGGCGCAGCAAGCGCCTGTCTCGAATCAGGCACAGTTCATTGAATACGGTGAACCAGTTGTGATCGCCGTCGATGAGGATGCAGTCGTACGCGGCATCGAGATTCGGCAGGATATCGAGGCTGTTGCCTTTGCGAACGGTTACCCGCGGATCGCCGGCGTACAGGGCGCCAAGATCCTCGTCGAAGCAGGGGTCAATGACCGTATGAGAAAGGATGGGGAGCTTCAGAAGCTCGTTGGTGCTGTCGCCGACGCTGGCGCCAATCTCGCAGATACTCGTCCATCGGCGCTTGCGCGCAAGCGGAACGATGAAGTCCAGAACGAATTGCTGCACGAGTGGCCCTCCGAATCATTCACCCTGATCTCTAAGCTGTGATCTCTTATGGCAAATATACGAAATCTCCGGTCGCGCTGCCAAAACAAAAGACTGGAATGCGTTGCTTGGCGGCATCTACATTCTCGCGCCCTCACCGCTTTCGGCGGCCGGCCGCATCCCGGATACAGCGGAGAACGGTCCAACTCCGTTACAATTCCATCGATGAAGCTAGGCGAATTGGCAAGCCGGTTGGGAGCTGAGCTGCGCGGAGACGCGGAGCTCGAAGTGACAGGCGTAAAAGGGATTGAAGAGGCTGGACCCACGGAGATCACCTTTGTGGCGAACCCGAAATACACAGCGCTGGCGCGCAAGACGCATGCCGCAGCCGTGCTGGTGGAGCCGGAGTTTCAGGAGATTTCCGCAGCCACTTTGCGCATCAAGAACCCCTATCTGGCGTTTTCGCGAGCGCTGGGGCTCTTCTATCAGCCGCCAGACTACGCTCCTGGCATTCACGCTACCGCGGTCATCGATCCCAGCGCCGAGATCGGCGAAGGGGCGCACATTAGCGCGTATGTTGTTGTAGGGCCGGGCGTGCATATTGGCCCTCATGCGACGCTGCTGCCGCATGTGGTTCTCTACCCCGGAGTGAAGGCGGGAAGCCATCTGTTTGCCCACGCCCACGCGGTGGTGCGCGAACACTGCGTGCTTGGCGACCATGTGACGCTGGAGAATGGCGCAATCGTGGGGGCGGACGGTTTTGGCTTCGCCAAGAACGAGGCCGGGCACTGGGAGAAGATTCCGCAATCGGGGCCGGTGCGGCTCGGCGACCGCGTCGATGTGCAGGCCAATGCCTGCATCGACCGGGCCACTGTCGGCGCAACGGAGATTGGCGACGGCACCAAGGTGGACAACCTGGTGCAGGTTGGGCACGGTTCGCGCGTCGGCGCAAATACCTTGATCTGCGCGCAAACGGGACTGGCGGGTTCTTCGGTGATTGGGGACAACGTGATTTTGGCGGGGCAAACGGGTGTGGCCGGCCACTGCGCGGTGGGCGACGGTGTGATTCTGACAGCGCAATCCGCGGTTTCACACGATGTGCCGCCGGGCAAGGTGATCTCCGGGTCGCCGGGCTTCGACAACCGAGTCTGGCTGCGCGCAGTGACCATCTTTCAGCGGCTTCCGGAGCTGCTCAAGCGCATTGACCGCCTGGAGAAGACGGTTGCGGCCCAGGCCGCGCCGGAAGGCGTCAAGGACGAAGGCGGGAACCGGGAATGAAGAATCGAATCGGAAGCTGCGGCAGGATACTGGCTTCATTCGCGGTGGCGGCGCTGATTTCGATGGCCGGTTGCCACTCCTATCATGTTGAAACCACCGTCGAGAACCGCACCGGAGCTCCGATTCAACTGCTTGAGGTGGACTACCCCAGCGCCAGCTTCGGCGCCGACAGCTTGGCTGCGGGCGGAGTCTTCCACTATCGCATTCAGTTGCGCGGCACCGGCCCGTTGAAGGTGCAATACACGGCCGGCGACGGCAGCCCTATGCAGCGCCAGGTACAGATTGACGGACCCACGCTTGCCGAGCGGCAGGAGGGCCAACTGAAGATTGTTCTGCTGCCGGGTGGCAAGGCCGAGTTTCATCCCGAATTGACGCCGGTGCCTTGACGCGAGTTCCCCGAGTTGAACTGGCCGCCTGACCTCCTCGATTTGCGCATGGCTCCTGCGTGGGCGGGTCCTAGTGTGGTGGGTCTGAAGTTCATCTAAGAACAACCGCAGATTCTTCGACTCACCACCCCCGAACTGAAAGACGTTCGGGGCCCCGTTCGCTCAGAATGACAGCCAGTTTTGTGTTGCGTATTTCGGACTCAGGACACTAGGGCTTTGCCAACCCTTTTTGACCTTAGTGCACGCCATGCCCATTGAGCCACGGGCCATACTCGCGGTCCTCTTTCTGCATGTGATTCGTCAACCAATCGCGCAGGAAGTTCAGCAGTTCGATGTATACGGAATTGTCTCCCCTCCGGTAGCGAACCACATAGTCCCCGACCCTTCCCGCCAATTCCTGGTGTTTGAGGCGGTGCTCGGCCAACCCCGCAAATCTGGCCTCCGACATCATCGCTTCCTCTGTCGAGAAATGGTCGCGCGTGTGCTCCAGCAGCTTGTCAAGCAGCGGCCCCGCCACTTTTTGCGCCTGACCCTTCAACATCGCCGCATGAAGCTCGTTCAGAATCGCGATCAGGCGCTTATGCTGATCGTCCAGGGCTTGCACGCCCACTGAGTATTTGCTGCTCCAGGTCATCAAGGCCAAGGCTTCCCTCCCCACGGTGTTTTCACGATGAGGAACAGATCGGCTGGAAGTGATGAAAACTGAATTCGATGTTCACTCCATTGAGACTTTACATTTATCTCGCAGCGAAGAGCCTTAGAATAATGCAATGAATCTCAAGGGAAAGATCGTCTTCGTTACCGGCGCCAGCTCCGGCATTGGCGCCGCAACTGCTCTGGCCTTTGCGGCGGAGGGCGCACGCCTTTTGCTGGCAGCCCGCCGTTCCGAAAAACTCGCTCATGCCGCATCGCTCGCAATGGAGCGCGGCGCTGCCGCTGTTCACTCGATGGAACTGGACGTGCGCGATCGCGCCGCGGTCCAGAGCGCTATCGACGACCTGCCGCCCGAGTGGGAGTCGATCGACATCCTGGTCAACAATGCCGGACTCAGCCGCGGCCTGGAAAAGCTCTACACCGGAAAGATAGAAGATTGGGAAGAGATGATCGACACCAACGTCAAAGGGCTGCTTTACGTCACACGCGCCGTGGTGCCGGGCATGGTGGCGCGCGGCCATGGACATGTTGTGAATCTGGGTTCGACCGCCGGCGAAATGACTTACCCCAATGGAGCCGTCTATTGCGCCACCAAGGCCGCGGAGCGCTCCATCAACGACGGACTCCGCCAGGACCTGCTGGGTACGCCGGTGCGGGTGACCACTGTAGACCCAGGGATGGTGGAAACCGAGTTCACGGTGGTGCGCTTCCATGGCGATGCGGAGCGGGCGGGAAACTTCTATAAGGGCATCAAGCCGCTCACCCCCGAAGACGTGGCCGATGCCATCTTGTGGGCCGCCAGCCGCCCCGCGCACGTGAATATTGCGCGGATTCTGCTGACCCCGGTGCAACAGGCCAATTCCCTGCTCGTCCACCGCGAAACTTAGCAATTGTGCAGAACCCGGCGTTCTGTTACCATTCACAAAGAGATGGTTCGCGCTTCCCTAAGCCGCTCTTGTTGTTGCCTGTCGAATGCCTTCGACGGGTGTGCGAACTAGTCTCCGATCTCCCAGTAAAGTTGATCCAGAAGACGCACCCGCAGCTGAATAGCCGGGCCTGTCTTCATTGGTCTCCGGCTATCGGCCTCAAATCTCCCAGTGAAGAGGTTCCATGCCGGTCATTGAAAGCGAAACGTCCCCAACTGCCTCCCCAGTCAGCCTCGACCCTATGCGGGGCCTAAGCCGCGTGAGCCATCTGCGTCTGCTCGAGGCAGAGAGCCTCCACATTCTTCGCGAAGTGGTCTCCGAATTTGAGAGGCCGGTGATGCTGTACTCCGTCGGCAAGGATTCCTCGGTGATGTTGCGCCTTGCGCAGAAAGCCTTCTACCCAGGGCCGATTCCGTTTCCGCTGCTGCATGTCGACACCGGGTTCAAGTTTCACGAGATGATTGCCTTTCGCGATGAGATGGCTCGCTCGGTTGGCGCCGAACTGCTGGTATGGCGCAACGAAACTGCCATTGCCGCAGGGACGAACCCGATTGCGCTCGATACCAAGCGTTGCTGCGGGCTGCTCAAGACGCAGGCACTGCTCGATGCCTTGAAGCACTACAACTTCGACGCAGCCTTTGGCGGCGCACGGCGCGATGAAGAGAAGTCGCGCGCCAAGGAGCGGATCTACTCCTTTCGCGACAGCGCGGGCCAATGGGATCCCAAGAATCAGCGCCCCGAGTTATGGAATCTTTACAACGCCCGCATACACCCAGGCGAAAGCATTCGTGTCTTCCCGCTCTCAAACTGGACTGAGATGGACGTGTGGCAATACATCCATGAGGAGAAGATCCCGATTGTGGATCTCTACTTTGCCAAGGAGCGCCCCATGTATGTGCGCGGCGATGGGTTGCTTCCTATCGAGCAGGCATTTGTTGCGCGGCTGGGCGAGAAGCCGCAAATGGTCAAGTCGCGGCTGCGCTCGCTGGGATGCAGTCCTTGCACCGGGGCTATTTGCTCGGATGCGGATACGCTCCCCAAGATCATTGCCGAACTGGTTTCGTTCCGCTCGTCGGAGCGCGCCAATCGCGTCATCGATCACGACCAGGAAGGCTCGATGGAATTGAAGAAGCGGGAGGGCTACTTCTAAATGGCAACGACAGCGATTTCCCCTTTTTCGATCGAAGAATTTCTTGCCCAGGAGCGCACCAAGGATCTTCTGCGCTTCTCTACGGCTGGCAGTGTCGATGACGGAAAATCCACGCTCATCGGGCGGCTGCTCTACGACACGCAGTCCGTCTATGAAGACCAGGTGAGGTCCATCGAAGGGAAGGGAACTACCGCGCCTGGGCAAATCGACTTCGCGTTGCTCACTGACGGCCTGCGCGCCGAGCGCGAGCAGGGCATTACCATCGACGTTGCCTATCGCTACTTTTCAACGGCGCGCCGCAAGTTCATCATCGCGGATACGCCGGGGCATGAACAGTACACGCGCAACATGGCAACCGGCGCTTCGACGGCCGATGCGGCTGTGGTCTTGATTGACGCTTCAAAGGGCGTGCTCATCCAGTCGCGCCGCCATGCCTACATCGCATCGCTGCTGAGGGTCCAGCACGTCCTGGTCGCCGTCAACAAGATGGACCTTATTGGCTATGACGAAGCTCGCTTTCGCGCTATCGAGCGCGATTTCAAGCTCGTCCTGAACCAGATTGCATCCGATACCGGCAATCCAGTCGAGAGCATCTTCGTTCCGGTCAGCGCGCTTGCCGGCGACAACATCGTTCATCGGTCCAATGCCATGCCCTGGTATCGGGGACCATCCCTGCTCGAGTTGCTTGAATCTGCACCCACTTCGTTGGACACCCGCGCCGATGCTTTCCGCTTTCCCGTTCAGCGAGTTCTCAGGCCTGACCACACATTCCGCGGCTTTGCCGGGCAGATTGCCTCGGGGACCGTTCGGCCTGGCGATACGATCACTGCGCTTCCGTCCGGCAGGAGCGCTCAGGTTGCGCGCATCGTGACCTGGGATGGCGATCTTGACGAGGCGCGCGCGCCGCTGTCGGTGACGCTGGTTCTAAACAAGGAGCTCGACATCAGCCGCGGCGATCTGATCGTCTCGGCGACGGCGCCGGCAACTGTTGCGAAGAATGTAAAGGCCGCGCTGGTGTGGATGGATCAACGTCCGCTCGAACGCAGTCGCCGTTATCTGCTCAAGCACACCAGCCAGACGGTGCCGGCCTTCGTTACATCCATCGAGCACCGCACCGACATTGGGAGCCTTTCGCGCGAACCTGCCGAGACGTTGCGCATGAATGACATCGGCGTAGCGACGCTGACTCTGCTGCGTCCCATCGCTGTCGATCTTTATGGTGAAAATCGCTCGACCAGCGCTTTCATTCTCATCGACGCCGAGACCAACGCCACGGTCGCGGCGGGCATGATTACCGCGGCTTCCAAGCATGAAGGTTCCAGCGTGCTCGCATCAGGACCAGTGACCGCCGAAGAACGCGCAGCGCGTTGGGGTCATCGCGGCGGCGTCCTTGAATTGGATGGACCGGTTGAGCTGATCGATCGCATCGAAAGGTCGCTCTTCGCGCGTGGAATTATCACAGCGCGCGTTGAAGTGGAGGATGTTGCGCTCGGAATCCATCCCGCCATGGTGGATGCGCTTATCAGGTCGAAGACCCTGTCTGGCATGGTGGCGCTGATGGTAACGCTCACCGCAGGCGACACTTTGACTGCGCGGTCGGATGGAGAACAGATCACGCTCAACGCCGGTGGCCCGGTTGATTCGATCGCAGCCATCTACGGGTTGCTGGGGCGTGCAGGTGTTCTCGTACTGCCAGAAAACGCGGATTGGGAAATCTAGGGTGGAAAGAGGAAAACCGCAATGAGCATTGCTGAACTCAATTCGCAGGTGAATGTCAAACTTGATGCGGTGCGCGCTGCTCTGGCACGGGAGATCACGGGAGCGGCCGACGTTTGCCTAACTTGCAGTTTCCAGGCTGAGGATGTGCTTCTCGCAAAGCTCGCCATCGAGTTGGATGCGAAGATACCGATTCTGTTTCTCGATACGGGGTATCACTTTGCCGAGACCTATGCCTACCGCGACCGCATCGCAAGCGAGTGGCAACTCAATCTAATCAACCTATTGCCTGAAAAGACAGTTGCCGAGCAGGAGGCCGAGCATGGGCTTCTTTATCGTTCTGCGCCCGACCAGTGCTGCAAGCTGCGCAAGGTAGAGCCGCTGTTCAAGGCCGTAGCAGAATATCGCGTGTGGCTGACAGGGTTGCGCAGGGAGCAGGCGAAGAGCCGCGCCGCTCTTGAGGAATCGACCATGTTCGCGCTCCCCGGCGGAAAGCAGGTGCTGAAGCTGGCTCCGCTGGCTGCCTGGACAACGCGCGATGTGTGGTATGCCTGTGAACAGCTTTCCATTCCACTTCTTCCGCTTTATGAGCTGGGATATTCCTCGATCGGATGCGAGCCATGTACGACGCTTCCAATTGATCCGAACGATCCGCGGTCGGGCCGCTGGGCCGGCCACAAGGTTGAGTGCGGCATTCACATCGAAGCGGCGCCGGCGCAGTGAGCCAAGCGCGTGGGAATTGAGAGACTGAAATGGAATATGTAATCGGATTCTTCATTGCGCTGTTTATCGCGCTGACCGGCGTTGGCGCGGGCACGGTCACCGTGCCGGTTCTGGTACTGTTTCTCGGTGTGCCGGCACCGGTCGCTGTCGGCATCGGTCTCATGTTTGCCACTGCGGTCAAGCTATTCCTCGTTCCGGCGCAAATTGCCCGCCGCAACGTTGCCTGGCGCACTCTCGGATTCATGCTCGCTGGCGGTGTGCCGGGCGTGATCATCGGGTCGCTTTTCTTGAAGCATCTTGTCACGGTTGGATCGCAAAACACTCTCAACGCATTGCTTGGCGCAATTCTGGTTACGACAGCAGGGTGGCAACTGGCCTATTCATTCCGCGCAAAGAGCCAGAACCAGGACACGCGCGATCGCAGTCCGCTGCTTGCGTGGCTGATGTTGCCGGTGGGCGCCGAAGTTGGCTTTTCATCGGCAGGAGCCGGCGCACTGGGCAGCGCCGCGCTGCTGAGCCTGACTCCTCTGCTTCCCGCGCAGGTAGTGGGCACAGATATTGCGTTTGGTTTCGTCGTCTCACTGATTGGCAGTGGCGCGCATTGGTTCTCGCACGCATCGAACCCCCAGTTACTGATGCACCTGATCGCCGGTGGCATCGCCGGCGCCATCGGCGGAACTATTCTCAGCACTCGCGTCCCGCGCCGTCCATTGCGATTTGCGCTCTGTGTGTGGCTGCTGATTCTGGGAGGCCAATTCATCTTCAACAGTTATCAGGCCTGGGCCGCTCCGCTGAAGGTAGCGGCGAGCCAGTCGCGCATAACTCAAGTCAAATAACCGAATCATCCTGCATTCGTCGCAAGTGATTCGTGAGGAGTGTGAAGAAAACAGGGCGGCGCACTCAATGAGGCCGCGCCGCCCTATTCTCTCCGCCAGACTGCAACTCGAATCAGGTCTCTGCTGTACTCCCTAGAAATGATTCCAGAGCGCCTGATTGTATATTTCGTGGTGATACTGCACCTCGGAGCCCTTCACAAAGCTGCCCAACTGGCGCGGGGATCGATCGGCGGCTTCCTGCTTCAGGTCGGCAAATCTGCCCTGCACGTCAGCCCCCAGAATCTCGGTGATCCACTCCGACGATTTGAAGTCTTCGATCGCCTGCTGAATGTGGTCCGGTAGATACCGCTGTGCCTGGCGCAGGTTGTCGATCTCCGCGGTTGTTCCGTCAATCCCAGTCTTGAAGATCGAGTAGAGGGTCAGGTATGGGTTGGCGTCCGGCGACACGGAACGCACTTCGACGCGCATCGACTTCGCATTCCCGATCGGCACCCTGATCATCGAGCCGCGATCGGTCGCTGAGGCTTTGATCTGATTGGGAGCTTCGAAGTGCGGGTCCAGGCGGCGATATGCGTTCACGCTTGGATTTGTAATCAGGCAGATATCCAATGCGCAAGTCAAGATGTGGTCGATGAACTCCCAGCCGAACGCCGAAAGCTTTTCCAGGCCATTGGGATCCCAGAACAGGTTTGTCTTTCCCTGGGCAATGGAAACGTTCGTGTGCATTCCGCTTCCGTTCACTCCAACCACGGGCTTGGGCAAAAAACATGCGGTCATGCCCATGTTGCTCGCCACCTGCCGGGTCAGCAGTTTGTAAAGCTGAATCTGGTCCGCGGCCGCCACCACTTCGCCATAGCCATAGTTGATTTCAAACTGGCTGGGCGCAACTTCGGGGTGATCCTTCTCGTTCTGGAAGCCCATGGCGCGCTGCACCTCGGCCGAGGCGTCGATGAACTGGCGCAAAGGATCCAGCGGAAGCGCATGATAGTAGCCGCCGGTCGATACGAATTCAAACTTGCCTGTCTCGTGATAACGCTTCTCCGCATCCTTGCCCGCGAAAAGGAAGCCCTCAATCTCGTTGGCCGCGTTCAGCGTGTAGCCCTTTTCCTTGTACAGTTTGTCTGCGTAGCCCTTCAGCACTCCGCGCAGGTCGCCCGCATAAGGGGTGCCATCCTTGTCGATGACAGTACCGAAGACCAGCACCTTGCCGGTGCCGAAAACATCGGCGGGCACCCAGTAAAAGGCGCTCCAGTCGATGCCCAGGCGCAGGTCGCTCTCCTTTTGCGCTGTGAAGCCGCGAATTGAGGAGCCGTCAAAGGTCAGGTTCTCGTACGCGCCCAGCAGGAATTTCTTGTCGTAGTCCAGCAGGTGCAATCGCCCTTCCAGGTCGCTGAAAAGCACCGTCACGGCTTTGATCCGCTTTTCATCGGTCAGATACTTGATGCGCTTCTCGCGGATCTCATCCGATGAAACCCGGTTTGTGCGGTCGGACTTGGCAGCCAGGTTGAGCTCCTCCAACTCTTCGTACGAGAGGGCGAGAAAGCTGCGATATTCGGTTGACATGGTTCTCCCTTCGGCGGATAGATGGTGCGGGCAGGCAACGGAATTTGTTGCCTGGGTCAACAGCATGGCTGCTAAAAATCAAATGGGGCGCGACGAAGTGAAAAGCAGACCAGCTTTCCACTTCGCCCGCACCCCAGTCTCGAAAAGATGCTTGCAAACTGCCTGCGCTTCTCCACCATTCTTCCGGCGCGATCACTCACATGCAGCAGGTTTCATAGCGCCATCCACGCATTCCTTGCCGACTGCAGCTTGCAATGCGTGAACGAGCAGCGTGATCAGGGCTTCGCTACAGTGTTGATCGTCTTCAGAATGCGCGAGACGATCTGGTACGGATCGGCTTCGGAATTCGGACGGCGATCTTCCAGATACCCCTTGTAGCCGTCGCGGACAAAGTTTACGGGCAGCCGGACCGAAGCGCCGCGATCCGAAAGACCATAGCTGAATTTGTCAATGGCTTGCGTTTCGTGCAGGCCTGTCAAGCGCAGGTGGTTGTCCGGGCCATACACGGCAATGTGCTCAGGAATGTATTTCTCGAATGCCTTCATGAGGGCTTCAAGATATTCCTTGCCACCTACTTCGCGGATGTATTTAGTCGAGAAATTGGAGTGCATGCCAGATCCATTCCAGTCGCCCTTGATGGGTTTGCAATGCAGGACCAGGTCCACCTCGTACTTTTCACAAAGACGCATCATCAGATAGCGAGCCATCCAGGTGTCATCGGCGGCCTTCGCAGAGCCCTTGGCGAAGATCTGGAACTCCCACTGGCCCTTGGCGACTTCAGCGTTGATGCCTTCATGATTGATGCCGGCGGCGAGGCAGAGTTCCAAGTGTTCATCAACGATTTGACGGGCAACGCTGCCCATATATTTATAGCCGACGCCGCAATAGTACGGGCCTTGCGGAGTAGTCGGATGGCCGTCCTTCGGAAAGCCGAGGGGACGCCCATCTTTGTAAAGGAAGTACTCCTGCTCAAAGCCCAGCCACAGGTCGGGGTCGTTCTCAATGGTGGCGCGCATGTTGGTGGAGTGCGGCGTGCCATCCGGGTGCATGACTTCGCAAAGAACGAGGTAGGCGTCCTTGCGGGCAGCGTCGGGATACAGCGCCACAGGCTTGAGCACGCAGTCTGACTTGCTGCCCTCGGCCTGCATGGTGGAGCTGCCGTCAAAGCCCCAAAGGGGCAGGTCTGCGAGAGAGGGCGGTGTTTCATACGACTTGAGCTGGGTCTTGCCGCGAAGTTCAGGAATCGGCTTCTTGCCGTCAAGCCAGATGTACTCCAATTTGTACTTGGTCATGGATCTCCTTTTGGCGGGATAACGTGAGGTGTATTCAACGGAATTCTAGTGCTTTGCTCATAAGGAATTCGTGAAGATTCCTGATGAACGGATGAGAAATGCTGTTTCTACTTGTGGTGGGCGATGAGCATCATCAGCAGCAATATGGCGACCGGAACCAGCGCCAGTCCGCTGTAATAGAAAATCTTGCGTGAAAGATGGGATTTGCGCTTCTGCCAGTCCCGCAGCTCGATCCGGTCTTCAACGCCGACCTGATCCAGATGTTCGAGATCAGACACAAAATCGCGCGCTTTGGGATACCGGTTTGCGGGGTCTCTTTCCAATGCCCGGTACAGTACTTCTTGCAATTGAAGGGAGATGGAAGGGTCGGCGACCCGCGGCGGCGTGGGATGGTTCAAGAGGCGGTCGTTCATTGCCGCCAGCGGCGAGGGGCCTGAAAAAGGCAGCTTGCCAGATAGCATTTCATACAGGATTACGCCCACGGAAAAGATGTCGGATCGGCCGTCGCCGCGCTTGCCCTTTACCTGTTCCGGAGAGATATAGTTCGGGGTGCCGAGCGTGGCGGTGAAGTTGGCATAAGTAAGCCGCCGCGCTGCCGAATCGCTGGCAATACCGAAGTCGATGAGCTTGATGTTGTCTTCGGCGTCAACCATGATATTTTCCGGCTTGAGGTCGCGGTGGACGACGCCATTGGCATGGATGTAATCCAGCGCATCCAAAACTCCAATGGCGATGCGTATGGCGCGGTCCTGCGAGATGCTGCCTTCATCCATGATTTGGCGCAGCAGGCGGCCTTCGCACCATTCCATGACCATGTAAATGCGGGAGCGATCCTCCCCGCCAAAAACCCGCATGACTTTGGGGTGATTCAGCTTTTCGCCAATGCCGGCTTCGCGCTTGAAGCGGTCAAAGAGGATCGGATCGGCTTCGAGATCGGGGTGAGGAATCTTGAGAGCGACATTGCGATTGTCGCGCAGGTCGGTGGCGCGGTAGATCGTAGCCATCCCGCTGCGCGCGACAGGCGCCTCAACGCGGTAGGAATCGATCTGCGAACCGGCTTCCAGGGTGTCGTAATAGCCCATTATGCGAAATGCTCCGTGAAGGTAACTCATTCTACTGTATCGGGAAACGGCCCCGTTTCAGTAAGGATTCCGTAAGACTTCATGAAATCCTCAATTGTTCAGGATGGAAGCCGGTACGGCCTGCCGCGGTACATGCCCACCTGCTCCACTGAGCGGATGCGGATGACCTGTGCGGTGGTGTTGTCGTTGCCGTCAATTTCGACGGCGCGGGCGACCAGTTCGCGGGCAATCTGGTCGATGTTCTTGTTCTGGGAAACGATCTGCGCGATTGCCGTCTCCCTCATCTCGTCATGCAAGCCGTCGGAGCAGAGAACCAGCACGTCGCCGGCCTGCAAGCTCAGCGCTGTTGTGTCCGGCGATACAAACATTTCAGGCCCCAACGAACGAATCAGGATGTGACGCGATTCTGACTCCATTACCTCGCTGGCGGAAAGGATGCCCATCTTTCTCTGCTCGTTGACCCAGGTGTGGTCCTGGGTAATCTGCTTGGCCTTGCCTTGGCGGATCAGGTAGCAGCGCGAGTCGCCCACGTGCGAGACGATGGCCTGGTCATAGCGGAGAGCGCACGCTACCAATGTCGTGGCCATCTTCTTGCCGCGATATTCGGGGGCCAGCGTGCAATCGTGAACAGCGGCGTTGGCGTGCTGGATGAGGCGAGGCAGCAGACTGATGAGCATGGTTCCGGCCTGAGCCTTGGCGAACTCCTCGGTCAGGACCGACACGGCAGTGGCCGAGGCAACCTCACCCAGGTCCATGCCGCCCACGCCGTCTGCAACGGCAAACAGATAGCCGTGAGTGCGGGCCTGCTGGCGCGACGCGGGAATGAACGAGCCCATTGCGTCTTCATTGTTGGTGCGAATCTTTCCGAAATCGCTCGCCTGGCCGAACTGTACTTCCAACATTGGCGCCGCCGCCTCAAGCGTTCTCCGCTTTGCCGCGGGGAAAACGCTTCTTAAAGATTGTGAGACATTTACTTCAAAAATGCCACTGGGTGGTTCTCTGCTCCTCGTCGCTCAAGAAGAAGTCGAGGAGAGATTCCACCCAGCGGTCTTGGTTCAGTTAACGTTGCTTACCTGGAAGTGAGCAGAATCTCCTTGCCCTTGGCCTTCGAAGAGCGAAGGAAGTAAATGGCTCCGTAGATGCCCCAGACGGCTGAGATGCCCAGCGCCAGCAGCGGCTCCTTGAAGGTGCCCAGGCCGAAGACCGGGCTGATGATGTAGAAGGCCATGCAGACGAGATTGGCCAGCAGTCCAAACCCAGGGATCAGCGTGTGCCTCAAGAAGTTGTAGTCAGGACGCCCTTTGAAGGCCACGATGCACAGGAAGCAACTGAGCGCGTAGAGGATAAAGGTGCCGAAGTTGGAGGTGAGCGTGATCGTGAGCAGCGAGTTGGGCAGCGCTGCCAGTTGGTCGTGCGAGAGATAACCGACGTTCGAGAAGATGCCCGGGGGCAGCGCCTTGATGGCCGCATCGGTGGGAGCGCCGGCGTCGCCGAAGACCAGCGAGA
>Ga0302320_10005728_pt1 | contig 27749 bp, 25 predicted proteins | sample Bog_T0_3_FD_202130 | JGI IMG/M metagenome (GOLD analysis project Ga0302320, IMG submission 202130) | Peat permafrost microbial communities from Stordalen Mire near Abisko, Sweden - Bog_T0_3 | ecosystem: Environmental > Terrestrial > Soil > Wetlands > Peat | place: Sweden: Abisko, Stordalen Mire...
GATCTGATGACCAAGGCCGCCCAGGGCGGCATGTTGACCCTCCTCGATGACCTCAACGAAACGCCCGGCAACGTCATCCTCTGCACCAGCAACTGCGCCCTGAAAGATTTCGAGCCGCGCTTCTCCAGTCGGTTCACCGTGTTTGAACTCCAGCCTCCCAGCAGCGACGAAATTGAAACGCTCCTGCGCCGCTGGCTCACCACCGAAGGCGCCATCAAACAGATTGCACAATTCGCCTGTGGCAACGTCCGCACCGCCATCAAGGATGCCGACCTCCAATTCGCCGCCGAGCAATCGTAATACAACTTGCCAACCCCCCACCGCTGGACGAACCTGATCAATAAAAAGTATGCCCGAACCCTTCGACAAACTCTTCCCCGCCGAGGCCGCGCTTCGCCGCCTTCGCAACCGGGAAAACGGCCTGCCCGTGGCACTCCAAGAATTCCTCGACAAAGAATGCCCCGACGATGCTGAGCGCGAGTTGGTCTTGGCAGAAGTGGAGGGGGCACTACTGGAACTGGCTCGCCAAGACTTCATGGACCGCTACGGCGAACCCACCGACGAAGACCTTGCTCCCATGACCGACGAAGAACTTGCCCACCTGAACGCCAAGACCGAGGAGATTGTCCGCAAGCGCAAGCAACTGGCCAGGTCGTAAAGCGTGGACAGTCGCTTCGTCACTAAAACCGCCAATCAAATTCCGGCGGCGAAGTTCATGCGACCTCCTCTTTGGATCGTCGCGGAACATGCGCGGCCTTGGCGAACTCGCCTGCGGTTGCCCGCGTCGTGAATCGCTGAATGGCCGCGCGAGTCAAATAAGGTTTGCCCGCGATGTTCACGAATGGGTCAAGCCATCCGAGTTTCTGCCATCGCCAAACCGTTACCGTCGTGCGCCCGATCTGGCGCGCAAAGTTTGAAACCGCCGTCAATGGCGGAAGCTCATTTTCCGTGTTGCTGTTTAACATTATGCTTTATGTTACGTACCGTAACACGCCATGTCAACTACATTAAAACACGCATAGGGCATTGCCATCGCCGCGGGCAAATTCCCTGAGCACTTGCTTTTCCAGGAAAACGGGGTTGTGCTAGTTTGTGTGTGTAATCTCCTTTATTTGCAATGGTTTTATGTGTTTCTTTTTGACCAGGTGTTTGGAGCAGTTGCTTTTCGGGCGAAAAGTTGTGCTAGTTTTTGTGCTACTTTCGGTCCTTTTCAGAGAGATTCAATCAGGAACACAAAAACCGTATGAAACCATTGCAAATAAAGGATAAAACGAAATCCAAATGAAAGTTGATGCCAGTTGATTTTAGCGACCCATTGTTAATCCCAAAGCAAGTGCTCTACCAGGCTGAGCTACGCTCCGTCGCTGATGATTGCATCAGGCTGGTAGTTTGCCCGTATTCGTGCGCGGCGCAAGCTGAATCGCGACAGCCGAATCGCTCAGCGTTCCGCGCTTGCCCAAATCCTGCTCGACGGGCCGATTTTTCAGGGCTAATTTATGATCATGACAAAGGAATCGAATGGCGCTCCCGAGGGGGACCAGCGCAAGAAGATCAACTTGCGCCGGCCCGACATCATGGAGGCGGTGCAGGCCCAGGTGTTGTCGCATTATCGCAGTGAACTAGTCGAAGGCATCCGGGCCAACGGCGGGGTGCTGTCGGCGGACGGCTTGACGGTAAAACTCGCGAAGGAATTCGGGTTTTGCTACGGGGTGGAGCGCGCGATTGACCTCGCCTACGCCGCGCGAAAATACTTCGCCGAAAACGCGCCGCATACGCCCATTTATCTGCTGGGAGAAATCATCCATAACCCCGAGGTGAATGATCAGATTCAAAACATGGGCATCCAGATCATCGCCGCAAAACCGACGGTGGATGAGGTGGACCGCCTGCAATCCGGCGACGCCGTGATTATCCCGGCCTTTGGCACCGAGGTGAGCACGCGCAAAAAGCTGGAAGCCAAGGGATGCATTTTGGTGGACACGACGTGCGGCGACGTGATGAGCGTGTGGAAACGCGTGCGCCAATACTCCAAGGAGCATGTCACCAGCATCATCCACGGCAAGGCCAAGCACGAGGAAACGAAGGCCACCACCTCGCAGGCGCGGGCCTACGGCAGCGGCCATTATCTGGTGGTGTTCACCCTCGCGGAGACGGATTATGTTTGCGACTACATCCAGCGGGGCGGCGACAAGGAGGAGTTCCTGAAGAAATTCGAAGGCGCCTTTTCCGCCGGGTTCGATCCGGATCTGCATTTGCAGGCCGTGGGGGTGGCCAACCAAACGACGATGCTGCGCGGTGAAACCGAGGAGGTGCAACGCCGTTTCAAGGCGGCCATGGGGAAAAAGTATGGCCCGGAAAACATTGAAAAACATTTCCGGTTCTTTGACACGATATGCGGCGCCACGCAGGACCGGCAGGACGCCCTCCAGAAACTGCTGGTCGAGCCCATGAATCTGCTCATCGTAATCGGCGGTTACAATTCTTCTAATACGTCCCACCTGGCGGAAATGGGTGAAGCCAAATTGCCGACATTCTTTATCAAAAACGCCGGCAAAATGGTTTCCGACAAATTGATCCTCCATTACAACCAGCATTTGCATCAGGAAGTTGAGACCCATGACTGGCTGCCGTCCGGCCAGATCACTGTGGGTGTGACGGCGGGCGCGAGTTGCCCGAATAATTTGATCGAAGACACCATCCGCCGCCTGTTTGAACTCCGGGGTATCTCGGTGCAGGAATTATTATTGAAAAATAATTGATGACATCACTGTTGACAAATGATGCAAAAAGCATCATTGTTGCGTCATGAGAATGACCGTTGATTTGGATGAGGACACGTTGGATGAATTATTGAAGGTGACCGGCCTCAAGAAGAACAGTCCAGCAGTGGCTTTCGCCGTGCGCGACTTTCTTAATCGGAAGAAGGCGCGGGACTTCGGCCGGATGTTGCGGGAAGGAAAGTTTGATTATCCTGCCACCAATGAAGAGATTGAAACACGTGATGTGTGACCCCCTTCGCCGCGCTACGGCGCGGCAAGCGCGTGAAGCGCAAGGCGTAAACGGCCACGCTTTAACGATTCAACATCCCAACACCTGGATAATCAAATGGTTCTCGTGGATTCATCAGTCTGGATCGAATCGTTGCGCCGTGACGGGCGGCTGGAGGTCAAGCTGGCGCTCGAAGGCTTGCTGGAAGAGTATGAAGCGGCTTGGTGCGGGCCGGTGAAACTGGAAGTGCTCGGCGGCGCACGCGCAGAAGATCGTGAAAAACTGGAGGCGCATTTCAGTTGCATTCCCTATTTCCCTATGGCCGACGCTGCTTGGGATTCCGCCAAGGCCCTGGCGTGGCGGCTGCGCGACAAGGGGTGCACCGCGCCATGGAACGACGTTTTGATTGCCGCACTTTCGATCAAGGCCGACAGCCGAATTTACGCGATAGACAAACATTTTGATTTGATGCATCGCTCCGGCGCCGGCATCCGGCTTTACCAGCCGGGTTATGGCGGAAAATATGAACCCAACTGAACTGCCTCATGCCCCGCTATCGCCAGGAACTTGAGGACAACGAGCGCCGCACGCTGGCGCCCTTCGCGCAATTCAGCGGCGGCACGCGCGGACGCCGGCATCCGGAGGAACCGCCCCTCTGGCGCACGCAGTACCAGCGCGACCGCGACCGCGTGATTCATTCCCGCGCGTTTCGCCGCCTCGAATACAAGACGCAGGTTTTTCTCAACGGCACCGGCGACCATCTGCGCACGCGGCTGACGCACACCATGGAAGTGGCCGCCATCTCGCGGAATATTGCCAGCGCGCTCCGCCTGAACAGCGACCTCGTCGAGACCATCGCCCTGGCGCACGACTTGGGCCACTCGCCGTTTGGCCACAAGGGCGAAACCGTTTTAAACCAGCTCATGCGCGGTCACGGAGGGTTCGAGCATAATCACCACAGCTTGCGGATCGTTGAGGAGCTGGAACAAAAATATCCGGCCTTTTCCGGGTTGAATCTTTCCTGGGAAGTGCTGGAAGGCCTGGCCAAACATCAAACCGCCTTTGACCGGCCCGGGGCCAAGAAAGGGTTCATCGCGAAGAATCCGTCCCTGGAAGCGCAGATTGCGAATCTGGCGGATGAAATCACCTATTACAGCCACGACCTTGATGACGGCTTGGATTCCGGCCTGCTTTTGGAGGCGGAATTGTGCCGGCATGTCCGGGTGTGGGCACAGGCCGCCAAACTGGTGAAAAAGGAGTTTGGCGTTCCGGCCGAGGAATCTCGCCGCTATTTTACGATTCGCACCATCATTGACCTGCAACTAGCCGATGTCATCACAACCAGCGAACGGCTGATTGACGCCGCCAAAGTCCAGTCCGCCGATGACGTGCGCCGACAGGCGAAGTTGCTGATTCAGTACAGCCCGGAACGCCGCAAATTAAACCTTGAATTGCGACGGTACCTCTACAAAAACCTGTATTTCAACCCGGTCGTCAACAAGCCCCATATCCGCGCCAAGCAATTGCTCCGCGATTTGTTCCGCTATTACCTTAAGCACCCGAAGGAACTTGGCGAACACGCTCGCAAGCGGGTGCGCAAGGACGGCCTTTACCGGGCCGTGTGCGATTATATCGCCGGCATGACCGACCGCTATCTCATGTCCGAACACGCGCGACTATTTGGCGCCCCCCCCGAAATAACACGCTAAGTTCCCAGGGAAACAATGCCTGGTTTCATTTTGCCAGTTGTTCAACATCAAGGTTCTCGCAAGGAACTCACCTGGATATGGTGGAGGCGTACGAGGCCAAACTGGCGCACAATATTTGCTCTCTCGGCCTGCGGCGATCGAAGCAGGCAGCCGTTGCAATTTTTCCATCTGCGTCCAAATTAAAGGCGATGGAGAAAAAAAGCGCACATGTGGTCGTGCTCGGCGCCGGCTTTGGCGGACTGACTTTTTGTCAGCGGTTCCAAAGCCAGGGTGCATTTGTCACGCTGATTGACCGCACCAATCATCATCTTTTCCAGCCGCTGCTGTACCAAGTCGCCACCGCCGGTCTTTCGGCGCCCGAAATAGCACAGCCAATTCGCTCCATTCTATCCGACCGGAAGAACATCACCGTCTTGCTCGACCAAGTTGTCGATTTGAAGCTCGATAAACGCGAGGTGGTTCTGCAGACAAAAACCTTGCCCTACGATTACCTCCTGCTGGCGCTCGGCGGATGCAACCACTACTTCGGCCATCCCGAGTGGGAGCCGTTCGCACCCGGCCTCAAAACGCTCGCTGATGCCGTGCGCATGCGCAGCCGGGTGCTGCTCGCCTTTGAAAAGGCGGAGACCACGGAGGAGGTCGCCAGGCGCGCGCCTTTGATGACCGTGATCATCATTGGCGGCGGGCCAACCGGCGTGGAGTTGGCGGGCGCTTTTGCGGAATTGGCCCGTCACGTATTGCGGCGCGATTTCCGCCGGATTGATCCGGCCCAGGCGAAAATCATTTTGATCGAAGGCGGCCCGCGAATCCTGCCACAACTGCCCGAGGACCTCTCACAACGAGCCACGCGCCAGTTGGAAAAACTCGGCGTGCAAATCCGCATTGGCAGCCAGGTGAAAAACCTCAGCAGCGGCGAGGTGGAGTTGGCAAATGGCGAAATTCTTCGCGGCGAAAACATTCTTTGGGCGGCCGGCGTCTCCGCCACGCCGCTCACGCAAAAGCTCGGCGTGGAACTGGACCGGGCCGGACGCGTGAAGGTGAATCCTGACTTAAGTGTGCCGGGCCATCCCGAGGTGTTCGCCATCGGCGACTTGGCGCTCGTGATGCAGGCGGACGGCAGACCGGTTCCCGGTGTTTCACCGGCGGCCATGCAGATGGCGCGCCACGTGGCCGAGATCATTGACCACGAACTCGCCGGTCTTCCGATCCCGCGCGCACCGTTCAGATACTGGGACAAGGGAACGATGGCGACCATTGGCCGCTCAAAGGCGGTGGCACAGGTTGGCGCGGTCAAGTTGTCCGGGCTGATGGCTTGGCTGGCGTGGCTGTCGCTGCACTTGGTTTTTCTGATTGGATTTCGCAACAAGGTGGCCGTGATGCTCGACTGGATTTACTCTTATTTTGCCTATAAACGCGGCGCCCGCATCATCATGGACGAATCGCCGGAGCCAGGGCGCGAAATAATCAAGCGATGATTATTTCCCCTTGCCAAGCCACAGGGACGTCTGAAATCAGGAGCAGCCGTCATGGCTGGTTCCTCCGTTCGACCAAATTCATGCCCGGCAACTCCGCGAGCAATTGCGAAACCGTTTTTGTCTGCCCGGGCAAAATCAAAGCCGGTGTGATTTCGCTCAAGGGCTGGAGCACGAACCGACGCAGATGCGCGCGTGGATGGGGCAGGATGAGGCGGGGGGCATTGCGGATTAGGTTGCCAAAGGCGATTAAATCCAAATCCAGCGGACGCGGTTCGTTGTGGATTTTCTTCGGTTGCCGGCCGAATTTCTGTTCCAACACGCGCAGTTTTTCCAGCAACGATTCTGGAGTTTCATTCGTTCGCGGCACGAGGCCAACCACGGCGTTTAAAAAGTCTGGGGAGCCGGGCGGGCAATCCACCGGCGTGGTCTGCCACAGGGAAGATATTAGAACTGGCTGGTCGGAGATAGCTTGCAGCCGGGTCATGGCGGCGCGAATCACTTTGGCGGAGTCGCCTAGATTTGAGCCTAGAGCTACAATTGCCAGTGTCACGTTCAAATCCTGGCCAATAACTGGCGGCGCGCAAGCAGCAAAGTCAGAAGAATCAATACGAAGGATTCAATAATCTTTGCGAAAGCGGTTCCGTAACCTAGTCCCACGATGAATGGCTGTTCGGTGGAAGCGGGGATTAATCTGTGATAGAGGATCTGTAGTGCAGTGGTAAGCAACGGGGGAATCAAAAAGGCCGCAACAATAGCTGCCGAACGACTGGATTGGGTTGGCTTGTTTCGCAACCAGGCTGAAATGCCGTTGCATTTTCGCGTGATAAACCGCCAGCCGATTAGCAGCGCCACGGCAAAAGCCAGCAAATGCACCAAGCCGGACAGCAGTCCGGCATATAACTGTGCGGAGGAGGTATTGCCAAGCAACAAAACCGGCTTGATCCCCAGCGCCGTCGTTCCTTCAGTGATGGCATAGACCGAGGAGCGCATGAATCCGAAGACTTGCGTTCCGACCAGCATCCACAGCGCGCGATTCAGCCAAACCCCACGCGGGTTGATCTTTCCGAATTCTGCACCCAGCGCCGTGCCGCCGCCGACGCGCCTGGTCGCTATGAAAAACGCCTCATCAACTGCCAACCCGGGTTGCGTCAGATTGGCGATGGAATCGCGCAGGTGCGACTCGAGTTCGTCCAGATTCTCTGGGCGAAAGGCGGGGGACGCATTGAGGCCTTCACGCCATTGTTGAATTGCCTGGGTCAGGTCAAACGGGGATGTGGTGGTTGCCATAATTTTGCCAGAGTTTCGTGAACAGTAAGCCACTGTTGCTTTTCTTCCTGCAAAGCCTTCCGGCCTGCTTTGCGCAGCCGGTAATATTTCCGCTTGCGTCCGGATTCGGATTCGCGCCAATCGGATTGAATCAACTCCTCGTTCTCCATCCAGTGCAGCACCGGATAAAGCATTCCCTCGGTCCACTCAATCTTGCCGCCGGAAAGTTCACGTACCCGCTGGATCAGCGCGTAGCCATAAGTCTCACCCTCCGTCAACACCGACAAAACGAGCGGGACGGTCGAGGCGGCGACGAGTTCTTTAGCAAGCATGGCACTACTATGCCTAACACTGCAATGCTTGTCAAGCCGAATTCTTCACCGATACAAAAGTCAGCCGGGAGTCAGGCTGTCCGCGCCTTCAGTTCGTTTTCGCGAAGTGGTGCGCCGCACCATAAACGTGAACTGCGAAGTGCGGATTTACTTGAGCGATCCTCAAGGGGCATTCCGCGCTCCGCCTTCCGCATTTAGAACTCATTTCAGCCCCAGCACGTCCTGCATGTTGTAGAGGCCAGGCTTTTGTTGGACCAGCCACCGCGCGGCGCGGAGCGCGCCGTGGGCGAACGTGTCGCGGCTGGACGCCTTATGCGTGAGTTCCAGGCGTTCGCCGACGTCCGCAAAAATGACCGTGTGATCGCCCACCACGTCGCCGCCGCGAATGGAGTGGAGGCCAATCTCGCCCTGGGTCCGCTCACCAATGATGCCCACGCGACCGTGGCGCGCGGCTTGGTCCAGGCGCAGCTTGCGCACGTCGGCGAGAATTTCCGCAAGCGTTTTCGCGGTGCCGCTGGGCGCGTCTTTCTTCAGGCGATGGTGCATCTCGACCACTTCAAGGTCGAAGTCCGGGCCGAGGATTTCCGCCGCTTTGCGCGTGAGCCAGAACAGGGTATTGACGCCCGTGGAAAAATTCGACGCCCAGACGATGGGAATCCTTTTCGCGTTTATTTTGATCGCGGCGGTGTCGGTGTCCGTATGGCCGGTGGTGCCGATGACCAGCGCCTTTTTATGTTTGGCGCAAAGCTGGGCAACGCCCAGCGTGGCCGAATGGGCGCTGAAATCAATGACCACATCGCAACCGCGAATGACGCCGGCAAGATTGTCGCCCTGGTCAATCTGCGCGACGACCTTGATTCCGCGGGTTTTTTGGGCGCACGCGACCAGCGCCTGGCCCATGCGGCCCTGCGATCCGTTGATGATCACCCGGGTATTCATTCCAGCACGTCGCACCGCTTGAGCGTGGTGCGCAGGGTTTCCCAATTCTTGGGGTTCATGGGTACCAGCGGCAGGCGATATTCTTCGTCAATCAATTTCATCATGGCGAGGGCGGCCTTCACCGGCGTGGGATTCGTTTCAACGAACAAATCCTTGAACAGCGGATAATACCGCGCATGCAGCGCCGCCGCCTTGCGCGCGTCGCCGCGCGCAAACGCATTCACCATCTGCGAAACCGCCTTCGGAATGACATTGGACGCCACGCTGATGACCCCATCCGCGCCGACCGACATGAACGGCAGCGTGAGCGAATCGTCGCCGGACAAAATTTCGAATTTCGGTCCCAACGCAGCCCGCAACTGCGACACGCGGTCGCAGCTCCCGCCCGCCTCCTTGATGCCGACCACATTATTGCAATCGTGCGCGAGGCGTTTGACCGTGTCCACCGCGATCTCGACGCCGCAACGGCTGGGAATGCTATAGAGCACGAGGGGCAACTTGGTCACTTTGGCAATGGCCTTGAAGTGCTGGTAAAGGCCCTCCTGGGTGGGTTTGTTGTAATAGGGCGCAACCTGCAAGGAGCCGTCCGCGCCCGCCTTTTCCGCCGCCTGGGTGAGATAAATGGCCTCGCTCGTGGAATTGCCGCCGGTGCCGGCGAGCACCTTGAGCTTGCCCGCCGCAAATTTCACGGACCACGCGATGATTTGGATGTGCTCCTCATAATTCACCGTAGGTGATTCGCCGGTAGTGCCCACCGGCACAATGCCGTCCACGCCGCCCTTGATTTGAAACTTGATCAGGCGCTCGAGCGCGGTTTCGTCCAGTTGACCGCCGTGAAACGGCGTGACTATTGCAGTATAGGTTCCCGTAAACATGGTTTAATCCAGCCCTTCAGTTTAGCGGAAAAACGCCATTTGGCGAGCGGCAATTTTCGCCGTCACGCCAGCGCCTCGGCGATGACCTGGGCCATGTGCAGGGTGCGGACGGTGACGAGCTGCCGAACTTGATGCCGGCAGCTGGTGCCGGAAAGGACAATGGTGGTGCCGTAGGGCTGGGCTTTGATTTGTGCCACCAGCGGTTCGGCGATTTTGAGCGAGAGCTCGTACTTCGAAGCCATCATGCCGAACGATCCGGCCATGCCGCAGCAGCCGGTGTCGAGCATGGCCACGGTGCGGTTGGGCAGCCGCGCGGCCAGCCGCTGCGAGCTTTTTGGGTCCGTCAGCGCCTTGGCGTGACAATGGGCATGGATGGCCACCCGCCCTTGTTCGTGGTCGAACTTCAAGGCGTCCGGTTGTTGCTTCAGCAAATTCTCGATAAAGTCCTCGAACAGGATGCAACGCGCCGCCACTTCCTCCGCGCCGGGCAGTCCCAATTCGCGGTAATCTTCCGCGAACATCGAGTAGCAGGACGGTTCGAGGAAGATGATGGGCGCCTCGTCATTGGCAAGGATGGCGAGGTTGTGCCGGCCGAGCCTGGCCGTCTCGTCGAGGTTGCCGATGCTGAAAGCCGGGCGGCCGCAGCATTTGCGCTGAGCCGGCAGCGTCACGTAGCACCCGGCGGCTTCGAGCACTTTTACGGCCGCAATCCCGATGTCCGGCTCGTTATAGCGGGTGAAGGTGTCGTCCCACAGCACCACCCGTCCGCGCTGGCCGTCCGTATCGTGCGCCCGTTTCTGGAACCAGCGGTCAAAGCGTTCGCGGGCGAAGGCGGGAGTCTCCCTTTCCGCACTGATGCCAAAGAGCTTTCCGAAGATATGACGGACCGAACGCGAGCCGAGGACGGCGTTGGCCAGCCAGGGTGCGGAGCAGCCGAAACGGCCCAGCGTATCCACCGAACTGACGAGTCTTTGCAGTGGTGTGAGGCCGTCCCGCTGGGTGCGCGCGTGCAGCAGTTCGGCCTTAAGCAGCGGCAGATTCACGTTGGATGGACATTCGGTGGCGCAAGCTTTGCAGGACAGGCAGTTCGACAGGGCGTACTCCAGCTCCTCCGCACGCAGCGGATCGTGGCCGGACCCGCGCATTTCCAGCGCGGCGCGAATCAGATTCGCGCGGCCGCGGGTGGACATGCCTTCCTCGCCGGTGGCCAGGAAGGTGGGGCACATCGTGGCGGTTTGCTTGAGGCAGCCGCCGCAGCCGTTGCACTGCTCCAGGTTGGCCGCAAAGGATCCATCGCGCGCCGCAAACGCCAGGTGCGAGACAAACGGCAGCACCAGATTCCGGTCCGCGGTCTGACGCAGGTGCCGGTCAATCTTATAGCGGCCGTCGCCGATGATTTTGCCAGGATTGAACACGTTGTTCGGGTCGAATGCCTGCTTGATCTCGCGCATGACGTGGTACAACTCCGTTCCCACCTGTTGCTTGAGATACTCCGTCCGGGCGATGCCCACGCCATGTTCGCCTGAGAGCGAGCCGCGAAACTGCGCCACCAGCGCCGCCACTTCGTCGGCAATCTGCCGGAACTTTTTCAGATCCTCCGAACTGTGCAAATCCAACACGGGACGCACGTGCAGCAGGCCGGCCGCCGCGTGTCCATAAAATGACGCTTCCACGCCCACGCGCGCCATCAGCTCCTCCAGACCCGCGACATACGCGGGCAGATCGCGCGGACGCACGGCCGCATCCTCCACAAAGCACGCCGGTTTGGCCGCGCCTTTGCAACTGGTGAGCAGTGAAAGTCCCGCCTTGCGCATGGCCCACACCAAATTCTGTTCATGCGCGGTCTTTAAGATCTGCCGGCGCCGGCCGAGGCGGCGCTGGGCCATTTGCGCGAGCTTGGCCGGCGCGTCCGCGAAGAATTCCACGATCAAAATGGCGGCACTCGGTTGCGCGTCCAGATCCAGCAGGGCGCGCACCGCTTGGAACTCGCGCTGGCCGCGCGTCTGGTCGAACAGCGGACGATCCACGTGTTCGATCGCCGCCGGCTGCAAGTCCAGCAGCGATTCGGTGGCCTGCATCGCCTCCGCCACGGAATCGAAAAAGAGCAGGCCCACGCCGCGTTGCGCCGGCAGGGGGACGACCTTCAGTTCCGCTGAAAAAATCCCGGCCAGCGTGCCTTCGCTACCGCAGAGAATGGGGATGAGATTGTCGGGGCTCTCCATGGCCCGCGCCAGCCCGTAGCCCGGCCAGCGCTTTGGCAGTCCGGCGGGGAAACGTTCGGCGATGTGCAACGAGTTCAGCATGACCAGGTCGTCCACGAGATTTCGCTGCTGCTGCAAGGCGGGTTCCTGGGGGCCGATCCGGGCGTACTTGCCGTCGGCCAGGATGAGATCCAGCGAGTGAACGTGCTGGCCGGTGGTGCCATAGACCGGCGTGTGCGCGCCGGACGAATCGTTGGCAATCATGCCACCCAGCGTCGCGCGCGAACTGGTGGCCACGTCCGGCCCGAAGCGGTAGCCGTGCGGATGGAGAAAAGCATTGAGCTGGTCCAGCACCACTCCGGCGCTGACGCGAACCACGCGCCGCTCGGGGTCAAAATCCAGAATTTGCCGGTTATGCCGCGCAAAATCCACGATCAGGCCTTCCCCCACCGCCCCGCCGCTCAAGCCGGAACCGGCGCCGCGCGGAATCACCGGCACGCCCGCCACCAGCGCCGACTGAATGACGTGCGCGGCCTGCTTTACCGTTTTTGGAAAAGCGACCGCCTGCGGCACGATTTGGTACGGCGATGCGTCCGTGGCGTAAAGCTGCAGCGTCTGATTGTCGAACGCCACTTCACAGTTTGACGCGTTCAACGCCGACATTTGTTGCGTGGAAAGCATTCCCCCAAGAATACTGGCGCAACCGCCGCTTGTAAAACGCGCATTTTTTTGGATTACGCACGGACGTAGCGGCGTCTCGTCCCGTCCTCCGTGGCATCGCTGCGGAGGGTGGACAGAACGCCGCCATCCAAGATTGATGCATTGGTGCATTTAGGATTGTGACAAGCAGTTGCGGCTTGCCCAATCGGCGTGACAATGAGGCGGCAATCTTATTAAATCTGGGCGATGAGCAAGACTTTCGCACAACGTTCGGACGATTTTTTGAAGATCAGCGGGCAATTCAAGCTGGGAGAACTGGTCACCGAGGCGTCGCATCCCGTAACGGCGAATTTGAGCGACACGGCGAAAGTGGACATAGGCGCCGCCCTAAAACTGCTGTTTGACGTGGACGCCGAGGTGATCCGCAAATACCGGGAATTTGTGGAGTCGGGCCGGGCGGAGACGATCAAAGCGGCGGCCGTGCAGGCTTTGCGCGCAGGCGGGCGCATTTTTTTCACCGGTTGCGGTTCGACCGGACGGCTGAGCATCCTGCTGGATTCAGTCTGGCGCGATTTCTGGCAGCAGCAAAAGACCCTCACCCGGCCTCCCGCCTTCGCCGAGGCTACGGCGGGCAAGTCGGCACCCCTCTCCCATCCGATGGGCCAGGGGGGGGATTGGGAGGACCGGACGTTCAGCGTGATGGCGGGCGGGGATTTCGCGCTGATCAAATCGGTCGAGGGTTTCGAGGATTTCGCGGGGTTTGGCAGGAAGCAAATGACGGACCTTGAGGTATCGGCCAAGGATGTGGTGTTTGCCATCACGGAAGGCGGCGAGACCTCCTTTGTCATCGGGACGGCCTGGGCAGGTGTGGAAGCTGGGGCGAAGGTCTATTTCGTCTATAATAATCCCGATGAGGTCCTCTGCGCGCACGTGGAGCGCAGCCGGGAGGTGATCGAGGATTCGCGCATTGAGAAGATCAATCTTACGACGGGACCGATGGCCATCACGGGCTCGACGCGAATGCAGGCGACTTCGATCCAATTGTGCGTGATGCTGACCCTATTGGAGATGGTGGTTCGGGAATTGGCCGGCCGGCCGCCGCTGGAGATCGCCGCTCAGTTTCTGGCACCGCTCGAGACCGCTTATGCCAGGCTGAAATCTCCCGAGTTTCTGCAATCCCTGGCTTCGCTGGTGTCGCTGGAAGAAACGACCTATCGCACGCGCAGCAAGAACAATTATTTTGCCGGCCGCTTCGGGATTGACGTCCTGACCGACACCACCGAGCGGTCGCCCACCTTTTGCACGCCGCCATTCCGCAAGTTTGACGACGACCGCGCGACGGAATCGTGGGCGTTCCTGTTTGTGGCGGAGGATTGGACGGACAAGGCGTGGGACGGAATTTTGAAACGCCGGCCGCGCTGCGTGGAGTGGCGGGAGCCGGAAATTCGCGCGCTAGTCGCGGAGGAGAACGTTGAACGCACGCTGGAGACTGTCGAAAAAATCAGCACCACCGAGCTGATGCGCTACAAGATTGGGAGCAATGGCCTCAGGTGCCGCGTGCTGGTGGTGGAGGATTGCGCGGTGGCGGTGATGTCGGAGACGGAAAAACCGGAGGCGCGAAAATTCCAGCTCAAGCAACTGGAATCGGCCCGCACCACCAAGGCGCACACGGCCTTGCTTTATTTCGGCTCGGAACCGCCGGAGACATTGCCGGCGGCAGTGGAGCTGTTTGTCCAAGTTCCCGTGCCGCGGACGGATTTGCTGCTGGACGGCGTGACACGGGTGATGGTGAAGCTGGTGCTGAACACCCTCTCGACCTGCACGATGGTGCGCCTGGGCCGGGTAATGGGCAATTACATGATCTGGGTGGTGCCGAGCAACCTGAAACTCATAGACCGCGCCACGCGCTATATCACCAAGCTTACGGATTTGAGCTATCCGGCGGCCAACCGGCTGCTGTTTGAAATCGTCGCTTATGTGGAGCCGCGCATGAAGGCGGACCAGGCGTATCCGCCGGTCGTGGCGATGGCGGTGCGCCGGGCCAAGGAAAAACTGACAAATGAGCAGGCCGAGGAACGGCTGAAGGCGGAAGGTTAAACCAAGGATTTCGGCGCGGCGGTGCTCTGACGTAATACGAGTTCCGCGGGCAGACGACGGGACACGGCCTTTTCGCCCCGGATCAGATTCATCATGGTCTCCACGGCGGCGAGGCCGAACCGGAATTTAGGCTGGCTGACAGTGGTGAGCGGCACGCGATAGAATTCCGCGGCGAGAATGTTGCCGAAGCCCGCGATGGAAACGTCGCCGGGGATTTTAATGCCTTGTTGCAGCAGCGTTTCCGCGCAGCCGATGGCCACCGGATCGCTCACCGTCTGCACGGCGGTGGGGTGGCAGTCTTCGCCGAGCATTTGCAGCGCGGCCTTGGCGCCGTCCTCCAAAGTGCTGCCGGCGGCAAATACCAGCTTGTCATCCACCTCGAGGCCGGCCTCGCGATGGGCGCGGCGGTAGCCATCGAACCGTTCGTGCGCCCAAGGCGCGGCGGGCGGGCCGGTAAAATAGGCGATTTGCTTGTGCCCCAGCTCGAGCAAATGCCTCGTGACTGCGAAGCTGGCGGCGACCTCCTCGACCTCAACGCTGATGAAGTTTTTACAAAACGGCGCGGGCGGTCCGAGCAGGACCGTGGGGATTTTGCGCGCGACAATTTCCTGGTAAATGCGGGCCTCGGCCTCGAACCGATACACCGGCGTGAGGAACAGTCCGTCCACGCGGCGCGAGAGCAGGCGGCGCAGGCAGGCCTCCTCGCGCTCCGGCTGGTTGAGCGTTTGGGCGAACAGCACGTCGTAACCGAGTTCGTAGGCGCGCTCCTCGATGGCAAACACCATGCGCGCATAGACGGGATTGGTGGTGGCGGGAATGACCAGGCCGAACAGCTTGGTGGTTTTTGTGCGCAATCCTTGCGCGCTGGAATCCGGCACATAACCCAGCTGCTCGGCCAGCGCTTTGATCCTGGCCTTGGTTTCGGCGGAAACATCCGGCTCGTCCCGCAAGGCCTTGGAAACGGTCATCACCGAAACGCCGACGAGCTGGGCTATGTCTTTTAACCTGACCATGTTTAAAATGACGTATGTCGAATGACGAAAGACGAATGAAAAGCAATGCCACTGCTTGGCCTGGTTGTTTCATGCTTCATATCTCCTGATCCTTTGCTTAAAAGTACGTTCCGCGCCAGTGCAATTTGCGCCGCAGCGCTTCCAAAAACGAGCTGTTCTTCAAATGCACCAGCCGCACCGCGCGGCGGCTCCGGCGGATGGTCACTTCGTCGCCGTCGCCGAGTTCGCCTACAATCTGGCCGTCGGCATTCAGATACGCGGTGGCCACGGTGGTAACCGCCTTGACGGTGATGGTGGCGGACAGGGGCAGGATGATCGAGCGGTTGGACAGGGCGTGAGGACAAATTGGCGTGAGGGCGAACACCTCCGCCGTGGGCAGCACGATGGCGCCCCCCGCCGCCAGCGAATACGCTGTGGAGCCGGTAGGCGAACTCACGATCAAACCGTCGCAGCGGTAGCGGGTGATGGGTTCGCCATTCACGCTCACGTCCAGCGCGATCAAGCGCGAAACCGCGCCGCGGCTGATGACGATGTCGTTGAGCGCGGCGGCTTGGATTTTCTTCCCGCGCCCGATGCCACCGGCCTCGATGAGGGCGCGGGTTTCAAACTTGAATTCGCCGCGCCACACGAGTTTCAGGGCCTCGGCCAGCTTGTCGGAGGGCACGGCGGTGAGAAAACCGAGGCCACCGATATTCACGCCGAGCATGGGCGTGTGGGACCCGGCGATCTGCCGCGCGGTGTGCAGCATGGTGCCGTCGCCCCCGAAAACCAGGAGCAAATCCACTTCCCGGGCGAGGGCGGACAACTGCGGCAACGCCAGGCAGTTTAGTCGGGCGAGCCGGGCCGTGATTTCGTCGCAGACCACGGTGCGCCCGCTGCGCTGGATCAGGCGCGCGGCGGCGCGGACGCTCGCGGCGCAGGCGGATTTCTCCGCGTTGCCCACGAGGCCTATGCGTTGGAAATGATCAGCGGACTTTTTCAATCAGCGCCAGGAATTCTTTGTTGCCGGCCGGGCCGAGCAAGGGAGATTCAACCACACCGCGCCAGCAAATGCCAGCCTGCGCCGCGACAAATTGTTGCAGCTCCGCGAGCACGCGTTCGTGCACCGCAGCGTCGGTGATCACGCCACGGCCCCGGTCGGCCTCTGCCTTGCCAGCCTCGAACTGCGGTTTGATGAGGGCCACGATCCGGCCGCCCGGCTTTAGCAGCGGCACGGCCGGCGGCAGGATTTTTTTCAGCGAAATGAAGGAGCAATCCACCACGATGAGGTCGGCTGGAGGCTCGGCGGGTTGAGCGGCATCGGACGAGCCGGACGGATTGGACGAATCGGGTTGAAGATTAGTCGGGGCGAAATCTTTGCACGTCAAATAGCGGGCGTTGGTTTTTTCCATGACCACCACGCGCGGGTCCTGGCGCAACTTCCACGCGAGCTGACCCTGGCCGACGTCCACGGCAAAAACCTTGACCGCGCCGTGCTGCAAGAGACAGTCGGTGAAGCCGCCGGTGGAGGCCCCTAGGTCAATCGCGGTCAGGGCGGCGGCGTTGATTTGGAACTGTTCCAGTGCGTGCTCCAGCTTGTGGCCGCCCCGGCTGACAAACTTCGCCGGCGCGTCCACAGTAAGGTCATCGGCGGGCTGCACACGGTCGCTGGGCTTGCGCGCCGGCTGGCCGTTGACGCGCACTTGTCCGGCCAGGACGAGCCGCTTGGCCTTTTCGCGGCTGTCGCACAGCCCGCGTTCGACGAGCACTTGATCCAGACGGGAGATGGCCATTGGTTTCGCCGGAATTTAAGGCAAAGCCGGTTGCAAGACAATGGGAACCGAAGTTAAATCCGAAGGCCGATATCCGAAATCCGAAAGAAATCCGAAGACCGAAGGCCGAATCAGCGGGTTGGCATGGGATTTCACCCTCACCCTTTTAGGACGCTGCGAAACTCGTTTCGGATTTCGGGGCTTCGGGCCTCGGATTTCTGGTTGCCAAAGTGAAAAGAATTTTTCAAGATGCGCTGTGGGAAGAAATACCATGGCACCCAATCCTTTAACCTCGAAGCCTGCCTTGCCGCGAAAACATCCGCAGGGTCTTGAATCATTTATTGCCGTATGAAACTGTTTTTGCCCATAGCCCTCGCCCTGGCTTGCATCGCCCTGGTCATAGCGCTGATAGTGACGAAGCAGGGTGACCGTGCGCAGCATGACGCTGACGCCGGCGCGATGGTCGATCTTTCGAACCGGTTGACGTCGGCGCAGTCACAAGTCGCCATGCGCGACGGAACGATTCTCACCTATTCCAACCGCCTCGACGAAAGTCTTTCCGCGTCCATGGCATTCTCCAATCAACTGCTGGAAGCCCAGTCCGCCATTGTTTCCGGCAAGGAACAAATCACCAATCTGAGCCGGCAGGTTGCGGAAGCAGAATTGCAAAATCAAACTTTGGGCCGGCGCGTCATGAATCTGACCAACCAAATTGCGCGCGGCACGAATGAAATCGCTTTGCTTGAGGCCAGTCTGACTCAGACAAACCGGGATCTGGTTCAGGCCGGCAAAGATTATGTGCTCCTGGAGAATCGTTTCCGCATGAATGTGGCCGAGCGGACGGTGGTGGAACGAAAGTTCAATAATCCAATGGAGCTGCAGGCTCAAATAAAGAAGTTAAAGAAAAATCCAGCCGGCGTGATTTCCACGGACAGCATTTATGCAGGTTTGAATGTGGTGGTGAGTTCGAACGGCAGTTGCCATGTGATGGCTCCGAATTGAGCTGGGTGTGGCTGGAGGCAACTCGCAAGACGCTTCGCAAAAGAAGGTCCGGCCGGCAGTCACGTCATCGTATAGTGCGGTGGCTTCAGCACCGCTTTTCCCCCCGGCGAAGGTTGGCGTTGGTTCGTGGCCGCATCGTCCGCCCAAAAGCGGCGGTGAACGCGCCGCGCTCCATGCGCCAATCGAGGCGCCACACACAGCAAGTGGCCAACAATTGGCTATTTTCCAGTTGCCGCCGCCCGTTGTTTCACCAAAAAATCCAGCCACGGCTTCATTCCCTCTCCGGTTTTTGCCGACAACTCAAACACGTCGGCGTGATGGCTCACCCGATGCAGGTTGGCGAGCGCCTGTTCGCGGTCAAACCCGACGGCGGACACGAGGTCGCCCTTGGTCACCACGGCGACATCGGCGGAATGGAACATCGGCGGATATTTCAGCGGCTTGTCTTCGCCTTCGGTTGTGGAAAGGAGCACCACGCGCAAGTCTTCGCCCAGGTCATAATCGGCCGGGCATACCAGGTTGCCGACATTTTCGATGACCAGCACGTCCAGTTGGTCCAAGTCGAGCTGACCCGCCGCCTTGGAGACCATGTCGGCGTCCAAGTGGCAGACGGTACCGGTGGTGATTTGCACGACGGGAATGCCGGCCGTGCGCAGCTTGGCGGCGTCGTTGTCCGTGGCGAGGTCGCCCACGATCACGCCCACGCGCAATTTTTTGCCCAGCCGGGCCGCGGTCTCGCGAATGAAAGTCGTTTTACCCGAACCGGGCGAAGAAACGACGTTCAGCACCAGCAACTTTTTGGCGCGGAAAAAACCGCGATTGCGCTCGGCCAGCCGGGCGTTTTTCTCCATCAACGAACGGTTGATCGTCACGGTTTGAGGCCCCGGCTCGTGGCCCTGGTGCTCGTGGTCGTGAGGATGGCTGTGGCCATGGTGGTGCTCCTGGCCGGGACCGTGCTCGTGGTCGTGCTCATGCTCGTGTTCATGCGCATGTCCGCTGATTTTCACGTCGCCACCTCCAAGGCCGCAGCCGCATTCTTTGCACATATTATTTTATTTATCAATTTCCACTGCGGCGATTTCCAGTTCCCGCCCGCGCCGCAGCTCACCACTCGGGTTGTGACAGCGGGGACATTCGTTAAACAAGTCCACGCATTCAAATTCCGCCTGGCACGGCGCACACCAGCATGCCCCCGGCACGGGCTCGATTTCCAGCGTCGCGCCCGCAGCCATGGTCTCGTGCGAAACCACGTCGAACGCGAACCGCAAAGAGTCCTCCACGACGCCGCTCAATGTGCCGAGGCGCAGCCGTAATTTTAGAATCCGCTTCGCGCCGGCAGTCGTGGCGGCGTCTTCCGCCATCCGCAACGCTTCGCTCATGATGGCAACCTCGTGCATGGATGCATATCAACGTGAACCAGCCGGACGGAAAAATCAAATCCGTTCGGCGGCCGGCGGGCTTAGGCGAAGGTCCGGGAAACATTAACGACGTGGGAACTTTGTGGAGCAAGTTTGTCAGCCCACACGCTGCGGAGGGAGACAATCCGCCCTCCGAGAGCAAAAAGAGTGGCGCGAGCACCCTACAGAATATAGCTTTGGCGTGGTTCCAATGCCGGCCCAAATCTTGCAGCAACAGCCCCCGCCTGCCGCGCGCGTGCGCGTAAGAGTCGTCCTTCGCGGCGCCGTGCAGGGGGTTGGCTTTCGTCCGTTTGTCCATCGCCTCGCCAATGAATTGGGGCTGGCCGGCTGGGTCAATAATTCGCCTCAGGGCGTTTTGGCGGAAGCCGAAAGCGAGCGGCCGGTACTGGAACAGTTTCTGCGCCGCTTACGGAACGAAAAACCTCCGTTAAGCTTCATTCAAAGCCTGGAGACAACGTGGTTGGACGCGGTCGGATTCGGCACCTTTGAAATTCGCGCCAGCAATACCACCGGCAATAAAGTCGCGCTGGTGCTGCCGGACTTCGGCACCTGTCCGGATTGTTTGCGCGAGATTCTGGATCCCCAAAACCGGCGTTTCCGCTATCCCTTCACCAACTGCACGAATTGCGGTCCGCGCTTCAGCATCATCGAGGCGCTGCCCTACGACCGGGCGAACACGTCCATGAAACAATTCACCATGTGCCCGGCGTGCCAGTCCGAATTTGATGATCCGCAGGACCGGCGGTTTCATGCGCAGCCCAATGCCTGTCCGGTTTGCGGTCCGCACCTGGAGTTTTGGCGTGGCGGTGTGGGTGAGCACACGACTGAAGAATTACCGCGTGCTCATGCACGCGGCCACGAGGTCGTGGCTGGCGGTAACGACGCATTATCGGCCGCCGCCACCGCCATTCGCGCGGGCAAAATCGTGGCGGTCAAGGGCATCGGCGGCTTTCACCTGCTGGTGGACGCGCGCAACGAAAATGCCGTGCGGCTTTTGCGCGAACGCAAACACCGGGAAGAAAAGCCGTTTGCGCTGTTATTTCCATCGCTGGAAAGTGTCCTCGCCGTGTGTGAAGTCTCGCCGCTGGAAGAACGTCTCTTGTGCTCGCCCGAAGCGCCGATTGTGCTGTTGCGGAAAATCGCGAATCGTCCATCGCCCATCGTCAATGCCGTGGCTCCCGGCAATCCGAACCTTGGCGTGATGCTGCCGTCAAATCCCCTCCATCACTTGCTCTTGGCGGAACTTGGGTTTCCCATCGTGGCCACCAGCGGCAACCTGAGCGACGAGCCGCTATGCACGAATGAACTCGAGGCGGTTGAACGGCTGCGGAGCGTCGCCGATGGTTTCCTGATTCACAACCGCCCGATTGTCCGCCACGTGGATGATTCGATTGTGCGGGTGATGCTGGGCCGGGAGATGGTTTTGCGCCGCGCGCGGGGATACGCGCCGCTGCCCATCCAAGTGCGGAATGCGAAGTGCGGAGTACGGAATGAAGGCCTCGGATCGGCCGAACCGGATTCCGAATTCCGAACGCCGAATTCCACAATTATCCTGGCCGTGGGCGCGCACTTGAAAAACTCGGTGGCCCTGGCGGTGGGCGGCAATGTGTTCATCAGCCAGCATATCGGCGATCTGGAAACCAGCCAGGCGGACAGCGCGTTTCGCCGGGTGATCGTCGATTTGCAAAAGCTATACGAAGCCAAGGCGGAAATCGTGGCCGCTGATCTGCATCCGGATTATCTTTCGACCCAGTTTGCATTGGAGGGCCGGGCTCCGACCCAGGTCCAATCAGGACGTGAATCCAGGCAACGAGCCGGGCCGGAGACCGGCGCTCCAGTGGTGGTGCGGGTCCAGCATCACGTGGCACATGTGCTTTCTTGCCTGGCGGAGAATGAAACCCAATTGCCTGCGCTCGGCGTGGCGTGGGATGGCACGGGCTACGGGACGGACGGCACCGTCTGGGGCGGCGAATTCTTTCTGGCGACGTCCGAGGCCGTGGAACGCGTGGCCAGTCTGCGTCCATTTCGTCTCCCTGGCGGCAACGCCGCCGTCAAGGAACCGCGCCGGGTGGCGCTGGGCATGTTGTATGAAATGCATGGCGATGCTATCTTTGAACAAGCTGAATTGCCACCAGTCGCCGCCTTTTCCGCCAAGGAGTTGCCGCTACTCAAGACCATGCTTAATCGCGGCTTGAATTCGCCGGTCACCTCGAGCGTCGGGCGCTGGTTTGACGCGGTGGCGGCCATGCTCAATCTGCGCCAACAGGCGCGTTTTGAAGGCCAGGCTGCGATGGATCTGGAATTCGCGCGGGAAAATGTGCTAACTGACAAGTTTTACCAGTTGCCGCTTGTCACGCGCGACTCGTTGTGCATTCTGGACTGGTTCCCGGCCATGGGGGAGATTCTGCGGGAAGCGCAGAGCGGTGTTTCCGTCGGGGAAATCGCGGCAAAGTTTCACAACACCCTGGCCGAGGCCATCGTGGCGGTGGCCCGGAGGTTTGGACAGGAGCGCGTCGCCTTGAGCGGCGGTTGTTTTCAAAACCGTTATTTGCTCGAACGAACCGTCGGCCGGCTGCGCGCGGAAAAATTCCAGCCGTACTGGCCTCAAAGGGTGCCGCCGAACGACGGCGGGATCGCGTTGGGACAGGTGATGGCTGCGCTCCGAGCCCCAAGGCAAAGGCCCGTGGAAGCGTTTATGCGGGAAGGGTGATGCGTGATTGCAGTCCCTTAAGATCGCAAATCGTAATTCAAAAATCGTAAATTGCATGTGTCTGGCCATTCCAGGAAAAGTCGTGAGCATCAGCGGAGACGACCCGCTGACGCGCATGGGCAGAATTGATTTCTCCGGCATCGTCAAGCAGGCCAGCCTGGCCTATGTGCCGGAGGCGCAAGTGGGCGACTACGTCATCGTCCATGTTGGCTTTGCGTTGAGTAAAGTGGACGAGGCGGAAGCGCAAAAAGTCTTTGAATATTTGAAACAAATGGACGAGCTGGGGGATTTGGAGCAAACGGGGAGTGAACGCTGAAGCGTTAAAGCGTGAGGCGTGAAGCGTTGCAGCGCTGAAGCGCCCGCGCGGGAGCCGCGCCACGCAATGCGGCGACGAATTAAAAGAACAACATGAAATTCCTCGACGAATATCGCGATGGCGAACTCGCGCAGAAGCTGGCGGCGGAAATTCACCGCGCCACGACCAAGCCATGGACGGTCATGGAGGTCTGCGGTGGCCAGACCCACGCGATTGTGAAATTCGGGATTGATGAACTGTTGCCGGGGAACATCACCCTCATTCATGGACCGGGCTGTCCGGTATGCGTCACTCCGCTGGAAGTGATCGAACAGGCCCTGGAAATCGCCGCCCAGCCCGGCGTCATTTTCACCTCGTTCGGCGATATGCTGCGGGTACCGGGAAGCGAGACCGATTTGCTCTCCGCCAAAGCCACCGGCGCCGACGTGCGCATCGTCTATTCACCGCTGGACGCCGTGAAGCTTGCCGAGGAGAACCCGGGCCGCGAGGTGGTGTTTTTCGGGGTTGGCTTTGAGACCACGGCGCCGGCGACGGCGATGGCGGTGTATCAAGCGGCCCAAAAGGGGCTTAAGAATTTTTCCATGCTGGTTTCGCATGTGCTGGTGCCACCGGCGATGGAGGCGCTGCTGTCGTCGCCGGACTGCCGGGTGCAGGGCTTTCTCGCCGCCGGCCACGTGTGCGCGGTTATGGGCTACGAGGAGTATGGTCCGATCGCAAAAAAATATCGCGTGCCGATTGTGGTGACCGGTTTTGAGCCGCTGGACATTTTGCACGGCGTGTTGATGACGGTGCAGCAGCTTGAATCTGGACGGGCGGAGGTTGAGAATCAATACAGCCGTGCCGTGAGGCGCGAAGGCAATCAGCCGGCACAGGATCTGATCAAGAAGGTCTTTCACGTGGTGCCCCGAAAATGGCGGGGGATCGGCGAGATTGCGCAAAGCGGGCTGGGTTTGAGCGCGGCTTACGCCGGCTTTTCAGCGGAGCGGCGCTTCGGCGTCGTGGAACATCGCGTTGAAGAACCGCCGGAGTGCATCTCCGGTTTGATTTTACAGGGCTTGAAAAAGCCGCATGAATGTCCCGCGTTCGGCACGCGTTGCACGCCGGAGCATCCTTTTGGCGCGACCATGGTTTCGAGCGAAGGCGCCTGTGCGGCGTATTACCGCTATCGGCGATGAATTTCCGATTTACAAAACACGATTTACGCTCAATGGGATACCGCCCGCGTGGCGCTCTTACGAACCATCATGGAACAAAAACACGATTTCACCGTTAGCTGCCCGCTGCCGATTTCCCAATATCCGCACGTCTTGATGGCTCACGGCGGCGGCGGACGGCTGATGCATCAGTTGGTGGAGAAGGTTTTCGGGAAGGCATTCAGCAATCCCATTCTCGATGTGCGGCATGATTCCGCGCAATTCGCCGTGCCGCACGGAAAACTGGCGATGACCACGGATTCGTATGTCGTGCGCCCGATGTTCTTTCCCGGCGGCGACATCGGTTCGATGGCGGTTTACGGCACAGTGAACGATTTGGCGATGAGCGGGGCGCGTCCGCTGTATTTGTCGTGCGCGTTCATCATTGAGGAGGGACTGCCGATGGAGACGCTTTGGCGGGTGGCCTGTTCCATGCGGGAGGCGGCCCGGAAATGCGGTGTGCAAATTATCACCGGCGACACTAAAGTTGTGGACAAAGGCAAGGGCGACGGGCTGTTCATCAACACGACGGGCATAGGCGTGATTGAACAGTCCCTGCCCATCCTGCCGCAAAATGTCCGGCCCGGCGACGCGGTGCTGGTGAGCGGCGATCTGGGCCGGCATGGCATGGCTATCATGGCGGTGCGCGAAGGACTGCAATTTGAGAGCGCGATTGAGAGCGATTCCGCGCCGGTGGCGGAAGTCGTCCTGGATTTATTACAGGCGGGAATTGAAATTCATTGTCTGCGCGACTTGACGCGCGGCGGCCTGGCCAGCGCGCTGAATGAGATCGCCGAGGCCGCCGGGGTGAAAATAGCGGTGGATGAAAAGCTGATTCCGGTGCGGGAGGAGGTTCACGCCGCGTGTGAAATGCTCGGACTGGACCCGCTGCACGTGGCGAACGAGGGACGGCTCGCGGCATTCATCGCCGAGAAGGACTCGGCGCGCGCGCTGGGGATTCTGCGGCGGCACGCGGTTTCCTCCAACGCCGCCGTCATTGGCCGGGTTGTGGAAAAGTCCGCGCCGCTGGTGACAATCAAGAGCGCCATTGGCGCCAGCCGGATTCTGGACATGCCCAGCGGCGAGCAATTGCCGCGGATCTGTTAGTCTGGGTTATCGCCCCAGCGCCAGCAGTCGGGTGCGCTGATAAATCTCCTCGGGCGTGCCTTCGGCGGAAACGGTCAGCAACAGACCGCGCTGCTGGTAAAAGTTGATCAGCGGGCGGGTGCTGGTTTCGTAGGCTTTCATCCGCACTTCGACGGACTCGGGCCGGTCGTCTTCCCGCTGGAAAAGGCTGCCGCCGCAACGGTCGCACACGTCGGCCACCTTGGGCGGCATCGTGGCCACGTGATAAACCGCCTTGCACTGGCTGCAGGTACGGCGACCGGAGATGCGCGCAACGATTCGTTCGATGGGCAATTCGTAATTCAACACGGCGGTTAACTGGACATTTTCCGATTGCAGGATTTTTTCCAGCGCTTCAGCCTGGGGCACGGTGCGGGGAAAACCATCCAACAAGAAGCCGCCCGAGCAGCCGAGACAGCGCAGCCGGTCGCGGATCAGGCCCAGCACGGTTTCGTCGGGCACGAGCGCTCCCTGGCGCATGAATCCCAAGGCGTCTTTCATGGAGGGCGTCTGCTCATGTTCCTGCAGGCACTTGGCGGTGCGGAAAATGTCGCCGGTGGACAGATGACAGGTGCCTAACCGTTCGCACAGCAATTCGGCCTGGGTGCCCTTGCCGATGCCCGGGGCGCCCAGCAGGATGATGCGCCAAGCCTCGCCCGCGGGCGCGCGCGGGGGCTGCTGGCAAAGGGCCGCGCCGGCCTTGAGCCAGGCGATGCGGTCGGGTTTGGGCAGGCTGGCAGCCGGCCCCTGCTTCGGAAAAATCAGCTTTGAATTCATGCGTTCATTATAACTCAATTTGCATTACCCACAACAGTATTAGGCACATTTTACCAAAAAGAGTGCTAAAATGGCAAAAAATGCTAAACCGGGGCCAATTGGTTTTAAGCAAAAATTGTTTAAACTTTAGCAACCCTTGTGTGGTTCCCAAAGGGCAGCAGCCTTAAGATCAAGCCAGCATTGTGGAAGAAAACAAAACAACAACCGCGCTGCCGCCGGTGAGCGAGCAACCGCCCTCCTCCTATCATCCGCCGCCGCGGGAGACGGCTTTTGACCGGGTACGCGACTGGCTGGGCAACCGTTTTGTCTATGCGGTCATTTCTTCGCGCGCGGGCGGTTTATTGCTGGGGGTGAATATGAACCCCGACCGGCTTTGCAATTTCGATTGTTCCTATTGCGAAGTGGACCGGCGCACGCCTTCGCCGGAACGAAAGCTGCTCGTGGATGTGATGGCCTCGGAATTGCACCGGACGCTGCTGGCGGTGCGGCAGGGACAATTGCGCTCCCATCCTTGGTATCAATTTCTGCCCGCGGAATTGCTCCAGCTGCGGCACGTGGCCTTGAGCGGCGACGGTGAACCGACGCTCGCTCCGAATTTTGTCGAGGCCGTGCAGGCCGTGGCCCGGGTGCGCGCGCTGGGCGGCTTTTTCAAGATTGTGCTGCTGACCAACGGCACAGGGTTGAACCAGCCGGAAGTGCTGCGCGGGATCGAAGTGCTGACCAAGTCAGATGAAGTCTGGATCAAGCTCGACGGCGGCACGCAGTCGTTCATGGACAAGGTGAACCGGCCGAACGTACCGCTGGAAAAAATCCTGGGCAACATCGGTCTGCTGGCGCGGCAGCGGCCGGTGGTCATTCAAAGCCTGTTTCCGGCGGTCCACGGCGAGGAGCCGCCCGCCGAGGAAATTCAGGAATACGCCCAGCGGCTGAAGGAGCTTAAGGCGGGCGGCTCGCAGATTTCGCTGGTGCAGATTTATTCCGCGGCGCACCCCGGCGTGCATGCCGAATGGGGCCATCTGCCGTTGCGCGTGCTTTCCCAAATCGCGCACACCGTGCGCCAGGTCGCCGGCCTGCGGGCGGAAGTGTTCTAGCCCGGTTTTGGCCAATCGGCCTGGCAAGTTGGTGTTGACGCCCGCCCTCACCTTTTATCCTCTCCCTCAGGAGAGGAAATCACCACTGGACGATTCCGTTATTGAGGAGAGGTCGAGCGTTTCAACTCATTTTTTCCCGGAGGTTTCGTCGGCTTCGTGTACTCGGGCAACGGACGCGGCACGCGCCGTTCCAACTCGTTGAAAATCATTTGGCGGCTGTTGGTGCAACACGGCGCGGATGCGAATTCCAGAATCGCAACGTCTTGACGCCCCGAGATCGCAGAAACTTTTTCCGTTCCGTGAAAAGGTCAAGCCTAGGAAGTTGGCATTCAGTCATGCTTTTGCGGCGATGGCGTCCACTCTTGACCGGGCTTTTCTGGCTTTGCGCACGTCGCCCGCAAGCATTTTCCGGGGGCCCGGACCGGCATTGCTGGAATGGCCCCTTTCCAGGCGCGCGCGCAATGCAGCGCTGCGTGCACATGCCTTGCAGCCACTTCATCCCGGCCACCAGATTGCCTTGTCGCGTCTCGGCCAAAAGATGGTAATGGTTGTTCACGAGCACGCAGGCATGGACGCTCCGGCCGGTCTTCGAGTCCGCCTTGTCCTAGTGTAAGTTTCAGTTCTCACTTTTTAAAGTTCCGACGAATAGGCCGGAATCCTTCCGCCGCCGTCAACCAGTTTAAACCTAAAAACGTGAGTTAGAAAACAGATTCACATCCAATTCCGGCAACGCTCCGCCGATTGGGAACTCCTGGGAACCTATTTTCCGAGTTTGCCGTGCCGCCTTCTTCGCCGCCGAACCTCAGCTCAC
>Ga0302320_10005731_pt1 | contig 27742 bp, 23 predicted proteins | sample Bog_T0_3_FD_202130 | JGI IMG/M metagenome (GOLD analysis project Ga0302320, IMG submission 202130) | Peat permafrost microbial communities from Stordalen Mire near Abisko, Sweden - Bog_T0_3 | ecosystem: Environmental > Terrestrial > Soil > Wetlands > Peat | place: Sweden: Abisko, Stordalen Mire...
GACTCCGCGGTAATCGAAAGATCGATGCCGGCAAAGTCGACGCGGTGCTCGAGATTCGTTTGCTCGGCCTCCATGCTCTCGATGTCGCCGCGCACGCGGGAGATCTCTTCTTCCACCTGCAGGACGTCATTGATGGTCCCCGTGCGCTGCTGCAGGATTGCGCGCAGCCGATCCTCCGTGTCACGCGCCGTCTTCAGCCGCTGGTCGAGATCCGCGTGTTGCTGCGTCACGTCTTCGCCGGATTCCGATTCGCTTGCCACGCGCCCCAGCCCGCGCAGGTCCTCGATCGCCGCGGCAAGATTCGCAATCGGAATGCGCAGCGACGCCTTCAGACTGGGTGCATCGTCCGCCGGCGTGTTCACGTCCATCTGTGCCGCATAGCCGTGATACTTCGCAAGAATGGCGTCGAGCGCCGGCCGGGACGCCTCGACATCCTTCGCCACGATCACGAACTCAACCGAGCGTGCAATCAGCGGAGCTGCCGCTGTCTGCGCAGGCGCCGGAGCAGGGTTTGCATCTGCTTGCGTCACAACCGCGGCCCTTTTCTCCTCGGATGCCGCTTGCAATCTCTTGTAGTACGACGCCGAAGCCCCGATCGCCACGATCAGCAGCACTGTCGCGATGGCGCTCGCGCCTGCGATCACCCACGGCCTCCAGCGCCCCTTGCCCGTGCGTCCGAATAGTTCCTTCGGTCTCCGGCTGCCGCGCCCCGAATCCGCTTCCTCCAACTTTTCTTCATCGGCTTCTTCAATACGCTTCGAAACCTGCAATACGTCGCCCATGATTCCACCTGTGCCTTTCATAGCGGTTCATTTCGCAGAACGGCGAAAAGTTCCAGGCTTGCAGGTTTTTTTGAGGTTTTGTGCGGAGGGAGCGAAAGGGTTGTGGAAAAGCCTAAAGGAGTTTCCCCGCCGCCAGGTCTTTAATCAATCCGCGGTCGGCCGCCAGAAACTCGTAGCCGGTCAGGTCTTCAAGCTTGACCCAGCGCACCTGCTGGTAGATCTGGTTGTCGATCTCGCCGGCAAATTCGCGCACCGCGAAGAACTGCAGGTCCACGGCGCCCCCGCGGCGATAGCGATGGCGGATGCGTGTGACCGCGGGGCCGACCTCGGCGCGGATGCCCAACTCTTCAGACAGTTCGCGAGCCAATGCTTCCTTGGCACTCTCGCCAGGCTCGATTTTTCCGCCGGGAAACTCCCATAACGAGCCCATGGGCTGATCCGCGCGTCGCTGGCCGATCAGCACCTCCCGATCGCGCACGATCAACGCAGCCGCCACAAAGCGGAGAGCTGGGGCTGGGGGCTTGCGGCCTGAACCTAACTCGACTTCATCCACGCGTCTAGTGTAAACCCTGCAAATCGAATACGATTCGCAAGGTCGCTCTCATGCGCTAGCTGCGCGCGCTCAACTAGCTCTTGCTGGCCGATTCGCCCATCACGGCCGCGTCGATGCCTTCGGCAGCCTTGGGCCGGTAGTAGCCCCAGCCCTTCTTCGCCGCCGCTTCCACGAGTGCGGGAGACGGATTCACCGGGAACGGGCAACGCGCCAGCTCCAGCATCGCCAGATCGTGGATGGAGTTGCCGAAGACAGCATCGGGGCGGGGAAGACCAACGCGCTTGAGCGCCTCGGCCTTGGCTTCGTCGGTCGGCACGTCAATTATTTCGGAGGTAATGATGCCGTCTTTGACCCTCACCTCAGCCGCCAGAATGCGCTCCGCTGGAATGCCGAAGTCGCGCAACCCCTCGGCGATCACCCAGCGATTGGTCGAGCTCACCGCCCATAGCTCGACTCCAGCCTCGCGCATGCGCGTTACCAGCGCGAGCAACTCCGCAAAAATGTTCTTGCGCACGAACCGGTCAACGTACTTGGCCGCGGCGGCGCGCAACTCCGCCTCGCGAAGGCCGGCATACATCTGCACCATCTCGCCGCACATTGCCGCTTCGCTTACGTTCCCCGCCCGGTAATCGCGATAGCGCGTATCGATCCAGTCGTTCGTCGAGCGCGACACGAGCCCCTTTTCCAGCGTCCAGGCCATGAAACCGTAGCCCGCGTCGCCGCCCCAGAGCGTTCCGTCGCAATCGAACACCGCGACCTTGGGATTGCACTCAACCACCAGGCGCTCAAACTCTTCAGTTGTCCATTTCTGAGTTTCTATATGTGTCGCTGTCAATCGTTCCTCAATCCTGTCTGAAAAAATTCATCCAATTCTATTTTCGTCGAAATCGCTCGCATTTGCACGTGCGGGAGCGGCCGCCCGTGTGAATGCCGTATCAATTGAGCAAACCGTGCTCAATGGAACGTCACGACGGGTGGTTGGTAGACTCCCAGCGCTTTCGCGCTTCGGCAAAGCACTCCTGCGCAATGCGCACCAGCACCAGCGACTGCTGCCAGCGATCCGATTCTTCGCGCCCGCCAAAAGTGCGCGCGTAGTAGAACTCCGGCCCCAGCAATTCCGGCGTAAAGCAGAACCGGTCAGAGAGCGGCCGCCTGTGAAGATAGCCAAGAAATGACTCAGTCCACAGTGCGCGAAAATGAGCGACATACGGGCGCTGCCCGGTCGAGCCGTCTCCGATGTCTACCTGCATGCAGCCGGGGTTGCCGATGCGCCCATGTAGAAAGCCGATTCTGCCCAGGACGGGCCGAAAGAACTCCATCTTGTTCTCGACTCCGCCGTAGACCATCTCGGTGCCCGTGTACCAGTGCGAAAAATCTCCGTTGAATTCAAGCTCTGGGAACTTCTCGAGGAACTTCACCGTGCGCCACGGGTCCTGGAAAATCGTGGCGCGGTGCGTCTCCGGATAAAGCGGAATGGAGTGTTGTGCGGACGCAGAAAAAACAGATTCGATCAGCGCGGCGGCCCCGTCATCATTCTCTGTCCCCCAGCCCACGTGGAGCGTCAGGCACTCGAGGCCCGCCTCTGCTGCCTCTTTGGCGAGCGGCGCAGCCTCGGCGGGAGTATTCACACGTCCGCTGCCGCACACGCCGAGCCCTAGGGCGCGCGCCTCTTCCAATTGCGCGCGATCGATTTCCCAGCCGAACTGCACTCCGTCGTAGCCGGCATCGCGAATGGCCTTGAGGCCCTTTGCGTGTTGTGCCATATCGCCGAACGCCTGCAGGTTCATGAAAGCGCGCAGGCGCGGATCGCGTAATTCGCCAGCGGCATTTGTATCAGGAGAAGCCATATCTAAAACTCATCGTACGCGATCTGCCGCGCTGAAACGCCAAGCGACTCTAGCATGCGCTGGCAGGCTTTGATCATTTGCGGCGGCCCGCACAAGTAATACTCGGCCGACTCCGGATGCGGATGTTCGCGGAGATACTTTTCCAGCACTACCTGGTGAATGAACCCTTCGTGACCGCTCCAGTTGTCCTCGGGCAACGGCGACGAAAGCGCGAGATGGAACGAAAAATTCGCATGACTCGCATCGAGCGCGCGAAAATACTCTTCATAAAAGATCTCCTGCCGCGAACGCGCTCCGTACCAGTAGCTGATCTTGCGGGCGCACTGTTCCGATTCCAGCAGGTGCGAAATGTGCGCGCGCAACGGAGCCATGCCCGCGCCGCCGCCGATGTAGACCATTTCGTGCTTCGTAGGTTTGATGTGGAAATCGCCGAAGGGGCCGATGGCCGACACCGTGTCACCCGGCTTGAGGCTGAACACGTAGCTCGACCCCACGCCGGGCGCGCAGTCCTGCCCCGGCGGCGGCGTGGCGATGCGAACATTGAAGCGCAGTTGCCGCTCCGTCTTGGGATTGCCGGCCAGCGAGTAATTGTTGCGGCGGCCGGGTTGAGGATTGCGCGCCACCAGATCGAAGACGTGCTGACTCTTCCACACCGAGGCGAACGGCTCGGGAATGTCGAATTCGCTAAAGCGGATCGCATCGTATGCGGGAATATCGAGCTGCAAATAATCGCCCGGAGCAAAACCCACGGCGCTGGCGCCGTTCTCAGGTTCGAGCACCAACTCCTTGATAAACGTCGCGACACTCCGATTGCTCACCACGCGAAACTTGAACGCCGTTTGCGCCCGCGCTCCCACGCCGCCGGCATGCACCACGTCGACAAAGATGCGGCCGTCGCGCTCGGCAACCGGGTAGGTGGCGAGACCCCGGCAGATCGGCGCTCGCGCCGGCGAGCCGTCGGCGAGATGGAAGCGGCCATTATGCTTCGGGCATTCGATGATGCCGCCCTTCACCAGGCCATCGGAAAGATGCGTATTGCCATGGGTGCAAAGGCCGTCAGTCGCATAGAGCTGCTCGTCATCATCGCGGTAGATTGCGTAGGTTTTTCTGTCGTGATCGAAACGCACCGCATCGGCGCGCCGCAAATCGGCCGCCGCGCACACTTCCACGCATCCCGCGGCATCGGGTTGCGCTTCTGAAGCAAAGCAGGCTTCGCGCACGCGCGCCTTCGGTTCAGGCAGCTTACGCTTCACGTGATACGCCGGGTCTTTTCTCTGGCGCAGCACAGTTGGAAGAATCTCGCGCCATGCGGAAAGAATGGAGGGATATGGCGGGGGACAGTCACTCTTGACGATATTGTGCAGCCTGGAGAGCGCGTGATACGGCACCAGTGGGAACATGTGGTGCTCTACGTGGTAATTCATGCTCCAGTAGATGTACCGGCTAATTGGATTCATGTAGACTGTGCGGCAATTGAGCCGATGGTCGAGGACATTCTCCGCCAGCCCCGCGTGCTGCGGGGTGTTCTGGATGATCATCAGCCATGTGCCAAAGAATTGCGGCAGCACGAACAAGAAGATCGGAATCCAGCTATGCCAGAAGATGGCGGCGGCGATGACCACCGCGTAAATCGCCAGATAGAGTCGCGCGTTGCGATAGACCTTGTGGAATTCAGTTTCAGGAATAAAAGTGCGCTCCCCTTCGAGCATGCGCCCCAGGGCGTGCCGGAGCAGGCTGGTGAAATGGACGCGGTATACGCCGAGGGCAAAGAAACTCTGCACGTGTGCGAAGAGATCCGGCGGCCGCGGAATCTGAATCTCGGGATCGCGACCAACAATAATTGTGTCGCTGTGGTGGCGATTGTGGCTCCAGCGCCAGAGCACGGATTCTCGCATCACCATGAACGAAGCCAGTTCGTAGATCGCGATATTCATCCAATCCGTCCGGAACGCGGTTCCATGGCCGCATTCATGCCAACGTGAATCGGAACTGGTGCCATAGAGTACGGCATAGATCATGTAAGGAAGAATCACCCACCACGTGCCCCACAACTTCCACGTCGCTAAGCCCGACCCGATCAGCAGCGCGAACCAGAGAATCGTGTCGCGGATTGCTGGCCCATTGCGCCGCACCAGTAATTCGCGCATGGTTTCTCGCGGAACCGCGCACTGATACCAGTCAGCCTCGGCAAGCCCCTTCTCGATAGCCAGCGTGGAATTCACGCCGGTCAAGCTGTAATCGGGGAGGGGCGTGGGTTTCTCGAGAATTGCTGCGCTGTGACTCATAACATGAATTCTAACGATTGCTCGTTCCTTCCTGATGATTGGATACTGCGCTCCGCGCGCACTAGCCTGCCGCTCTGCTGCTACGGGCCAACCGAAAATGCGTAAGTCGTGGCACGGCGTTGTGCCTGTCCGGGGTGAAGAAGTGTATCGGCGCGGCAATCGACGTTCGATGCGTCGGGATAGCCCTCGCACTCCAGGCAGATTCCCGCATGGCGCTCATACGCGGCGCCCGATTTGCCCTTCGTCGAACAATTCAGTTGGCTGCCGGTATAAAGCTGCAGATAGTTCTCCGTGGTTGACACGGTCATCACGCGCCCGCTCGCCGGATCTTCAAGGCGCGCCGCAAGCCGCAACTCGCTTCTTGCCGATTTGGGCAACGCATACAAATCGCCGTGGCCTTGAAACAACGAGCCAATCGCGTCGCCGATCCGGCGCGGCGTCTGAAAATCGTTGCCGGGGAGAGAGGTTGATTCCAATCGGCCCGTCGCGGTCAGGTCTTCATTCAGGGGGACAAACTCGCTCGCAAATATCTCCAGCCGATGATCGGCAATCGAGCCCGAAGATTCGCCCGCCAGATTGAAATAGGAGTGATAGGTCATACTCAGCGGAGTGGTTCGATCGCTCACGGCTTCGGACTCGATCAGAAACTCATTTTGATTTGTCACCGTATATGTGACCGCAACCTCGACGTTTCCTGGGTAGCCTTCTTCGCCGTCGGGGCTCAAATAGATAAGCCGAAGCGATGGCGCGCCATCCTCGCGATCAACGGGCGTCGCGCTCCACTGGCGTTTGTCGAAACCCAAAACCCCGCCATGCAGATGATTGGTTCCGTCGTTCCGCGCCAATGGATACGTGCTGCCGTCGAGGGTGAAAGCGGCATTCGAAATGCGGCCCGCCACGCGGCCCGTGATGGCGCCAAAATAAGGATGACCGGCGAGGTAAGAATCGAGGACGTTGAATCCCAGCACGACGTCGCGGGCGCTACCATCGCGTCCGGGTGCCAGCAGCCGCGTAACAATACCGCCGTAAGTGATCGCTTCCAGCATCAGGCCGCCGCGGCCGACGAGGGTCCACGCCTCGACCGTCTGGCCGGTCGGGAGAATTCCGAATATCCGAGAGCTTATTGGGGAAGCCATCGTGCAAGGACCTGTACATTTTTCAAGTTACCGCTCTCTCGCCGATGTTGTCCACAGTTCCGCGGCCCGGAACAACAGGAGAGTGGTACTGTCTGGCTCGCCCGCCGCAGTCAGCCAGTAAAATTGAATCATGGCACTCACCGCGCAAGACCGCGCTCGCAAAATCAAGATCATTCTCTTCGACGTCGACGGCGTATGGACCGACGGCACCATCTGGCTCGTCCCAGGCCTTGCCGGCGGCAAGGTTTTGGACGAGATTGGTGGCAAAGAAACCATCGGCTTCGGCGTCAACTCCGCCACCATGACCGAAGCCAAGGGCTATAGCGCCCACGACGGCACGGCCATCTCTCTGGCGCGCATCGGCGGCATGAAGTGCGGCGTCATCACCAAGCGCATCAGCGAAACCGTGGCCACGCGCGCCCGCGACCTCAAGCTCGAATTTGTCTACCAGGGCTGCGCCTTCAAGATGCAGGCCATCCGCGAAATCATCGCCAAAGAGGGCGTCACCCTCGACGAGATCTGCTACGTCGGTGACGACGTCATCGACCTGCCCGCCATGCGCGAAGTCGGCTTTGCCGTTGCCGTGGCCAACGCGCGCGACCGCGTAAAAAAGGAAGCGCACTACATCACGCCCAACTCCGGCGGCTACGGCGCAGCGCGCGACGCAGTCGAATTCATCCTCGAAGCCCAAGGCAAACTCGACCAGTGCATCGAAGCCTACATCGACGAACGCAACCCGATTCCGCCCTCGATGGACATCGGCCGCGGCGGCGCCGATCTGAAGTAGCTCGGTTTTTATGGAAACCACAGTCAAACGCGCCGTAGTGCTGCTCAGCGGTGGCCTCGATTCCGCCACCGTGCTCGCCATCGCGAAAGCGGAAGGCTACGAGCTTTACGCGCTCTCGTGTTCCTACGGCCAGCGCCACGCGTGGGAACTCGAAGCCGCCAAGCGCGTAGCCGAGTCTGTCGGCGTGGCCCAGCACCAGACCACGCAGATCGATCTCCGCGCCTTCGGCGGCTCCGCGCTCACCGCCGACATCGACGTTCCCAAGGGCCGCGACGCCGAAGAGATGTCCCACGGCATTCCCATCACGTATGTTCCTGCGCGCAACACCATCTTTCTTTCTTTCGCACTGGCCTGGGCCGAGGTGCTGGGCGCAAACGACATCTTTCTCGGCGTCAACGCGCTCGACTACTCCGGGTACCCCGATTGCCGACCCGAATTCATTGCGGCCTTCGAGAAAATGGCCAACCTCGCCACCAAAGCCGGCGTCGAAAGCCGCCAGCATCTCCGCATCCACACCCCGCTCATTGCGATGACCAAAGCGCAAATCATCGCCAAGGGAACGGAGCTGCGCGTGGACTACGGCCTCACCAGTAGTTGTTACGATCCGGGGCCCGACGGTGCGCCATGCGGCCAATGCGATTCGTGTCTGCTGCGCCAGAAAGGCTTCCGCGAAAACGGCCTCGAAGATCCGCTGCATAAGATAGCTACGAGCTCCTAGCTTTGTCTCGCGAGCATGCTGAGTCGGATGTTCGCATCACCACGAAGTTGTCATCCTGAGGCGCAGCCGAAGGATCTGCGGTTGCTTTTCGACGAACCTAAGATTTGCCACACCGGCGCAGTTTAGAACAACGGCTGCGTCATCCGGCGTCCATCTTCGCGCTGATTTGACGAACCGACCCTTAGCACGATGAGCTAAAAGCTAATAGCTGAAAGCTGACTTATGTACGCAGTCAAAGAAACCTTCTACACCCTGCAAGGCGAGGGCGCGCAGACCGGCCGCGCCGCCGTCTTCTTGCGCTTTGCGGGCTGCAATCTCTGGTCGGGCCGCGAGGCCGACCGCGCCTCAGCCATCTGCCAATTCTGCGATACCGATTTTGCCGATACCAACGGTCCCGGCGGCGGAAAGTTCACGCTGGCCGCCGATCTTGCCGCAGCTGTGGCCGAAACCTGGCCGACAGCCAATGCCGAAGCGCGTTTCGTTGTCTGCACCGGAGGCGAGCCGCTTCTGCAGATGGACGAGTTTCTGATCGACGCGTTGCACGCGCACGATTTTGAAATTGCCGTAGAAACCAACGGCACCATCGCCGCCCCGCCCGGCCTCGATTGGATCTGCGTCAGCCCCAAGGCCGGCGCAGAACTCAAACAACGCACCGGCGACGAGCTCAAGCTGGTTTATCCGCAAACGGGCGCCGAACCAGCTGCATTCGAGTCGCTCCAGTTCCGTCACTTCTTCCTGCAGCCCATGGACGGCCCGCACCGCGAAGCCAACACGCAAGCCGCGCTCCAGTATTGTCTCAACCACCCACGCTGGCGCCTGAGCCTGCAAACGCACAAGTTGCTCGGAATCCATTAAAGCCACGGAGCGACGGAGCGAGGGAGCAAGGAAGCAACCAGGCGCCTACAGTCCGCGATGCTCATTGCATCTCGGAAGAACGCAAATTTCTTAGTCCCTGGTCCCTACGTCCCTTAGTCCCTGCCTTTACGTTTCTCCGCATCTGCCAGCCACCCCCGCCGCAGTTTCTCCGCCGGAATGCTCGAAAGATACGGCTTGATATAGAGCACCGGAGTGCCGTCCAGCATATCCACGCCGCGCACGCGCAGCGATGAGGCTTCGCGACCGAGCAACTCCACCACCGTCAGCCCGATCGGATTCGGCCGCCGCGGCGAGCGCGTCGAGAAGACTCCATGCGGCCGGCCCTCGTCGGTCGGCGGATGCGCCACCAAATCGAACCCCTCCGCCCGGTCGAACTCCCAAATCACATAGAGATGCGAAAAACCCTCAATGTCGGTCAGCCCCGTCTCAAACTCGCGCATCAGCTCGATCGCTCCCTCGGCATCGTGCCTGGCGCCACTGCCTTTGGGAATCGCGGACGTCTCGTTGTAGGGGCTATGAATAAATCCGATAGCCTGAGCGGTAAACATGTCAACGCCTCCGCTCTTGATCCTAAGCCAGACCGCATGAAGCGGTCGCGGCTGCCGTGCGCCAGAAACTTTAATGCCGTCGAACCGTCTTCACACCCTAAACCCTCTATTTTCAGCTTCAAGTCATCAAAACAACTTTCATCCGCCCAAAACATTCGCCCCAAATGACTGGGAACACTTCCGCTCCTGCCGGTGTCTAACAAAGCAGATACCTGGGTCATCTGGCGGAACGCCAACCCCTCGTATCCGGGCCAGCAACAAGCTTCCCGCGCAAACCAGCGGCTGGAGGCACCAGAAACTGCCATCGTTCCTCCCTGAGTCTCGCGGGCAAAGCTCTGTGACGCAGGCAGGTGCAAACGGTGGATGAAGTGCGGTAACGTGGGAGGACACTGACTTGCAGGCGGACCTCACCATGGGCAATCTTGCCGGCGCACTCGCGCTCCAACCCGACGAAGCGGCTCTCGTAACACAGCTGCGAGCGGGTTCTGAGGAGGCGTTTGCATGGCTCATCACGCACTACCATCAGCCGATCTACTCACTGCTCGCGCGCACGGTGCGCAACCAGGCAGACGCCGCGGACCTGACCCAGGAAGTGTTCGTCAAGGTCTTCCGCGGCATTCACGGGTTTCACGGCGAGTCCTCGCTGCGCACATGGATCTACCGCATCGCCTTGCGCGAGGCGTCGAATCAGCGCCGCTGGTGGATGCGGCATCAGCAGCAGGAGATTCCCATCGAGCAGGAAGTTGCCGACGGGGACGGTGGACAGCCAGTGCTGCTCAAGGACATGCTCGTTGACCCGTCCGAATCTCCGTACGATGCGGTTCTGCACGAGGAGAATCGGTTGCACGTGGAAGAGGCGTTAGCGCAGGTTCCGGAACCGTTTCGCAGCACGCTCATCCTGCGCGATATTGAAGGTTTCGTATACGAGGAAGTGGCGGCAATGCAGGGCATCAATCTGGGAACGGTGAAGTCGCGGCTGGTGCGCGGGCGCGCTTATCTCAAGGCGCTGCTTGTCGCGTCCAGTGCGGGCTCACGGACCAAATCGCTGCCAGGGATGGAACTCGCCCTGAGACCGGGGACCGAGCTCTCCTTGAGAGAGGACACGCGATGAATCGCTGCGATCAGTTGCAGTTTAGCTTGACGGAATATTTGGATGGCCGGTTGACGGGACGCGAAATGCAGGAGATCGGTGCGCATCTTCAGGCTTGTCGCGAGTGTGCCCGCGAGTTTGAATCTCTGCGCGAACTCAAAACCGCATTGGCCACGCTCGGCCCTGTGCCGGAGCCCGCTGACCTGCCGCTGCGCATCCGCGTTGCGGTCTCGCAGGAGCGCGCGCGCAGCCATCGCAGTGTCTTGACGTTTTTCGATCTGGCCTGGAAAAACTCTGTAGGGCCGTTCCTGCTGCAGGCCGGCGCGGGATTTGCCGGCGCGGTGCTGGTTTTGGGAACCATCGTCTTCCTGATTACGATGTTCGCGCAGCCACAGGTTGCCTCGGCCGCGCCCGATGAGCCTCTGGGCAACGCCACCGCTCCGCGACTGCTCTATTTCTCCAATGCCCAGGGCGACGACGCTTCGGTCGTCCTCACCAGTTCCGTGGTCGTTGAGGCCTACATCAACGGCTCGGGCGAAGTGTACGACTACCGCATCGTTTCGGGTCCTACGGACGCCACCACGCGCTCTCAGGTGGAGAACCTGTTGCTCTTCAGCCGCTTCGCTCCAGCCCGCTTCTACGGCCAGCCTGTTCGCGGATTGGCAGTGCTGCAGTTCTCCGGCGTCTCGGTCAGAGGCTGATCGCTGCTGGCTCTCGGGTTCTGACTACCGGAAATCCAAGCTTCTCTCCGTGATGTGCGAGATTCGACGCCGGCGTACTGCGCCAGTACGCCTTAATGGAGAGGCTGGCAAGCGCTTTATTTTGTGATGGTTGCGAGATCGTACTGGGATACTGCGCCAGTATCGGAGTTGAATTTTGCTCGTAAGCGATTGAATCGGCTTTGGTTAAGTGGCTGTACAGTTTCACAGTCGATTTTTGCGAAACGGCCGGAAAAGCAGGTTTCCGGTGTCGGATTTCGGGTTTCAGGCGTGGTGGCCGGGGAGAGTTGGGCGGAAGGTTTGGGGCAGCTCCTGCGAGCCGGGGAATCGCTGCGGAGTCCTTTGGCCCCGGTTTGCCGGCAGAATGTATACATATCCGTTACTCCCTATGCCCCCCCATTTTTTGGTTAAGTCCTCATTGCAAAAGACCTAGCCGTTTGGGGTCTCCCGCAAACAGCTGAAAATAAAAATGTTAGGTCTTAAAGTCGTCAAGGATAAGCGGTTAGCGGAGCTCATCGCCGCCCCTTGCTCCCGCTCACGAAGCGGAGCGGCTTTATGCCCTATTGATATCTTGCGCCGAAGCCGGATAATTCTCTGCAAATCGGCGGGCGAGATTTATCGATTGTTTTGATGGGTTTGCGCGAGTGAGGGCTTGACAAGAACTCAGGGCGCAGTCCACGCGAATCCTGACGGAGCGAAATCGCGGAGGGAGTCCCTGAGTTCGTGCCCTCCCGCATTTCAAAATCGAGATGAGAGACGCCGGGCCGACCTGCCCCGCGCGATCAGAATCGCGAGCAGCCCCAGCCCAAGCAGGCTGAGCGAAGCCGGCTCGGGAACGACGGGATCGATCTCCGCAAGTCCATTGCCGGTGTTTGCTCCGCTAGCCTCGGTGAGAGCGGTGAAGCTGGGATCAGCGTAGGAGGTTCCACCGTCGCCAGGATTTGCGTCACTGGGATAGCCCCCGCCGTTTCCGCCCGAATAGCCGCCGCCCCCACCCCCGCTGCTGGCACCGCCGCCGCCGCCACCATAGGCACCCGGTCCGCCGAACGAGGGGAAGCTGGAACCGCCGCCGCCGCCAAAATATGCTCCTGAACTGCCGGAACCAAGCCAGCCGGCTCCCCCACCACCGGAGTCAGTAAAGCCACTGCTGCCGCCCGCGCCGCCATTGCCGCTGCCGGGGGCTCCCGTCTGGCCGTCGCCTCCATTTCCACCGCCTTCGCCTCCTCCTCCTCCGGCGGCCAACAGTAGCTGGGTTTGGCCTTGGCTGGAGCAGCCGGAGGTGCAGATGTAGATGAAGGTTCCTCCGCCGCCACCGGCCCCGCTGCCTCCGTTTGCGCCTTGCCCGCCGACAACGATGTCGAGAACCGTGTCGGCCGTGAGCGAGTAATCGCCGTTGACGACGGCGCCGAGGCCGCCGGACCAGTCCTGGTTACTACCACCCTGCCCGCCGGCCGCGCTCAGGAAATACACGCCCGTGGTTGACACCGTGTAGGTTTGCAGATTGCCGGTATAAGCGAAGGTATCTGCCGCCGCAAACTGACCGGCACCCATGAGGACAGACACAATTGCAAAGACGAGGGTAGATCGCTTCAAGGCAGTGGTCCTTTCGCAGAAGAGCACGCCGGCACGCGTGAGCTGTTGGGAGAGGGTGCGACGGCGGATCAATTGGGGATTTTCCAGGGGGCCCTGCTTCCCATTGAATACGAGAGAGAGAGTCGTGTCAATGGGTCTATGAACACGAAACCGCGGGAGGTGAATTCCTGTTCGTCGGACGCGTTAGAGGGACGATGCCGGAGCGCGGCTCCGCACCATCATCAGGGCCAGCAGCCCCAGCGCAAGGAGGCTCAGCGATGCCGGTTCGGGAGTGGGATCGATCTCCGCGAGTCCATCGCCGGAGTTCACGCCCGATGCAAGCGTGAGATTGGTGAATGCGGGGTCGTAGTGGGAACCGCTCGACAGCCTGCAAACACTCAATACGAGAGAGATTTTGCGTGTCAACGGAATCCGGTCAGTCATCCGTCATTGTCTTTGATAGCGATAGCACTGAAGCGGCTACCTATTTGCATGAACCGTCTTCAACAACGTCGCATCGAAGCAGAGGAGGGAACGATATGCCAACGATTCAAATCAAAGACGGTACAGAGATCTTCTACAAGGACTGGGGACCGAAGGACGCGCAGCCCATCGTGTTTCATCACGGCTGGCCTCTTTCGTCGGACGACTGGGATAACCAGATGCTTTTCTTTCTGGCCAACGGCTATCGCGTGGTGGCGCATGACCGGCGCGGTCACGGCCGGTCGACACATGGGGACGCTGGGCAGGTGGACACGGGCCACGACATGACGCATTACGCGTCGGACGCCTCGGCATTGGTGGAGTATCTGGACCTGAAGAATGCGGTGCATATCGGCCATTCGACGGGAGGCGGCGAGGTGGCGCGGTATGTGGCCCTCTACGGCGAGCCGCAAGGGCGTGTTGCGAAGGTGGTGTTGCTTGCCTCCGTGCCGCCGCTCATGCTCAAGACGGAAACGAACCCTGGCGGAACGCCGATCGAAGTGTTCGACGGATTCCGCAAAGCGCTGGCGGCGAACCGGGCGCAGTTTTATCTCGATGTCGCTTCGGGTCCGTTTTACGGCTACAACCGGCCCGGCGCGCAGCCCTTGCAGGGAGTGATTCGGAACTGGTGGCGCCAGGGGATGATGGGCAGCGCGCTGGCGCACTACGAAGGCATCAAAGCATTCTCAGAGGTCGACCAGACGGACGATCTGAAAGCCATCACGGTGCCGACCCTGGTGATGCAGGGCGACGACGATCAGGTTGTGCCTTACAAGGACGCGTCGTTGCTGCAGGCGAAGTTGGTTAAGAATTGCACGCTCAAGATTTACCCTGGTTACCCTCACGGCTTGATGACCACACATGCCGACGTGATCAATGCGGACCTGCTGGCATTCATCCGAAGCTGAGTCCCACGGGGCCGCGGGATGCGGTCCCAGTGCTCACCCCCGTTTGGGTAGGGTGAGTTTGAAAAAAGCCATCGGGGGCTATAGCCCGCCTCCATTTTGCCGCGCTTTCGGTATGACTGAAGTCGTGCCCTTTCGCGATACGTTCAAACTGAGAGACCACCAATTGCTGCCACCGTTTGACCCCGCCCGTGCGTCTAACTAGACTTGCAGGCAGGGCAATTCAATGGCTTCGCGTTCTTTGCAATCCTTCGCAATCCTTTTTGCGGCAATTCTGGGTTTGTTGGCTGGCCTGGCCTCCAGGGCGGCTGCGCAATCCTCCAGCTCGTCGGGCGGCGCGAACCAGCAGGTCTACGCGCACGAGAAAGCGCCTTCGCTGATCGATCCGGCGGGGCCGACGGTTTCGCTGATCAGCTCGGAGCCGGTGTTTGTGATGGCCGCGGCGCTGAACGCCTGCGGCTACGACGAGGGCATGGAAGACAGCTCGCCGATCCGCAAGCATGTGCGCGACGAGATGAACAAGGCCTTTGCGCAGAGCGAGGAGGCGCGCGCCAAGCGCGACGCTTTGTGCCTTTACATTGCGCAGCACCGCATGACGGGCACGGAGCGCGACATTGCGCAATACATATCTCTCTCGCTCTACCTGACGCCTCCACCGGAGCTGGACGTGACGGCGGATGTAACCGAGTTGCCGCCTGATTCCACGCAGGTGGTGGAGGTGGCGCCGATCCTGCGGGACTTTGCCGCGGCGGTGGACCTGCACGGCATTTGGCTGACGACGCACCACGACTACGACGAAGAGGCGAGCAAGCTGCACGACGCGCTCTCCAAGATGATTGTGGACACCGACATCTACCTGAAGATGCCAGCGGCGACCTACGATGGGCGGCGGTTCATCGTGGTGATTGAGCCGCAGCTTGCGCCGGCGACGGTGAACGCGCGGGTCTATGGGACCGACTATATCGTGGTGGTTTCTCCGGTGAACGGCAAGATTCCGATGACGGACGTGCGCCACACGTATTTGCATTATGTAATCGATCCGATGCTCTACTCGAGGACCAATGCGCTGGAGCGCGAGCAGCCGATTCTGAAGGAGATTCGCGAGGCGCCGCTGGATTTCCGGTTCCGTTCCGATGCCACGAACCTGACGATCGAGTGCATCATCAAGGCCGTGGAAGCGCGGACCATGGATACGGGCGTTCCGGAGTACAAGATTCCCGTGGGCATCGACCGCTCGCAACTGCCGCGCTACGAGCACGAACGCGAGCTCTACCAGCAGCGAGTGGACGCGGTGAAGTGGGCCACGGTCGGGCACGATATGCGGCAGGGGTTCGTGCTGACGCAATATTTCTACGAGCAGATGATTCAGTTTGAAAAGCAACCCACCGACCTGAAAGACATCATGGGCGAGATGGTCTACGGCATGGACGTGGACCAGCAGGTGCATCGCGCGCGGCAGACGGAGTTTGACAAGCAGGCCGACCAGGACGTGTTGGTGCGCAGCCGGCCGCGGCAACTGACGGGGTTGGATCTGGCGGAGGCGCGGCTCTCGACGGGAGACGTGGCCGCGGCCACCGCGATGGCGCAGAAGGTGCTGGCGCAGGAGAGCGATACGGTTTCTTCAGCGGCCGACGCGGCGCGGGCGCACTTTATCCTGGCGCGGGCGGATTTGCTGAGCGTGCATCCCGGCGAATCGGAAGAGGATGCCGAGAGAACCATCGACGCGGCGGTGGCGCAGTTCGAGGAAACGCTGAAAACCAGCAAGGATCAGCGGCTGCTGGCGTGGTCGCATATTTATCTGGGGCGCGTGCTGGATCTGGAGTGCAAGCGCGACCAGGCGGTTGCGGAGTATAAGTTGGCGCTGGAAGTGCGCGACGGGCGGCTGGATACGCGTCTTGCCGCTGAACGCGGCGTGAAGACGGCGTACGCCATGAAGGGGCACGGCTGCGAAGAGGATGCGGAGGACGAGACTCCGGACAACGCGGCGCCGAAGCCTGCACCGCAACAGGGCGCGCCGAAGCCGCGGTGAGAATCTGCCCCTGAATCCGGATGGCCGGAAGGGAGCGAGGGAGCGAGGGAGCAAGGGGGCGAGGGCGCAAGGGAGCGAGGGAGCGAGGGAGCAAGGGAGCGAGGGAGCAAGGGAGCAAGGGAGCGAGGGAGCAAGGGAGCGAGGGAGCAAGGGAGCAAGGGAGCGAGGGAGCGAGGGAGCAAGGGAGCGAGGGAGCAAGGGAGCGAGGGAGCAAGGGAGCAAGGGAGCGAGGGAGCGAGGGAGCAAGGGAGCGAGCCGCCTCTGCGGCAGATCCGCCGAGGACCCCGGCAAGCGAGCGGCTTCCTGCGCATCACGCCGTAAGAACTAAGGTAACTTTGCAGAAACTGTAAATTTGTGTTTTCCGTGGGACGGAGCGACTTTGCCTTGCGTCAGAATGTATGAAGTAGGTTGGAACGTGGGCGAAGGGCGCATGAAATCCGATGTGAATGAGCTTGAGGCGGCGCTGGGGCATGCGTTTTCGCGTCCCGAGCTGCTGGAGTGCGCGCTCACGCATCGTTCGCTGGCGCACGAGCTGGCACAGGCGGATTTGAGTATTCAGGCTGCGGGCGATGCGGAGGCTGCCGGCAACATGCGGGCTGCGGCGCAGGAAGACAACGAGCGGCTGGAATATCTTGGCGATGCGGTGCTGGGGTTGGTGGTGGCAGAGGCGCTTTATGCCGCGCATCCGGAGTGGCGCGAGGGCGAGCTGACGCGGATTCGCTCGGGCCTGGTGAGCCGGGAACGCATGGCCGAGGTGGCGGAGACGATCGGGCTGGGCAAGCATTTGCGGCTGAGCCGGGGCGAGGAGCGCAGCGGCCTGCGTAACAAGAGCACGGTGCTCTCCAATAGCATGGAAGCAGTGATGGGCGCGCTTTATCTCGATGGCGGTCTGGAAGCGGTGCGCGCCTTTGTGCGCAGCCAGGTGATGGGCGAAGCCGCCGAGCGGCTGGCCCTCGAGCTGCGCTCCGGAGCCGCGTTGGGCAATTACAAATCGGCGCTGCAGGAGCGGATGCAGGCGGCGGGCGCCGGCGCTCCTGTATACCGCGTGAAGAGCGAGAGCGGCCCCGACCACCACAAGCGATTTCTCGTGGAAGTGCGCGTAAAGGGCGGGGCCGGGGAGCGGGGAAAGCCGCTGGCTAGCGGCATGGGACGCACCAAAAAGCTGGCCGAGCAGGATGCCGCGCGGCGCGCGCTGGAATCGCTCGATGGCGCGGGCAGCGTCGGCGCTCCGTCGGACGACAATGCAGACGATAATGCATTCGAGGAGCCGTCGATCTCATGAGCGCTCCTTCCGCGCAAGCGCCGTTGCCGATCTTGAAGCCGCCTCCGGCGCCGCGCCGTTTTGCGGAGCTGCTTGCGCATTTGCCCACGTTGCCGCAGGTGCTGGCGTCGCTGATGCAGACCGTGGTGGTGGCTCTGTTTGTGCTCACCTTTGTGGCGCAGCCTCTGCTGATTCCGTCGGAAAGCATGGAGCACACCCTGCTGGTGGGCGATTTTCTGCTCTTCAACAAGCAGATTTATGCGGCCCCGGGACCGATCGGCCGGTGGTTTCTGCCGTATCGCAGTCCCGCTCGCGGCGACATCGTGGTTTTCCGCCATCCCTATCCGCCCATGCTGATCAAGCGGGTGGTGGCAGTTCCCGGCGATCGGCTGCGCATCGCCGGCGGCAAGGTCTTGATCAACGGTGTGGCTCTCAACGAGCCGTACGCGGCGTTCGAGGCCGCCCCGTTCAACTTCGCGCGCGATTATTTTCCCGGAGATACCTATCCCGGTCTCCCGGTCGACTCCGAATGGTGGCGCCAGATGCAGAGCCTGACGCGTGATGGCGAAGTGACGGTACCCGCGGACAAGTACTTCGTTCTCGGCGACAATCGCAATCACAGCCTGGACTCGCGCTTCTGGGGATTTGTGCCGCGCAACGCCTTTGTCGGCCGGCCGGTGGTGATTTATTTTTCGCTGGTTCGGACCTCTCCCACCGATGTTGAGCCGAGCTCGCAGGAAGCGGCGCGGGCGCCCGCCAATGATAGACTCGGACACGAACGGGAACTTGCCGCGAAGATTGAGGGATTCGCGCGCTGGCAGCGCATCTTCCACGTTGTGCATTAGATAGCCACTGATCACTGACCACTGATCACTAAGAAGAGCGAGAGAATGACGAAGAAGAAGACGCGTGCAGTCAATGAAGATTCCGGACAGCAGCCGGAAACCGCTCCCGTTCCGCAGAAGGCCGATGAAACACCGTTTGAGGCAGTGGCCAGCATCTGTTCGGTGCTGGTAGTGGGCCTCTACATTCTCACCTTTCTCGCGCAGAACTACGTGATTCCTTCGGGGTCGATGGAAAAGACGCTGCTGATTGGCGATCACCTTGTGGTCGACCGCATTTCGACGGCGCCGCCCGCGAAATGGATGCCGCTGGAGCACTATCGCGAACCGCGGCGCGGTGATATCACGGTCTTCTACAAGCCCGTTGCCGAGCCACAGCCCGACGCGGACGGCAATCCCCAGTACTTTATCCTGGTCAAGCGGCTGGTCGGCGTGCCCGGCGATAAAATTCACCTTCGCGAAGGCGTGGTCTACCTCAACGGAGTGGCGCAGCCCGCGCCGAAAGAAGGCTCGGACGATCCCGGAGCCGCCATCGACCAGGTGTTTCTCGACGAGTTTCCGTCTATTCCGCCGGCCCAGGCTCCCAGCGGCGCTGAAACCCCGAGTTGGGCCGACGACGCTCCCAGTCACATTGTGGATGGCGATCTCGTGGTGCCGCCCGGCATGTATTTCATGATGGGCGACAACCGGCATAACAGCCTCGACTCGCGCTACTGGGGCTTTGTTCCCCGGCAGAACATCGTGGGACGCCCGCTGTTCAACTACTGGTCGTTCAAGTCAGACGAACCGGACTACCAACTGACCGGCCTGGGTCCGCGCCTGGCCTGGATGGGCCACGTGGTGACGCACTTCCTCACCGAGACGCGCTGGAGCCGGACGCTGCATCGGACGTTGTGAAGAAGGCAGCTCTTAGCTATTAGCCTTTAGCTCTTAGCTTTGCCGTGCGTGAGCCAAATGATGGGCCGAATCACAATGTCGGCTTGGCGATGGCGCGCCACCGCGCACCGAGAAGCTAACAGCTAATAGCTGAGAGCTGAGAGCCGGTAGCTACCGGCTGTTCCTCAGCAGCTAGAATGGTCCGTGGACCTTCCATGACAAACGGGGCTGCCAGCAAAGAAAAACTGCATAGCCGGCTGAGGATGGCTCTGGCGGCCAGCGCGATCTTTGTGCTGGTGCTGGTGGTGCCGCCGCTCATCAGCGTGAGCCACTACAAAGGCCAGATCACCAGCCTGATGTCGCGCTCCCTGGGACGGCCGGTGCGGCTTTCTTCAGTGGAGGTGAGGCTTTTGCCCCGGCCGGGCTTCGTGCTCTACGACCTGAGCGTGGCCGAAGACCCCGCTTACGGCGCGGAACCGGTGCTCCATGCCACCAAGGTGACAGCCGCGCTGCGATTGCTTGCGTTATGGCGGGGCAAGCTCGAGATCGACAAGATCAGCGTGGATGAGGCCAGCCTGAACCTGGTGCGCGCCGGGCCGGGGCAATGGAATCTCGATCCGATCTTCAGAACCGCCGCCGCCAAAACCGGTGTGCCGATAGATGAAACTGGCGGTGGAACGGGCGGCGGAACTGGCGATGCCGCACCGCGCCGCGGCCAGCGTCTGCCTTCACTTGAAGCCACGAACTCGCGCATCAACTTCAAGAATGGCGCGGAAAAGCTGCCCTTCTCGCTGGTCAACGCCGACATCTCGCTGTGGCAGGCGAGTCCGGGCGAGTGGCGCATTCGCCTGCGCGGCCAACCTGCCCGCACCGATGTGAGCATTTATCAGGAAGAGACCGGCGAGGTGCGCATGGAGGCGAGCTTCCGCACTGCTCGAGCGCTGCGCGAAATGCCGCTGCACCTCGACCTGAACTGGCGCGAAGCGCAAATGGGCCAGTTGGCAAAGCTGATTGCCGGCTCCGATCCCGGCTGGCGCGGCGACCTGACAGGCGATTTGCACGTGGAAGGCACCGCCGACGCCGCGCAGATCGCCGTGCGCCTGCGCGCCTCGGGCGTGCACCGCGCGGAATTCGCTCCGGCCTCGCCCCTGGACTTCGACGCCAATTGCAATTTCCTGTATCACTTCGAGCTGCGCAGCCTGGAAAATCTGGCCTGCGATTCGCCGCTGGGCGACGGACGCATGCACCTGACCGGCGAAAAGCTTGGTTTCGACACGCAGCCGCGCTTCACTCTCGAGCTGAATCGCATTCCCATTGCGGCCGGCCTGGACGCGCTGCGTACTCTGCGCAGCGGTCTCGACCCCGGCCTTGAAGCCAGCGGCACAGTGAGCGGAAAGATTGTGTACGCCGCAGGGACAGGCCTTGCCGCGCAGCCCGAGAAACCCACAAAAGCGAAACACGCGAGCGTGCAGCCGGCCGGCCCACTCACCGGCTCGCTGACGGTTGCGGACTTTGCCCTGACCGGCGGCGGCCTGAGCCGGCCCGTGCAGGCCCCCAAAATTTTGCTCGAGCCCTCCGCTGCCGCCCGCGCCTCATCGGAAGTTCTGAGCGGAACCGTGGACCTTGCCGCCGGCGGCGACACGCCGCTGGTCTTCACGCTGCGCTTCTCGCGGGACGGCTACCAGGTGGGTGTGCGCGGCCAGGCGGCCATCGCGCGCGCACGGGAGCTGGCGCACGCCACCGGCATTGTGCAATCGCAGGCGCTGGCTGAGTTGGCCGGCGACCCCATCACCGTGGACCTCGTCGCCGCGGGGCCGTGGCTGCCGCCCGACGAGATTCCTCTTCCCGCAACCGCGCCCGCGGGATCGGATGCAGGCGCAGCGCGGCACTCGCCGGCTCCAGTGCCCGCTGCCGCGACGTCCACAATTCCCGCCGTCGACACTCTTACGGGGTCGGTGACTCTGCGCAATGCCAATTGGAAGGCCGATTACCTGGCCAATCACGTGGAGATTGAAGAGGCGACGCTCTATCTCGATGGCTCCAGTCTGCACTGGGAGCCGGTTGTCTTCTCTTACGGTCCGGTGAAGGGAACCGTCAGCCTGAGCGTGCCTTTGAAATGTCCGACCGATGCAGCCGCGCCGCAGCCCTGCCCCGCGCAATTTCAAATGCAGTTCGGCGATCTGGATGCGAGCACGCTCGAATCGGCCCTGCTGGGCGCCAGAGAAAAATCCACGGTGCTGTCGGATTTGATCAACCGTCTGCATCCCTCGGCATCGCAGCCGTGGCCGGCGCTCGAGGGCACAGTCGAAGCGGATGCGCTGGTTCTGGGCCCCGTCACGCTCAAGGCGGTTTCGGCTACATTGCGCGTTCTGCCCACGGGCGTGGAGATTTCCAGCTTTGACGCCGGCCTGTTCAGTGGGAAGGTTCACGTTGCCGGATCACTTGAGAGAGCCGCGAACGATCAGGACAAGCCCGCTTACACCTTCGAGGGCGACTTCCAGAAGCTCGATGGGACGTTATTTGGCGCGATGCTCGGTCTGCGCTGGTCGGGGACTCCGTTAGACGGTAACGGCAAGATTGAGCTCTCCGGCTACACCGAGAAGGATCTCGAGGCCTCGGCTCACGGCACGCTCCACTTCGAGTGCCGGCGCGGAGCCATGGGCAATCAGCCGTCTGAGTCTTCGAAGGCCGGACCGGTTCCGGCGGCGCTGGGCCGCTTCGAACGCTGGACCGCTGACGCTGCGATTGCGGACGGCGGCCTCAAGCTCGATCAGAGTTTTGTGACTGCGGGCGCGCACAAGCAGACCGGGCAGGCCACCGTGACTTTCGGCGATCCGCCGGTGGTGAGCTTTGTTGGGCCCAGGCAAACGGCCGCGAAGCAGAAGTAATTGCGGCGTGGCCGAATCGTATGTGCGGGTCTGGAGACCGGCGCTACGACAGCGGACAGGTGGAAGCTGTCTTACTCGTTCGACTCGATTCTGCGGCCGTGTGCGTCCTGCACGGGGCGCGTGTTCATTCTGTAAAGTGCCGCCAAGGCGCGGAACTGGTCGCGGCTGATGCTGAGGTCTTCCGCGAAGATGTACCAGCGCACGCCCTCGGCGCAGGGCGGCGTCAGCATGGAGCCGGTGTAGGTCCAGTAGCCGCGGTCGGCCGGCAGCAGGCCACCCGCGCTCACCAGGTCGGTCACCTTGGCGGTTGTATCGCGTACCTTGGGCAGGTGCGCCCACAGCGTCGACAGCAATGCGTTGGGAGTTCCGCGATCCTGGTTGAGGCGCACGGCCACAATGGCCACCTTGCCGTCGTCGCTGCGGTGAATGAGATCCACCTCCATGTCGGCGAGCTTGCCTTTAACGGGGTGCTCGCTGGGGTGGTGAAATTCCAGCTCGACGAGGTGGTAGCGAATGCCGTTGGCCAGCATGTCGCTGCCGGGGTCGACGCGCGCAATGATGCCGTGGCCGGTGTTTTCAAGCGTCATGGGCCCGGCGATGTAATGGAACTCGAGCGGCTGAAGGCTCTTGTCCAGATGCGTGCTGTGAATGTCGAGCGGCGACTGCTCGTGGCCCTTCGAGCAGGCCTGGTACGAGGGATCGAGCTTGCCCCAGACGATGGGCCCGGTCTTTCCTTCGTAGGACCAGTTGGCTCCGCTCTGCGCTGCGCACACGGCGGCGCAGCCGATGAACAGTACAGCAATGGCATGAAGACGCATAGGTTTCTCCCGCTCCATTCGACGGTTGAGCATTCGGGAGAATTCTACGGCATGGGAGCGCGTGGCGGCGAGTCGGCAGGAGAAAGGCAGAGTGCTCAGTCCAAAACGAGCAGAGACGATTTGAATTCAGTTCCGGCAAGGTAACGAACCGCGGAGTCAAACGTGACGAAGACGCCACCTCTCTTTAGCGCCAAGCCAAACATTACCGCGTCAGCTATCTGTTGATGACCGTAGACACGCGCGAAGAAGGGTCGAATCAGGTCGGACGAGCGATGACTGATTGGCCAAAATCTGAAGCCCGGGAGCGACGTGAGTTGGGCGAGGATTGTGCTCGCTTCGTCAAAGGAATGATCGCCGACTCTGGGGTTGGTCATGAGGCGAAGGAACCCGGTTTCGGCATGGGGACAGATGCCCCAGCCGGCGCCGGCTGACGCATCGAACCACCGCATCGCCTTCTGGTGGTGGATATGCTCCTCTTCGCAAAGCGCAACCAGTACATTGACGTCGAGGAGGAATCCAGCACTACTCAAGGTCTTCCTCAAGCGCCCGCTTTACCATTTCGTTCGTGATGGCTCTCCCCTTTCGCGGGAAAAGAGGAACGCCGTTGGGAGCGCGGCGGATCTCTGCGCAGGCAGGCGCGGATTCTGCCCGACGAATCAGCTCTCCGATGGCCGTGCCAAGACTGATGCCGCGTGCAGCGGCGTAAGCGGAGGTCAGCTGGTGGATATCGTCATCAAGATTGACGTTGGTGCGCATGCTTCCAGTGTACACCAAATCATTAATTGGTGTGCATTCGAGGATTGGTGCATTCCAACTCCCCTACGGCGCATGCAAACGAAAGCGGGGGTCCTAAGACCCCCGCGCGAACCGGATTGGATCCGGCATTACATGTTTAAAATGTGATACTTACTTCGCTGCCACAGCCACGCCGGCCTGTTCGGCCAGCTTGGCGGCTTTGTCGGTGGCTTCCCAGGTGAACTCCGGCTCGGTGCGGCCAAAGTGCCCGTACGCGGCGGTCTTCTGGTAGATGGGCCGGCGCAGGTTCAGGCTCTCGATAATGCCCTTGGGCGTGAGCGAGAAGTTCTTGCGCACCAGTTCGGTGAGCTTGGCTTCGCCCAGCTTGCCGGTGCCGAAGGTTTCGACGAGCACCGAGACGGGCTCCGCGACGCCGATGGCGTAGGCCAGCTCGACCTCGGCCTTGTCGGCAAGGCCCGCGGCCACGATGTTCTTGGCGATGTGGCGCGCCATGTACGCAGCGGAGCGGTCTACCTTGGTCGGATCTTTGCCCGAGAAAGCGCCGCCGCCGTGCCGGCCCATGCCGCCGTAGGTGTCCACGATGATCTTGCGGCCGGTGAGGCCGGTGTCGCCCATGGGCCCGCCGATCACAAATCGCCCCGTCGGGTTGATGTGGTACTTGGTGTGCTCATCGAGCCACTTCGAGGGCAGCACGGCCTGGATCACGTACTTGAGGATGTCGGCGTGCAGTTGCTCGTTGCTGACGGCGTCAGAGTGCTGGCTGGAGATGACCACGGCATCAATGCGCGCGGGCTTGCCGTCCTCGCCGTACTCCACTGTGACCTGGCTCTTGCCGTCGGGGCGCAGGTAGGGCAGTTTGCCGCTCTTGCGGACCAAGGTGAGCTGGCGGCAAAGCTTGTGCGCGAGCGAGATGGGGGCGGGCATCAGCTCCGGCGTGTCGTTGGAGGCGTAGCCGAACATCATGCCCTGGTCGCCGGCACCGCCGGTATCAACGCCCTGCGCGATGTCGCCGGACTGCTTGTTGATGCTCGAGATCACGGCGCAGGTGTTGGAGTCGAAGCCGTAGAGTGCGTTGTCGTAGCCGATGGAGGCCACAACGCCGCGCACCAGCGACTGGAAGTCCACGTAAGCCTTGGTGGTGATTTCGCCCGCGATGACGACCAGGCCGGTGGCCGTGAGGGTTTCCGCGGCGACGCGGCTGTAGGGGTCCTGCTCCAGGCAGGCGTCGAGAATTGCGTCGGAGACCTGGTCGGCAATTTTGTCCGGATGGCCTTCGGTGACGGATTCAGAGGTAAACAAGAAACGGTCGCTCAAGTTGGTAAGGCTCCTTCTTGCGTGCAGACGGCGATCGCGGCACAGAGCCGGATCGGGCACAGTTGTACATCTTGTCTATGGTAATTGCGGCGGGGTGCGGGGAGCAAAGGTGCGCAGCGGACAGCGGATAATTGCGGGTGAACGGCGGGATTTGGAGGCGGATTGAGGGGCGATGGGGCAGCGAGTCAGCGAGTTAGCGAGTTAGCGAGTCAGCGAGTCAGCGAGTTAGCGTGCCGGCGCAGGTTCCGCTGCTTTCCTTGCTTCCTTGCTCCCTCGCGCCCTTGCTCACTGCATTTCCGCGCCGGCGGCTACGCGGGTCACGGTGAGCACCGTGATGTCGTCATCCTGCCCGAAGGCGACAGCGGCCTGGCTGGCGGCGTGCGCGTCGGGATTGGTCGCGATGAGATTGCGGACGCGGTCGAATCCAAAGAGCTCCCGCGCGGCATTGCGGGCTTCGAGCAGTCCATCGGTGTAGAGCGTGAGGCGATCGCCGGCTGCCATGCTGAAGGACACATTCTCGTAGTCGCCGTCGGAAACCAGGCCTAAGGGAAGCGCGGGAGGGAGTTCCATCTCTTCCAATTCCGACGCCTTATGCTTCAGGAAGGGCGACAGATGGCCGGCGTTGGCGGCTACGCACTTGCCGGAGGGATCGAGGCGCAGCACGAGGCAGGTAACGAATCCGTTTTGCATGCGGCCCTCGAGGCGGCGATTGAGACCGGTGAGGATTTGCGCGGGGTCGCTGGACTGCTCGGCAAGCGTGCGTGCCGTACCCACCAGGAGCGAGACGGTCATGGCCGCCTTCAAGCCTTTTCCGCTCACGTCGCCGAGCACGATCAGCGCAGAGCCTTCGGGTTGCGCGATCACCTGAAAGAAGTCGCCGCCGACTTCGTGAGCGGGGTGGTAGGCGCTGGTGATTGCGTAGCTTTTGAAGGAGGGCAGCGATTCCGGAATGAGAATGCGCTGCAACTCCTGCGCGCTTTTGAACTCCTGCTCCAATGCGCCTTTGCGCCGGGTCTGCTCTGCCGAGTAACGGAAGACGGCATAGATGATGGCGAACAGCAGCAGAGTGACGGCGATGTTCTGCGCGTCGAAATAATTGCCGTGGATGGTAAAGATCTGGTGCTGGATCATCTGGTACACGCTGCGCGTGTGCGTAAAGCGCGATCCCTCCAGCGAAGAGATGCGCACGAGTCCTATAAGCGATACCAGCGAGGCCGAGCCGGCCACCAGCCAGTTGGCGACACTCACGCGTTTTCCCAGGCCATAGGCGATGAGGACCAGCGGGAACAGCGATGCCACCGTGATAAGAAAGAAGATTCCCGCGTCCGCAATCTGCCAGGTGAGGACGAGTGAAGTATCCCAGTCGCGGCTGGTGACAAACCATTCGAGCAGGGCCATTGCGAAGTCGATCACGGCCAGCCGAGAGGTCCATCGCATGAGCTTGAGCCGGCCGTCGAGACCAAGCAGGTAAAGCAGGAGAAACCAGAGCGAGATGTTCGACACAGTTTCGATGATGTTGTCGAACCCGTAATCGAAATGGTAAGGAAGGCCCAGATGCGCGTTATAGAGCACGACGTGCACCGGCTGCATCAGCGCATAGATGGCCATCCAGAACAGGGCCTTCAGGCTGCGGTCGCGCAACCACGCCACGAGGCCCAGGATGCCGAGTATTCCGTACAGCAGGTTCTCGTCGAAGTAGAACTGCCGCCCCGCCAGCCATTCATGATCGAACGCGCTCAATTGCGCCGTCACGGCTTCCGGCGATCCGGCCTGAAGCGGAACGTAGATTCCGCCCGCGGTGCCGGTATCGATGAACTTCAGAGGCTGTATCCAGGTGCGGATGGCCAGCACGCCGCTGCGCGCCTCGCCCAGGCCAAAGGAGTCCGGCGGCGGGCGAAAGCGCCACTCGGCGCCGGGCGGCATTTTGCCTTCGCGCCCCACCAGCACGCCGTTCCAATAGATCTCGTAGGGCCCGCCCCAGGCATCGTAGCCGCCAATGGGAAACACAATCAGGGCGACCTTCTGGCCCGCTCCCGCGCCGGCAAAATCGATATGCCGGCGGTACCAGGCGTAACCGTGGTAGGCAAAGTGCCCCTGATTGCCGTAAGAGCGGTCAACGCGCAGTCGCTCCCAGTGCGAGTCGTCGAAGCCGGGCGCTGCCCACGCAGGATCGTCGCCCGTCTTGAACTGCCACAGGCCGCCCAACTCCACGGTTCCCCGGCCCAGCGCGCCGATGACGAGCGTGTCCGGCGGTCGCGTCGCGGGTGCCGGGGCGCACAGCGAGGCGCACGGAAGAGCCAGAAAAACGGCGGCAATGATGGGTTGCAGAGTGCGGGGAAGCACGGTGGTTTGAATTATATCCCGATGCCTTTGCAATCGAGACGCTCGGCAATGGTGTAGCTTCCGGATCGTCGACCACCCACCAGCCTAGCAACCCGCAAGCCTTCATCCCTCCCATCAGGTTGTCATCCAGAGGAGGTCGCCCGCCGCGACCGGCGAAGGATCTGCGGTTGCCTTTCGAGCCGCCCTCCAGCCAAATTTCGATTACTTCCGTATTGCCGACAAACTGTGCGTAACTGCGTAACGGGACCCTGCGGCATATATCTGGAGCGACTCGTGGCTGGGTTGGGTTCGTGTGATCCCAGATCTCAAGATCG
>Ga0302320_10005733_pt1 | contig 27738 bp, 22 predicted proteins | sample Bog_T0_3_FD_202130 | JGI IMG/M metagenome (GOLD analysis project Ga0302320, IMG submission 202130) | Peat permafrost microbial communities from Stordalen Mire near Abisko, Sweden - Bog_T0_3 | ecosystem: Environmental > Terrestrial > Soil > Wetlands > Peat | place: Sweden: Abisko, Stordalen Mire...
TGGCCCTGCACGACGGGGTCGACCCGCGCACCGGCAGGCGGATCGGCGCCAGCACCGGCGATCCGGCCGAATTCAAGAGCCACGACGACCTGTTCGCCGCCTTCGAGGCCCAGACCCGGCACATCCTGGACATCAAGATCCGCGGCAACCAGCTCATCGAGCGGCTCTACGCCACCCGCATGCCGCACACCTTCCTGTCGGTCATCACCGACGACTGCATCAGTAAGGGCAAGGACTACAACGCCGGCGGCGCCCGCTACAACAACAGCTTCATCCAGGCCGTGGGCATCGGCAGCGTCACCGACAGCCTGTCGGCGCTCAGGTCGGTCGTGTTCGACAGCGGCGAGCTGTCCCTGCCCCGGTTCATCCAGGTCCTGGACGGGGATTTCCAGGGGATGGAGTTGCTGCGCCAGCGGCTGCTGAACAAGACCCACAAGTACGGCAACGACGACGACTACGCCGACGCGCAGATGACCCGCACCTTCGCCATGCTGTTCGCGGCCATCGACGGCCGCCCCAACACCAAGGGCGGGGCCTACCGGGTGGAGATGCTGCCCACCACTTGCCACGTCTACTTCGGCGAAGTCTGCTTCGCCTCCGCCGACGGCCGGCACCGGGGCCTGCCCCTGTCCGAGGGCATCAGCCCGGTGCAGGGCGCCGACCGCCAGGGCCCCACCGCCGTGCTCAAGTCCGCCAGCAAGATGGACCACGTGAAGACCGGCGGCACCCTGCTGAACATGAAGTTCTCCCCCAGCCTCCTGGAGGGCGAAGCCGGCATCAACAACCTGCACAGCCTCGTGCGCTCCTACTTCAAGCTGGACGGCCACCACATGCAGTTCAACGTGGTGGGCGCCGAGAAGCTGAGGGAGGCCCAGGCCAGGCCCGAGCAGTTCCGGGACCTGATCGTGCGGGTGGCGGGCTACAGCGACTACTTCTGCGACCTGTCACCGGCGCTGCAGGAGGAGATCATCCAGCGGACGGAGCACGCGGAGTTCTGACGGCTACGGCGCTTTGATCTCGGCCTTCAGGGCGAGGGCCGGGGCTGGCGGCTTGATCTTGATGGAGAGCTTGGCCAGCGCTTCACCGATGGGGATGAAGAAGTTCATGTTCCCGCCTGTCACGGACCGCCCTTAACAGCAATCCAGGATCTCCGAAACCTTGGTGTGCCAACCATTCCGGGCTATCAGTAGCGCACTTCCACCACCCTGCCCCGGGACACAGGCCCAGCCGGTAGGTCCACCTCCAACACATCCGCATCCAGAGCCGGCCCCTTCAACTGGAATGGCGTGGCTGCCAGACCCCTTGGCACCAGCCGCCATCTGGCCGCCTCGCGACCATCCACCCACACCCCCTGGATCTTCCCCATCTCCGGAATCACGTGCAGGCGGAGGGACCAGGCCCTGGCCTGGGGCGCGCCGGGAAAGCTTCCGGCGGCCTCGCCGATCCGCACCGTCATCCTGCGCCCCTCCATCCGCGTCCGCAGCGGGGTCCGCCGGCACTGCCCGGCCCGGTAGCCGTTGGAAATCCCATCATCTTCGTAGAGCTCCGCCTCGGCCGCCACCGCCGGATGCGGATAGACGTCCAGGGTGAGCGGATCCCAGGGCTTCTCCCCGGTGTGCTGCATGTCCGGGGCCAGCGGGAACAGGCTGCCGGCGCGCAGGAACATGGGGATCTCCGTGGCCGCGGCCGCCACCTCCAGGCGGCGGGGGCCCTGGATCCGCTCCCCGGTCCAGGCGTTGATCCACACCCCTTCCGGCAGCCACACCTGGCGCCGGGCCGGCCGGGACGGCAGCTCCATGGGCCGGAAGAACAGCTGGCAGGCGGCGTCCCCTTCGCCGTGCCGCAGTTCCACCTTCAGGTCGTGGGTCCGGCCGGGCTCCAGGGTCACCTGGTCCAGCCCAAGGTTGCGGGCGGCGGGGATCCACTGGTCCACCACCATCCGCCCGTCCAGCCACAGGCGGCCGCCCTCCTCCATGCGGATGCCCAGTTGCGCGGGGCGGTCGGGGGTGACCGTCCCGGTCCAGCGGGCGGAGAAGTGCTCCAGGGGGATCCCCGGAGCGGGCGGGGTGTCGCTCCAGTTGTCGTCCACCATGGGTTCCCGACCGGTGGCCCCGGGCGGCCCCAGCAGGTTCTCGTTGGGGAACAGGTCCAGGACCAGGCCGGGCTGGCCGCCGGCGGTCTTCAGCCACCCGGCCGGCACCGGCCGCAGGCAGGGCTCTCCGTCGGTGATGGGCGCCACCAGGAGGCCGTCGCCCAGCAGGTACTGGTCGCTGGCCGCCGCTTCCGGGTGCCCCGGATACGCCAGGTCCAGGCGCCGCAGCAGCGGCTCGCCGGTATCGAAATTGCGCCGGGCCGCGGCGTAGAGGTGCGGCAGGAGGCGGTAGCGCATGCGCAGGCAGTCCCGGGCGGCGGCCTCCACCTGGCGGCCGAAGGCCCAGGGTTCCCGGACGAAATAGAGGCTGTTGGAGCAGTGCGGCCGCACCACCGCGGACAGGACGCCGAACTGGAAGGAGCGCAGGTACAGCTCGGGCGAAGGGATCCCCTCGTGGCCGCCCAGGTCCTCGCTGATGTAGGGCACCAGGGAATGGACCCCCACCTTCACGGCGTTCTCCACCCCCTCCCGCACCGAGCCCCAGCCCACCTGGGTGTCCCCGGTCCACTGGAACGGGAAGCGGTGGGCCGCCACATCCGACGGCCGGTTCAGGTGGCCGTTGTCCACCCCGTCCACGTTGGCCATGATCAGCGGCCGCCGGTCCGGGACCGCCTCCAGGGCGGTGTCGTGGTACACCTGCATGCCCCATGTCTCCTTGCGCAGCCCGGGCAGTGGCTCGGCCAGGCTCACCTCCCAGTTCCGGTCGAACCACCAGAAGTCCACGCCGAGCCTGAGCCACCGGCCCAGGTTGTCGAAGCGGAATCGCATCTCGGCGGGATCCAGCGCCAGGTCGGCCACCGGCCTGGGGTGGTCGTTGAAGCCCACCCGGACCCCCAGGGCGTGGGCCTGCTCCAGGAACTCGGCCATGTCCGGGAACAGCTTCAGGTTCTCGTCGTAGCCGAAGCTGGCGCTCACCCGCCAGTCGGTGTCCACCATGAACACGTCCAGGGGCAGCTCCCGCTCCCGGTACTCCCGGATCAGCCCCAGCACGCCGCGGTCGGTGTAGGGGTAGAAGCGGCTGTGGAAGGCGCCGAACAGGTAAAGGGGCGGCAGCTCGGTGGGCCCGGTGAGCCGAAGCAGGTCGGCGCGCAGGCGGGCGTAGTCCCCGCCGGGCAGGAACACGTACAGGTCCGGGGCATCATTGCCCAGGTCCCAGCCGCTGGTGTCGGGGAAGGGCGCACCCGGCGGCGCCGGGGTGGCGCCCCAGGGCGGCGGGACGATGCGGGGGGCGTCGGCCACGGCCCAGACCAGGGGTTTCGACCCGGGCGCCGGCAGGGCGCGGGTGCTGGTGAGCAGGCCGTCCCAGGTGTAGAGAGTGGCCCCCCGGGCGTCCTCGATGCGCAGGCCCCGCAGGTCCCGGGCCCCGGCGGGCACCCGCACGCTCCAGGTCCCGGTGCGCAGCATCACCTCGCCGCCGGACTCGGTGCGCTGGAGGGGCGTCCCGGGCCAGGCCCGCTCCACCACATGGAACGTGGACCGGTCCTCGAAACCCCGCGGCCCCTGTACCTCCAGCCGGACCAGGGTGGGGGAGAGGGCCTGGATCCGCAGGGGCCCGATCTCCACGGAAGGAACGCTGCCCGCAAGCACAAAGACATTGGTAAAAAAAACAATAAAAAGCCAGAACTTCAAAAGATCCTCCGGAACGACCGTGCCGGTCATATTACCCAGGGAAGAAGCGTGGCGAACCATGATGTTCCGGTCCGGTCCGCCATAATGGGGATATGCCGTTCCCCTTGCCGGACGCCCTGGCGTCCATCCCCCACCGCCGCGACGTGCCCTTCGCCAGGCTCACCACCCTGGGCGTGGGCGGGATCTGCCGCTGGCTGTTCGAGCCGGTTTCCGTTGCCCAGGCCCAGGCCTTCGTGCGCGCCTGCGCCCGGGAGGGGCTGGCATGGCGCATGCTGGGCGGCGGCAGCAACCTGGTGGTCCTGGGCGACGTGGATCTGGCCTTGCGCCTGCGCTTCCCGGAAGAGCCCCGGCGCGCGGGGCTGGAGCTGGAGGCGCCCGCCAGCTTCGGCCACATCAAGCTCAGCCTGGCCGCGGCGGATCTGGGCCTCGCCGGCCTGGAGTACGCCTCGGGCATCCCCGGCTCGGTGGGCGGCGCCATGCACATGAACGCCGGGGCCTACGGCCGGGAACTGGTGGACGTCCTGGCCCGCTACCAGTTCCTCACGGCCGAAGGCGAACTGGTGGAGAAGGCGCCGGAGCCCGGGGAGTTCCGCTACCGCTGGAGCGTGCTGGGCGGCGGCCGGGTGGCGCTGGGGCTCACCGTGCGCCTGGCGGAGGGGGATCCGGACCGCATCCGCGCCCTGGTGGAGGACTACCGGCGCCGGCGCGGCACCAGCCAGCCCCTGCACAAGCGCAACGCCGGCTGCATCTTCAAAAACCCGCCGGGGCAGAGCGCCGGCCGGCTCATCGACCAGGCCGGGCTCAAGGGGCTGCGGGTGGGGGACGCGGAAGTGAGCCCGGACCACGGCAACTTCCTGGTCAACCACGGCGCCGCCACCGCCGCCCAGTTCGCCGAGCTGATGGCGCTGGTGCGGACCCGGGTGCGGGAAGCCCACGGCGTGGAACTGGAACCGGAAGTGGAGATCTGGGCTGCCACTGACATGATAACTCGCTAATCTGGTTTTCCCATGGCCATGCAAACCCGCAGCCGTCCCCGCCGCCCCTGGCTACCCTGGGCCAGGGTGGCCCTGGTCGGGCTGCTGGTGAGCGGCGCCGGCTACGGCGCGCTGGAGCTGGGCCACCGCTACCTGGGCCTGCAGAAGCTGATCATCGAGCAGGTCACCATCACCGGCTGCCGGGGCCAGCGCCTGGCCCAGGCCCAGGCCATCGCCGACCGGCTCTGCCTGGGCAAGCCGCTGTTCTGGTTCGACGCCGAAAGGCTGCGCACGACCATGGAGACCCAGCGCTGGGTCAAGGACCTCATGATCCGGCGCGACCCGCCGGACCGGCTGAGCCTGGTGGTGGAGGAGCGCAAGCCCGTGCTCTGGCTGGCCCGGCCCCAGGGGGTGTTCCTGGTCTCGGACGACGGCATCGTGCTCGATCGCCTCAATCAAGTGGATTTAATCCCCATTCCGGTGGTCGCCGATCCGAAAAGCCAGGAGAACGTCCCCATGGTCCAGCTCATCCGGGCTGCCACTAGCCTCCGTAACAAACAGAAGGAATTTTACGACCGCCTCACCGAGTTGCGCTGGAGCGAAAAGGGGCCGGTGGCGTACCTGGAAGGGCTTGAGGCGCCCATCTACCTGTCCCGGGAGGATGCGACCAAGAATATCCCCAATTTTCAGATGCTGTTCCTGAATGAATTGTCCAAGCGCCCCGACATCGCCCGCCTGCGCTATGTGGACCTGCGCTGGGACGAGGAAATCGCGGTGGGCGAGCCGCTGGCGACGCAACCTCCCAGGGCTCAGGCAGAACCGCGCTAGGGCCATTTTCCTCATTTTCAATTCTGAAATTCCGCGCCGGAAGCGGTTATGATTGGCACCAAGGAAACAGGAATACTCATGGTGCAACCAGCCGTTCTCCTCGGATTGGATCTCGGAGCAAGTAAAATCGTCGCGGTCGTTGCAGTCCAGGAGGAAGGCGGCGCTCTCAACGTCACCGGCGCCAGCCTGGCCAACCCCGAAGGCGGCATCCTGCGGGGCGAGATCACGGACATCAACCTGACGGTCACCGCCGTGAACCGGGCCGTGGAAGAAGCCATGCGCACCGCCGGCCAGACCCGGCTGGACGGCATCCGGGTCTCGGTGGACGGCATCCAGTTCAAGGGCGAGAACCTGCGCGACTCCATCACCATCGCCTCCGCGGACCGGATCATCACCGTCCAGGACCGGGACCGGGTGCTGGAGCAGGCCACCAACGGCTGCAAGCTGGCCAAGGAGGAGACGGTCCTGCACCGCATCCCGCAGATGTTCCACATCAAAGGCCAGCGGGACATCCGCAACCCGGTGAACATGATCGGCGACACCCTCGAGGCCGAGGTGCGCATCATCGTGGCCCCGGGCTCGGTGCTGGAGAACATCAACCGGGCCATGCACCTGTCCAGCCTGCAGGGGGCGACCCTGATGTACTCGCCCCTGGCCTCGGCGGAGGCGGTGCTGTCCCGGGAGGACGCGGAGAACGGCGCCGTGGTGGTGGACATCGGCGACCAGCTCACCCATCTGGGGGTGTTCCTGCGCGGCACCCTGTTCCACAGCGCGGTGATCCCCATCGGCGGCATGCACTTCACCAAGGACCTGGAGATCACCAAGCACCTGGGCGGCATCGCCATGGCCGAGCGGATCAAGCGGGTCTATGGCACCGCCCTGCCCAACCAGGTCCCCCCGGAGGAACACATCGAACTGGAAGAGGAAGGCCGCCAGGTCTCGCGCCGGGAGCTGGCCGAGGTGCTGCACGCCCGCGCGGTGGAGCTGCTCAACATGGTGCTGGCCGAGATCGGCCGCTCCGGGCTCATCCACGAGATCCACGGCGGGGTGCACCTGGTGGGCGGCGGCGCCCTGCTGCCGCACCTGCCCATCCTCGCCCAGAACATCCTGGGCCGGCCCCGGGTGGTGCTGGGCCGGGTGACCGGGGTCCAGGGCCTTTCCCAGGTCATCGCCAATCCGCTTTACACCAACGCCCTCGGCGCGGTGAAAGCGCTCTACCGCGGACTCAACGAGACCCATACCAAGTCCAGCCGCGGCAATGGTTTCATGGAGAAAATCAAGCGATGGATCTGAATCCGCACGGAGATTTCATGCCCGATATTCCCTTCCTTCCCAGCCCCATAACTCTGCCCGGCGCCAACATCAAGGTGGTGGGCGTGGGCGGCGCGGGCTGCAATGCCATCGACCGGATGATCCAGAGCGGCGTGACCGGCGTCCAGTTCATCGCCATGAACACGGACCAGCAGAGCCTGGCCCAGAGCAAGGCCCACGTGAAGGTCCCGCTGGGGCCCATCAGCATGCGCGGGCTGGGGGCCGGCGGCAACGCCGAGCGGGCCGCGGTGGCCGCCGAGGAGAGCCGGGAGGAGATCCTGGCCCAGCTCCAGGGCGCGGACATGGTCTTCATCACCGGCGGCATGGGCGGCGGCACCGGCACCGGCGCGGCGCCCATCGTGGCCAGCTGCGCCCGGGAGTTCGGCGCGCTCACGGTGGCGGTGGTGCTCACCCCGTTCCGCTGGGAGGGCGTGAACAAGGCGGACAAGGCCGCCCAGGGCCTGGCGAACCTGCGCGAAACCGCCGACACGGTGATCGTGGTATCCAACGAGAAGCTGCTCAGCCTCTGCGAAAAGGGGGTGAAGGTCAAGGAGGCCTACCGGGTGGCCGACGGCGTGCTGATCCAGGGCGTGCGGGGCATCACTGACCTGATCCTGCGGCCGGGCTCACTCAACGGCGATTTCGCCGACGTGGAGGCGGTGCTGCGCAACGGCCGGGAAGCCCTCATCGGCACCGGCAACGGCCGGGGCGACGAGGCCATCCTGGACGCCCTCACCCGGGCGCTGGACTGCCCCCTGCTGGAGCGGGAGAACACCGGGGTCGCCTCCCAGGTCATCGTCTCCATCATGGCCGACTGGGACCGGGTGGAGCTGTCCGCGGTGGAAACCGCCATGGGCTACCTGAGCCGGCACTACCACGGCCACGCCGACATCAAGCTCTGCCAGGTGGACGCCCCGGAGCTGGACGACCGGGCGCTGGTCACCGTGCTGGCTTCCGGCTTCTCGGACCACCTGGAGAACCTGCCCGCGCCCCCGGACGCCATCGTCCCGGCCCATCCCGAACCCGCGCGGGCCGGCGGCGACAACGGCCGGGTCTACGGGGACGCGCCCCAGGGCCAGCAGCCCGGCGAGCAGCCCCTGACCCCCACCCGCCTCCTGCCCCAGGCCCCCACCCCCAGCGGCGAACTGAACACTCTGGCCGAGGACCTGCACGTGCCGGCCATCATCCGCATGACCCAGGGGCGGCTGCCCATCGAATAGGACGGTGCCATCACCACGGTGACGCGGCGGTGGGGATCCCTATGTTTTTTTTACTCAATTGTTCCCAACCGACCCGCCCGGATTGGGCCATCCTGGAGTTTCCGCCCAGGAGGTCCAAAGCGCCTGAAGCGCCATTCCATGCGAGGTTCCGATGAAAAGCTCCAAGACCCGCTGCCTGGGCATCCTCACCGCCGGCGGGGACTCGCCCGGGCTCAACGCCGTAGTGCGGGCCATCACCAAGGTGGCCATGAACGAGTTCGGCATGCGCGTGCTGGGCATCCAGGACGGCTTCCGGGGCCTGGTGGAGAACCGGATCGTGACCCTGGACGACATCACCGTCTCCGGGGTGCTCACCCGGGGCGGCACGATCCTGGGCACCAGCCGGGACAAGCCGCACAGCATGCCCATGGGCGGCAAGCTGCTGGACATGACCGACTCGGCGGTGGAGAACGCCAGGAAGCACCAGATGGACTGCCTGGTCTGCCTGGGCGGCGGCGGCACCGCCAAGAACGCCTACCGGCTCTGGCAGAAGGGCGGGGTCAACGTGATGACCCTGCCCAAGACCATCGACAATGACGTCTTCGGCACCGATGTGTCGTTCGGGTTCGACACCGCTGTGAGCATCGCCACCGAGGCCATCGACCGCCTGCACACCACCGCCACCAGCCACCACCGGCTGATCGTCTGCGAGGTCATGGGCCACCGGGCCGGGTGGCTGGCCCTGCATTCGGGCATCGCCGGCGGGGCCGACGTGATCCTGATCCCGGAGATTCCCTACGACCTGGAGAAGATCGCGGAGTTCCTGCTGGAGCGGCGCCGGCACGGGAAGCGCTTCTCGATCATCGCCGTGGCGGAGGGGGCCCGGTCCGTGCGCGAGGCCGCGGAGGCCGCCGTGTTCAAGGCCAAGGACAAGGACAAGGACCGCAAGAAGACCAAGGAGAATGGCCGGCCGGACAAGGGCGAAATCCCCCTGGACGCGCCCGCGGAGGAGGAAGCCGTGGACGCCTACCGGGCCGACCTGCCCCTCAACGTCCAGCGGCTGCACGACGAGACCATGGCCTTCCACGTGGTGCAGGAGTCCATGGCGTCCCGCCTGGCCCGGCACCTCCAGGCCCTCACCGGGGTGGAGGCGCGGGTGACCTCCCTGGGCCATGTGCAGCGGGGCGGAATCCCCACCGCCTTCGACCGCACCCTCAGCACCATGATGGGCGCCAAGGCCGCCGAGCTGCTGGCGGAGGGCACTTACAACGTGATGGTGGCCTACCGGAACGGAATCTGCGTGCCGGTGCCGCTTCAGGATGTGGTGGGACAGCGCAAGCTGGTGCCTTCCGACCACCACCTGATCCATTGCGCCCGCCAGGTGGGCACCTGTTTCGGGGATTAAAGAATTTTTTAATTTATTATTAATGTTGAAATTCATGTTTCAAAGGCTGTCACGTTTCGCCAACTCCCAACACATGAGGTATGGCCTGTTCGGAAAGGAAGGCCTCGTTGGAGCGAAAGCTCTGTCCTTTTAATGTGGTTTTTCATCTAGTTAGCGAAAAACACATCCCCCCAACCTTTGAAAGGAGAAGGCATGACTCGTCCTGTTGCTAGTATCGGCCGTTATGGGCTGCTTTGTGCCGCGGCGTGCTGCGCCATGGCCGTCGAGGCACCGCAAATCGGCGCCCAGGTTCTGGGCAGTTCCCCGACCGGGGCCACGAGGGATCATTTCACTTCCAATACCGGCTGGGGCCTGGGCGTGTTCGCCGACTGGGAAGTGGGGGCCGGCAAGGTCATCAGGCTGGCCTATGACGGCATCTGGTATCCCAACGGCGGCCATGCGGACGCCATCCCCGGACTGGCCGCGAACAGCTATTCCGAATCGGACCGCACGTGCCGCAGCCACGCCTTCACCAGCCAGTACCTGTACTATCCCTCCGGGAACCGGGAGGGGGTCTACTTCAAGGTGGGCCTGGGGGGAATGAAATACCTGACCAGGATCAACACCACCTTGAACCTCCCCGGGGCCCAGGGAGTTGGGTTGACCGTCCTCAACGAGTCGGGCACCAAGCTGAACATGCTGGCGGGATTGGGCTACGATTTCAACAAGAACTGGGGGGTCAATGCCCAATATTCGTTCATAACAGTCCATGGACGCACGCTTGGCGCGGTGCAGACGGGGCTTTCCTATCGATTCTAGTGCACCCCCCTCCGCCGGCGCGGAGGGGGAAGCTAGCCGGGTGCCAATCCTTTGGCTTCCGGCTAGGCTGGAGGCATGCCGTTTGAATCCCAGATCAACAGCCGGGCCAATCCCCGCTTCAAGGCGCTGAAGGCGCTGCTCGCCGCGGGCGGGGCGCGGCGCAGCCATACCCTGCTCCTGGGGGAGAAGCTGGTGCTGGCCTGGTCGCAGGCGCCAGCGGACTGCCGAGACCGGCTGCGGCCGGAAACCTGGCTGCGCCTGGAAGGCTCGGCCCCCCATCCCCTGGAGCGGCGCCTGGCCCGGGAAACCCTGGTACTGGGCGAAGCCCTCATGCGCGACCTGGCCGATGCCAGCAGCCCGCCGGAGCACGCCCTGCTGGCCGGCCTCGGGCCGGAGCCGGGAGGGCCGCTGCCGGCGCGGGTGATCGTGCCATGGGGGATTCAGGATCCCGGCAACCTGGGCGCCATCCTGCGCAGCGCCGCGGCGTTCGGCTTCCAGGAAGCCCTGCTGGGGCCCCTGTGCGCCGACCCGTTCAGCCCCAAGGCCCTGCGGGGCAGCATGGGCGCAGCTTTCCTGATGCCGCTGAGGCGGATCGACAGGATCGATGCGCTGGCCCTGGACGGCGGGCACTGGCTCGCCCTGGACGGGGGCCCTGGCGCCCTGCCCCTGGCCCGGGCCGAGCTGCGGGAGCCGCTGCGGATCCTGGTGGGCAACGAAGGGCATGGCTGGGAGGGCTCGGACCTGCCCGCCGCCGTGCTGCGGGTGGCCATTCCCACCCGCGGGGTGGAAAGCCTCAACGCCGCCGTGGCCGCGGGCATCGCCTGCTACGAAACCGCGCGCAGGGAGTTCCGGTGAACGGGACCCGAAGCCGGCCGGCCGGCGCCCTGGGGCTGGCCCTCATCCTCGCCCTGGTGTTCGTCCTGGCCTTCCGCTTCCCGGCGGATTCGGGCCGGGGCTACCTGGAGGCCGCCGCCGCGCTGCTGTTCCCCACCCTGCTGTTCGCCGCCCTGTTCAGGGGTCTGCGGGCGGGCTGGATCTACCTGGCCCTGTTCCTGGGGCTGGTGGGCATCTTCCACTGGGTCCCGGGCACCATCGCCGTCAAGGGTCCGCTGCCCTACCCCCTGGCCCTGCTGGGGGCCGGACTGTTCTATGGCTGGGAGGCCCTGGGGTTCCTGGCGGTGGCCCTGGCGGCCCGCTGGGCCCAACGCCGGGGCGGCCCCTGGGCCGCGGCCTGCGCCGCGGCGCTGGCCATGCTGCTGTGGGAGATCCACGGGTTCCACGTGTACTCCTGGAGCTGGGGCGCCGCGCTGGGCGGGGTGCCCTGGCTGGCCCGGTCCGCCGCGTTCCTGGGCAGCCACGGTCTGGCGGCGCTGCTCTGGGCCTGCGGCGCCTTCACCGGGGCGGAGCTGGCGGCGAAGCGGGGGCCGCGGCGGATCCTGGCCGGCCCGCTGGTGCTGCTGCTTCTGCTCACCGCCGGCGCGGGCCTCTGGCGGATGCTGCCCCGGGGGCCCCTGCGGATGCTGGACGTGGTCATGATCCAGCCGAATTTCGAGGCCGGCCTGCGCCGCCCCGGCATGGAGCAGGACATGTGGCGGCGCTCCGACGCTGAACTCAAGGCCCTGGGCTGGCCGCGGCCCGGGGTGGCCACGCTGCTGCTGTGGCCCGAGAGTTCGGTGCTGGGACGGGACGACCGCCGGCCCAGCGAGCGCATGGCCCTGGAGGCCCAGCTCCGGGGCGTCGCCTGGCTGTTCGGGACCGAAGGCGGCGATTTCAACCTGGTGCGGGGCGAGGCGGCTGGCCAGCCCAGCTTCATCCAGGCCAAGGTGGAGCCCATGCCCTTCGGCGAGCGCATGCCCGGACCGCCCTGGCTGCGCCAGTGGCTGGACGAGCACCTGGGCTTCGTCTCCCAGCGGGCCGGAACCCTGACCGCGGCCAGCAGCTTCCAGTTCCCCACGCCCCAGGGACCGCTCAAGGTCCACCCGCTGATCTGCAGCGAGGCGCTCATGGGCGACCGGGTGCAGGCGGGCCTGGCCCTGGCCGGGGGCGACCTGCTGAGCAACCATACCAATGACGGCTGGTTCGAGCAGAGCCCGGCCACCGACCTGCATGCCGCCCAGATCCGCCTGCGGGCGGTGGAGACCGGCCTGCCGCTGCTGCGGGCGACCCTCACCGGCAAGTCCGGGGTGTTCCGGGAAGACGGCTCCTGGGTCCTCTGGGGCCGGCCCATGACCGAGGCCGCCCACGGCGTGCAGCTGCGCTGGCGCCCCATCTCAACCCCGGCCCGGAACCCGTGGGTGCTGCGCTGCATCATGGCCGCCCTGGCGCTGATCCTGGCCTATCGGCTGACCAGGAAGCGCATTTCCTGAGACCATGGAGGAATCCCCAAGGAGCTTCCATGTCCGCCGCGCTGCAACCCATCCTTGACCTCATGCTGGACGGCGGCTGCAAGGGCTTCCCCCAGGACCGCCCGGCCACCCGTCTCGGGGACGTGGGCGGTCTGGGGCTCCGGCTCACCGAGGGCGGACTGGACTTCCCGGTGGCGGTGCTCAAGCGCTCGGCGCTGGCGCACAATGCCCAGTGGATGGCCGAGTTCATCCGCAGGACCGGGGTCAGCCTCTGCCCCCACGGCAAGACCACCATGGCGCCCCAGCTGTTCCACCGCCAGCTGGCGGACGGCGCCTGGGGCATCACCCTGGCCACCGTCCAGCAGGCGCGGGTGGCCCACCGCTATGGCATCAAGCGGATCCTGCTGGCCAACGAGCTGGTCCACCCCGCGGCCATTGGCTGGGTCCAGGCCACCCTGGACGCCGACCCGGCGTTCGACTTCACCTGCCTGGTGGATTCCCCGGAAGGGGTGGCCCGGCTGGAGGCTTCGGCCCAGGGCAGGCGCCCCCTCCCGGTGCTGGTGGAACTGGGGATCCTTGGCGGCCGCACCGGGGCCCGCGGGCTCGAAGCCGCCCTGGCCGTGGCCCGGGCGGTCAAGGCCTCGCCCAGGCTTCAGCTGCGCGGCGTGGAGTGCTACGAAGGGATCATCGGCAGCGCGGACCCCGCCGCCGACCGGGCCCGGATCCAGGAATGGCTGGACCAGCTGGCGGCACTGGCCCGGCGCTGCGACGCGGAGCAGCTGTTCGAGACCGGCTGCGTGCTGCTCTCCGCCGGCGGTTCCGCCTATTTCGACCTGGTGGTCCAGGCCCTGGCCGAGGTCAAGCTGTCCAGCCCGACCCAGGTGGTCCTGCGCAGCGGGTGCTACTTTTCCCATGACGCCGGCCACTACCGGCACCTCCTGGAGCTGCTGGAAGAACGCCTGCCCGAGGCGCTGCGGATGGAGCGGCGGCTGACCCCCGCGCTGGAAATCTGGGGCCAGGTGCTGAGCCGCCCGGAGCCGGGCCTGGCCTACCTGGGCCTGGGCAAGCGCGACGTCTCCTATGACATGGACCTGCCCATCCCCATCCTCTGGACCCGCCCCGGCACCCCCGGCGCCCCCCGCCCGGCGCCCGCGGCCTGGCGCATCACCCGCCTGAACGACCAGCACGCGCGGCTGGAACTGCCGGCGGAAGCCGAACTGCAGGTGGGCGACCTGGTGGGCTGCGGCATCAGCCATCCCTGCACGGCCTTCGACAAGTGGCAGGTTCTGTTCGAAGTGGACGACGACTACCGCGTGCTGGGCGCGATCCGCACGTTCTTTTAGTTTTTAGAAGGAAAGATTCGTCTTGGCCCCGGCCGACACCACGAACCCGCCGGAGGCCTCCGGCTGGTCCACCAGGCCCTGTCCGGAGACCTGGGTGTAGTCGTTCAGGACCGCGGAATAGGTCCCGGGCGGCACCGCGGGGAAGCTGAAGCTGAATCCGTCCTTCGCCGTCACCACCGCGGCCGAACCGATCACGAATCGGTAGGGCACGCCGCCGATGGGAATCTCCTGGATGAGATCCACCACATCCTCCTGGCCCACGCCGGGCGAGGCCCCCACGGTTCCGGCCAGGATGCCCGGCACGGGCGCCGTGAGGAACGCCAGGCTGGTGGCGTAGGTATCCGTGGGCGCGTCGCCCAGCGCAAAGCCGGGACTCGCCTGGGGGTAGTAGACGGCCGTGCCGATGACCGGCTGGCTGACCACGCACCAGGTGTAGCCCTTGGGCAAGAGGTCGAGGGTGAAGGCGCCGCTGGCATCGGCCTGCACGCTCCGGAAGGCGATGGCCGCCCCCGGCTGGCCGTCCTGGAACTGCAACTGGGCGGTGACGGCCGCGGCCCCCAGCGGAGCGGCGGCTACCGCCGGGGGCCCGGCGACGGCCTGGGTGGTGAGGGTGCCGGTGATCTGGCCGGTGGCCCCCTTGTCGTAGCCCCGGATCGGGCCCGGGAGGAGCACATAGCCGCCGTTCTCGGTCCCGTCCGGCAGGACCACGTTCTCCACGTCGAAGGTGATCCAGAGCTCGGTCCCGGTCTGGGCGGTCACGGTGAAGCTGCCGGGCAGGCCCATGAGGCCGGAGAGCCCCTGGGGCGCGGCGAGGTTGTGGGTGGTGTCCGGGTCATCGGTGCTGAACTGGACCGTGCCGCCAGCCCCCACGCTGAACTGCAGGGCATCGTTGCTGCCCACGGGCCAAGGCACCTGGGCGGCCAGGACCACGGGGCTCTGGGAGGTGGCGGCCATGAGGTCGATGGTCTGGCCGGGCACCGTCAGGGGCACCGGACGCCAGACCCCTCCCACCCGCACCTGCAGGTCCCCCAGGACCAGGTTCAGGTGGCTCAGGGTCCCCGGGTTGCCGTCCTGGACCAGCTTCACGGTCAAGGTGCCGGAGTTGGCCGGTGTCAACGGAGCGGAGCCCTGGGCCTGGGAGCCGGAGGGGTTGCTGCCGCCGCAGCCCAGCCCCCCCAGGGCCAAGGCCAAGGTCAGCCCGCCCATGCCCACGCAGGTTGGTGTCCTCATCATCGGCGGCCCCCCAGCAAGTCTCGATCGATACGGGTCTCACTCTATTATAAATTGTTTAATTTTTTTGCCACCCCACGCCCAGGCTATTCTGTAGGACATGGCGACCCCCACCTGGACCCAGGCTCCCCTCTTCGCGTCCCTGCAGCCGGCCCAGCGGGAACGGCTGCAGGGCCTGGTCCGGCCCAGGCAGCTGGACCCGGAGGCCATCCTGTTCATGGAGGACGACCCCTGCACTGGGTTCTTCGTGCTGGTGGAAGGGGCCATCCAGTTGACCCGCTGCGCCGAGAACCCCGGGGCCCACCCGACCCTGGCAGTCATCATGCCCGTGGCCAGCTTCGCCGAGGCGGCCATGTTCGGCGGCGAGGCTTTCCCGGCCACCGCCACCGCCCTGAAGCCTTCCAGGGTCTTCCATTTCCCCAAGGGCCCCTTCCTGGTGGCCATGCGCGAGGACCCCGACCTGGCCCAGGCCATCATCCACGCCCAGGCGGTGTGGCTGCGCAAGCTCACCCACACGGTGGAGCAGCTCACCGGTTCGGACAGTTCGGACCGGCTCCTGAACTGGGTCCGGGAACAAGTGCCGGCGGGCGGGTCCATGGTGCTCCCGGTCACCAAGAAAGTGCTGGCGGCCCAGCTGGGCATGACCCCGGAAACCCTCTCCCGGGGTCTGCGCAATCTGCAGAATCTGGGCATCCTACGCGTGGCCGGGACCACCCTTTCCCGGCCCCCGGAATCCTAGACTCCCGTTGATATATAAGGAATTTCCCTTGCAAAAATAAACGATGAACGTATCCTTAATTATCCAGGGGATGAGAAAATGCTGTTTTCTACGGCCACCGGGTACGCGCTTCGCGCATTAGCTGCAATGCCAGAGGATGGTACTTACAGTCTGGCCAAGGACCTGGCCAGCAAGCTGGGCCTGCCGGGTCCGTACCTGGCCAAGATCCTGCAGACCCTGGCCCAGGAAGGCATGTTGAATTCAGTCCGGGGCCCGCGGGGTGGGTTCCGGCTGTCCCGTCCGGCCCACCGCATCACCGTGGGTGAAGTGGTCAATGTCCTGGACGGCATGGACGCCATGACCGGCTGTGTGATGGGATTCGTCAACTGCGACGGCCGCGACAAGCCCTGCCCACTCCATGAAGCCTGGTGCGAAGTGAAAGCCCACCTGGACACCACCATGTCCATGGTCACCATCCGCGATCTGCAGCTCCTGGACCTGCGCAACCAGAGCGGGTCTCCCCGGGCCCGGTGCACGGCCGCCAAGAACCCGATCATCCTGCCCGCCAGCGTTCCCACCGGGAGCCTGGGCAAGTAATTAATTTTTTATCCATTCCAGGAAGGCCAACTGGGTCGGCGGGGCGGCCGACCTGTCCCTGGCCGGCCTGCCCGCGTGCGGTTCCTCATCCGCTATTCCGACGGCCTGAACCCGGTGGTGCGCATGACGCCGCGCCGGTAGGCCACAGCGCCCCAGGCCAGGAAGATCACCTCGGCCGCCGCCACCAGCAGCATCCACATCAGCACTGGGGTGTCGCCCATGGCGTAGGAGTGCTTGCCCGTGGTCAGCACGAAGTTCACCCCCAGGTAGGTCATGAGGATGGTCTGGAAGGCGGCGATGCTGATGGCCGCCACCCCGAACTTGCCGATGATCCGGTCCAGCCGGGCGTGCAGGATCGCCATGTAGGCCAGGAACGCCACCAGCGACCACACTTCCTTGGGATCCCAGCCCCAGTAGCGGCCCCAGCTTGAAGCCGCCCACATGGAGCCGGTGATGATCCCGGCAATGAGGAAGAGGGAGCCCACGAAGATGTACCAGTAGAGCAGGTCGTACATCCGGTCGATGAGTTCGACGCGCTCGGGCTTGAAGATGGTGAAGCCGATCTGCATGTGGGCCACCACCAGACCCAGCGCCAGGATGGAGTAGCTCACCATGATGATCGGCACGTGGATGGCCAGCCAGGGCGTGCCGGCCAGCACCGGCGCCACCGGGTGGATGAAGGAATCGATGGGCAGAAGATCCACCAGGACCATGGCCAGGGCGGCCATGCCCGCGGCGTTGAACACCACCACCCGGTTGCGCAGCACCGCGAAGGCGACGATGCCGAACAGGCCCACGCCCCAGGCCAGGAACAGCATGGACTCGTACATGTTGGCCGCCGGGATGCGCCCGCCGGAGACCCAGCGCAGCTGGATGCCCCAACTCATCATGGCGAAGCCGGCGACCAGGGTCCCGAAGGCGATCACGTCCAGGAGCCTGCTCTGCTTCCTCCAGGCGACGATGCACACCGCCAGGGAGGCCAGCAGGATGATCCAGGCCAGGCGGACCGGGTGCAGCCAGTTGTAGAGGACTTCCGTATCCATCCGGCCGGAATCTGGCCAGTCGGGCGACCGGGGGCCGGTGGCCAGGGTGGTGAAGACCTCCGCGCTCACCCCGGTGGGGATGTTCCAGGCAGCCTTGGGATTGCCCGGGACCGGGATGGGCCGCGCCATCTGCTGCTGGAGGGTGGTCTGCATGAGGCCCAGACGCTTGTCGATGTTCTCGCCGTCCACCAGGATTCCGGTGCGGGGGCGGTTCTCCGATTCCGCCTGGCGGGCGTCCTGTACGATCTCCAACAGCTTCGGAATCTTCACCAGGGCGTTGAAGGAGGCGTGAGTGGTGCCGGCGGGGAGGCCGAGTGCACGCGCGAAGGCGCCGGATCCCACCTTGATGACGGGCGCGTCGGCGCCGGCGTTGGGATTGAACAGCCAGCCGGTGAAGGTGGCCGTGGGATCCTCGCCCTTCCAGGAGGAGGCTCCGGTGATCTCCCACACGGTCTCCCGGGCCAGGGTGTCCAGGGGCATGACCCGGCCATCGTGCTGCACCGGGAGCGTGCGCACGGTATCGGCGACCGTGGCGGATGAAGCCGCCGCCGCCCCGCCGAGCAGGACCAGCACCAACAGAGCCTTGCGGCCCGCCCCGCGGACGGGACGGTCCGGCGCCCCGCCCTCCCGGGCCGCGGTGTCCCTGGCCTGGGCGATGCGGGTGGCGAGCACGATGATCATGCCCAGGAGGAGGGTGATGTAGCCGGCGAACACCAGGTTCTGGCCGGGATCCTTGGACACCGAGAGCACCGTGCCCTGGCGTCCCGCATCCTGGGTGTAGCTGGACTGGAACAGGGCGAACCCGCGGTAGTGCAGCTCGTGGTTCATCCAGATGGCCGCCGGGAAGGTCCGGCCGGTCTCATGGTCGGTGATCTCCACCTCGCTCCGGAAGCCGGCGGGGCGCCTGGTCCCCGGGTAGGTCTCCAGCTCGAACTTGTCCAGCTTCACGTCGAAGGGGAGCTGGTGCTGGGACAGGAGATTCTGCTCCTTGTCGCGGTTCTCGATGACCGAGGCGCGATCGCCCTCCCGGATGCTCATCATGCCTTCGATCTTGAGGAAATAGCTGGTGCACGCCCCGGCCAGGATCAGCAGCAGGGAGGCATGGGTCACCACGAAGCCGATGCGCTTCCTGGTCCAGGGGAACAGGTTCGCCAGGGACAACGCCAGGTTGATGGCCAGCAGGCCCTGCAGGCCCAGGAACCACCAGGAGTAGTAGACCTGCTGGCCGGCGATTTCGGCCCCCACCCGGGTCTCGACGATGGTCCCCGCCGACAGTCCCGCCAGGAGCAGGAGCAGCAGGATCACGGCGAGCTTCAGCGAAGCGAGGAATTCAAACAGCTTTTTCATGGCAGAAGCCCCACAGGCCTGACGCCCGGGAGGGCTGGACCTGAAAACGTGTGCGAAGCCGCAGATGGTGAAACTGAAGTCTTGCCGACAGGAGTAAAAGGCACCACTGCATTAAGATCCTAATCCTTTTTTCTAGCAGACGCGGCCGCCCCTGTCAATGGGACCGGCCGCCCTTGGGGATCCGCTGGCGGACGCTACTTCTTGGCCGGCAGGGTGGCGATGACGAAGATCCGGGTCCGGATCGCCTGGTAGGTCACCATGGGGATCACATTGTGGGTCACCAGGTTGGTTTTGCTGAGGTAGGGACGGCCGGCGATGATCTTGTCGGCCAGGTCCGCGCTGATCTGCGGCAGCTTCATCAGCTCCGCCTTGGAGGCCTTGTTGATGTCGATTTGTTTCACCTGCTTGGCCGGCTTCTTGGCCTTGGGCGCCGCAGCCTGGGCCGGCTGGGTCTGGGCGGCCAGGGAGAGGCTGGCCGCGCACAGGAGCGCGCCGACCAGGAGCCCGAAATTCTTGGAGCTTGACTTCATTCAGCACCTCAGAGGATCCCCGCTCGGGGGGGGAGAAAAAAGATGACCCAGATGTTATAGCACATCCGGGTCATCTGCCTGTCAGGAAGCAAGCCTCCGGGGCGGGATCGCTCCCGCCCCGGAGAGGGACATTAGTTGGCCGGATTGGCGCCAAAGAAGTTCAGGTGGACCGCCTGGATGTCCGCGGTGCCGTAGGCGCCGTGGCAATCAAGGCACAGTTCCTGGTTCTGCAGGACAGGATAGGGCGAGGCAACCTGCGACGCGCCCTTGTTGCCACCCACAGGAGCCAGGGGCACCATGTTGGCGGGCTGGTAGAACACGCCGCCGGCAACGGCACTGGTCATGTGGCTGATGGCGTCCTGGGTATCATGGCAGCCCGCGCAGGCGGCCGTGATGGGGGACGTGACCAGACGGCCGGGGTCAGGCTGCTGCAGGACGAACGCCGAGGGGGCGCTCGCGACCCACTGGCCGGCATAGAAGGTCGGAGCCGGGGTGGTGGTCACGCCATTCTTCGTGGTGTTGGCGCCCTGGATGGGGTTGAGCCCATAGAGGCCCGAACCCTGGGACATGCCCGCGTAGGCGGTGCTGACCGTGGTGGGCGTGGTGGTGGTGGTGACGGTGCCCGCAGGGGTGACCCAGGGGGCAACATAGCTGCCGTTGGTCGTGGGAAGGACGGTAGCCCCTGCCAGGATGGACGCGGCGCTCGCGGTGGGCGCGGGCTGGTAGTCAGGGAAGCTGCCGTTGCCGGAAGCGGCGCCGACGATGGTCTTGGTGACCGGGTAGTAGCCGACGGCGTTGGTGTCCCAGAGCATGTTGGAGATCTGCCCGTTGTTGGTGGCGGCACTGAAGTCGTAGGAGCCGGGAACGTGGCAGGCTTCGCAGTCGTTGAGCACGCCGGGGTAGTTGATCAGCGGGAAGTTCGGCTGAGCAGTGTAGGCGTTGGCTCGGAAAGCGGCGGAGTGCAGGCCGTGGATCCAGGTCTTGGCGTTGTAGCTCCAGCCGCCGGTGGTTCCAGCCACGGTGTGGCAGAAATCGCAGTGCTGGGGGTCGTTCATGAAGCCGTTGTGGAAGTTCGACGCGTAATTGTTGATAGCCGTGGTGTTGGGCGTGAAGATGCCCAGGTCGCCATGGCAGCTGCTGCAGGCGTTCTCTGCGATGATGGTGCGGCGCGGAGAGTAGCCGCCCTTGCTGGCGTCGAGCCAGACGTTCTGCGCGGGCAGCTGGAGGCCGCCGGTGCCGTTGGTCGCGTTGTAGGCGAAGTTGACCGCGCCTTCATTGTCCAGGTTGGCCAGGTCGGAGACCACGACGCCGAGGTTGGTCTGGATGAAGGGCGACCAGCCGAGCCCGATGCCCACCAGCGAGCAGGTGGCGGTGGAAGGCAGGGTGATGCCGTCCAGGGTGATCGTGTAGGTGTTGGTTCCGGCGGCGGCGGTGATGCCGTTGGTGGAGACCGGAATGGCGGAGGCGCCGGAGCCGATGGTGGCCGTCTTGGCCCAGAGGGTCTGCAGGGTCCAGTCGGTTTCCTTGGCGACGTTGTAGTCGCTGGGAGTGGCGGTGCCGTCCTGGGAGATGCCGGCCTGGATGCCGAGGGTCGGGCCGTTAACCAGCGGGAGGCTGCCCATCATCGTGGAACCGGCCGCGTAGGGAACCGTGATCGCCGCGGGGGTGCCAGGGTTGGCGGCGGTGATCGGCGATGCGCTGGTCAGGATCTGGAAGGTGACAACCGGGTGGCTGGCAACGACCGTCACGCTGGTGAGGTTGTAGGCGACATACAGGGCGCCGGCGGGCATGTTGGAGACCGAGGCGGCCTGCCAGGAGTCGGTGTTGGCCGCGGCGGCGTGGGAGTTGCTCCCGTTGCTGCCGTTCTCGGCCGGGCTCTGCAGCGGCGTGTGGTAGATAGTGATGTCGGCAGGCTTGTGGCACAGGGCGCAAAGCGTGTCGTCGGCCTGGGCGCCGCCATTGTGGGTACCAGGCGTGGCGGTGCCGTTGGCGGTGTTGCCCGTGACGAAGTTCACGGCGTCGTGGCAGGAGCCGCAGGCCTCACGGCTGGGAACGGTCTGGAAGTTGGACCACTGGGGATTCACCACCTTGCCGGCGACAGTGATCGGCTGGTGGCAGGTGTCGCAGCGGCGGATATCCTGGGGATACCAACCGGTGTTCATCAGGGTCTCGGAGTTGTTGGAATACTTGAGGTTGACATTCATGTGGAACTTGTGGATCCACATGGGCGTCGAGCCAACGGAGAAGCCGTTCATCTTCAGGGAAGACGTGGGGCTCTTCTCACCGGCGGCGCCGGTGTCCAGGACCATGCTGGCGATGTTGGTGGCGGGGTTGGGTAGGCAGTCGGCCGAACCGTACTTGTTCTGCTCATTGTGGCAGGCATAGCAGTAGTTGACTTCGTTGCGCTGGCCGCTGTGGAACGCCAGGCCCTGCTGGCCGGTGCCGCCGGAGGCGTTGCTCAGGGTGCCGGTGCCGCCGAGGACGGTGTGGCAGTTAAGGCAGACCTGCGTGCTGACGACCTGCCGCCCGGTGGTGATGGGGGTGGCGTTGGGCGCGATCTGGGTGGGGCCGGGGACGAAGTCGTAGACGACGTTCGCGGTCTTGGCCGGAAGGGCGGAGGGACCGGCGGTGGACGAAGCGACCAGCGAGCCCGCGAGCGGGGTGCTGCCGGTGCCGGGGAAGGCGCCGCCGATCATGATGCCGACCCGGTGGGTCAGGGTGGGATCGTAGCTCACGTTGCCCAGGTCAGAGGCGAGGTTGTTGCCGGTGAAATAGCCGTTGGCCACTTGGGTGGCCAGCCAGGCGGCTTCGCCCTTGATGTTGCGCCGGAACGTGTAGGTGTAGTTGCCATAGCCGTCTTCGGTCATGGTCCCGGTGGTGTCGGTGGTGGGATGAGCCGGGGTGGCCGGAGTGGTGATGGTGGGATTGCTGTCGATCAGGTAGCCGACCCAGGTGGTGGTGTTGCTGCCGTCAGGCGCGGTGCCGGCGGCATTGAGGGTCGGAGCCAGCTTCAGGAGGGTGAACGCGAAGAGAGGATACGACGGGTACACAGCCGTGGCGGACTGGGACTGGATGGTGGAGAGCCCGGCAATGGGAACGCCGGCGCTGTTGGCCACGCTGAACTTGACCACCGGGGTGGTGCCAGTCAGGTCGACCGAAGTGAGCGAACCGGTCAGGGCCGTGCCCGTCCAGTCGGACGAGGTCATGTTGGCGATGTTGAGGGGAGCCTGGGCGCCGGGGGTGCCGTTGGTACCGTTGGTCCCATTGGTCCCGTTAGTGCCGTTGGTGCCGGCGGGGCCGGTGGCGCCGGCGGGGCCGGTAGCTCCAGTCGCGCCTGAAGAGCCATTACAGCTGATCAGGGCGAGGGCCGTAGCGGCTGCCAGTACCAGGCCGCTCAACCTCATGAGAGGTTTGTGTTGCATGCTATTTCCTCCTCGTGAAGAATTGATTGTTATTTTTTCGGATGTCCTGTTCTGCTTTTGAGTAACTAGGATCGAAGTTCGCAACAAGTCGGGCACCTCCCTGGAGATATGGGCGAGACCCGTGGGGGTCCTGAGCCTGGTGAGTGAGACATTGGAGACATCGCCCTAGAAGCTGGCGTTGTGGCAGAGCGTGCCGTTGAAACAGCCGGGCGCGGTGCCGGGAGCGGCGGGGGACACGGGGGTGATGGTGCTGTTGCCTCCGCCGGTATGGCACTTGGCGCACTCGGGAGCGTTGCTGACATCGACCAGGTCATGCCTGGGCTGGGTGGCCGGGAGACCCAGTCCGGCGCCCCAGGGTTTCGGGGGATGCGGCGCGGTGGTGTGGCAGGAGTAGCAGGAGGGCGCGTAGCCGTTGGCGGGATTGTTGTACAGGGCGCCGTGGCAGGGGGTGCAGGAGGCGAAGCCCTGGTTGGGGAACACCGGCGCGGTGGGATCGAAAGCCGGGCCGGCGGGGGCCATGGCGGCTAGGCCGTGGTCGGGGGTGGGCACCGCGAGGTTCCAGGTGTCCGGGTGGTTGGGCCCCTGGGGGTGATGGCAGCCGAAACAGGTCACGCCCGACGGGACTGCGGTGGCGGGTTGGACCGCGGCGGATCCATGGCAGGTGGTGCATGACCCGGGATTCTGGAGGTAGCCGGACCAGTGGGTGGTCAACCAGGTGGCCGGGTGCTGGCCGGTGATGGGGCTCACGGCAGGGGCCGACCCGCCGCCGGAGGTGCAGGCCATGACCATGAGGGCCGCCGCCGTGGCGAGGAAGGTTCTGACAATCAAGCTGGTTTTCATGATCAGTCCCCTACCGGTGGCAAGCGGTGCACGTTTCGTTGTTGGAGCGGCCATGGCACTTGAAGCAGCTGGTGGGGTCGATCTTCCCTTCGATGCGGTGCAAGGTCATGTAGTCGCCCCGGTGCGGCGACACGCGGTCCGGACGGTTGCCCAGCTTGGTGGAGGGCAGCAGGGCGGTCTTGCCGCCGTGGCAGTCCGCGCAGAAGGACTGGGCGTGGCAGGCGGCGCAGGTGGCGGGATCCTGGTTGGCCTGGATCTTGTGGTTGGAGATGAAGGCCTCGGTGTGGTTGAAGGAGGCGAAGGTCTTGTCGGTGCTCGCCACCCGGTCGGTGCCGTGGCAGTCGGAGCAGGTGGGCCGGCCCTGCTCCAGCGCCTGGGGATGGGTGGGCGCGAAGCTGCCCTTGGGCGAGATCCAGGAACAGGCCACCATCAGCCCGAGGCCGAGGGCGACAGAAAGGAGCGCGAATTTCTTCAACATCTACTTGTCTCCTTTTCCGGCCAGGCCGAACCGGTATTCGAGGCGCAGGAGTGCGATGGTCTGCTTCCCGAAGATGGGGCTGTCCTCCAGGGTCAGGTCTCCGGAGACCTTGGCGCCGTTCTTGGCCTTGTAGCCCACGGAGCCGACGATGGCCGATTCGATGCTCTGGCCGTTCAGGCTCGGGTTGAGGTAGGGGTCGGCATAGTGCAGCCGGATGGCGTCCAGGCTCGCCGAGTAGGCGCCCTTTTCGGCCATGATCCAGGCCCGGGCTTCGCTGTGGCTGAGGCTGTAGGCCGGCACCAGGAGGTCCACGGCCTGCACCTGGGCGGCATTCACCTTGTGGAAGCCGACCCCGGCGAGGATGTGCGATTCGGGGAGGGTGTAGCGGAGATCTGCGCCGCCCCGGGTGGTGGTGCCGTAGCTTTCGCGGTCGGTGCGGCGCACGTCGCCCACCACCTGCAGGTTCCCCGGCGCCTGCCAGGTGAGCTTGGCGCCGGTGGCCTTGAACATGCCCTGCTCGTTCTGGTTGAACAGGGACGGCAGGGTGGAGCCCGCGAAGTAGGAGAACAGGTTGCGCTCCACGAAGGTGCCGGCGAGGGAGAACGTCTGGAGGAACTTGAGGGTGGCGGTGTAGTCGTCCTCGGCGAGCCTGGAAATGTTGATGCCGGCCGCCGGCGCGAGGAGGGGCGCAACATCCGTCACCGTGCGTCCGCTGAAATCGAAGCTGTCGCAGGGGGTGAGTTTCATGTCCACACCCAGCAGCCTGCGGGTGTAGACCATCGCGGTCGGGTTGGTCGCGGGGGCCGGAGCGGTCTGGGTGGCGGGAGAACTGCCGTCCTCCAGGTAGTCCACGCCGATCTCGCCCACCTTGGCCGCATGCCAGGCCAGGCGTCCGCCGAACATGAAGTCCCGCTGGGAGGCCGCCACGCTCTGGTTCTGGTTGCTGTAGTTCTTGAAGATCACCGGCGTGCCGGCGAAGGCGGACACGGTGAACCCGCAACGCAGGTCGGTGCTGGCGCTGACGCCGTCCACCGGCTCGTTGCCGATGCCCTGGGTGACGCTGAACCGGCCGGCCTTGAGCTGGGCGTTGGCCTGGGCGAAGTTGTACTGCAGGTATCCGTAGGTGAAGTCGCCGGTGCTCTTGCCGCCGATGTAGGACTGGTCCGCCAGGTCCGCCATGCCCCAGCCGTAGAAGTGGAGGGAGAGAGCGTCCTTGCCGCCGAGCTTGACGGCGTCGATGCCCACGTACTCGGTGGCGGGGGTGAAGGTGCCAGTGCTGAACCCGGGCGTGTTCTGCTTCCAGGTCTGGGCGATGGTGGTGGTGGAGACGGACACATCCTGGGCCATGGCCGTGCCGGCGACCAGAGTGGCAAGGAGGGCCAATGGGGTGCGGTGCTTCATGACTGGCCTCCACCCGCCAAACACCGCGCCGTTGCGGTCGGCAGGATCATGGATCGCGTTCGCATTGAGGACCTCCTGCATGGGGTTGACATGGGCTACTGCTCGCAATCGGTGGGTGGCAAAGGGTTAGAAAGACCTAGCCGATCCAAACCAGCTGATCGGCGAAGTCTCGAGGTGCGCAATTTGAAAAATCTAGTCTCTGGATTCTCGATTCAAATTAAGGACACGTCAATCTTTTATCTTCGGAACCTTCGGATTTCCGACCCGAACCAGCCCAAGAGGGGCCGGACGGATGGGCCAGCCCCCGGGAACAGAAATTGCTCCATTCAGGTGACTTGCACAAAAAACCCGTGCTCCGGGAAAGGCTAGCGCCACTCGGAACCAAGGAGTCCTTTATATAAGATCCGACCTTCCCTTCCCCGCGTCCGGCCTGCAGAACTGGAATTCCTTTTTGCTGATGCGGGTTTCCCTCAGACCAGGAAGATGCCTCTTTCAGAGATCAAGCTGCGACCTCCAAACGACTGAGTTTATTGAATGTACGGATCCGCCCAAGGCCCCGCAAGTGGAGATCATACTTGACTCGTCCACTAAGCATTGGGCCGCGGACCTGCTTCAGACTCCTCTGCCATGGCCTGACTGCGCCCCTAAGCGCTTATTCGATAACGAGATCCGAACATCCTTATTGGGATTTTCCCGGCATCAAAGCCAGAGGAAACCGGACTCCGAAAATCTGAAACACGTCTCCTCGTCCTCGCGAATTGTGATTTCCGTCCACCCGCAGAACGCCCCTGATAAATTAATTCTATTTGTGGTACGGGGTGCCCTTGAGGATGGCGAAGGCCCGGTAGAGCTGCTCCAGGAAGAGGACGCGGCTCAGGTCATGGGGAAAGGTCATGGGGCTGAGGCTCAGGTGTTCCCGCACCTCCGCCTTGAGCTCCGGGTCGAAACCATGGCTGGAGCCCACGGCGAAGGCGAGGCTCTCGCCCCGGTCCATGCGCGCCCCCAGCCACTGGGCGAACGCCTCGGAACTGCGCGGAGGCCCGTCGGCGCTCAGCAGAACCGGACAGCGAGCCGCCAAGAGGTGCGGCCGGATCCGCTCGGCTTCATCCTTCATCTGGCGCGACGGCTCGCCCCGGCCTTCGGGCAGTTCCACCACGGCCAGCCGGGCGAAGGCCTTCAGGAGCCCCTGGTAGTGGGTTTCCAGTTCCCGAACCGGCGCCAACTTGGGGCGCCCGATGGCGATGAGCCAGATCGGATACATGGGGGGCCGCTAGGGGACGATCTTCGCGTCCTCGACGATGACGGGATAGGCATAGCCCGCGCCGAAATCCTTGTCTACGTGGAGAACGCCCTTCACGGTCACCACATCGCCCACTTTGGCGCCCTCCTGGCTCGTGACGGCGAGGTCGAAGTCCTTGGACTGGGTCTGGCCGCTGCCATCGGCGAGGTGGATCCAGGTTCGCCCCATGATGCCGCCGATGCACCGCGTCACCCTCCCCTTCACCGTCACGGACCGGTCCTTGAGGTCTTTCCTCTTGGCGTACAGTTCAGCGATGGTGTAGGTGTCAGCGCCTTTCGCCTTCGCCACCTTCTCCTGGATGGGGGCGGCGGGGATGGTGCCGTACGAGGGGGCGCCTGGAGCGCCCGGAGCGGCCTGAACGCCCGGAGCGGCCGGCGCGGCGCCGGCCAGGGTGCCCATGTAGACGGCATCGAAGGTCCGGTGGAGGGAGGAGGACTGGAACTTGTCCATCCTCACCTGCACCTGCACGGTCACGGGGTCGCCCACCTTGACCTCAGCGGTGGGCACGGCGGCCCAGACCTCCCCCTGGGCGGCCTTGAGCCGGAGATAGGTGTAGGGCGAGGCGGGCAGGACCTCCAGGACCGAGCCCTGGATCGAGTTCGCCGGAGCCGGGGCGGTGGCCGCGGGGAGGTCCGCCTGGGAGCTGTGGCAGGCCAGGTACGCGCCGGCGGCCAGGGCCGCGACGGAAACGAGCAGGGTGGGGGCAAGGCGCATCGTCAGGACTCCTGAAGTGTTCAAGCCCAGGATACCGCATCGGCCGCCACGGACCGATCCTGCCCGCCGGTCTATCCTCATGGGTAACTTCTTGTTTTTTCTTGCGTTTGGCTGCAACCGGTCTGCGCCTGTCT
>Ga0302320_10005734_pt1 | contig 27730 bp, 25 predicted proteins | sample Bog_T0_3_FD_202130 | JGI IMG/M metagenome (GOLD analysis project Ga0302320, IMG submission 202130) | Peat permafrost microbial communities from Stordalen Mire near Abisko, Sweden - Bog_T0_3 | ecosystem: Environmental > Terrestrial > Soil > Wetlands > Peat | place: Sweden: Abisko, Stordalen Mire...
AGGCAACAGCAAACCATGGTTCAGATCGTCCCATCGGAAACTCTTTCCCATGAACAACATTTTAGAAATGCCCGGGCATCAACGAAACGCGCTTATTGATCTCCGAAATCCATTCCCGACACGATTCTAGAGGTTGGCGATGGCGCGACGGGCGGATCGGACTTCAGCGGCGAGGACCTGGAGGATTTTGAGCGAGAGGGTGGGATCGGATTGCATGAGGCCGGTGAATTCAGCGCGAGGAACGAATCTGCACTGGGCGTTTTTGGAGGCGATGGCGGTGAGCGTGTAGGGCTGGTTGCCGATGAGACCGGGGAGGCCGAGCAGGGAGCCGGCGGGGGCCTTTACGTGCATGACAGTCTCGCCTTTGGGCGAGGTCATGGTGAGGGTGACTTCACCACTGTTGAGGATGTAGAGGCCAGTGGGGGCGTCGCCCTGGTGGAAGAGGACCTGGCCATCGGCGCAAGGAATCGGAGTGGATCGCTCATCGAGAGCGAGGACGAGTTCGGGATCGGCGACAAATGCGGAGGGGTCGAGATTCACGGGCAGTCTCCAAGGGGAAAGCAAGGCAGGAAGAATCAATGAATCAAAGATCAATAGGGGTATGTTTCCATCAAGTGGGCTTGATGGATGGTGATGTGCGTCACGTATTGATGGTTAACGCGGAAGCGGTTCAGGAATCCTGGAGTTAGGCGGGGGAGAGAAGTTAGTCGGAGACCATGTCTTCGCCGGGGAGGATGGGGCGGGTGCGGTAGAGCTTTCCGCGATAGGCAAGGTAACCCATGACGGCGAGGGCGGCGACAAAGACGGCGAGCTTGATCTGGCTGCCGGACTGGGAGTTGGGGAGGGTCTTCCAGAGGACGAGGAGGACGGTTTGGGCGAGGGTGGCGGCCCAGACGGAGCCGTAGAAGTAACGGCGTTCGTGGCCCTCGTAACGTGTAGAAGGCCCGACGCGGGGGAGTTTGCCGAGGGCGCCGAGGAGCAGGATGAGGGCGCAGAGGGGGAAGTAAGCGTAAGTGTAGATCTGCTTCATGTACCAGACGCCGGTGACGGAGGCGATGGCGAGAGCGGCGAGGTTGAGCAGGGCGAAGCTGAGGACGGCGTTCCAGGCGAAGGTGTAACAGACGCGGCGATAGAGGGGGTTGGGGCGGTCTTCGTCGAAGCGGAGGATGTAGGGTTTGAGCTCGACGCCGGGGAGTTGGGCACGGAGGGCGGCGATGCCAGTGCCGAGGAGGACGGCGCAGAGCCAGAGGAAGTTGGGCAGGGTGAATCCGTGGGCAAAGAGCGAGAAAGTCAGCGGGCCGGGAGCGAGGAAGAAGACCCAGATCCAGATGGGCCAGTGGGCGAGACGGTAGTAGGGCTTGTTGCGTTCGCGGAGCTTGCGCTGGTGTGCGTAATCGACTTTCCCGGTGTATTGCATTGGGGTGAGTTTCGCAGCCGGGGCGGGAGGGAGTCAATGGTTGGGTGCACTGTGAGTTGGGGCGGAACTGAAGGGGTGTTTTTCTCGTAAGTGCTGGACAGGAAAGCATGGGCAGGATGGAAGAAAGATACGACTGGGGTTGGGTGGAGGAGGCTGTAGCCGAGACGGCGGCGGCGTGGGGCGAGTGCGGCCTGGGGGCGTGGCCGGGCGGGGAGCGATTCAGCCGGGCGGAGCAGAAGCGGCGGGAAAAGGGCTATGACGACGGGCTGCGGGCGGTGGAGCGGGAGGCGAAGAAGGTTCCACAGATGCGGGCGGAGCGGCTGGGAGCGCAGCGGCGGGTGGTGGTGGCGTTTCCCGGGTTTGCGGCGGTGGCGCTCGGCCTCGAGGGAGAGGCGGTTGGGCTGCTGACGGATGCGTTTTTGCCGGTGGGGACGCAACTGGCGCGGTGGGCGAGGGGGTTTGATCCGGAACTGGGGGCCGAGGATTTGATTCAGGCTTGCCGGAATGCGTGGACGGTGTGCGGGCTGCAGCCGCTGATGGGCGAGCGGATGAGGCTTACGCCTTCGATTGTGGGGTATAGCCTGCTTTATCCGTATAGCGACAATTACCTGGACGATTTGGGGATAACAAAGGCGGAGAAGCTGGAGTTCAGCGCGCGATTCAGGGTGCGGCTGCGCGGCGAGGGGCTGGCGGCGCGGAACCGGCATGAGGCGCGGGTTTGGGCGATGGTGGAGCTGGTGGAAGCGGAGTTTCCGCGAGGGGAGTTCGAGCGGGTGTATGAGTGCCTGCTGGCGATTCACCGGGCGCAGGAGTTGAGTTTGGCGCAGGTGAAGGGGAATGGGCGCTGCGACGAGCGGGAACTGCTCGGGATCAGCTGCGCGAAGGGCGGGACGAGTGTGCTGGCCGATGCCTGCCTGGTGAGGGGATGGATGACGGAGGAAGAGAGCCGGCTGGGTTTTGAGTGGGGGGCTCTGCTGCAACTGGGCGACGATTTGCAAGATGTGTGGGAGGATTTGCGTCGCGGGGCGGCGACGTTGTTTACGCTGGCGGCTCGCCGGGGCGAGCGGCTGGATGGGCTTGTGATGCAGTTGCTGAATTTGAGCGACCGGGTGGCGGCGCGGATGGAGGCGATGCCGGGCGGGACGGCGGCGCTGAAGGATTTATTGCGGATGAGCTGGCGGAATTTGATTTTGATGGCAGTGGCGGGGGCGCAGGAGTTTTTCTCGCCGGGGCTTCTGAAGGAGTTGGAAGAGAGTTCGCCGTTTCGGTTTGATTTTTTGCGGAAGCGGCAGAGGAAGCTGGCGGGGAAGACGGGGTTGTATGGGGTGTTGATTGAGGCGTTCTTGGAGGCCGGCGCCACCTGCGATGGTGCCACCTGCGGTGGGGCCAACAACCAGTATGTGCCGGGGGTGAAGGATGAGGCGGAGGCTCGATTGGTGTGGATGGCGACGGGCGGGGCTTGCGGGTGAGCCCCGGCGTGAGTTACTTCTTGCCGGGAGCGGAGACCGGCGGAGTGTTTGAGTAGGTGAGCCTGAGAGTTACAAAGCCGACGCTCTCATAGTTAGGCTTGTCAACGACGCCGGTGTAGAAGAGGGTGTAGGTGTTGTTGCCTTCGGGGATAAGTCCCATGGGGGTGTTGATGTGGTCGGCCCAGCGGGATTTGGCGTCGGGCTGCAGGTCGAGGCCTATGCCGGGGCCCCAATGGATGCCGTCGCGGGAGACGCTGTAGCCGATGGCGGTGGGGTTGTCAGTGACCGTGGCGCGGTCGTAGACGGCGAGGTAAGTTCCATCGGCGGCGCGGGTGACGATGGGATTCTCAGTGTAGACCTTCTCAAATGTCACGGGGTTGAGCGCGGGAACGCGCTTCCACGGGCCGGCGAGGGAGGGGGCTTTGGCGAGGCCGACGCGCCAATGCCGGCAGGGCATGCTTTCAGTATTGGCGCTGCCATAGAAACCGTACCATTCATTGCCGACGCGATAGGGGAAGAACGAGTCAGTTCCCTGAAGGCCCTCCCACGACTCGGTTTCGGCGTCGGGCTGGAGGATGACGGCGACGTCTTTGTAGGGGCCGGCGATGCCGGCGGGGCCTTTGACTTGGGAGACGGCGCGCCAGATTTGGCCGTCGAAGTTTTCCCAATAGACGGTGGGCGTGTCGGGCAGGCTGTTGTAGGCGACATAGAAGAGATTCCAGCGCTGAGCCGCCTCGTCATAGACGGGCATGGGCGCCCAGAGCGAGGCGCGCGGGTCTTTGCCGTCACCGGCTCCGCTGGACTCGTAGAGGGTGGAGACGCGGGTCCAGTGGATGCGGTCCTTGCTGGTCCAGTAGGCCATCCGGGTTTTGACGGTGGCCGGATCGGCGAAGACTTCAGTGGGCATCATGCGATAAGTGCCGGCGATCTTGACGACCGATCCGCCTTCAAAGCCGTACTTGTTGCCTTCCGCGCCGGGGGAGTGCTGGGTGATGACGGGGGTTTCGTGGGCCTCGACGAGGGTGAGGGTTGGGTACTCGTTGGCGTGAGGGCGCGGGGCGGATTGGGACTGGCCGCGAAGGGACGGGAGTAGCGATGTGGAGATGAGGACGAAGAAAATCAGGAGCGGTGTTTGTTTCTTCACTTTGAGATTCTCCCTTCCGGGTTGGGGTTCGGGTTCTGGATGGTTGGTCGGTGATACGGGATTCGTCTGTAGCCTGGACAGAGAAAAGTAAGACCAAAGTGTTTCTCAAATTTTTCCATGAACGGCGGCGTTCTCGGCAATAGCTTGGTCGGCGTCCCTTTTCAGTTTCGTGCAGAGTACAGAGAGACCGCGGGGACAGTGGTGGATGGCATTCTCTTTGATCTTCCTCACGTCGTCCATGTCCATCGTTGCGTCCAGACCAATTCGGTCTCCGAACTCTCTGTCTTTCCTGATCAGATAAGCAAGCCGAGGTAGAGTTTCCCAGTGGTCAGCAAGGATGCGCGCTGTTGATTCGCTGTACCCCTCCTGTGCGTCAACGTCATCCATGCAATGCCTGAAATGCTGAAAAGATAGATAGAGTGCGTCCCAGGTGCGTATTGTGTCTGCCTCTTTCTCGACCTGATCTCTTTCGGCATTAGTGCACGGCTTTTGTTGGGCCATGGTTGCCATACCCGTGGCGAGGATCAGCGTTACGTGGATCAATTGTTTGAACATCGGTGGCCAAGAAGCAGTCTACTCCTGAATTGCCACCAAGCCGGAAGGATCGCAACTTTGAGACTCCCAAAGGCAACCGCAGATCCTTCACTGCGTTCAGAATGACAGTGCTGTGGGTGGGACAGGATTGTGCTGGACGGGCATTGTGGGGGGTATTTGACAAGCCTGAAGTAGCGGTACTGTGAGAGTCTCAAAGGCAACCGCAAATCCTTCACTGCGTTCAGGATGACAGAGCTGTGGGTGGTGGAAGATGGTGTTGGCCGGGCATTGTGAGCGGTTTGTTGGCAGAACCGAAAGTAGCTCACTGGTTAATTCGGTCTTGAGGGTGGAGAGTGCGTGGGCCTGGTGGATTTTGGCGGGACTGGACGGGGTGCGGAGCGGCGCATGGAACAGTTCCAAGGCCTGCTTCGTATGATTTGAAAAGAATGATTGAGCTCTCATGAAGATGACGGTTGAGATGAGCGATTTGAATGCGTGTGAAGCGCGGGATGGCTATCGCTGGGGCGGGATAGCGTCGCTGCTTTTAGCGATTGGGTACGTGGCGATTATTCCGCTGTTCGCATGGGTGGGCGCGCCACCGGCGACCGGCGAGGCCTGGTTCCGCTACCTGCCAGGGAAAACGACGGCCTGGTGGGCGATTATCTGGCTTTCGGTAGTCACCGATCTACTTTATCTGCCGGTTGCGTGGGCGCTGTGGACGGCCTTGCACAAGTCTGGAACGAAACTGATGCCGGCGTCTGTCGCCTGTTTTCATCTATTTGTCGTTCTCGATCTGGCAGTGACGTGGACGCATCACGCATCTCTGCTGGCTCTGTTCCAAAACTATTCCAGCGCCGCGGACGAGGCTCATCGAGCCACCTACATGGCCGCGGCCGAATATGCTGCCTCGATTTATGCGACGCCGCTGCTGACTTTTTACATCATCGTGATTCCATCGGTGGGCGTGCTGCTGGCGAGCATTGCGATGATCAAGGCAAGATTCGGGAAAGCGAGCGGCTGGACCGGGGTGATCACGGGGGTGTTCGGGATATTGTCGTTGACAGGCTTCTTTCCGCTGGTGATGGCGAACGCGTTGGGCACCACGCTTTGGTTCTTCCTGGTTGGTGCTCGACTACTGCGGCTTGGGAGAGCGCGGGCCGGAGGGAACGAATAGTTTGCGTGGTACAGGCCGCGATAAGGCTTCAATACTCACTTGTTGCGGTTGAGGGTCGATTGGGGAATGCATGGTCGTGGGAGTTGGGAGGAACAGCAAATGCAGATCCTTCGACTCACCACCCCCAAACTTCACCCCACGAACGAAGACCTGTCCGCGGGCCCCAGAGCTGAAGAACGCTTGGGGCCCCGTTCGCTCAGGATGACAGCGATGATTATGCTATGAGTTTGTGTGACACCACGCTAGAAGCGGAAGAGGTGGTTGATTTTTACGTAGAGGATGTGCTGGTCGTTCATTTGGGGGGCGCTGGTGGTGGGGAGGATGGGGAAGCTGGGGTTGCAGGCGCCGTCGAGGCTGCGGGTGCAGAGGGTGCTGTTGAGGTTGACATAGTCGGTGGTGAAGCCGAGATAGAATGCGGTGCCGGGATGGGGCAGGTAAGTTAGCAGCAAGTTACCGTAGACGTCTTTGTTGTTGGCGACGCTGGTGTAGGCGGCGTTGGGGAGGGTGGCGAGATATTCGCCGATGAAGTTGATGGACCAGGCACGATCCATCTGGAGGTTCCAGCGCTCGACGATCTGGTGATTGTCGTACGTGACGGCGCCGCTGTTGGGCTGGGTGAAGCGGTCGAACTCGTAAGAACTGGCCAGGTTGAGGCCTCTGACGGGCTTGAGGTCGAAGCTGAGCTGATCGGAACCGACGTTGACAGGGGTTGGGCCCTTGCCGGCGGGGGGAGAATAGTTGATGGTGGAGCCGGCGAAGCCTGAATAAGCGAGGGAGACGGACGGGGTGGGCGAGGTGTAGAAGTCGAGGCCTGCGCCGGTGCCGTGGTATTCGACATTGGCGGGGAGGGTGGAGTAGTCGCTGGGGCGAAGGCGGTCCTGGCTGGCGCCAGCGAAGAGGGAGACGCCGGTGGAGTGCTTGAAGCTGAAGTTATAAGACGGGAAGAGGTAGAAGTCGAGCGGTAGGCCGGTATGGTCCCAGATGCGCTCAGAGTAGACGCTGGGGCCGTGGGAGAGCAGGGGTCCGTGGGTGGGGCGGAAGGTGTAAGCGAAGCGACCGTTGGGCTGGCGGACATCGGGGCGGGTAAAGAAACCGGTCTGGGTGAGATAGCCGGAGGCGATGTCGCTGTAATGGAACCAGAAGCTGGTGTGCAGGTCAGAGTAACTTGCGCCCTGGAGGTAGCCTTGCCCGCTTAGCCAGGAGTTATCCGTGTTTTGCGTTTCAGAAGTGACGGCCTGGCCGATGAGGGTCCAGCGGCCGGCTATGCGGGTGCGGTAGTCGAGGCCACCGTTGCGGTTGAAGGAGTTGATGTATTGCTGGTCGGCAAAGATGACGCCGAGATTGGACTGGTGGCCGATGTCGCGATTGACGCGACCGACGTAGTAATGAGAGCGGGAGCCGTGGGTGGGGTCGGAGTCGGGGACGTCGAGTCCGGGGCTGCGGTCGTCGACGGAGAGGACGCCGACGGCATAGGCGCCGGCCTTGCCGGTGAGCCGCTCGCCGAACTGGGGCATGACGATGTTGGGGGTGTAGTAGAGGTTGAGCGGGGTTTCAAAGTAGCTGGAGTTCTCAATGAAGAAGGGGCGGAGCTCGGGGTAATAGAACTGGAAGCGCTGATTGGGCGGGGCGGGGTTGTTGACGCCGATCTGGCTGAAGTCGGGGTTGAGGGTGATGTCGAGGGCGAGGCTGTTGTGGAGGACGAGCTTGGTGTCGAGGCCTTCGTAGCCCTGGAAGAGCTTCTGGTTGAAGACGGGGTTGTTGGGGTCAACGGTATTGAGCTGGCGGAAGCTGTGAGCGATGGCGTAAGGCTCGATCTGCATGTTTTTGCCGCGCTCGATGTCCTGGAAGCCCTCGGCGACGGCCTCTTGCGTGAGCTCGCCGGCGACATTGTGCTTGACCTGGGGCCAGAAGACCTGCTCGTCTTTGCGGGCGATATTTCGCTGGAGGATGAGTCCCCAGGTGCGGGAGACGCCGGAGGAAGCGTTTTCAAAGCGGAGGCTGGAAAAGGGGATGCGCATGAGGACGGCAAAGCCGGTGGGGGTGCGGGTTCCCCAGGTGTCCCAGACGGTGTCAAAGGAGTAGTCGGAGCCGGTTTGCTCAGTGTAGAGGGCGTCAGCCTGGACACCGAAGGGGTTGGCCTTAAAGAGGAAGGCGCGGCGGCTGTCGTGAAAGGTGTCAAGGAGGACGGAGACGTTGTCGTCGTCGCCGAGGGCGTCGCGGGGGAGCATGTGGGCTCGGATGGCGGCGGGGATGCGATCGGCGCAGACGAAGGCAACGTAGAGATACTCGCGGGTATAGCCGAGGTAGGCGACGGTGTGCTCGGTGGAGGGGGAGCCATCGTCGGGATAGCGCTGGGTGAAGTTGGGGACGCGCAGCATTTGGCGGACGGCTTCGGCGGTGGGGGTTGCGGGGAGGAAGTCGGCGAGCCTGGGGGTGGCGGAGAGGACGGGGACGAGGACATGGGGCGCTCCACCGGGGAGGGGCTGGAGGAGGAGGTTGGGACCGGCATTGTCAGCGTACGTGGCTGGGGAAGCGGGACCGGCGGTGCTGGTTGAGGAGGCGGCGAAGGCGGGGGGGCCGATGAAGAGAAGCAGGAGGGCGAGCAGGAGGCGGCGATGCGGCTGCGGGTCGGAGGGAGCGAAATGGCCGATCGTCACAGGTGCCTCTTTGCCCATCGAGCGGGGGAGTCTCGATCGTTAGATTCTTTTCATACGAGCAGGTTTGATCTGATTCTACGCGTTTCTGGGGCGCGGCGGTAGCGGGGCAGGCGTGGGCACGGTTGGCGGGAAGTTGCAGGGGCCGGACGGAGATTGGACGGCGAGGAATAGACTGGTTTGTCGAGTTCTGCGGGGCGGGAAAGGGGAACGGGGATGGAGACGGGATTGGGGAAAGTGGAAGTGACGACGGGGAACAGCATTGGCGTGATTACGCTGAACAACCCGGAGAAGCGGAATGCGCTGAGTACGGCGCTGATTAACGACTTGTGCGCGGCGCTGGACGCGATGCAGCAGGCGGAGATTCGGGTGGTGATTTTGCGGGCGGCGGCGGGGTCGAAGGTGTTTTCAGCGGGGCACGATGTAAGGGAGCTGCAGACGAACGGGCGCGACCCGCTGACGTATGACGATCCGCTGCGGAGGGTGATCCGGCTGGTGGAGCATTTTGCCGCGCCGGTGATTGCGATGATCGAGGGCAGCGTGTGGGGCGGGGCGTGCGAGCTGGTGATGGCTTGCGATCTGATTGTGGCGTCGGACGACAGCACGTTTGCGATTACGCCGGCACGGCTGGGGATGCCGTATAACTTGTCGGGCGTGCAGAATTTTTTGAATACGGGGGGGATGCCGCTGTGCAAGGAGATGCTGTTCACGGCGCAGCCTCTGGGGGTGAAGCGGCTGGTGGAGACGGGGATTGTGAGCTACGCGGTGCCGCGGGCTGAGCTGGAACAGGTGACGATGAAGATGGCGGGGCAGATCGCAAAGAATTCGCCGCTGGTGATGGGGCTGCTGAAAGAGGAGCTGCGGCTGTTGTCGATCTCGCACAATTTGGGGCCGGAGACGTTTGAGCGGGTGCAGGCGATGCGGCGGCAGGTGTATGACAGCGCGGATTACCAGGAGGGGATCAGGGCGTTTTTGGAGAAGCGGGCGCCGGTGTTTTTGGGGAGGTGAAGGAGGCAAGCACACGGGCGTACTGGGGCTGCATGTGTTTTTGGGCGCTGGTTGCAGATGGTTGAAAAGGTTGGGGTTAGGGGTGTTTTACTGGGATACTGAATTTGCATTTTGCCGGGGCTTGTGGCGGCAGGTTGTTGATGGGGAAAGGGTTAGGTGGGTTTTACAGGAATACAGGAGCGAATTTGGAGGGCATATTGGTTTTTTTTGGTGAATTTGTAGACGTATGGGTGGACGTTTTGGCGGCTTGACCGCGAAGGGCCAGGGCGGCGGCAAACGGGGGACGGCTGCCGGGGAAACGGGGTTGCTTAGCGGCGTTGGGCATGACCTGGAGCGGGAGCCGGAAGCTGTGGCGGACTGTGCCGGGGAGGGTGGTGGCGTGGCTGAGGGCTTGGCCGTGCAGCCCGGGGCTTGCGGTTCCGTGGATGTTTGTTGCGGTTGGCATGGTCTGGTGTTCCTGTGGTGGCGCCTGGTTTCCTGAGTGGTCTGGATTGGTTTGGGCGCTGGTGTTGGCGTGGACTCGGTTCTAAATACAAGTGTGCGCCGATGGCGGGTAATTTTCGGCAAAGGGGGTTGGCGAGGTGGGGAGGCGAGCGGGTTTCGTCTCGATGCAGGTGGACAGGCGTGAAAAGCCCGGGATGATGACCTGGAGGGCGACGGAAAAGTGGGAATGTCTAGTTAAAGTTGGACGTTTTTGTTGAAAAGAACTGAAAAATAAGGTGCTTTTGGTGCGAAATGGCGCGAAAAGGGCGTGTTTTTGAGGTGGTTTGGATGGTGCAGGGAACAGGGAACAGGGATCAGGGGCCAGCTATCAGCTTTCAGCTCTCAGCTATCAGCTTTTGGCTTCGAGCTAAAGGCGGGGTGGTTGGGGATCGGGGCGGCGCGTCGGCGCTTCGCGGAGTCAGCTAGTCAGCAAGTCAGCGGGGCGGAGAATTAGGAACAGGGAACAGAGAACAGGGAACAGGGATCAGTGGTGAGAGATCAGGGAGCAGGGAATAGGCCGCCTGGTTGGGGGGGGCTGTCCTACCCGGCATTTGTGGCTGGTTGAGGGTGGGAGGGCTGAGGTTCGGGGTATCCCACCCATGCGCGATGAGGCTGCGCATGGATGGGGCACGGGGCATTTGTGGTTGGTTGAGAGTGGGAGAATTGAGGTTCGAGGTATCCCCGGTCTGAGAATCCAGACCGGGGGCACCCAGCTTTATTTCCGCTTTGGGAAAAGGTATTCGTCTCCGTGTTCTGACAAGAGGCTCCAGTCTTCGTCCAGATATTCACCAATGGTTACGAGGGTCGTTGGCGAGCGGAACCAGTTGCGGTGTGCGAAGTTTTCGTCCTTTGATGCTTGTTTGTAGGAGGAATTGAGCGCACGGAATGCGACTCTGCAGTGGCGCGCGATCACTTTCATTACAGGACCGTCCTCGCCTTGCTTGGTCCACTGGGGATTCGATAGGGAGCGCAGAACGGCATCGGTCTCGACGCCTTGCCTCAGGTGGAACTTTCTGACCGACTCGCCAAGCGCGTAATAGAACATCCATCGCCGCTCAATTCCGGGCTCGTTGCCTTCTCGAGCCCTTGACCTCCATACTCCCTTCGCGGTGTCGCAGAGGAACCATGTGCCCGCGTAGAGGAGGAAGCGTTCGTTCGACAGGGCAGGGAGAATCTCCCCGTCCGCACCGAACAGTTTCGCGTATCCCCCGCCACTAGTGGCGTCGAAAACATGGCCTGTGCCTCCGAAGACGTCGTCAGGGCCGTAGAAGAAGGCGTAGAGGGTTTTGACGAACTCCTCCATTCCGATTGGGTAGACGTCCCGTTCGCGCTCGCCGGAACGCTTGTTTTTGTACGAGAACTTCTTTCCTTCAAGACTTGGCAGTTGGTCGAACTTCTTCCGAAGGTCAAACTGCACTTTATCGTTGCTCCTGAAGTCCGAGAGCTTGATTGCATTTTGCGTGTTGTTGAACTTCGTGACACTGTCGAGGAACTCTTGCTCCGCCTGGGTCTTCTTCGCTTCGAATTGTGTTATTCGCAGGAGGACGTGGGCGTCGCGGACTTCAGCGGGGTTCGAGATATGCGCTTTGTGAAGTGACCTAATTGTCTGTGCCCCATTGATCACAGAGAATCTTTCGCACACGAGGACTCGGGGGTCGGTTGGGTCGGGTGTGATTCTTGTCGCTAGCGCCGAAATCCCATTATTGAATGAAAAAAATCGTGCGGCTCGCCTGTGGCTGTTGTCCGGATTGCCTTATTTGTGGCGTTGTCTCCGATGTAGTTTCGGATATTTAGAGTGAAAAGACTAGATTTGTGCTGCTGGAATAGAGACGCAAGCTGTGCTCCGCTGATCCTGCCCACAAAGCACTGCCTGCTCTTGGAATCTCCGAGCTTCAGCCACGGTTTTCCCTCTTCGTTTTCTGTGAATAGCAAGCGGAAGGTTTTCGTTTCGGATGTGTCAAGGCTCAACGCGTCGCGCAGTTCGAGGTTTAGCCGAGTTTCGTCACAGAAATAGAGTTCCGCACGGTCCAGCAGTCCGGCCACTCCCTCAACATCGGATACACCCGTCAGGCACTCGTGCTCTTGATTCTCGTAGGCTTGGCGCAGCGTAATGTAGTAAAGCTGGAATCGATCTGTTTCCCAATCTATGTCGGCTGCTACCTCACGGAGAGGCTCCGTCATCTTCAGTGCTCTGAAGTTCTTGATCCGTTCTAAAACGGTTTTGAAGGACTGGAAGTCGGCGGGGTCCTCAGTTGGCCGGTGGCTCGTCTTCTTCCCCCCGCTGTATTTCGCCTGAATGATCAGAACGACGCCTTCCTCGCGAGAAATGAAATCTACGCCGCAGTCTCCGGCACCGTCAACCACGCATGCCCGAAGTTCTTCTTCTGCGAATGGCAGCAGTGTTGGGTACCTTGGGCGGAGTGTTTGCTCTGCGAAATACCGGGCCATCAGCTTCGATCGCCGGATGTTGTCAATTGAGTCGAAGGACTCTTTCAGGGTGTTTTCGACCCATTCTCGAAAGAATTCTCGGAATAGGGGCTTCCTACTGCTGTCTGTCATGGGGAGCGAGTCCTCCGTCGAATGGAGAGCGTTTCTGTTAGTGCCAATTGTATGCAATCCCGCAGGGGCTGAAGCCCACATTAATTATTGGGGCATTTTCGGCCCGACTGAAGTCGTGCCCTTGTTACAAAGCCCGCTCCGAATTGAATTTTTCCGCAAGCTTTAACGTCGTGCCCTGTTCCAAAGCGCCTTCGTTTTTGGGGATAGCGTTGAGGCTGTTCAGGGGCCGCCAGAATCTACATGAGGCGGCGGCGGATCAGGTCGAGGGTTTGTTGGGTGGTCCATTGGCGGATGCGGTCGCGGTCGCCGCGGAAGGTGCGCTCTACGCAGTCGGTTTTTTGGGGGTCGCTTATTGCGATGTAGACGAGGCCTATGGGTTTCTCTTCTGTGCCGCCGGTGGGGCCGGCGATGCCGGTTACACCTATTCCAAGGGTGGCGCCGGTGCGGAGGCGGATGCCGTGGGCCATGGCGCGTGCTACCTGCTCGGAGACTGCGCCGTGCTGGACGATGAGGTCGGCGGGGACGCCGGCCAGGGTGGTCTTCATTTCGTTGGAGTAGACGATGGCTCCGCCGAGGAAGGAGCGGGAGGCTCCGGCGATGGAGGTGAGGCGCTGGGCGACCATGCCGCCGGTGCAGCTTTCGGCGACGGCGAGGGTGGACTGGCGGAGGCCTAGAAGGTCGAGGACGATTTGTTCGAGCGGCTCGCCGGCGCTGGAGTAGAGGTAGTCGTCGAGGGCTTCTTCCATGCGGTCGGCTAGCTCGTCGACGCGTTGCTGGGCGGTGTCGAGGTTGGATTTGGAGCAGAGGAGGGTGAGCTGGATGTCGCCGGCGTGGGCGAGGATGGTGGTTTCAATGTCAGCGTAGGCGGTATAGATGGGGGCGAGGAGCTTGTCGGCCTGGGACTCGGGGATCATGGCGGCGCGGAGGGTGCGCTTGGCGATGTGGCGCTGGGGGAGGACCGAGCGGAGGAGAGGCAGGCAGGCCGAGTCGAACAGGGGGCGGCACTCGTTGGGCGGGCCGGGGACGAGCATGAGCAGCTTGCGATAGCCGGCGAAGGTGACGTCAAGCCATTGGCCGGGGGCGGAGCCGTTGGGGTTGGGGAGGATGGTTGCGCCCTCGAGGACGTCGGCCTGCTTGAGGTTGTTGGCGGGCATGGGGATGCGCCAGGTGGCGGCGCGGGCGTGGAGGGCGGCTACCTGGGCGGCGTCGCGGCGGAGGGTGAGGGAGAGCGCCTCGGCGACGGCTTCGCGGGTGAGGTCGTCTTCAGTGGGGCCGAGGCCGCCCATGATGGCGACGATGTCAGTGCGGGCGAGGGCGGAGCGGATGGCGTCAACAAGGTCGGGCAGGCGGTCGCCGACGATGGTTTTGAAGGCGACGGTGACGCCGATCTCGTTGAATTTCTCGGTGAGATAGAGGGAGTTGGTGTCCTGACGCCAGGGGGTGAGCATCTCAGAGCCGACGGCGATGATTTCGGACTTCATAGAAGCAGCTTACAGCTAACGGCTGACAGCTTACAGTTTGGAGTTGGGGGACGGCGGGCTTTTTCGCTGTTCGCGCGAGCTGCCGGCTGTTAGCAATCAAAAAGTCATGCCTTCAACGCCCAGGTCCACGTCATAAACGGGGAGACGATGAACCTCAACTATGCAGCGACGGGATATTTCTTGATCTTGGGCATTGCCTTGCGGCTTGCTTGCCATAGGTCATACTGCGTCTGCAGGGCCATCCAAATTGCGGGACGATCACCGAGTGCCGCTGAAAATCGCAATGCCATATCCGCGGTAATGGACGCTTTGCCGTTCGCAATACGAGAGAGCGTGACGCGCGATACTCCGATGTGTTTGGCGAAATCGGTCAGAGTTACGTTCAATCCTTCAAGCCATTCCTGTAATAGTTCGCCGGGGTGCGCCGGATTGTACATCTCAGTCATGGTCCTACTCCTAGTGGTAATCCCGATAGTCAACTAAATGAGCGTCTTCGCCTTCAAACTTGAATGTCAGACGCCAGTTTCCATTCACGCTGACCGCATAATGGCCCTTCAATTCGCGGCTCAATTTGTGCAGGCCCCATCCTGCAACATTCATATCTACAGGCTGTTTTGCTACATTCAGACGGGTCAATTGACGGTTTAGCTTGCCGGCATGATCCGGTTGTATTCCCGCCTTGCTGCCAGACTTGAAAAACTTTTCCAGCCCAGCGTGCCGGAACGATTGAATCATGCATCGACTATAACGCTTCTCTTTACATCTGTCACTGAATTTCGGGAGTCTGGCGGGTGTTCCATCCTTCCCGCTTGATTTCGGGAAGGGTGCGTCATGAACCTCAACCAGACGCCTTTTTCTAATCTCGATCGATATTTGTCCGATGAACTTCAACCGCGCGAACAGTCCACTGAGAGCTGTCAGCAATCAAAAAGTCATGCCTTCGACGCCGAGGTCTATATCGTAGACGGCTTCGTTGGTGGCGAGGATGGTGGAGCCGAGGGGGGAGAAGGCGAGTCCGACGATGTTGACGCCGGCGAGGACGAGGGAGGCTTCGCCCTGGGGGGTGACGCGGACGAGGCCGCGGCGGCCATGGAGGCAGGCGGCGAGGTAGATGTCGCCGTCCTTGGAGAGCGCCAGGCCCTGGGGGCGGCCTAGTCCGCGATACCAGACGCGGGTTTCTCCTTGGGGGTCGATGGCCCAGATGGCGTCGTTGGAGGAGAGCGAGGGGGCGGAGACGTAGAGGGTTCCGGCGGCATCGACGGCGAGGTGATAGGCGGCGACGGAGGGCTCGAGGGTGGCGTGGACGAAGATCTGGCGTTCGGGATTGATTTTGAAGATGGTTGCGGAGCGGTCGCCGACGAAGAGGTTGCCTTCGCGGTCAAAGGCTGCGCCAGTGGCGACGCCCATGCCTTCAGCATAGACGGTGAACTCGCCGGCGTCGTCGATGCGGTAGACGTTGCCCTCGGCGCGGGAGGTGACGAAGAGGTCGCCATCGGGGTTGAAGGCCAGGCCGGTGGCGTTGAGGATTCCGGTGACAAAGGGGGTTCCGCGGCCGTCGGGGCTGATGCGGACAATGGAGACAGGGGTTTGCTTGCCGCGTGGGCCGGAGATGGTGGCGTAGATCATGCCGGAGCGGCTGACGGCGGGGCTGGTGACGGGATGGAGACCGTCAGAGAGCTGGCGGGCGACGCGGAGGGGGGCCTGGTTGCTGGAGCCGGAGGCGCCGCGGACCTCAATCATGCCAGTGGTTGCGTCTTCAGGGACGCGGAGGGCGAGGCGGGTGGGGCGGCTCATGAGGACGTGGGCGGGGCGGCCATCGACGAGAACGAAGGGCGCGCCGTCGGCGCCGGGGCCGAGGTATGCGCCGGTGAGCTCGATTTCACCGAGGGGCAGAGCGGCGGCGGGCACGATGTCGCTGATGTGCGGGGGCGGGAGGGTTTCAGCGGATTGGGGGCGGGAGCGGGACATGACATTTACCTTGTTCAATTTGGTTGACGGGGAGCGAGGCGGAGAGCCAATGCAGATCCTTCGACTCACCACCCCCAAGCTGAGAAGCGCTTGGGGCCCCGTTCGCTCAGGATGACATCACGCAAAAAATGTCGAGCATCCAGTCAGAATCAATGGAACCAGAGCCTTAACAGCGATGCTACACCCAAAGCATACAGGCCGGCGGCTACGTCGTCGAAGACGATGCCCCAGCCTTCAGGGAGCTGCTCGAGCTGGCGGACGGGGAAGGGCTTGACGATGTCGAAGAGGCGGAAGAGGACGAGGGCAATGAGGGCGTGGCGGAGGTCGAAGGGGCTGAAGAGGAGGGCGATACCCTGGCCGGCGACTTCGTCGATGACGACCATTTGCGGGTCTTTGCGGCCGGACTCGCGGGCGACGATGGTGGCGGCGGGGATGCCGAATATGAGGGTGAGGGCGATGCCGACGAGGAGGGCGAAGAGAAGTGCGTGCGGGGTGGGATGGAAGAGCCAGGCGTAGGCAGCCCAGAGGAGAACGGCAGCGACGGAGCCCCAGGTTCCGGGGCCGGGTTTGCCGAGACCGGCGCCGAAGAAGGTGGCGATGGTCCACCATTGCATGGAGCGGCCCTTTTGGATGGGAGCTGTGGCAGGGGCTTCAGTTTTCATCGGAGTCTCTTTCGCGGCTGCCACTGAGGCCGCCGAGGTCTTCAAGGACTTCAGGGTCGAGGATGGGGGAGCTGATTTTGTAGACGCCGGAGGCCCACTTGCCGAGATCGATTTTGCGGCAGCGGTCCGAGCAGAAGGGGAAGTCTTCGTCGTTGAAGCGGACTAACATGCCGCAGGTGGGGCAGCGGAGGAGTTTGGCGGATTTTTTCTTTGCAGGCATCGGAGTCTTTCCCGTATTCAAAGACTTCTTTCACTGCTTATGGTACAAGAAGGATTCTGCGGACGGGGAACACGCGCATTGCAAGGAGGGGCCGGCCGCCATTGTTTCAAACGGGTCGCGCGTGGGCGCGGTCGCACCATTTGGAACTCCATATTGAAGGAACCGGCAGACATCCAGCGCAATCTGCCGCTTGAAGGCGCGTCTCTTCTTCGCGCGCAGCCGGTTGTTGGCCTTCACCTGTTCAAGCGGTTTTTCGGGCAGAGGGAGCGCGCTTTGATAGAAGCCGGCCTGGTTGACGGTCAAACCCAGGCTCAAGAAGAAGTCGTCATAGGTTCTTTTGAAGCTGGCGGCGTTTTCTTCAACGTAAGAACGCTGGTTCATTGATCCAACGCCGGCGAGTTCCCCAATCCCGAAGGTCTGTGCAACGCCCTGCAAGGCTGCAACCAGGATGGCAGCTGCGCTCGCGTCGTTCAGATCTCTGGCTGCGGCGGCCAGCTCCTCATGGCGTGCTTTTGCTCCCTGGAGGCGGGCAACCAGCAGAACATCGTCTGCCTCAGAGCCAACAATGCTCCCCGGCACAATGGTAAAGCAAAGGTTGAAGAGGGAAAGCTCCCCGGCATAGAACCCGAGGTACATGTCGCCCTCAAAAAAGAAAGGGCTCACCATTCCCATGGCGATGCGATAGGTGTTTTCCCGGGTTGCGGTCTCAAAGACGATAGCCTCCTGGCAGACGATGGCACGGAGCATGGACGGAGAGCATCGAGCATGGAGAAAACGGAAATGATGTAACTGGCAGTGCCGCAGGCCATATGCCGTGGAATGCCTTCTCAGCCAACCGGATGGAATCATGACGCCCTTTGACGCCCTGCAGGGCTGAGATCAGAATCACGTTCTGCGCGGCGGAGTCCACTACCCAGCCTGGAATGAAGGAGAAGGCAAGGTCGAATATGTTGATGCCATCGATACGAAAATGGAGTCGCAGCTCACCTTCGCCCGCCACATTCCTCGGGGCGGCCAGGTCAATCGCAAAGCGATTGCCGGCTTCGCAGAGTTCAAACAGGGAAACATGGCGATTCATGATCTGGCGCACAGAATCCTCAGAGAAACGGGTGCTGAGAAACCTGTAGTGGTGCAGGTGGCAGGCCGCGCGTTGCGCCACGGTGAAGGACCGCGCCAGATCGTTCTCGCGGAGGTATCTGTAGCGAAGACAAGGAAAACAGAGCGTGTACTCGGCAAATGCAGGCTGGGCCAGAACGCGCAGGATACCCACCTGGCGTGGCGTGTTGGCGGCCACAAACCAGAGCTTCCGCAGCAACGCGGCGGGCTGCTTTTGCGCCAGCTGACGCTGAAGGTGAAGAGCCAAGCGCAGCATATTCTCGATCAAGAGGGTCTCGCGTGCGGCAACGTGCTTCGCGGCCGCTTTTCATTTTTTTGCAGCTTGCAGGATGCGTCTGTCGTTCCTTCAGGGAATGGGAACGCGCGTTTCTCCAGGTCGAACGGAGAAGAGGATATCGGATTCGCCAGGCGTGGGGCAATCCCGCGGGCGAAGAGGGAAATAACCTGCACTTCTCCCAGACGGCGCAGCAACCTGGAATTCGAGGTGTGGCGGAGCCCCGGGGGGCAGGGAGGCCGGCGCTTCAATTCTCCGCGGCCTTTGGAAATTCGAGCTAGCCGGAAGCCGATTTAGAGCGGGCCGCTGAGGATGCGGGCCACTACGTCGTACTCGTGGGCTTCAGTGATTTGGGCCTGGTAGAAGCGGCCGGGTTCTAAGGTGTCGAGTGGGCCGAAGTCGTTGATGTAGACTTTGCCGTCGATCTCGGGGGCGTGGTACTGCGTACGGGCTTCCCAGAGGAGCGGGGTTTCTTCGCTTTCGCCTTCGGCGAGGAGGATTAACTCGCGGCCGATCCATTGCTGCTTGGCGCGCCTGGAGATGGATTGCTGGAGCTTCATGAGGCGGCGCTTGCGGGATTCGATGGTGCGTTTGGGGACTTTCTGGTCGAGGGGGAAGGCGGCGGAGCCTTCTTCATCGGAGTAGTTGAAGACGCCTAGCCAGTCGAACTCGGCTTCACTGACGAATTGCTCCAAAAGATCGAAGTCCGAGGAGGACTCGCCGGGGAAGCCGACGATGAAGCTGGTGCGGAGGGCGATGCCGGGCACTGCTTTGCGGACTTTTCCCAGGGTCTTGAGAAAGATGCCGGCGCCTGCGCCGCGTTTCATGCGCTTGAGGACATCGGGGGAAGCGTGCTGGAGGGGGACGTCGAGATATTTGCAGATGTTGTCGTGGCGGGCGATGGTTTCAAGGAGGCGGTTGGTGATGCGGTTGGGGTAGGCGTAGAGGAAGCGGAGCCAGCGGAGGTTGGGGATGGCTGCGATTGCATCGAGCAGCGACGCCAGCCCTTCCTTCAGGCCCAGATCTTCGCCATAGCAGGTGGTGTCTTGCCCGATGAGGGTGATTTCGCGGACGCCGCGGGCGACGAGTTGCTGAGCTTCGGCGACGACGGATTCGAAGCGGCGGGAGCGGAATTTTCCACGGAGGTTGGGGATGACGCAGAAGGTGCAGGGGTGGTCGCAGCCTTCGGCGATTTTTATATACGCCGACGATTTTGGAGTGGTGAGCACCCGGGGGGTGTTTTCATCATAAAGATATGTGGGCAGGAAAGAGGCTGCGCCTTGCCAATCGTCGCGGGAGAAGCGGCCTTGGCGCTCGCGGGCGTCGCCTTCTTCACGGGAGGCGGCGGGAGGATGAATGTGCGTGCCGGATTGGCCCTCTTTGCCGAGGTGGGTTTTCGCGGCGGCACCGCTGAGGATGTTGAAGGGCGAGGGAGCGGCGGAAGGGTCGGCGAGACCGACGGCGCCTAATCCCGCCGCTTCCAGGATGGCTTCGAGTTCGCCGGTACCGACGACGGCATCGACTTCAGGGATGCTTTTCTGGATTTCGTCGCGGTAGCGCTCGACGAGGCAGCCGGCGACGATGAGCTTGCGGGCCGTTCCGGCCAGTTTGTGGCGGGCCATTTCGAGGATGGTGTCGATGGATTCCTGCTTGGCGGTGTCAATGAAGGAGCAGGTGTTGACGACGAGGATTTCAGCGTCTTCAGGGTGGGCGGTGAGGCGAGCGCCGGCGCGGTCAAGCAGGCCCATCATGACCTCGGAGTCGACGAGGTTTTTGGGGCAACCTAACGAAATAAAGCCCACGGAAGGGGCCGTGGGTGAGGAGGTTTTGGTCACATATCCATTGTAGCGGGGATTGGGTTGAGGGGTTGGGAGCGCGGGTATCGGGGGTCACAGACGGCGGTCTTGACGGGCGGCGAAAATTCCGCGCATGGCGGCGTCTGTGGAAATGGGCGAGGCGCTGGTTCTGGGGCTGGTATCGGGGCCGGCGTGCATCGCGGCCTGTGGACCGGTTCTGGTTCCATCGCTGCTGACCGAGCGCGCGGGGTTGGGGGCGCATGCGCGCTATCTGGCGGCGTTTTTGGCGGCGCGGCTGATGGGGTACCTGGTGTTTGCCGTGGTGGCGTGGGAGCTGGGGGCGCTGGTGTCATTGCTGCGCGCGCCACGGATGCCGCTGGTGGGCGCGGTGTATGTGCTGCTGGCGGGGGTGCTGCTTTGGTATGCGTGGGCGGCGCGGCGGCGCTGCGCAAGGGCGTGTGCCGGGCAGGCGCTGGTGCAGATCTCCGAAAACAACATTGAGACAAAGCAGGCAGGCGGGCTGGCGGGCGCGGCGGCGCTGGGACTGCTGACGGGGCTGAACCTTTGCCCGCCGTTTGTGGCGGCGGGGATCAGGGCGGCGGAGCTGGGCAGCCTGGGGGCGGCGCTGCTGTTCTTTGCGGCATTCTTTGTGGGAACTTCTGTGTGGTTTTTTCCGTTTGCAGGATTAAGCTGCGTGGCGCGGAGCGAAGCGGTGACCACGGTGGCGCGGATGGCGATGGCATTGATCGCGGTTTGGTACCTGGCGATGGGAATCGCGATGCTGCTGGGAAGAAGGGTGTATGGCTACTGAGGCGCGGGCGGTGCGGTTGGGGAGCGCGGTGAGGCGTGGCGTGGGACAGTCGGTGCTGCTGACCTTGCCGATGGTGGTTTGGTCGCTGCTGATGTTCTTTCATCCCGGGGCTGCGACGGACCGGAATTCAGTGATTGCGGCTGGGGTGACGATGGCGTTCATGGTGGCGCTTTTCTTCCTGATGATGCGGACGGGGAACACGTACCGGTGGCGGCGGGTTTTCTTTGTCGCGTTGGGGCTGCTGTTTCCGGTGGGGTTCATTTACCAGGCGATCCACTTTCGCGGCTCCATGGGCATTCCCATGGAGGAGATGATCGCGGGGCGGACGCCGTTCTGCTTCATGCCGATACCGATGCTGATTTTGCCGGCGGCGCTGACACGGACGGTGGTGTTTCCGGGGTCGATTGTGGGCGTGGGCGGGATGAGCGGGGCGGGGATTGCGGCGATGGTGGGGCTTTGGCTGGCGCTGACGCTGGTGCTGGGGCGAGGGTGGTGCAGTTACGCGTGTTTCTTTGGGGGAATTGAAGAGGGGATGGCCTCGGCGCCGAAGAAGGCGACGATTCGCAAGATTGACCCGCGCTGGCGGCTGGGGCCGTGGGCGGTGTTGCTGGCGATGGTGCTGCTGAGCCTGGCGTTGTTTGAGCCGGCCTATTGCGAGTGGCTTTGCCCGTTCAAGGCGGTGAGCGAGTACCTGGCGGCGCGGAACACGGTGGGGCTGCTGCAAAATGCGCTGTTTGTGGTTTTGTTTGCGGGGCTGGTGGTGGTGTTGCCGCTGCTGACCAAGAAGCGGACGCAGTGCTCGTGCTTTTGCCCGTTCGGGGCGTTTCAGTCCATTTTCAATAAGACGAGCGTGTTTGACGTGAGGATTGACAAGGAGCGGTGCAAGCCGTGCGTGGCGTGCCAGACGGCTTGCCCGACGATGTCGCTGAGCAAGGAATCGATTGCGCGGGGCGAGACGCTGCTGTCGTGCACCAAGTGCGGGGCATGTGTGGACGCGTGCCCGCGGGGCGCGATGAATTGGCATGTGAAGGGGACGGAGGCGGCGGCGAACCCGGAGCGGGCGCGGCTGCTGTTCTTGTATGCGGCGTGGGCGCTGGCGGTGATGTTCGGCGGCAGCATTCTTGCGCAGGGGATCCGGACGATTTTGCATTTTGTGCTTTGAGGGAAGGCCATGAAACTGCGGGCGAGATTGGGTTACGTGGCGGCGGGGGCGACGGTGTTGGTGGCGCTGTTGACGCCGTTTCTGCTGTATGGGATGTTCGCGAAGGGCGTTGTGGCGCTGGGGCTGCATGTGGATGAGATTTACAGCGGCGGGCCAAAGGTGCGGACGATCCAGATGAGCGGCTACTCGATCGATGTGCACGGGGTGGTGACGCCGCACATGCTGCAGCGGGAGACGGCGTTTGTGCAGATGGATTGGCGGCCGGTGACGGCGCTGCCGGCGCATGTGTCGGACCTGGTGGATGTGGATGGGGATGGGAAGCCGGATGTGCGGGTGAGCTTCGATGTGCCTCGCGATCCGAAGGCGCCGTTGCGGGTGAATGTGGAGGCGCTGAACCCGCGGTATGAGGGGATGCGGAATGAGGGGAAAGAGCGGTATTCGAAGCTGATTGTGCGGGTGGATGATGCGGTGCTGGTGAGGGTGCCGGTGGTGGGGCGGTGAGGGATGGGTTGTTGCGTTCCATTCTGAGGTAGGGTCCGGGCCTGAAGGCCGTTTTGGTTGGCCGTGATTTCCGGGGGCTGAAGCCCCGGCTGCCTCCGTTAGGACATCTTTCGGCACGGGACCTCGACCCCGACCCCGACCCCGACCCCGACCCAGAGGGTTCCCCGGTTCCCCGGTTCCCCGGTACCCCGGTACCCCGCCGTGCCCTTTCAAGAATGCGCTGAGGCTCATGGTTTCCCACCCATGACCGCGATGAGGCTGCGGTCATGGATGGGGCACGCGGCCTTTGTGCTGGACACATGAATGGAGTGTGGTGGTATCCCAGGTCTCAAAAGCGAGACCTGGGGCAACCAACGTTTGCGTGCACTATCAAGGGCCGGCCGGGAGTTGTGGTATCCCCGGTCCCAAAATCGGGACCGGGGGCACCCGTCTTTTGTGGGAGAGCTGGCGGGCGGTGCTGCGGTGTTTTTTCGCCGGTGATTACGTGCGGTCGAGGTTGTTGTAGGTGTCGCGGATGCAGTCGTTGACGTCGTTTTGGAGGGCTGGTCTTGGGCCGAAGGTGGGAAGGCCTTCAGTGAGGCTGCGGACGAGGAAGTCGGCGTAACCGTTGGACTGGAGGGATTTGAGGGAGGCGACGGGGAGGAGCTGCTTCATCTCGTCGAGGGTGCGGCCGGCTCGCTTGCCGGCTTCTACTTTTTCGACCAGCTCCTCGATGAAGTTGCGCTGGTTGAGCATGACGGAGTTGTTGGGTTGCATGGGGCCGTGGCCGCCGAGGAAGTGGTTGAAGCGGATCTGGGCGACTTCGTCGATGGTTTTGGGCCAGAGGCGGGGGTAGCCGTCGGCGATGTTGGGGAGGAAGCAGTGGCTGGCGTCGCCGGTGGCGAGGGCGCTGCGCTGCGGGCAGTAAGTGAAGAGGTCGCCGGAGGTGTGGGCGCGGCCGTGGAAGCTGAGATGGAGGTCGAAGGCCGGGTCGGCGAGGAGATAGGTTTTGTCGAAGGTGATGGTGGGCAGGTCGAGGGTGAAGTTTTTCATCTCGGCCTGGTACTCGCGGAGCTGGCGGATCTGGTCGGCGCAGAAGGCTTTCTCGGCGGAGGATGAAGAGGCTTCAGAGCGCTTGCGGAGGAGTTCGATTTGCTGGGGGACGGCGTCGATGGAGTCTTTGAGCCGGGTGAGCGCCAGGTCTTCAAGGAGTTTTTTGGTGGGGGTGGTGGCGATGATGTCGACCTTGTGGCCGGTTTGTTGATAGGCGTGATTGCCCTGGGTGTGGTCGGCGTGGAAGTGGGTGTTGATGAGGTAGCGGACGGGCTTGGAGGTGACTTCGCGCCGAATTTGAGCGAGCAGGGCGGCGGCGGAGGAGGGGAGGGAGTGGGAGTCGACGACGACGACGTCTTTGGAGCGGACGAAGATGGCGGAGTTGCAGTTGATGACGGCGCGTGGGCGGGCCTGGGCGAAGTAAACGCCCTCAGCGGCTTTGTGGATGTCAAAGAGGTTGGAGTCGGCGGTGGGCGCGGCGGCAGAGGCCCAGGCGGCGCGATGGACGGCGAGTTCGAGGACGGAAGCGCCGGCGAGGGTGGTTCCGGTGAGGAGGCGGAGGAAGTCGCGGCGGGAGGTGGGGTGGGTGTGGGTGACGTGATTGCGGGGCTGGGTGTGGGAGTGGGCATCGTTGCGCTGGCACATGGGGTTTGGGTCCTCCGCGTGATTTTTTTGAGGGGTCGAGAATCGCAATCCATTCTGGACCATGCGAGGGCGGATGGCAACGGAGGAGTTGGGATCGAGGGCGAGCGGGCGGTGTTAAAATTGAGCAGTGCCGGGTCCTACGCGACGTAATCCCGCCAACCCCGCCAGGTCCGGAAGGAAGCAACGGTAACGGGCTAGTACGGGCGCAGTAGGTCACCCGGTACTTTTTTAGTGGTTAGTGGGTAGTGGGTAGTGGTTAGTGGTTAGTGGGTAGTGGTCAGGGATCAGGGTCAGGGTCAGGGATCAGAAATTCCGAGACCGGCTGGCTGTCCCTTCTGAAGGAGTCATTCATTGAGTCTTACTGTTCGTCCTATAGTGGGCAGGCGCGCGAAGATTACGGCACTGGGCACCTACGTTCCCCCCGATATTCTCACCAATCAAGATCTTGAAAGAATGGTAGACACGAACGACCAGTGGATTATGGAGCGGACTGGGATTCGTGAGCGGCACGTGCTGGCCAAGGGGCTGGGCGTGAGCGACATGTGCGCGGAGGCGGCGAAGAAGTGCCTGGCGGCGCGAGGGATTGCGGAGGACAAGATTGCCGAGTTCGGGATTGAACTGATCATCGTGGGCACGGTGACGCCGGACATGATGTTTCCGGCGACGGCCTGTTTGGTGCAGGACAAGATCGGGGCCAAGGGGGCGTGGGGTTTTGACGTTTCCGGCGGGTGCTCGGGGTTTGTGTTTGCCTTGCAGGCGGGCGTGAAGATGGTGGAGAGCGGGGCGCATAAAAAAGTTCTGGTATGCGGCGCGGACGCGAATACCAGAATGACGGACTATACCGACCGTACGACGTGCGTGCTGTTTGGCGACGGCGGCGGGGCGGTGCTGATTGAGCCGTGCGAAGAGGGCGAGATCGGGTTTATCGACTTTGAGCACGAGGTGGACGGGGCAGGCGGGGTGAGCCTGAACCTGAAGGGCGGCGGGAGCCTGAACCCCTCGAGCCACGAGACGGTGGACAAGAAGATGCACTACATCTACCAGGACGGGCCGGCGGTGTATAAGTTTGCAGTGCGCAAGATGGCCGAGGCGACGGCGAAGGTGCTGGCGCGGAATGGCGTGACCGGCGCGGATTTGGGATGCTTTATTCCGCACCAGGCGAACAAGCGGATTATTACGGCGACGGCGGACCGGCTGGGGATGGACCCGGAGCGGGTGATTATCAACATTGAAAAGTATGGGAATACGTCGGCGGGGACGATTCCGCTGGCGATGGAGACGGCGGTGGAAGAAGGGAAGCTGAAGAAGGGCGACCTGGTGCTGCTGGCGGCGGTGGGTGCGGGATTTACGGTGGGGGCGGCGCTGCTGCGGTGGGAGATTTGAAGGGCAGTGGTTAGTGATTAGTGATTAGTGGTTAGTGATTAGCGCTGCTTCGGTGGGAGATTCAGGGGCAGCGGGGTTAGCGGGGTTAGCAAGTTGGCGGGCCGATTCGCAAAGCGAATCGGCCTTTTTCGCGAGTTGGCGAGTTGGCGGGGAGTGCGGCGCGGCGAGAGCCGCGATCTTTAGAGATGGCCAGGCTTTCGTTGCAGATAGCCCACCCGAGGCACAAAGGCGTGAGACCCCGACCCAGAGGTACCCGGTTCCCCGGGTCCCAGATGGGGCGGCCGGCAGCCCCGCGGACGAAGACCTGTCTGCGGGGCCAAGGGCATGCGCCGAAGGTGGGCGCCCTGCTCTATTTTCCGGTTCCGGTGAGCTGGACGATTTGGGGTGCGTAGGCGCCGTTATCGAGGATGCTGAAGACAATGACCCACAAGGCGCAAAGCGCAATGATGCGATTCTTCACTTTTCCGACTCCTTTGAAGGCAAGGCACAAACCACCCTGAGCGGGGATGGCGCTGCCTCGGTTTTGCTTTGATCACGTGTTCCAGACTTGGTGGGCCAGGTGGTTGGAGGGGAAATCTGGCCGCAGACGCATACCCCGGAGCCTGCAAAAAGAGCAGGAATGCCTGACTAAGGGTATGGGGATTATGCGGGGCCATTGCGGCGGTGACAAGGAAAGGGGCTAAAGGCACAGGGCAATCGCATTTGAAGATGTGGGAAGATTTCGCGCTGAAAGGACACGGATTGAGTGGTGGCGAAGAAATCTTTCAAGAGAGTCCCTGGCCTTTAGAGCCAGAGGGATGGGGTTGGGCCGGCAAACTACATCCCTCCGCGGCTAAAGCCGAGGCCATTTTGGGCATATCCATTGGCACGGCTCAAGCCGTGCCCTTTCAAAGCCGCTGCAGTTCACGATTCCGAATCCAAATGCGATTGCCCTGGCTAAAGGCAGCTGACAGCAGACAGCAGACAGTTTTTTTGCCGATGCTGCGCATCGGTCAGATTGCTGACAAACTCGATTCGGCAATTCCGGCGAAAGGGCCAGGGCTAAAGCCCAACTCGATCAAGGGGCTTTATTCGGGGGGCTGAAAAGGCTGCGGAAAAGGCATCAATTCGAGCAAAATGCGTAGAATATTCCGTCCGGGGCTGAAGAGTCTGCGTGAGAACCTGGGTTTCATCGCCGCCGAACGAAACGGTGGAGGTTGGGCGGAAGACGGTTTTATTGAAAAGCAGCAAGTTAGCGCCCGCCGCGGCGGGCGTAGCAAGTCAGCCAGTCAGCCCTAGAATCCAGTTCTCACGCAGACACTGAAGCCCGGATTCATTTTGTTGGCCTTATGCGGGGGGTGAAACCCCCGCCTCCCTCCGTCTCGAATTTTTCCGCAGCCTGTGAAGCCCCACGCTCCGTTGAAAGTCGTGTACGAGCCGACTTTCATGCCCGCAGGTGGCCCGAGGGGCCATGGGTACTCCCTCCGGAAACGCAAAGGTGGGGTTTTGCGTCAGTCTGAGCGATGCTGCACATCGTTCGAAAGGCCGGTCCGAGGTTTGGGCCGGCTTTTTTTTGCGTTTTCGATCGCTTCGTTACTGAATTCCGGTGAAGTTGAATTCGGGGAGGGCGCCGCACTCTGCGGCGAAGCGGAAGAAGGTGCGCATGGCTTCGAGGCATTCTTCGTCGAGGATGTAGTGGATGTTGGTGGTGAGATAGGTGCGGATGGTTTCTTCGGAAAGAGGGAGCTGGCGGGACCACTCGGCGACCAGGGTGTCAATGTTCCGGAGGCCGTGGTTGCGGGACTGGATGAAGTCTTCGGCGACGGAATCCCCGGTCTCAAAACCGAGACCGGGGGCACCCGCGGAATTGTGTGGGGCAGCTGCCCAGATGGCGGAGACGAAGGGGAGGCCGGTGAGGGTGTGCCACTCGGCGGCGAGGTCGTGGTAGATGAGCTCTTCGTGGGTGCGCTCGAAGCGGTTGGCGCGCTCTTCAAGGGCGAGGAGGGCGGGGTCGCCGATGACAATGGCGGCGTCAGCGGCGGCGAGCATGGAGTCGAGGTCGGCGGCCATGGGAAGGAATGGGACGTTGGGGTTGCTCCAGGCGTGGAAGAGGATGCGGGCGTGGGCGATGGTGGAGCGGGAGGCAGTGTCGGCGGCGACGGAGCGGATTGCGCCGAGAGACTGGCTGGCGCGGCGGACGAGGATGAGGGAACGGACGCGTCCGCGGGAGGCGATGGTGCAGCCGGGGAGGATGCGGA
>Ga0302320_10005736_pt1 | contig 27728 bp, 9 predicted proteins | sample Bog_T0_3_FD_202130 | JGI IMG/M metagenome (GOLD analysis project Ga0302320, IMG submission 202130) | Peat permafrost microbial communities from Stordalen Mire near Abisko, Sweden - Bog_T0_3 | ecosystem: Environmental > Terrestrial > Soil > Wetlands > Peat | place: Sweden: Abisko, Stordalen Mire...
ACTTCCTCAAGTACAACGAACTAACAACCCCCTCAGCCAACGTCCCCCCGTTCTACCTGGTCAACACCTTCGGCGGCGCACTCGGCGCACCCATCATCAAAGACAAGCTCTTCTACTTCTTCAACTACGAAGGCCAGCGCATCGCCACGCACGATGTCGTCGGAGCCACCGTGCCTACGCCCACCTTCATGGCCGGCGGCCTCAATTACGTCGACGCCTCAACAGGGAACACAGACACGCTTACGCCCGCACAGGTCGCACAGATGGACCAACCATGCACCATGAACAGCTTCAATGGTTCGCCGGTCTGCCCCAATGGCCCTGGAGCCAACGCTGCCGTTCTCAAATATCTGGCATCAGAACCCACCACGACCAGCACCATCGGCGGCGACGGTGGCCTCAACAGCGGCGAGATTTTCTTCGCCTCTCCAGCGCCCCGCACCCTCAACACCAGCATTCTCAAAATCGACTACAACATGAGCGCCAAGAATCACTTCTTCGCTCGCGGAAATCTCCAGAAAGACACTTCTGCTGGAGATGAAAACTTTCCCGGGCAGCCCGCAGCTACCTTCTACGATGACAACACCAAGGGCATGAGCTTCGGCCACACATGGATCCCCACGGTCCACATCGTCAACGACGCGCGCTATGGGTATATCCGCCAGGGCTGGCAGAGCGGCGGCATCGCTCCCGGAGCATGGGTCGACATCTATGGCCTCACCCAACCCACCGCGCAAACCGGAACCACCCAGCTCCATGTTCCGGTGAACAACATCACCGACACGCTCACTTGGAACAAGGGCACGCACACCTTCGCCTTTGGCGGTAACTGGCGCAGCATTACAAACCACCACAGCAGCAATACCGGCTCCTTCGATGGCGCAAGCACCACCTATGAGTACGCAAACACCGCCGATCTTCCGGTGCCCGCCAACATGTCCTCAGGCTTTACTAACCAATGGAGTCTGGCCTGGGCAGATCTCATGGGTGTCATCCCCCAACTCACCAACGTTTACAACTACACCATCACCGGCCCCACCACCGGCACTGCTCTGGCCGCGGGTGCGCCGGTAACCAAGAATTTTCACGCAAACGAGTTTGAGGGCTATGTGCAGGACACGTGGCATGTCCGTCCCAATCTCAACGTCACGCTTGGCGTTCGTTACACGGTGCTCCAGACCCCTTATGAAACCAACGGGCAGGAGATTGCGCCTACCATCCAAACCGATGCCTGGTACAAGCAGCGTGAATCCGCAGCGCAACAAGGCCAGGTTTATGAGCCCTTGATCTCACTAGCTCCCGCAGGCAAAGCCAACCACGCGCCAGGTTATTGGCCCGAAAACAAAAACAATTTCGCCCCGCGCATCGGAATTGTCTGGTCGCCCGACGCCAAAACTTCCATCCGTGCCAGCGCCGGCATGTACTACGACCACTACGGCGAAGCACTGGTCAACACATTCGACTCGACCGGCTCCTACGGCCTTACCGCCGGCATCACCAATGCAGCGGATGTGCTGGGCTTCGAGAATTCGCCCCGCTTCACCGGCCCCCACGACCTTCCCAACATACCCTTGCCGCCCGCTTCTTCCACGCAAACTTTCCCGTTCACTCCGCCCGTTGACGGCTTCGCCATCGATTGGGGCATGGACAACCACATCAAGACTCCCTACGCTGAATCCTTCAACTTCTCCTTCCAGCACCAGCTGCCGTCCGGGTTCACGTTTGAAGAGGCTTACGTAGGCCGGCTTGGACATCACCTGCTACAGGAACTCGATCTGGCAGAGCCCACTGACTTCGTCGATCCCGCCGGCGGCGGCGACTATTTCGCCGCAGCCAAAATCCTTTCCAAAGCCGTCGATGCCGCTCCCTTTGGCACGGAACAGAACGGGATTTTTGCGGGAAACAATCAGAAGGTGAACGACAATATTCCGGCCATTCCGTACTTTGAAAATGTCTTCCCCTACATGAAGAATCAGGACTACCCGGGTGAAAGCGCCACCCAGGCTATCTTCAACAACGCCTGGTCGCCGGAACGCTACACCAACGGCGAGACGCTTTCGCTCGCATTCCTCGACGTCTTCGGCATCTTTCCCGGCAGCCCGTTCAACGGCGGCGCAAACCAATCCACATTCTGGAGCAGCCAATTCTCCTCGCTCTATTCCATGGACTCCATCGGCAACAGCTCCTACAACGCGCTGCAATTCACGCTACGCCATCCAGCCACACACGGGCTCACCGTCGATGCCAGCTACACCTTCTCCAAGTCTCTTGACTACGGCTCTGAAACCGAGCGTTCCAACATCTTCACCGACGTAGACGATGCGTACACCAACTTCGCCATCCAGAACACCTGGAACCCCAAGCTCAACAAGGGTGTTTCGGACTTCGACACGCACAGCCTTGTTACCGCGGACTGGGTTTATGTGCTCCCCGTGGGCCGCGGCAAGACCTATCTCGGCGGTTCAAACCGTGTAGCCGATGCCGTTATTGGCGGATGGCAATGGTCCGGTCTCGGACGCTGGACAAGCGGCCTTCCCTTCAGCATCGAGTCACCTGCTTATCCCACCAACTACGACAACCCCGCCATGAGCTTCAACGTCGGCAACGTCACCACACACAGGAGCATCACCAACGGCGTTCCCCGCGTCTTCACCCCCGCAACCGCCTCCGCCATCAACAACGGCATTTTCTTCGGCAACCCCATTCGCCTGCCGTACGCAGGGGAAGCAGGGTCCCGCAATAATTTCAGGGGAGACGGCTACTTCGATATCGACTCGGCGCTCACCAAGAGCTGGAGTCTCGGCGACTGGGCCAAGCTAAAGTTTGCTGCCGAAGCCTACAACATCTCCAACTCCGTCCGCTTCGACACCAGCCTCAACGGCCTGGTTGGCAGTTCCAACAACAACAACCTCGGAACCTACACAGTAGCTCTATCTACTTACCGCCGCATGCAATTCGGAGTAAGAGTGGACTTCTAATAATCTGGTCACATGCTCCTAACGTGGAAAATATTGAAAAAGGCAGGTTCCCCATTCATCGCAGCTTCATCGCGATGAATGGGTTCTAGAAGTTGGATGCCTGCATAGAGTCGCCCGCTCAATGCCCAGCAGCAGTCGGCTTCAACGTCTCCGGCGTAAGTCCATCCGGTGCCCACGCCTGCACAATTACCTTCGCCAGCCGTGCAATAGTCAACTCAGCTTCATTATCCGTTTGCCAACTCTGATCAGCATTGTCGTAAGTAAAAATAGACAGCACCACTAGCCCGCGCTTTGTTCCAATCAGCGCCACGTCATTGCGCACAGCGTTCAGCGCGCCGGTCTTATTTGCAATCGCCGTCCCCTGTTCGCTGCTGTCGATCGTCTCCAGATAGCGCGGAATATCATCCCGATAAAACTGGTGCTGCAGCATCTCCACCGCTGTCGAACAAAGCGCAACATCCGCAGCCGTCGGCGCATCAGTCGAGAGCTGGCATTTCGCAAACCGAGTTATCAACAATGCCATCTCATGAGCCGTAGTCTTACCCAACCCAAATTTCGGCTGATCCGCAGGCATCGGCCCTGTGGCTGGCTTCGAAATCTTTTTATAGAGATAAGTGTTAGTCAGCCCAATCGACGCAATGCGCGCATCCACGCTCGCCGTTCCAAAGCGATCGATCATCAAGTTAGTCGCTGTGTTATCGCTCATGTCGATCATCAGCGTCAGTACATCCCGCAAGGTCAGCGTCAGCGGCGCATCCATAAATTGCAAAATGCCGGACCCCGAAACCGCATCGTCCTCCTTCAGCACAATTGGCTCATCCCAACGCGCCTTCCCCTCGCGAATCTCCTCAAGCGCTTCATACAGGATGCCAAGCTTGATCACCGACGCAGTCTTCACAGGAACATCGGCATCCACTGCAATAACCTTGTGCGACGCCAGGTCTTCGGCATACAACGCCACCTTACCCTTATGTGCCGCAACAATCTCGTTGACTTGCGCGGTCAGCGCGTCGGGAGCTTGCTGCGCAATTGCACGTGTAAACGCAACGCAGGCGAGAACCGCACACACCGCGAATTGAGCAATGGAGAAACGCGATCGAGAGTCCAGTCCCAAGTTAGTTAGCCTCCAGGTTCGTCACCGCCGGTAAGTGAGTGTAAAACTTAATCGTTCGCCATGCCAAATCAGCGCCCGGCGGTTCAAACGTCGCAGATCCCGGCTGGACTTCCGCATGAAAACGAAAGATTATGAATGAATGCCAAGGTCCTCGAAGTCCTTAGTGGCCCTCGCGTTTTGTATCCTTGCTAGCTTGCCGGCCCGCGCGGCCACCTCATCGCCCCGTCCGCCGCTTATTCCGCAGCCACGTGAATTCGAACCGCAGCCCGACCTTTCCCTCGCCACGGGTCTAACCATTCTTGTCCCCGGCCGCGACGCCGAGGATCGCTTTACCGCAACAGACCTAGCCGCTGAATTCAAGCAGCGCGGCATCTCTCTTCGGGCATCCGCAACGGCCGTCCACGTCTATCTACTTCGCGATTCCAACCCTCTCGCCCAGCATATTCTGACTCGTCATCACCTCGTGTTCGATGAGCCTATGCGCGCTGAAGGCTACATCCTGGAAACGGAGAGCCACGAAGCATATGTCATCGCACATACTCCCGAAGGCGTCTTCTACGGCGCGCAAACAATGAAGCAGTTAATCAAAACAAGCGAGCCCAATCCCTTGCTGTTGGGCGCCACCATTCGCGATTGGCCGGCCATGCACTATCGCGGCGTCGACGACGATCTATCGCGCGGTCCCGTGCCCACACTCGAATTTCAAAAGAGGCAAATCCGCACCTTCGCCGCTTACAAAATCAATATCTACTCGCCCTACTTCGAAAACACCATGCAGTATCCGTCCAACCCGCTCCCCGCGCTTCCCGGCGGCTCCATCTCGGTTGAAGATGCGAAGGCCCTCATTGCCTACGCGCGCGATTATCACATCACCATCATCCCCGAGCAGGAAGCATTCGGTCATCTCCACAAGACGCTCATGTGGCAGCAATACGCCCCGCTCGCGGAGATTCCCGGCGGCGACGTTCTTGCCCCCGGACAGCCCGGTTCCATCAAACTCATCACCCAATGGTTTGGCGATCTGGCCGCTGTTTACCCCAGCCCTTTTCTTCACGTCGGCGCAGACGAAACCGCTCAGCTAGGACAAGGCCAAACGCAGGAAGAAGTAAAACATCGCGGCCTCGGCGCGGTCTATATCGACTTCCTCACACAGATCCACCAGGCCCTCACCCCACTTCACCGACGCCTTCTCTTCTGGGGCGACATCGCCATGAACAATCCTGAACTCGTCCCGCGCCTACCGCACGACATGATCGCTGTCGCATGGCACTACGAACCCGAGCCGCAAGGCTTCGACAAGTGGCTCGATCCCTACACGCATGCCGGCATGGAAACATGGGTCTCTCCCGGCGTGAACAACTGGAACCGCGTCTATCCAGACTTCGACCTCGGCCTCGCCAACATTCAGGGCTTTACCGCAGCGGGCCAGCGAGCCGGCAGCACCGGACTGCTCAATACAGTTTGGAATGATGACGGCGAAGGCCTTTTCCTCGAAGACTGGTACGGCATTCTCTTTGGAGCAGCAGCGGGATGGCAAGCAGGCGCCAGCGATATCGCGCAATTCCAAAGTAACTACGGCCAAGTATTCCACGGTGATGTAACAGGCAATATCAACGAGGCACAGCGCGCTCTCATCGCTGCGCACCAGGCAATTATCAAGGCCGGCCTTGACGATGCGCGCGACGCTTACTTCTGGATTGACCCGTGGACTCCCGAAGGTCAGCTGGTCGCCGCGAAGATTCTCCCTGTAGCAGCCGAAGTTAGGCTCGATGCAGAGCGTGCTCTTACCCTCCTCGCAAACGCAAAATCCGCCGGCAACCTGCGCGAGCCAGAAGCAATTGAAGCCCTCGAACTGGGCGCGCGCCGCATCGACTTTCTCGCCTTCAAGTTTCAGGCCTCCGACGCAATAGCCGCCGGATATCGTCGTGTCTATAGCGGCCAGAAAGATCCGGAGACAAGCCGCCATATAACTCGCGACCTCTATGCGCTGTCAGGAGTCAACGGGCAATGCGAAGATTTGCGCGACGGTTACAGTTATCTGCGTTCGCGGTTCAGCTCAGTCTGGCTAATGGAAAACCGCCCTTACTGGCTCGACAATGTTACCGCCCGCTACGATGCAGCTATGCAGTTATGGATGGCCCGCAGCAGTAAAATCACAGCGGCCCGCCAACAGTGGAGTCGCAATCACACCCTCCCCGCTCCGGAAGAGATTGGCATCCCGGCAGTCACGAATTGAGATCCATGAGCTTACCATCATTAGCCAAGGCGGCGATTGGAGCGGCATTGCTTCTGTCTATTCGCGCCGCCTCCGCGCAACATACCGTTGCAAACTCAGCCACGCCAAGATTCGCCGCTGAAGACAGCATCCTTAACAGCGCCATACAGGACCATCAAATTCCCGGCGCAGTTCTCATCATCGGTCATCACGGCAAGGTCGTCTATCGCCGCTGTTACGGATCGCGCTCGCTCGAGCCGGTGCGGGAACGCATGACCCTCAGCACCGTGTTTGACATGGCCTCGCTCACCAAGCCATTGATAACCGCAACCGCAGTCATGCAGCTTTACGAGCAGGGAAAACTATCTCCCAACGATCCAGTTTCCAAGTATCTTCCCGACTTCGCCGCCAACGACAAACAAGATATAACCATCCGCCAACTCCTCACCCACTACAGCGGCCTGCCTCCTGACATTTCGCTCGCCGATCCATGGGAAGGGAAGCAGCAAGCCTATACACGCGCATTTGCCGTCAAGCCCATTCATCCGCCCGGCGTGCAATTCGTATACAGCGACATCAACTTCATCGTCCTCGGTGCACTGATAGAGAAAATCTCCGGCCTCACGCTCGATGAATACGCGCAGCGCTTCATCATCGCGCCGCTCGGTCTCTTGCACACGCGCTATCTCCCGCCAGCAGCCTGGATCCCAAACATCGCACCCACCCAATACGACCAGGGAACCATGCTCCGCGGCGTCGTGCACGATCCCACCTCACGTCGCATGGGTGGCGTCGCCGGCCACGCTGGCCTCTTCAGCACCGGCGACGATATGGCCGTCTACGCGCAGAACCTCCTTGATCGACTCGCCGGCCGTCCCAGTAAATTCCCGCTCTCCCGCATCGTTCTGCAGAAAATGATCGCGCCCGAACAGCCAGCAACAGGTACAGCGCTTCGGGGCTTCGGTTGGGATATCGACTCGCCCTACTCCGGCAATCGCGGCTCATTATTTCCAGTCGGCTCGTTCGGCCACACCGGCTTCACCGGCACATCGTTGTGGATCGATCCCACCAGCGATTCCTACGTCGTACTCCTCATCAACTCCGTCCATCCCAACGGCCCCAAAAACATCAGCGCGCTTCGCGGCAAAGTTGCAGATGCGGCTGCCATCGCGCTCGGCATTCACGCTGATGGTGGCGCGTTGGCCGCGAGCATCACCGGGTACAACGAATCGATTGCAGGCCTGCGTAGGTCGCCTGCACGCAATGCTGACGTAAAAACCGGCATTGATGTTCTTGAAGCCGATCATTTCAAAGAGCTGGCAGAGTTGGCCACAAGCCACGACGGCAAGCTCCGCGTCGGCCTCCTCACCAACCAGACCGGCATTGATGGGCAGGGACATCGAACCATCGATGTCCTCGCGAATGACGCGTCCCAGGCAGTTCCTGGCCTCGCGCTCACAACCCTCTTCAGCCCCGAGCACGGCATCGCAGGCTCTCTTGATCAACCCGGCGTGCCCAGTACAATCGACGCTGCCACCGGCCTGCCCGTCATCAGCCTCTACGGCGCAACCGATGCCCAGCGTCGGCCATCCCTCGACACTCTGCGCACACTCGACGCAGTAATCATCGACCTTCAAGACGCGGGCGTCCGCTTCTACACTTACGAAACTGTGCTGGGATATTTCCTTGAAGCCGCTGCGCAAACCGGCACACAGATCATCGTCCTCGACCGCCCAAATCCCATCACCGGGTCTTTCGTGCAAGGCCCGCTCTCCGACCCCGGCAAGGAAAGCTACGTCAACTACATGCCCATTCCGATTCGCCACGGCATGACCATCGGAGAGCTGGCGCGCTTCTTCAATCAGCAGCGCCATCTCAATGCATCGCTCACCATAGTCCCTCTGCAAGGCTGGCAACGTGGCGACTGGTTCGATTCAACAGGACTCACCTGGATCAATCCTTCACCGAACCTCCGTGACCTGGAAGAAGCCACGCTCTATCCCGCCCTCGGCCTCATCGAGTCCACTAACATGTCGGTCGGCCGTGGCACTGACACCCCATTCGAAATCTTCGGCGCTCCCTGGATTGAAGGCCGCGTTTTTGCCCAGTTCCTGAATCACCGCTATCTGCCCGGCGTCCGCTTTCTCCCTGTCGATTTCACGCCGCAGAAGCCCTATCCCTATGCAGGGGAACTCTGCCACGGAGTCCGTGTATTGCTCACAGAGCGCAACGTGCTCGATGCTCCAGAGTTAGGCCTGGAGTTCGCATCGGCGCTTCACCGCCTCTACCCTGAAAAATTTCAGATATTAAAGATGATGACCATTCTGGAGAATCAATCCGTCCTCGACGACTTAGCCGCAGGTCATGATCCGCAGCGCATCGCCGAGAGCTGGCGCGATGCATTGGACGCCTTCGAACAAGAGCGGCAGAATGCTCTGCTTTATCCAGTCAAGTGAAAGCAAGAGTCGCAGGCGAGCTTATTAGAGTCGCAACTCAGCCTACCGGAAGCGCCGAATCCGCAGCGTATGCCGCCCCGACCGGTAAAGCCCAGTAACATACACCGTCGCGCGCCCTTTAGTTGAGAAGATAAGCTGACGAATGCGAAGCAGCGGGCTCCCGCTCGGTATATTCAGCAGGCGCGCAATTCGATGATCCGCATGCGTCGCATCAATCTCCTCATCCGCATACGCAAGCTCAATGCCGCACTCACGCTCCAGCGCTCCAAACAACGATGTCCGCTCAAGAGGAAGCTCCATCACCGCCTGATACTCCTCGGCCGAAAGATAGCAAACCTCCAGAGCCACAGGCTCATCGCCCGCCGACCGCACACGTTCAATTCGAATCAATCTGCATGTCGGGGACAAACCAAGCCGCGCTGCAATCTCCTGTTCCCGCGCCACAATGCTCGAGGAAATAATTCGCGAATGGGTCGTCAAACCCAGGCTCGCCATCTGCTCCGTATAACTCAGCAGCTTGTTGAAATGGATCTGCGGCGGAGCCACAAACGTCCCGGCCCCATGACGCCGCTCCACAATCCCTTCCTGCGCCAGATCCGCCAGCGCATGCCGCGCGGTCATCAGGCTCACGCCGTGAATCCTGGCCAGTTCTCGTTCGGAGTCCACAACGTCGCCCGGCTTCAATTCGCCGGAATCGATCCGCTGACGGATCGCGCTTTGGATCCTCTTGTACGCAGGCTCGTCCTTCTGCGTGCGCACCATTGTGACCGCTGTGCTCATAACCGGATCGCTGCCGCTTTCCTAAATCGCTCTATTTGATCTGCAACCAAGATACCTGAATCGCGCCGAATGTCGAGCAAAAACTAGCTATAGAGCAGTTTACATATGAAACAAAGCAGTTTGCACACCATTCAATCTCCTGAAAATCAGTTCACTGAGGAGACCGCACTGCCGGTACCCCCCAATACCGCGAAAGCTACCCAATTTCGATCTTCGCAGGAAATCGCCTTTATGCGGCCAAATTCGCGAATTCCAAGTCGTTGATTACAAAAGAGCACGCCCCTTTTTCCACAACCACCCGATCCCCCATCGTGAATTCCCAGTGTTTTTCCGCTTGACTCGAAAATTAATGACTGCTATATATCACTTTACCGTCTTGCTATAGCTGTTCTTTAAGACCACTTGTCAACCTGAACCTGTATTTTGAGGAGGATCTCAGTGAAGCGGATCTATTTAATGTTCCTGATCGCTGTTGGCGCTTGTACCGTCATCGGGAGTTCCGGCACTTCGTCAACTCTGTGGGCCCAGCAGGCTGCTGGCTCAATCACCGGCACTGTGGTGGATCCCGCCGGGTCCGCTATTCCCAATGCCACCGTCACCGTGCGCGATGCCGATCGCGGCACGACATGGACCACCAAGACAGGCCAATCAGGCCTATACGAGTTTCCCCAAATCCCCGTGGGAAACATCGTTGTCAAGGTGCAGGCAACAGGCTTCCCCGCTGAAGAGCGCACGCCCTTCGCTCTGATCCTCGATCAGGTTGCCCGCGTCGATTTCCAACTGAAGCTGGGCGCAGTGAATGAGATCGTAACCGTAAGCACTGCGCCGCCCTTGCTGCAGACGGCATCTACCGACCTCGGAACATTGATTGACGCCAATGCCGCCGCGAATCTTCCGCTGGCCACGCGCGACATCAACCAGCTAACTCTGTTGGCGCCCGGCGTCCTCACCTCCAACATCTTCGCCTTTGAGTCGCCCCAGACCACCTTCGGCACAGGCCGTCCGTACGTGAACGGCGCGCGCGAACAAGACAACAACTTCTCGCTCGACGGCATGGACATCAATCAGCCCGACAACAACGAAGTCTCCTACACGCCCAGCCCCGACGCAGTGCAGGAATTCAACATCATCACCAGCAACGCCTCTGCCGATTACGGCAACTACGCCGGCGGCGTCATTGTCGAATCCACCAAGTCCGGTACCAACAAGTTCCATGGCAATCTCTTCGAATACCTTCGCAACGACGCCCTCAATGCCAACACCTGGCAGGATAAAGCCAACGGCGCTTTGATGCTGCCCGACGCGTCCGGCGGTCTGGTGCAGCAAGCTGTACTGCCGCGCCCCGTCCTCCGTTGGAATGAGTACGGCGGAACGGTTGGCGGTCCCATCATCCGCAACAAACTCTTCTTTTTCGCTGATGAGGAAAGCTCGCTCTTCGACCAGCCCGCAACTTCCCAGACGCAGACGGTCATCCCCTACACCTCGTGGCTCTCGGGCGATCTGTCATCGCTCTGCCTTGACCACGGCGGCAGCTTCACCGGCCCCGGCGGCACCTGCGTCGGAGGAACCGGCCAACAGCTTTACATGCCTGCCGTCGGCACTGCACCCAGCGCCCGCATGCCCATCCCTAACAACAAAGTTCCCATCAACAGCGCCGTGGCGTCCAAGCTCGTGGCCCTTCCGCAGTTTCAGAGCCAGATGACCACCGCGAACTACCTCACCAGCGGCTACACCCACAACTACCAGGGCGACGCAAAAATCGATTGGGAACCATCCGTCAACGATCACATCATGGGTCGCTATAGCCAGATGTTTACCCACGTCATCCAAAGCAACGGCGCAGACGTCTTCTCTCCAAACCTCGAGCGCCAATATCCGCTGAAGAACATCGTTGTTGATTACGTCCGCACAATCAGCCCCACCCTGGTCAACGATCTCCGCCTCGGAACGCAGATCTTCCCCGCCAACGATCAGGTCTACACCAGCGCGCTGGCCGGCAACATCAACTCGACCATTGGACTGCCCGGCGTCTCCACCAACATCCTCCCCTCCATGAATTTTGGATACGGAAACATCGGCAATTCAGATGGTGTTGAAGTCTTCCACGACACCACGGACTCGGTTGCAGACTCCCTCACCTGGACGCACGGCCGTCATTCCATCCACACCGGCTTTGAGTTCTATCACTACATGATGAACGACACCTATGCGGGCAACAACGGCGAGGCTGGCACCTTCAGCTTCAGCGGCCAGTACACAGGCAATACCGCAGCGGCTAGCGGTGGAAACGGATTCGCCGACTTCCTCCTCGGTCTTCCTCAAACGGTCGCCGTCGGTCAACCCATCCACTTCCACCTTGCAAACAGCCTCTTCGCCGGCTTTGCCCAGGATAACTACCAGGTAACTCCGCACTTGACCATGAACCTTGGCCTGCGCTACGAAGTGGTAACACCGCGCGGCGACAAGACCGCCAGCAACAACATCAACTTCGACAAGATCACGGGCACTCCGGAACTCGGCAAAAACTACAACACCTACTACGGAATCGGCGATCTCGAGCCGCGCCTCGGTCTCGCCTATCAGCCCAGCTGGGCCCCCAACACGGTCTTCCGTGCCGCCTACACCATCTCCAGCTATATGGAAGGCAACGGCATCAGTAACATGGCCGTCATCAATCCTCCCAACTCCATCTCCATCAGCCAGTCCAATACTTCGGGCGCCAACCAGGTCTACCCGCAATACACGCTGGATAACGGCTATTCGCCCTACCAGAACTCCTGCACCGCCGCTGAACTCGTGGCCGCAGGCTCAACCGGCACACCGTCTCCCTGCTTGTCAGGTGCGGTCACACACGCCACCGACCCCAACCTGCGCCCAGCCATGAACCAGCAGTGGAACCTGACTGTGCAGCATCAATTCAAGAGCAACCTCACCGGCTCTCTTGGTTACGTCGGCAACAAGGACGACCACATGTCAGACATCTACTGGTACAACCAGAAGGTTCTGACCTCCGCAACGCAGCAGGTTACGGATGCGTCTGGCAACCTCGTTACCGTTCCCGGTGTGGCCCCCGGCCCGTTCATGCAGAACCTCGTATCGGCAGGCGTCGGCCAGGCACGTTACAACGCTTCAGACGCCGTCTCCCGCTATGAAGCACTGGAAGCTACGCTGTCGCAGAAAAACTACCACGGCCTCGATATGCAGGCTAACTTCACCTGGTCCAAGTGCCTTTCCAACTCGCTCGGCTACTTCGGCTCCTACGGCGACGAAGAAGGCCTCGGCGAACAGCAGAACGAGGGCGGCGGCAACTTCTTCCAGAACGAATATGACCCCAAGGGCGACTACGGCAAGTGCACCATTGACGCAGCGGCCGCCTTCAACGCGTATGCCCTCTACAACCTTCCATTCGGCCGGGGCAAGCAGTTTGCCAACAACATCCCCTGGGGTTTAAACGAAGTAATCGGCGGCTGGAACCTGGCCTTCGACACCACCTTCCGCTCAGGCTTTGCCGTTACCCCGTATGCCGGCGAGTGGATGGGTTCCTTCAACCCAGCCGCAGCCTCCAACCTCACTGCACCGTCTTATGTCCCCCGCGCCAGCTGCGCCTCGGGAGCATCGTTCAGCCAGGCTCATCAGTTTGCCCAAATCGGCAGCAGCATCGGCCTGCTTAACTTGAACCCGTCCGCTGTGCAAGACCAGGCAGACGGGCAATTCGGCAACTGCCAGGTCGGTTCGCTCCGTGGACCGAGCCTCAAGACGGCCGATCTCAACGTAAACAAGCAGTTCCCCATCACCGAAAAAGTCAACATGACCTTCATGGCTCAGTTCATGAACCTCACCAACACGCCCATCTTCAGCATTGCCAACACCTGGGACGACAACTACAGCTCGTGCGAATACTGCTCGGGCACCCGCACCACCGGCTATAACGGCGGCGGCTACGGCACGGTCGGCGTATACGGTTTGTTGGACGGGTCAAACCCCGGCCGCGAAATCGAATTCGCGCTCAAGCTGAACTTCTAACCCACAACTCCAAAAAAGCCCAGGCGTCGTCTTCCACGGCGCCTGGGCAACCCCATAAACTAAACATCGCCTCTCCGAGACAACCCTTGCTCCGCGGGCTTACACTGGTGCATTCCAAATCCACTGTCAATTGAGGCATTGAAAATCCTCTTACTCAGTAGATACATGTCTGTAGCCAAACATGGCCGCGAAATGCCAACATGATTCGGCAACGCAGAGTGCCGCGGGAAAACTATGGCTGCAAATTCGGCCCAGATTGAATAGGTCAAATTAGATGGTTCCTGTTTCCTTGAACTCGCGCCAGATTGGCGGCGGGCGTTTTCAGAATGAATGGAGTTGTCCTCAGGTTTATATGAAGAACTTTCTTTTTGAGCTCTGCGCCGAGACCATGCAGGCTGCACTGGCAGCCGAGTCCGGAGGCGCCAGTCGGATTGAACTCTGCTCGCAGTTATCCATCGGCGGCGTTACGCCCAGCGAAGAACTGATCTCTGCAGTTATCGGGAAACTTTCCATCCCTGTGCATGTATTGATTCGCCCACGCGGCGGCGACTTCGTCTACTCTCCGGCGGAATTCGATCAGATGCGTCGCCAAATCGAGCAGGTGCAGCAGGCCGGAGCCGCGGGAATTGCCGTCGGCGTTCTGCTGCCGGATGGGCGCGTGGACGAGCACCGCAGCCGCGAGCTTGTAAGCCTGGCTCGACCCTTGAGCGTCACATTCCACCGCGCATTCGACGAGACTGCAAATCTGACTGACGCGCTTGATTCGGTGATTCAGACTGGGGCCGACTGCCTGCTGACTTCAGGCGGCGCGCCGGATGTACTCACGGGCGCCAATTCGATCGCGCGTTTGCGTAGGCAGGCCGCGGGAAGGCTAGAAATCATGGCTGGCGGTGGTCTCCGTCTCGCCAACCTCGCAGAGGTTGTCCGCCTCACCGGCGTTTCATATCTGCACGGTTCCTTAACGCGGAGAAACGTAGCTCCCAAGCAGGCTGAATACGGCGAAACCAACGGCAATCATCCCGGCAATGGCCATGCTGCGGCCGACATGCAGGCCAACCTCGTGGCAGATGTGCGTGAGGCAATCCGCCTGCTAGGCGAAGAAGTAAAAGCAAGAGAGTCCGCCGCCCAGCCTACGCTCTAATGTCCTGACTCGAAAGTCCTCAACATAAGAATGACCTGTCATCCTGAGCAACTGACTCGCGTATGCGAGTTACGGGTAAAATGACCGGAAAATTGGCTATTGATTCAAATGGATTTACAAGCCTGTCATCCTAAGCGAAAGGGGCCCCAAACGCTTTTCAGTTTGGGGGTGGTGAGTCGAAGGACCTGCTTCTGCCTTTGCCCTTGCTGTTGCCTTTTATGGCAATTTAAAAACATAGCCTCCTATGGCTCTCTAAAAATATCTGTCATCCAGATCCCCCACCTCAGACCAAAATCACCCGCGTGCCCAACTCTTCAATTTGCATCACCAGCTCCTTGGGCGCCCCGGTGTCCGTAATCAGAATAGCTATCCCAATAGCCGGGCAAATAATGGCCGGACTCACCTTGCCCAGCTTGCTAGAATCCGCGGCAACAATCACCTGCTTAGCCTGTTTCACCATCTTGCGGTAAACCAGCGCCTCGTCCGCTTCAAGCGTGGTCGCGCCCTTTTCCGCATCCAGCCCGGTCACACTCAGAAACACCTTGTCCATGTAGACATCGTCAAGAAACGTAAGCGCCGCGTTCCCGGTAAGCGAAAACGACCACGCCCACGGCACGACTCCACCGGTAAGATACGTGCGTATCCCGGGCTGATTGCAAAGCTCCATTCCGATATTGATGGCGTTAGTCACCACCTGGATCTTTTCGCGATGGCGCAGGCTCCGCCCAATGTGCGTTGTCGTGGTGCCCGCCGTCAGGCCTACGGTCTCACCGTCCAGCACCAGTTCAGCCGCCGCCAGGCCAATCCGCCGCTTCTCTTCGGCAAAGCGCTGTTCGCGCGCCAGAAAAGTGCTGTCATAGCGGAAGGGTTCGTATAGAAGCGGTTCCACCAGCGTCGCGCCGCCGTGCGTCCGCCGAATCAGCCCGCGCTGTTCCAGCCTCGCCAGATCGCGCCTTATGCTGGGCGCGGAGGAGCCAGCCACCGCCAGAATCTCTTCCACGGTCGCGCTTCCCACTCGCAATAGCAGCTTGATAATCTGCTCGGACCGGGGATTTAATGAATCTGCCATCCGAAGAGATTCTATCCCTTCCAATTGGGAAATAGCTCAATGAAAGTCAGAAATACCTCTCATAAATCGCTATTATGTTCATATAGATGATCATATTATCGATGTATGATCATCATAGGCGCGATCCCTTATGAGTAAGGATCTGGCCGGGATGGAAAAATGCAAACCTTTGCCCATGAAATGTTGCGCGAGATTTACGAGCAGCCTGACGCCATCCGCCGCACCCTGGACCTCTATCTTGCACACGATTTCCTGAAGCCTGAAGTTGCCAAACGCCTCGCCGCCTGGTCCATCCCCGAGGGCGAAATTCTGATTGCCGCCTCAGGCTCCAGCCGCCACAGCGGTCTCGCAGCCGAAATCCTGCTCGAAGACCTCTGCGGCCTCGCCGTCGATGTCGAATATGCCAGCGAATACAGTTGCCGCGGCAACGACAACAAGCAGGGAATCCGCCATCCCAGCGTCCTCGTCCTCTCGCAGTCGGGCGAAACTTCAGACACACTCGCAGCCCTTCGCCAGGCAGAACTGACCGGACAGCGAACCCTCGCGATCACCAACGCCGCCGGTTCCTCCATGGAGCGCGAGGCCGATGTTTCCATGCCTCTCGCCGCCGGCCGCGAGCGCGCAATTCCAGCAACCAAAAGCTTCACTGGCCAGTTGACCGTGCTCTATCTGCTCGCCCTCTACGAAGGCGCACGCCTCGGTCGCATCAATACCGATGAACTGACCCAGCACATTGAAGCCCTGCGAGCCTTGCCGGCCGCAATCGAAGCGCAGCTCGATGGCTGGCGCGATCAAACCGCCGCTCTCGCAAACAAGTACAACTCCGCCTCCACATTTCTCTTCCTCGGTCGCGGCATTCATTACGCCATCGCCCGCGAAGGCGCCCTCAAACTGAAGGAAGCTTCATACGTCCACGCCGAGGGTTACCCCACCGGCGAACTGAAGCATGGCCCCAACGCGCTCGTCAGCGACCGCGTGCCTCTAGTCGTGCTGGCCACCGTCGACCAGAGCCTGAGCGGCTCCGTCTTGCGCTACCAGAAGACACTGCAGTTACTGCGCGACATGAAGGCGCAAGGCGCGAAAATCATCGCCGTCGCCAACGCCGGTGATGATGAAGTTCCCACCCTCGTCAGCGATTGCGTCTTCGTCCAACCCGCCGCCGAATACCTTCTGCCGATTTCCGAAATCGTTCCGCTCCAACTATTCGCCTACTTCATGGCCCTGGAGCGCGGCGTAGACGTCGACCGCCCAAGAAATCTTTCCAAAGCAGTAGTAGAACAGGGCGCAGCAAACTAAAGCCCCGTCATTGGACATGAATAATTATTCTGGCAACTAGACATATTGCTTAGCAATTCTGGCAACTTTTAACAATTGTTTATCTTCATGAAATGCATTAGGTTAAGAGTCAACCCAGACTCAGATTCTTTCAAATCATCGTAGGCGTAACTTTTCGCTCTTGAGATGAAATACCGCAGTCTTGCGCATATTTAGAAATGCACACTCATTCGCGAGACCACAACTCCGCGAAGAATCTGCAGTTGCCTGTTTTGAGTTGACATGCACTTAGAGTGCCGAATAGAAGTAAATCCTGGCCAGATAGTTTCTGGTTCCGATCCTTCGGGCTCGGCTTGATCAATGACTGACCTATGTTATAAGAAATGCTGCATTCATCGATGGCATCGTGGCTTTATATTCGTCTGCAACTTCGTGCGCTCTATCAAGTCCGACGGAGTTATCGCCGTCCGTAAAACGCAAATCGAAAGAGTTATTGACAAACGGCCTGTTCAACAGTAGTCATAGTTAGACTCTGCTATACGTCTTACTGCCTGCAAGAGCGCACGAAGGCACAATTCCTCGATCGACTTATGCGCCGGCCATTGGCGGAGTCTTTCATCGCATTGGATGCGTGTGATTCAGAGTCGCTTCTCTGCATCCCGCGATCTAATTTGCTCGATTCAAACGGCTTGTACGCTTATTGCGTGTGGGGGTGCCATGGTTCTGTACAATCGCATTTCAGCGATCGCTCATCGACTAACCGGTTTGAAACTGAAGTTGAGCCTGCTTGCGCTTGGGCAGTTGACCCTGCTGATGCCCGTTGCGGCCGGCGCGCAGACGACGTTTACTGGCGGCGGATCAATTTCGCTGACTTCGACCCAGACCACCTCTTCCAGTTCCACGCTCTCGATTTCCGGCGCCCCGGCAGGTTCGTCGATAGCCAGTCTCAAGATCATTCTCAATGGCGTGACGTCGGATGGAGAATCTTGTGGCGATTGCTGGAGTCTGCAGACTGCGGAATTCTATCTCCAGGCGCCGAATGGCGGGCCGACGCTGGAGTTGCTGGGGAATGTGGGAGATGGCACTGACGGCGACGATCTACAAGACTCGGGATCGGGGCTTAAAAACGCAACCATAACGATTGAGGATGGCGCTACCGCGGCGCCCAACTCGGCTCCGATTTCTCCCCAGGGTGGTCCTTTCACGTTTGAACCGAGCGGCTACTTTCAAGGCAACGGCCAAACAACGCCGCTGGGTGCTGCAAACTCCTGGCCTCAATCCGACGGTAGCGCTACGTTGAATCACAGGTTCGGCGGAACAGCAATCAACAACAACGATAAGTGGACGCTGACCATCGTCAATTTGTCTGGATATACCACGCCAATATCCATCAGCTCGTGGGAAATGATTGTGACGTATGCTGTAACAACTCCGACAACGACAACAGTATCCGCGAGTTCGAATCCTGGATTGACGGGCAATAGCGTTACATTTACGGCGACGGTTTCGCCAGCTTCGGGCCCGACGGGCTCCGTTACCTTTACCGACAACGGCACGACAATTTGCAGCGCTGTTGCGCTGAGCTCCGGCGTGGCGCACTGCGCCGCGACCTTGGCGCAGGGTTACCATCCGATTGAGGCGACTTACGCGGGCAACACCAGCTACGGCCAGAGCAGCGGTAGTCTTACTGAGCTGATTGAAGTGACGCCAACGCACACTGCTGGATCAAGTACCTGGTGCGATAACACCTCATTCTCCGCCGTTCTGAACGGCACTCCGATTGCTTATCCAGCAATGATCCCGGTTTCCGGATATGCAAATGGGTCAACTGTGGGCAATGTGACATTGGAACTGGAAGGCGTGACCGAAGGCGCTGCGGGCGCGGGAATTGAAGCGCAATTCCTTCTGGTGGCGCCGGGCGGAACACATAACCTGGATTTTCTGGATTCCGCGTTCAATACAGAAAGCACGTCGGCTGTGAACCTTTATATCGCCGACTCCGCCACCCTTTCACCAAATTACGGCACACCCACAACCAACGACACGTATCTTCCCTTTGACGGCAATACGCAGGCGAGCGAAGAGTTCCCAGCATCTAATTCTCCAATCGTTGACTCGAATATTCCATCGGTGCCTGGCACTATCAACTACGCTGCGCCGCACGGAAAGACCAATGCTCTGACGCTGCAGCAGGCATTCAGCGGTGCGCTGGCCAACGGTGACTGGGCTTTGTACGCCACGGCATCGAACGGGTCAGATGCTCTGACTGTGGGCGGTTGGTGCGTTACCCTCGACGTCAACAGCGGAATTGGAACGACCACTTCTCTCAGTTCCAGCCAGCAGGATGCTTATACCGGCAATAGCGTTACTCTCACCGCAACGGTTACAGTGAATGGCGGAAGCACGCCCGTAACTTCGGGTACCGTGGAATTCGAAGACCAAACCACTGGAACTGTGCTGTCAAGCGCCGTTGCAGTGAATGGCAGCGGGCAGGCGGCGTTCCCGATAAGCACGCTAGCTGAGGGCGACCACAAAATCGTGGCCAGCTACAGCGGAACCACAAACTACGACACCAGCTTCGCCAACATGTACCAGCGCATCGACGACGCGACTGCAGTCACGACTGTGAACACCAACACATGGCAGTTCTGCAATTCAGGTAAGATCACCCTTCCGATGGGAACCAACGGCGCGGAGACTCCCAATCCATCGAATCTCTTTGTTTCAAATCTGCCCGGAACTTTGAAAACTGCGACTCTCACGCTCACCAACTTCTCGATCGCAGTAGGAGACCAACTCGACAACACAGAATCGCTCGTGGTTGGGCCAACGGGAACAGCGCTCGATTTCTTCTCGAATACGGCCGGCGGAACAATCGGAGATGAAGCGATCGCTGGAAACTATACCTTCGAAGACGGCGCAAGCGCACTGGTGCCAAGTGGGAGCGGGAACATTGGCCCCAGCGTCAGCGGTGGAACCGTTGACTACAAGCCCACCAGCTATGTGGGTACGGACAACTCGAACGACGTGTTTACTGCCAATGTTGGCGGCTTCTTTACGCTGCCCGGAACATTCGGTTATGCAGCGAGTCGCAGCTCCTCCACTTTCAACAGCGAGTTCGGCGGAATTAACCCGAACGGCACCTGGAGTCTCTACTTCAACTCACCGAACGCGAACGCCAATGGCACCGGTGCTGCGGGTGGTTGGTGCATGGACCTGACTGAGAATCAACCCACGGTCACCGTGACACTGCCGAACACCAGCGCATTCACACAGGGCAAGTCCAACGCGCAATTGACGGTGAACATCACCAACAGCGGAACAACTGGACCAACCGGCGATCCAACCCACGGGAGCGATCCGCTGACAGTGACCGAGACGCTGAACTCCGCGTTCACATTTGACAATACCGGCGCCGGTTCGTGGGGAACGGGATGGAGTTGCTCGGCGTCCGGACAAACAGTGACCTGCACCAATGACTCGGCAGTTGCCGACAATGGGGGCACCTATCCGGAACTGACGATAGGCGTCAACGTGTCCCCAACCGCTACAGGCACCATTGCTACAACGGTGTCCGCGAGCGGCGCCGGGGTAAGCTCTACGACTTCAAACACCGACACCATTACGATCTATGTGGCGCCAATCTTCACAAGTGCCACCAGTTCCACTTTCACAGCCGGCACCAACGGCTCTTTCACGGTTACCACGACGGGCACACCGTCCGCGACGCTGAGCGAGTCCGGTGCACTGCCCAGCGGAGTTACCTTCACCAATAATGGCAACGGCACTGCAACCATCGCGGGTACGCCAGCTGCCAGTAGTGGTGGTTCGTACACTATCACCATCACAGCAGACAACAGCACCACCAACACCACGCAGACTTTCACTCTAACAATCGATCAGGCTCCATTGATAACAAGCCCCGCAACGGCTACCTTCTCCGTAGGCGTCGCGGGTTCCTTTACCGTTACGGCCTCCGGCTATCCTGCCGCCACGACGTTCAGCGAATCGGGAGCCTTGCCGAGCGGAGTCACGTTCAGCTCTGCTGGAGTTCTCTCGGGCACGCCTGCTGCCGGCACGGGCGCCAGTTACCCCATCACCATCACCGCAAACAACGGAATTGGCACAGCTGCCACGCAGAGCTTCACGCTCGCAGTGAATCAGGCTCCCACGTTCAATCTCGGTTCAACCGGGGGCGTCACGATGGGCGTGAATACACAAAACTCTTATCTCATCTTCACCACGGGTTTTCCGACCGCCGCGATTACCGAACAGGGCACTCTACCCACTGGCGTTACTTTCGTGGATAACGGCAACGGACATGGAACGCTCTCAGGCGACCCAGCTGTCAACACGGGAGGCCTCTACAATCTTGTGTTCACGGCAAGCAACGGCGTCTCGCCAAATGCCACGCTCAACTACACGCTGACGGTGACACAGCCGATTACGTTTACCAGCACTGCCGGCACCACATTCACGACAGGGGCGCCAGGGTCCTTCGCCGTCACAGCGACGGGCTATCCGACACCGACGTTCAGTGAAACCGGCGCTCTTCCGACCGGTGTCACGTTCTCGTCCGCGGGGGTTCTGTCCGGCACTCCAGCTGCGGGCACGGGCGGCAACTATTCAATCACCATCCAGGCAACGAACGGCTTGAGCACACCTTCGCAAAATTTCACGCTCACGGTCGACCAGTCGCCATCCATAATCAGCGCCGGCAATACTACTTTCGTTGCGGGAACAGCAGGGACATTCACTGTCATGACGACCGGCTATCCTACGTCCGCGCTGAGTGAATCCGGATCTCTGCCCAGCGGTGTCACGTTCACCGATAATGGAAATGGCATGGGGACATTAGCCGGAACAACGGCTAGTTCGGGCTCATTCCCCATCTCGATCATCGCGAATAATGGTGTGTCTCCAACCGCGAATCAGAGCTTTATGCTGACGGTCAATGTGCCGCAGTATTCACTGACAACAACCGGCGTTCCCGCAGCAGGAGGCACTGTTACGCCCGCGTCCGGCAGTCTCTTCAATCAGGGAACGGTAGTGTCGATCGTTGCCACGCCGGCCACGGGCTACACATTTGTTGCTTGGGCGTCGACGGCGGACCCGCTTGCAAGCGCGACTTCAGCCAGCACCACGATCACCGTGAATGGAACGGAAAGCGTCACTGCGCAATTCGCGCCGAACCTTGTCGTGAATACCAATGCGGACGATGCGGGAGCGGCAACCAATTGCTCAGTGCAACCCACACCGGGAACAACGTCCAACGCCGATACCTGCAGCTTGCGGGACGCGCTTCTGAATGCGGCGGGGGCGGGAGCGGGCGGAATCACCTTCGACTCCTCAGTCTTTGCGTCCAGCAACACAAGGCTCGCCAACACCATTAACCTCTCGAATAGCACCTTGACGATTCCATCGAATACCACAATAACTGGACCAACGAGCGGTAGCGCTTATACCCTGGCCAACCTGGTCACAGTTGCCGGCGGCGGTGCAAGCAGTGACTTCCCCGTTTTCACCGTCAATTCATCAGCTACCAACTCCATCATCTCCGGCCTGGCTATTTCGAATGGGAACAGCAGCGGAAATGGCGGCGGCATTGTCAACGGATACGGGGCTGGACTGACCGTGATCAACAGCACCATCTCCGGCAACACCGCGGCTTCAGGGACAGGCGGCATATTTAACGACTACAACGCAACGCTTACTGTCATTGGCAGTACGATTGCTGGGAACACCGGCTCCTACGGGGGCATTGTCAACGAATCCAGCGGCGTGGTGACAATGATTTCGAGCGCCATTGCGGGCAACACCGGCCCTGGCATTTCAAGTATTGGGACCAGCGTGACGATAGAGGGAAGCACGATTTCCGGGAACACCGGCGCCTACAGCGGTGGCGGCATCACCAACAGCAGTGGCACCCTCACTTTGGCCAACAGCATTGTGGCCGGCAATAGCGCCACCACCAATCCCGATGTGAATGGGGCGTACACCGACAACGGTGGGAATTTCATTCCAGGAGTGAACAGCGCGACGCTGGCAAGCATCAACTTAGGCCCCCTGGGAAGCTACGGCGGACCGACGAATACCGAGCTGCCATTACCTGGAAGTTCAGCATTGTGCGGCGGAACTTTGACAAACGCGGTCACAGCCAATGTGACTGCAGACGAGCGCGGGTTGCCATTCGATTCCGCCTGTCCTTCCGGTTCAGTTGACTCTGGCGCAGTGCAAGCAAACTACGCTTTGGCGTTCACCACGGAACCGCCGTTGAGCGGCTTTATTGGGACAGCGCTTTCTCCAGCGCCTGTCGTGACTTTGACGGAGAGCGGCACGGTGTTTGCGCCCGCGACTAACGGTGTAACCGTGTCTGACAGCGCGACCTTACTGGGAGGCACAACGACAGCCAGTCTCTCTTCAGGCTCGGCGACATTCAGCAATCTTGTTATCTCTGGCGCAACAAGCGGGGACACTCTGACTGCCTCACTCAGCCTGAATCCGAATCTCTCTCCTGCACTGAATCTGGTCTCGCCGGCGAGCGCTGGAGTGAACGTCGAAAGCGGGTCGCCGGCAATTACTTCTGTCAGTCAGATCCTGCCGCTGCAGACGCAGACAATCACCATTGCCGGATCGGGTTTCGGCTCGCAGGCTCCCTTTACGGGCACCTCCAGCTACATCGAGCTGACCGACAACTCCGGAACTCCCTGGGCCGCAGGGCACACCGGCAATGGTGTTACTCTCGCCGTTTCTTCGTGGACCGACGCACAGATTGTGCTCAGCGGTCTTTCAGGTTCTTACGGAACAAGTCATTGCATTCGGCCGGGTGATCAGCTTTCCATCAGTATCTGGAATGCTCAGACCGGAAATGGACCGGCGGTTTATCCGATTGTCGCCGGTGGCGGAACTGATCACTGTCCCACGACAATCACCTCTGTCAGCTCCATCGTTTCGCAACAGACGCAGACCATCACCATAACCGGTGCGGGCTTCGGCACGCAGGCTGCCTATACAGGCAACTCAAATTACATCGAGTTCGCCGACGAAAGCGGAAGCCCCTGGTATGCGGGCGAAACCGGGAACGGGGTCGCGCTCGTTGTATCGTCATGGACGGATAAACAGATTGTGCTCGGTGGGTTCTCGGGCCCTTATGGAACGAATCATTGCGTCCGGCCCGGCGATCATCTGTCTATTAGTGTCTGGAACGCCCAGACATCGACGGGCCCCGCTGTTTACAAGCTGGTTGCAAGCAGCGGTACGGATAATTGTCCAACGGAAATCACCTCCGTCAGCCCAATCATTTCGCAGCAGACGCAGACCATCACCATAACCGGTGCGGGCTTCGGCACGCAGACTGCCTACACCGGCGACTCGAACTACATCGAACTCGCAGACAACACCGGAACCTGGTACGCAGGCCAGATTGGAAACACGGTCACCCTCGCTGTCTCCTCGTGGACCGATACCCAAATCGTGATTGCCGGCCTCGATGGCAACTATAATCCGAGCGGCCATTGCATCCGGCCTGGCGACCAACTCACTCTCAGCGTCTGGAACGCCCAAACCGGAGCCGGTCCAGCGAGGTTCCCCATCGTCGCGAGCGGTGGTACCGATATGTGCGCAACGGAAATCACCTCCGTCAGCCCGATCCTTCCTCAGCAGACACAAACCTTCACCATCACCGGGGCAGGATTCGGCACCCAAGCCGCCTACTCCGGCGACTCGGATTACATCGAGTTGGTCGACAGCACCGGCACATGGTTCGCAGGTCAACCTGGGAACATGGTTGGTCTGTCTGTCTCTTCATGGTCCGATACGCAGATTGTGATCACTGGCCTTCCTGGCGCATACGGAACAAATAACTGGTGCATAAGTCCTGGCGATCAGCTCTACATCAAAGTTTGGAATGCACAAACCGGTGCTGGTCCGGCGACATACCCAATCGTTGCGGGCAGTGGAGCTAATTCATGTACCTTGTGAGCACTCCATCGGCGCACGCGATTGGCGCATGACCTACAGACCTGGTGCTGAAGCGATCGATTTTCAAGTTATCGCCATGACACAAGGAGTAGCGTCTGGATTACCGGAAATCTCGCTCCACAAGATCTGCGGTCTTCCACAACTCCAGTGACCTTAGACGTGCTCACGAGTTTGTAAGTCATTGAAAAGCCTGCAACGGTAAGACTGCACCTGCAGAGTCAACAAAACACCTGGACGTGAAGTCGGCCTCGGATAAGTGACTAACAAGCCGTTATGCTTGCCGAATACTTAGCGAACGATGCCATTCAAATGGCACAAAGCCGCCGACCAAATCCTGGCATCAGTCGCACGATTTTGTACTCGTACTTTGGGGGCGGGATGCCAGCAGGAACCAGTCTGTTTTCACTATGAATGAAATTCTGGCGATACACTGGAGGGACTCAAACGCTTTCGAAGGTTCCCTGGCTGAGACATTGCGGGATGGCCGTCTGGAAAACTTTCGATTGGGGACCCAACTTTGTTTCGATCAATGATCAGAAATGATATCGGACCGGAACCAAACGCATCAGTGCAGCCGTGACATGAATCGTTCTTGAGGCCCTTATGTCTCTTAGGAATATGCGCGAGTACCACTTCGGCGAGTTTCAACTGAAACCTGAGTCGCGCATTCTGGAGAGCAAGGGCATCCGTGTACCCCTGGGTTCGAAAGCATTCGAACTGCTTGCCTATTTGGCGACGCATCCCGGGGAGGTGGTAACAAAAGAAGAGCTGTTAAAGGCTGTCTGGCCGGGGTCTTATGTAGAAGAGACAAATCTCGCGCAACAGATTATGTCTCTGCGCAAGGCACTGTCGGACAAATCGGATTACATTGCGACGATTCCGGGACGGGGCTATCAGTTTACCGCACCTGTGCGGACGATTCCGATTGCAAATCCAATACCGGAAGAGGGCGCGCAAGCTGTCATTCACGCGCTGCGCAAGCGTACCCACGTCGTCATCGAAGAATCGGTCCGGCCGGAGATTGGTGCGAAGCCACGGCGGGCGTGGCGCTACGCAATAGCGGCGGTCGTTCTGGCGGCAGCGGGGATTGCGGGCGTGCGCTTTTGGCCCCGCCCCGTGCCGCCGGAGGAATACCTGGGAACAGTGGTCGCGGACTTTACCAACACCACGGGAGATGCGACGTTCGACCAAACCCTGAAGCGGGCGATCGAGATCGAACTCAGCCAGTCGCCGTTTCTGGGCGTGCTCAGCGATCGGGAGGCGGTGAATTCCCTTGGTCTAATGGGGTTGAAGCCGGATACGCCAATGATCCCAACGATTGCGCGCGAGGTGTGCGAGCGCAGCAATCAGCAGGTGCTGCTCACCGGGGGCATCGCCAGCGTGGGACCCGTGTATCTGTTGACCATGGACGCCACCAACTGTGTGACCGGCAAGCGTGTTGCCGCGGTCAAGGCGGAGGCGGCGGACAAGGCGATGGTGCTGGAGGCGCTGGATACTCTGGCCGCCCGCATGCGCGCCAAGCTCGGTGAATCCCGCAAATCGGTCCAGCGCTACGATGTGCCGTTGAGCCAGGCTGCGACCGGTTCGCTGGAGGCGTTGAGGGCGTACTCGACGGCGCGCTACCTCGGCGCCCACGGAACCTCCAACGAAAAACTCTTGCCCCTTTACCAGAAGGCGATCGAACTCGATCCGCAGTTCACTCTGGCGTATCTGTCGATGGGAGCCACCTACTACAACCTTCAGGAGGGCCGGCAAGCCGCAATTTACTTCAAGAAGGCGTTCGATCTGCGCGACCGCGTGGGCGAACTCTACCGTCTGCAAATCGAGGCGAGCCACTATGCCCTGGGACAGGGAGACGCGCTGGCCGGCTTGAGTGCGTATCAGGCGTGGGCTTCGCTGTATCCGCGCGACTCGCGGCCGTGGCTGAATATGGCGAACCTGGACAACCAGCTTGGGCTGTTTCCGGCTGCGATTGCCGCGGGCCAGCAGGCAGTGCAATTGGACCCCAACGGCGGATCTTACGCGGTGTTGGCGCGTGCCTACAAGAATGCGAGCCGGTTCGGGGAGGCCAAGGCAGTGTTGGCCGATGCCACCAAACGCCTGGGCGGGCCGCGTTTGGACGATACGATCTTCCTGATTTCGGTTTACGAGCATGACCAGGCGGAGTTCGACCGGTATACCAAGGATGCCGAGGAAGCCCAATTGAGTCTGCGTAACTACCATCTCGGCCAGGCGCGCTCCATGCAAGGGAAGTATGCGGAGGCGAAAAAAGCTCTCGAGGCGGAGATCGACGAAGACCGCCGCCTGAACAAAGGGGAGATTGTGGATGGCGTGCTGGTGGAGCTGGCTTTTGAGGCGCGCTTGTTTGGCTATCCGGAGGAGGCCCGCGCGGCGCTGGCGCGCATCTCCAAGGGCTACCTGGACGGTGACGACGTCGCATACGAATTCGCGATGAACGGCGATCTCGCACTGGCGAAGCGCTATATAGCCGCTCATGAACACGATCCACACGCCCCCACGGATCAGGCGGTTCTGGTGATGCCGCGCCTGCGCGCCCTGGTGGCGATGCAGGAGGGCAAACTGGCAGAGGCGCTGGCGGACCTTGAACCTTCGCGGCCGTATGAGATGGCAGGGTTCACTACACGAATGCTCCGTGCCGAGATCTATACGAGGATGGGCCAGTCCGGGAAAGCAGCG